>JAABUS010000365.1_pt1 | contig 115933 bp, 44 predicted proteins | sample 5560161 | NCBI WGS metagenome assembly JAABUS01 (sample SAMN10711885, study PRJNA513376) | rock metagenome | isolation source: Antarctica rocks | place: Antarctica: Victoria Land, Trio Nunatak nord | collected 2016-01-04
TGGGGGTGGAGGAGCAGATCAGGGGGTTGGAGGGCACGTATGAGCATTTGAGGAGGGTGAGGGAGACGCAGAAGGGGAGGGTGTTGGAGGTACTGTATGGGGTGGGGGGGAGGAGGTCGACCCTTGGGAGGGAGGACGCGAAGGGTGTTGATGGGAGGTGAGACGGGTTGGGGTTTGAGGAGGGGAGGGAGTCTAGGCTGTGGTGTAACGGTGTGTATAGGCATGCGATTGGACCAGGCTACGAGATAAAGTAGGATATGATGAAGCGGGTGTGTGTGACAGATGCGATTATGCTTGGCAGAATTTCTGGGAATTGGTGGGAGAGCATAGGCGTTCTGTTTATACTCTAGTGGTAAAACTCCCAGACTTATCCCTCGATTATCCTTTGCAAACCGTCAAATCGTCAAGACGTCACTGTGCTCCTCCCCCGTGTCGAGCCCGATGAAAAGCGACACGTGGAGAGATAGGGAGGGATAGCAGGAAGGTGGTGAGGTGGGGGCGGGTTATGAGCGTAGCAGAAGTGGGGATAGGGTGTGAGAAGCAAGCAGCTACCTCGATCGGATGCTAAAAAGTAGACTAAAAGATATACTACGTACGATAGCAGCACGCAAGTATTGAGTACACGGTCGAGCTGCAGAGTTAGCACAGCGTAAGAGAAATCATGGACAATAGTAGCAGCCAGCAATCGTTACTGGGCGAGCCGGGAAATCATCTTGGAGACAAGCCGCTTCAATTTTGAGGCATACGTTTAGTATTATTATCAGGGCTGTTGGGGAAGCGAACTTCGACCGTGGCAGGGGCGCCCAGAGACTAAAGCGCGATCGATCAGGCCATGAGGATGTGAAACCTTCGAAGCGCGCAGCAACCGATTTGGATCACGACGACTCAGCACCAGGGACTCCGGCTTGACCTCTTTAAACAGCTGATCGCGGATAACAGCACTTGTTACCAGAACCGCCGACTTGCGATGAGTCTTAGCTCGGAGGATTTGCTTCATGGTGGACCTCCGTAAAGTAAATGTCAGGCGAAAGCCAGTGCTGGCGCTGCTGATACGGTCCGGCCTAATCTAGCATCGCCACCTCGAGATCACTCGAGTGTGCGTCAGAAAGAGGACTGTTACCGCCATTGCGGTCGCCGTGGTCTATATGGTAACCGTTAGCCAAGGCAACATGATTGGGTGTGTTGACCCGAAGAGATAGGATTCTAATATTCACCCAAGATGTTGGTGCTGCTACGCGAAGCTACTTGAAATGAGCGTAGTTTTCTCAGCCACGGCAACGGGTCACGACTTACCTTCTTCCTGTTCCTGCCTCTGCAGTGTCTCAATTGCTTTCTTTACGAAGTAAACCAACGGCTGCATATGCTCCTTCAGCAGAGTTAACTTCATCTCGCTTAGCCATGCGGCCGCCTGATCCCTCGTCTTGGCCAACTCCTTCACCCTCTCAATCAATACCGGCATTTCTGCCCTGTTCTTCTCGATCTGAAACATCATGTCTTCAAGGTCTCTCTTCTTCTTGTCCAAAACCGCGCCGGTGATTCCATCCTTCTCCCAGGCTCTGATTCGCTCTACCAAGTTTCCCTTTCTCGTAACTAGAACATCTTCGAAAGTCCTCAAATCCTGCAGTCCGTGGAATTCCAAGTAGAATTTGTAATGAATGTAATAGTATCGTTTGCGGGCATCTACCAGATAGTCCCAACGCTTCAGATAATGTTTCGGGAGACAACCGCGGCAGAGATCGAGCATTATGTGAAGCGAATGATAGTCGATCCTTGGCGGAGGTTCAACATCCGGTCTGACACGAGATTCTGGACCGAAAAAGTAGTCGTACGGAGTGAGAGAGTGAACAAGGTAGCTTGGATCGTAGTGAGATAGGAACGTGGCCCAAGGATCAGTAGCCGGTCTGTAGCAACCATTGCGTTTCTTGGTCATTGAAAGATCCGAGCGAGACATGGTGGAAGTATAATGTAAACGTCGTTGTCGCCACTAGCCCAGAATAAAAAATGTTGGTACTGATAAGCTCGATGGTTATACTGAGACGTGTGACAGTTGTACGATCATCGGAGGTTCCTAGATAAAACAGAGATGGGCTCTTGATAACCGACGGTCCTGGCGGTTCAGAACGGGTGGTAGCAAGAGCAAAGTGAGGTAGCTGAAACCCTCAGCGATTGGATAGCCAGGAGGACATATTGCTAAAAGCACAGTGTTTATGCCGATATTAGTGTTGTGATGTAGTACTTCGTGATAACATGGAAACGCGCCTGAACACGAACGCGTTCAGCATTATGAGACTGCTCCTTCTTTTCATCTCCGGAACCAATCCTCGGCGTTTGGCCAGAAATCGCCCATGTCTAAAGTCCTAGATAATCCTCATCTCAACAATGGCAGGACACAGCGCCCCCCTGGAATGCGACTGCCAATCTCGCAGCCGACATTATATCATTTGCACGTGGAATATTGGTGTGTCAATCGGTTACTGCGTTTTCCTTGCGGACTCTACCATTTCATAATCTGCCTGTCACTTTGTGATTGTGGATGGCAAGCATGACGATTCGTTAAGATCTTGACTAGTTCCCACTCTTACAAGCTATCTCACAGGCATTTCGCCCCATGTGAGTATTAGCCATTTAGAAGCTGTAGCGCTGTTGTAGCGGCCTCTCCATAGTAAGGCTGGTGAGCATCGCGGCCTATGCTAAACGGGCTGAGGCATGGCTGCTATGGCCAACGGTATCAACGAATGCTTAATTCAACCTTCTGCCCGGATTGGCAAGTCTAGATCAACAAGCCAGGGTGCATTGACTGGCCTATAATTCGAATTCATAATTGAGGCGTTGACAAAGATCGTTTCTTCCCCGAACACCAAAGGTTCTGGTCCGTCGCTGCTGCACGGAAGATGATTCGAGCGATTCAACAATGATTTTCCTTTGTTTGGTGTAGCTGTCTCTATGGTATTCTTTTCCCAATTGATTTTCTGAGCGCCATAGCCTTCATGGATGTGACCAAAGCAATGCAGTAGCGGACGTACTCTTTGAACGGCATGACGTAAGAACTTGCAGCCTACTGCTTCGTCTCTGTCAGTTTTGTCAAGAATGTCGTGGGGTGGACCGTGGGTCAGCACGATGTCTACTGCTGGCCACGATGGTATGGGATTGGCGGGTGCAGACTCGGATGAGGATGCGGCGGGATTCCAGCGGTCGTTATCGTGGGGATAGTTAAAAGCCCAATTGCAGAATTCTGGTTGCCATGGAGAAGTATAGATCTATGAAAATTAAGTAAAGCGGTGTCGGCAGTGAATGAACGTCTTACCGTGAACACGGCTCCACTCTTGAGCCGGAATGTATTCAGGCCTTCGTCGAGATATACCACTCCGGCTTCCTTAGCTTCTAGTCCTGTCCATAGCTCCTTGATATCCCTGACTTGTTGCATTGCTACTTCAGGCTGCTCGCCGCTGTGCTTGAAGTAATACTCTTCATGCAGGTCAATGTCATGGTTCCCGGCTATGACAATCTTCAATTCTGCGTCTACAGATTTTATCCAATCGAGGGCCTTTCTGTATTGTTGCAGCTCCCCAAACATTGTGAGATCCCCAGCATGGAGGAGAACATCCGCAGAGGGCAGAGGGTCTCGAAAACAATAATGGGTCTCATCGGCAGGCTTTGGTCCCCGGTTGTGGGTGTCGGAGACGAGACAGAAAGTGGTCTTAATAGTTCTGCTGGTGTTGCTCATTTTGTTGGGTTGTGCAGCTGCGGCAGCTATGAAGACTCCCTCTAGACACAGGCAAGCCCTGAAGCGTTCTTGAGAGACGGCTCACGGAAACAGCGTCTCTTTGACGCGCAAGCAACGAAACCGTGGCAACGCGACGCCCGGGGAAGTGTTGTTCGGACATGTTGATGGATGAACGCAAAGCTCTTTCCCACTCAAGGCTGCAGTTCCTCCATTTGTGCTTGGCTTGGCTTGGCACGATGCATTGCGACGTAGCACAATCGATTTTCCCATCCTAAAGTGAGAATTTCCAACATGTCTTGTGAGAAGATTTCTATTTGCATGCAAGTTTAAGGAGCTACATGTCGAATGCCATGTCAGAGCTTTCCTCTGCTAGAATATCGGCACCCGCTCTACTTCCTAATGGCACGCTGGTAGAAAGCCAATTCTTCTCCCTCTAGCACATAGCCATCCACACGCCCGCTCTGCCCTGGCCTCGAAGCCACCACAGCGTACAACCGTCCTGCCTCGAATTGCCTCTCTAATGCCTGATCGACCTTTCCTTGAGCCGTCAACCTAGCCGCCTGTTTCTTCTCCACACTCTTGCTCTTCTTCTCCGGCTCGCCCTCGGTGGCCTGCTTCACTTGCTGCTGACGCCTCCTTCCCAAACTCGCCCCGTAGTGTGCCTCGTACCATTGTCTGAAAGGAGCAGCGTCGATTTGGATGACGGCGGACTTGGTGAGGGTATTCGTGCGGACGAGCTCGTTGTTGGAAGGGTGAAAGGAAACTCCAAGGACACGGACTTTGCGCGAGATGCCTTCAGAGCCCCAGGAGAAATTGCCGGAGTCGATTCGTAGAGCACGGAATTTGCGGTTGCCGCCGCGGACACGGACTAGATGGATGCGCTTGGGACCGATTCGGGTGTTGGCAGGCTGACGACCCTTTTCGAAAGCTCTGCTTCCGTTAGAAAAGGTCCAAGATTCCAGACCAAGCCATATGCGTACCTCTTCTTGCGGTAGTACGCACGCTTCGCGCCGGTCGCTGAGCGTTTATGACGTGAGTCTCGTGAGATACCCATGATGGCGATGATTCAGAGACGACTGTAGGCGTACAGTATGTCAGCCTGATTCTCTACATTTCCAAGCTCGAGCATGCGCAACAAGTCAATATATGGGCTTGCTCGTTCATAGCCGGCCAAACATAAGGCCATCATTCTGCTATATACGAGGGCGACATCACAGTCGGCAAAGAGGGTGGTATACGCTTTGCAAAAGTGTGGGAGGTTACCTTGGAAGTTTCGGCCGTCCGCCAGGGCAATCTGCTGTGATTGTTGGTGTAGCTCTCGATGTTCCTGATGCTTTGGTAGATCTTGAATTTCGGAAGTGTGCCCTCTCGCTTAGCCCGAAAGTTCCGCGCTAGCACGCTAGCCGTTAGGCAATACTTGATCTCCCACAGCCCAAAAATGCGGTCCTGATTCAAAGACGACACGTAAAATGATGATCTAGACAATCTGTAGTGTTTCTCTAAAATAGGGACATGCTACTACTCTGTCGTGGTGAGATATTGAGTGCCTTCCATCCTCAATTAAGGATACCCTCGGCTGTCCCTTATTCTGTACGCCCCGGTATGGAACCATGATCTTCTCTATGCATCTTGGTCATTACAGTTTGCGTTGCGGAGAGGAAATTACTACTATTGCGTTTCAAAATGGTATCTCTGGAAAAGGTGTCGTCTCGGCCATGATTGACGTGGAACAATCTCGAAGTATCATTTCTGCTGGTCAACCGTTTGTCTCTCTGGCTATGCTACATTGCAAATTACAAGGTGCTATGTCAAGTATAAAAGTGTACGATTCTAATCACGCTCATACTGAGGAAGGCAAGAAGTACACGATGTGATCTCTCTCTACATGGCCTGCTGACCGATGAATGATTGGGTGGTTGCAGTGTTGATCCAGGTAATAATATCACTTGAATCTTCTGCGAGGCAAAGAACTTGGCACTGGAACCACCCGACACGCGTCGATAGTTCAATCATAGACTTGGGAAAGGTCGAAGAATCGTGGTGCCCTGCCAACGGACGCGCTCTAGCAGAGTCCGATTCAACGAAGCCTTCTAGCGAGGGAGTCAGCGGCAAAGGATGTAGCCTCGGAGGCGGATCTGTCTACTGTCGAGGTAGAAGTGAGCGTAACGTTATAATCCTCTGCCACCAATGTTGTGGCTGTTGCAGGACTAGTCACGGAAGGAATTATGGGCAGCAACCTTCTGGAGTGCGAAATACTGGAGATCTCAACCCTTGCAGTTGATCATCTAGAGTGGCTTTTCCAGTTGCTACTGGAGAACAACAGTGTCAGGATTGCGTATATCCGGACTGTACAGAATGTGATCCATGTCCCACAGGTGCCGATTATCCGGATTTCTATGTTTCTCCACAGCATACGCTGGACTGCGCAACCGATCGAATCTTCGGTGTTCCCTTCAAAGCTTTCATACACTTCATGGCCAAGCCGACTTCCACAGCGTTCGTTCGCCTCTTCTTAGCGAACCTAAGCCCCCAATTCCAGTAGAGCGTCTTGAAAGCATTAGTCTAAAAGCAGCGCAGACCCACATGGGGCCATCTTGACCCCTTTTCGATGATGAAAGGCAATGCAGAGCCAATTGTGCATCGTTCACCACTTGGGAAGGCTGCCCACCACCTTCTCCAGTAGATATGCATCCTTGGTTGAACATGCAAGGAAGTGTCCTTCACCATAAAGTTTCCCGGGTCGATGTGATAGGGTGTCAGCGCACACTTCGTGCCGGATAAGTTGCTCGATCATTGATACGGTCAAAAGCCATTCAAAGCCTACCGGATCATCTCTCCCAAAACACTTACCTGCCCTCATCCCCTGCACCACCCGCAAATGTTTTTTCCTCTGCTTCCCACTTCATTCTCGTCAGCGTGTCTCGCGCCCCTAAGGCCCTCGTAAACCTCCAAGCCTCAGTGTCCGCTAAATTCCATGCTTCTACCGCATCCTTTGTCCTCATGTCCATGTCGAGATCCTTTCTCCTCTTCCTTTTCAGAACGACTTTCGCCTTGTCGAGGATCTTGATTTGCGTTTTAGCTTCCTTCTCCGATGGCCTCTGGTTTCGGGGGACAATATCCGTCGCATTAATGAAAGGCAGTGCAAAACCAAAATGCCATTCAAGATCTCTGTGCTCTGGAACCGGTGGGTCTTCCGTCATCCATAGCCCCCGCTCCCTTCCCCATTCGCTGGCAACGATCTCCTTGAAGCTCACAATACGGGAGGGGCCGCTGATTTCGTGACCGAGAGTGACTTCCGTAATTGCCTCGAGCCACCGGTCACGATTCGTTTCGCGGCGGATATGGCTGATGGAGACGTCCTTTGATGGAGCAAGGAGGGCCGTCAGGGTATAAGGGTGTGGTACCGTGGCGATTGTGTATTGATTAGTGGTGTTATAGAATGACGGAGGCGTAGCAATTGGTATACGAGGGGAGGTTGAGCAGGGTCTGCAGGATAGGCGATTGGGTGGACATGACGAAGGTAATGGGGAATTTGGGCAGGTCGCGAGGGAGTGAGCTAGTGCAAGGGCGGGTTGGGACAATGTAAGCGTGTAACCTGGATGGGGAGTGAGGATCGCGAAGCCAGTGGCGAAGGTGTTGAGAAAGGTAAGATGGAGGTGGGAGGATATCAGCTCAGCAAGCCATTGTAAGCCTGCCGGCTTGTTGTCCGCCAGCTTAGCCGAGACGCTCTTATAGGTGTCCGCTAACACATTTCCCTCGTAGAAGGCAATCGAAGAAGGTTTCGGGTCTACCCTGAAAGTCTTCAAAGGGAACTGATCAGTGATTGACTTGGATTTAGTCATCCTTTCTGAGGCGAGAGAAGCCATGAGCGCTCTTCTGATCGGTTCTTTACTTCCCGAGTAAAGTCCGCCGCCCAGACCCTCATACCGAGTAAGCTCTGGATATTCGCCTCGGCGGAGGAAAGAAAGCAAGGCGTCATCCCGAGGTCCCATTGGTAATACTAGCCAATTGGCCAAAATGCCACCTTGCATTTGCTCCCATGCCAGCCATCCCATAAGATCAGTCAAAGGCTTTGCTTCCAATCTATCTGGCTGCACCCTTTGATATAGCTCATTGTTCATCGCCTCCGCTTTTCCCAGTATGATCGGTCTGAATCCTTGCGCCCACCATGCCCTTCTCCAAATGAGTAATAGCTTGTTCTCCGCCGCTCTTATTGCATCATCCTTTTCTGCGCTTGTGTCATAAAATGCGTATATCGGCGGGCGTTCTTGTAGCGGCGGAAGCACAGACTTGTCGTCGGAGGTAATCGTGTCTGAGAAAGGGTTGAGCCATTTCCAATGACTGAACCACTTCGCTTCTCCGCTGCCCTCTCTCGCTGGTATGGGAGGCTGGTGGGCTGTTGGCCCGAAAGATTTGCTGATCTTCTCCTTCGCCTCCTTTGCTGTTGTCGGAGAAGAAGCCGTAAGGGCGAGTAAGATAGTAATTAGTAGTAGCGTGAGCGCAGCGTATCTGATCCATGTCTGGGGGGCCGGTTTATCTTTGGGATATGCGTCGGAGACGCTAGTCTTGCGATTCCTTCGAGGCATAGCACGAATCGTTCATGCCACGGAGAAAGGGGGAGACTTTCAGGAGGCTGCTGTAGAGTCGCCTCATGATCCAAGGACCTTCCGAGTCGTAACATAAATCCTATAGACTCCTAACAGGTGCGACCGGATTCTCGCTTTCACTCAACGCCAAGCCCCCTTTTTTTCTGATTCGACATATTTTCTACAGATAAGCGCAGTAGGCGCGCGTTCCGAAGGCCGCCAACTTCCGATGGAAGCCTTGTGTAATTGGACTCTAGGTACGACAATTACTACTAAGATGACGGTAGGTCACTTCTGTCGCCCGTATGTGTCGAGAATCAGACACTACATCATGCTTAGTACAACGAGGGTGTGAGACAATGCAATATTCAATGCACCAAAATGTCCTTACTGATCGAAAGACCGCCGTCTTCGCAAGCTCTCGTCGATTCTTCATCTGACCTTTTTCGTAGGCCTGTCAAGTACACTGCAGAAGATTAAGCACTATACAATTGGCGCGAGTTGGCAGAACGATCCGACGACTCAGCGAAGGGTTGATAGACCGATAGAAACCCATGATTGTAGGTCAAGCCATCAAGACATGAGCTTTGCTCCATCAAAACATTCAAGAGAGAGGATTGGAGATATCGATAATATATGTCGAGTTGAGCAATGCTTGACAGATCCACCATGCCACTAGATGGGGTAATTCTCGGTCAGAGGCGGCGCTGTCTCACCTTTGGCTGTGCAACTGACTGCAACGGACCTTCTGTCTCGATAGAGCGGCATGATCAGATAGCTACTGCTTGTCTCTACAATCATCGCACTTTCGTCGTCTAAGCGTTAGGTCCTTACAGAAGCGATTTAATAAGCCTCGATTATGCCACCCTACTTCTGGTTCGAAGACCTGAACAACTATCCTCAGAAAGCCTGATCATCGCCCTCTATCCTTTTGTTAACCAACCTACAGCAAGAAAATCATTCGTAATGCCTTCTTCACGCTTCTTTTGGCCGTTGTTCGTGGCCGCTGGCTCACATGCATACCTCAAGGGTTTCAGCCTCGGAGCCACTCTTCCGTCTGGTGTCTGCAAAACTGAAGCGGGCTGGAACAGAGAATTCAAAACTCTGGCATCACTACCTGGTCGCTTCACGTCTGCCCGGCTCTACGCCTCCTCTGACTGCAATACCTTGGCCAGCGCCGTCCCTGCTGCCATAGCTACAGAGACCACGCTGCTGGCTGGTGTTTGGACGGAGGGCGAAGCTCACTATCAGGCAGAGAAAGCAGCTTTGCTTGGAACCATTCAACAGTATGGCTACGACTGGCTCATAGGCGTCTCAGTAGGCAGCGAAGATCTGTATCGAGGAGACACCACCGCCGAAACACTAGCCGGACAAATTAATGACGTACGCGGCGCATTGTGGTCCTTTGGTGTCGGGGCTGTTCTGGTCGGCCATGTTGACACTTGGACCACTTGGGCAAGTAAAATTTCTGAGCTTCTCTTGCCCCTTTCTAAGGTTTTCAAGAAGCTTGAAGATTGTCTTTGCAGTATCCGCTCCAAATGCCTGACTCTTTGCTCATTGCGTTGACTGAAGGGAGGATTGCTGACTCCCAAATCTACTCAGGTAAACCCAGCCAACGATCCTGTCATCACTGCATGCGATTTTATCGGCACTGATGGTTACCATTACTTTCAGAACGCTTCCGTGAACGATGGATACAATGTGTTTTGGCAGAACTTTACCAGTGTTCAAAACATGGTCCAAGCCGTCAAAAAAGAGATTCCCATCTGGATAACGGAGACCGGACGGCCTCTTGGGGGCGTGTTAATGCTCACAGCTGTTCGAAGCAAGGCATAAAGCTGACAATTACCAAGGTGGAGCAATGGGTGCTGCGATGCCGAGCGTGAACAATGCGCACAACTACTGGCTCAGTGTTGCCTGCACCGCTTTCACCCGGGCAAACACATTCTCGTATACTCTCCAGGATTATTCGAGCAGTCCGACCTTCGGAGCGGTCGATACCAACCACACTCCCATTTTCGACCTTGATTGTGACACTTAGTGGCAGACAAGGTCACCATTTCAGAATGGGTCGCCACTAATCGTGGGTGCCACATCTTCTTGCCGGTCTTCAATTAGTCTTCTATGCTCTCGCAGCTTAATAGCTTTCAATGGCAACGGTGGACAATGCATGTCCTGCGAGTGCTTGCTTCGACGTGACCGAGAATTATGCCCCTGAACCTACTTTAACGTATTAACGTTTACCCTTGATTCCAGTACCTCGAGTGTCTGAATTTTTCACATGGTTTGGAGTCATAACATGTATTAACCATGAAAATACCCATAATCCCACATTTGAGCTGTACGTCGACGCGCTGTTCCACAAGAGCCGCGTGGTATTGAAGACTAAGGTACCCTTGCATTATGCCCAATTTGATTGCAGATTGATTACGTTGAAAGAAACTTTCTTCGTACACAGAAATTAGCACAAACTTGCTCCGACTTCCTCGTTTCAAGCCTCATCTAACTCACTCACGTTGTGGGAGGCATCAACCAACATCCTACTGAAACTCAATTTTACAACTCTCATTATGCGTATCTATGTACATGCTTTGGCGGCGCTGACTGCGGCCCAGCTAGCTTCTGCAATTGCTTGCCCATTTGGAGCGGCAGCTGAAGCAGGCCTACTCAGTGATGCGGATCTAGCCAAGTATCAGGCTATCAAGCCTGAGGGTATTGCCTCTGAGCCCTTCACATCATTGCACAAGAAAGACGCAATTGCGGTTACCCGCAATGCACTGAGTGCACGTACGGCACAAGGTCTTCTACCGATTACTCTCCCGGGCCTTGCTCTACCGTTCGGCGGTGGTCTTCGTAAGTAGACTTCAATCTTTCCAGCTACAGAATGCTCACGAACATTCTCGAAGTGAACGGAGTGTTGCAGCCATTCACCGGCCGTATATCTCTTCTAGTGCCGCCCACACCTCAAGCACATTCCCTGAAGGCCATCCCCGGCAGCGATGCAGCCCATCAGTATATGGCACCTGGATCAACGGATCAACGTGGCGTCTGCCCTGGAATAAATACTCTTGCCAACCATGGCTACATCTCGCGTAGTGGTATCACTACATGGGCTGAGGCCGCTAATGGCATTCAAACCGCCTACGGCTTTGGCTACGACATGGCCACGCTACTTTCCGCTATTGGTCTTATTGCGGGAGGTGACTTGATCAGCGGCAAGTACTCCATTGGCGGCACTGACAGCCGCGTCCCTGATACTCTGGGTCCGTCGTTGGGGCTCGATCGACACGGTACCTGCGAGGTGGATAGTAGCATTACTCGCGAGGACTCCTTCTTTGGCAACCAGGCCAACTTCCAAATGAGCCGTTGGCAGGCTCTCCTGAAGACAGCAGCTGCGCATGGCAACCTATTCGATCAGGCCACTTTCACCGACGAGAAGAAGAGGAGCTACGATGATTCGAGAGCCACTAATCCTTCCTTCAATGCCGGCCCGAAATGGTACGTGATTGCCCATGGTGAGAGAGTCTTTGTGTACAAGACCATGATAAATGGGACTGCCCCTGGTCAGTCAATGTCGCTATTCAACATGGTCTGCATAACCTGACTCTATGCTAGATACGCCAGACTTTGCGAACATTGGGCCATTCTTCTTGAATGTGAGTAAATGTCTATGCAATTCTGGTTACATCTTGAGGCTCTACTTGAGATATATCCGACTAGCATCCGCTCTAAGCGAGCTGCTACACTCTTCAACGCTTCGCATTCATGGGGCAATGCTGACTTTGGGGATATAGGAGACTTTCCCAAGGAATTGGTACCGCCGACCCACCGCTTTTGAGTTCTCGGAGTTCCTCGTCGACATCAACACGCTTTACGCCGGCTCGCCCGTTGAGCTCGGCGGTAACGAAGGTCTCAACAACTTCGTCCCCCTTAGCATCAATCCAAGCACAATGACTCCCTCACAGCTCGCATGTTTCATACTCGAGAATGTCCTCGACACGGCACCGGGCTCGGTCGGGCCCGCCATCGTCAACAACTACGAACTATTCCAAGGCTTCCTCAATGGCGCCGTTGCGCCATTCTTCGCAAACTACAACTGCGACCTCACGAACTATATCGTGCCTAGCGCGAGTGCAGGTGAAGATACGACGGGGAGTGCGCCAGATGATGGACCGGTGATCATCAACGGTGTTTACCTCAGTAGAGTCGCAGGGTAGGCCTAGGAAGGCCTTCGCTTCAGCCTGTGGACAAAGGATGGGAGAATAGATTTGGCAGCATTAGAACAGTATACAGCATCCTTCGATCGCACACCATAGCAATCAACAGAAAGTAAGTACTTGAAAAGTTTAGGTGGAGTCCACTCAAAGTATGGCGGAGTTCAAGGAATGATTGCCTTGCTTGAAGTTGTTTGTCAACGTCTGCCATGAAATACTTTATCCTTACCTCATCTGCCGAGCTATCCTAGATGCCGGCAGGAAGCATGCACGCCAAGAGATTCATATCAGGCCAAGGAACCGTCCAGCGTGGGAGAATCGGTAAATGCCGGCTCCAAGTCCGATCCGGTTCGACTTGCGGCCTCCAACCTTTTCTGGCCAGCGAGTAGCTCAGCTTGAACAAACAAACGGCCAATGAACGAGGACCCATGCAGCCACGTGTGTAGCTTGTCTCCCAAGCTCTTGGTGCTTGCGCTGTACCAAGTACCAAGTAGTGTTCCTGGACATGCACATCCGAACAGCAGCCCACAAGTGCCTGCAGTGTTCCCCGCTCAGCATGCCCAACAGGAGACCTCTCATTCGCTCAAAGCTCAACGAGAAGCATGGGATTGCATCATAGCGGTCCACGGCGTAGGAGACGAGAGATAGTTACTTAATGAGAAGCTCGTCCGCCCGTAGCAATTCCTCTGGGCGAGCCAAAGCGGTACAACGACTCAAGATACAGGATGCTTCACCTACTGACTACCCTGGCCCTCGCAGGCACGGCTGTTGCCTCCTACGCAGGTAATCTCAACTATCGAAGCCCCTCTTGGAATCATCCAAGCTTGGGAGTCTCCATCCACAAAGTCAACAAACGCAATGCCGGCGCTGCTCCGTACTCCGCGAGCAAGCTCAACTTCACTCACGGCGTAGCTTCGGGAGATCCCTATCCTAATTCCGTCATCATCTGGACGCGATGCGCTCCCATGGCCGACGACGATAATAGCAATACCACCGTATCTGGCTATGTGCCCCTGTACAATCCGGTTCCTGTCTACGATGACAATAATGGGACGGCGGTTTCAACAGCCCCGATTTGTGTCAGCTTCAAGATTGCTACGGATAAAGGCTTGAAGGATGTGGTAGATTCGGGCCGTGCGTATACAAGTTCTGATGTGGATTATACATTGAAGGTAAGGGGGGATCACTTGCATCTGTCTCAACCACAAGTGATTTGGGAACGCATGTCTGGCGAAGCCCGGAAAGCGCGCCTGGACCATGCATGACCGAGTGGCTATCAATCATTCTTCTTTCCTGATAATTGCGTCGGATGCAATGAGGAGAACACTTGGCTGACGACATGCACAGGTCGAAGCTCAAAAACTCAAGCCGTACACTCAATATTACTATCAATTCAGCGTTTGCGACTCTACGAATGTCACAAGCCCCGTTGGTCGAACCAAGACGACTCCTGCACCTAAAGATCTGGTAACAAAGATTAGCCTGGCCGTCTATTCGTGTTCAAATTTTCCCTTTGGATTCTTCAACGCCTACGGTAATCCTGCTCGCAAGGACTCGGTAGATTATGTCCTCCATCTTGGGGACTACATTTATGAATACAAGAACGGCGATTATGGCTACGGTCAAACTATTGGTCGAATACCGCTCCCAGACCGTGAGATATATACCTTGTACGATTATCGCAAGCGCCTGGCAACTTATAGAACCGATCTCGACCTCTTGCTCAGTCATCAGACCTTTCCTTGGATCCCCGTGTGGGATGACCACGAAGTTGCCGACAATACCTATCGCGATGGAGAGTCAGAGCTCAACAACACCGAAGCATCCTTCATCAAGGACGGAGGCGTCAGTGTCGACCAGCGCAAGATGAACGCCGTGCGTGCTTACTTCGAGTGGATGCCAATCCGTCAAGTTGAGATGGATGATAACCTGCGCATCTGGAGGAGCTTCTCAATTGGAAGTTTACTTGACCTCATCATGCTGGACACCAGGCAGTACGATAGATCTCTCACCGATCTGTATTGGAACACTCATTACGTCCACGAGATCTCGAACGATGCAGGACGTTCAATGATGGGCAGTCGCCAGGAGAACTGGTTCTACAGTCAGCTCATCGAATCTCAGAAGCGTGCAGCCGCGTGGCGAGTGATTGGATCTCAGACCGGTAAACTAATCCACAAGAAATCGGTAGCATTTGGCATCGTATCTCGTTGACAACGCTTAGTCTTCTCTCGTATCAACGAATCCATTGCGTATGGCAATGTTGACCCGCTTGATTATGACGCTTGGGACGGTAGGTGATTTTCTGACTGGCTCTTACCCGTTTCTGAGATTGTAGAAAAGCTTGCAGCATCGGCCCACAGCATCGGCCCAAAGCATCCGCACGACGGACTGGCCTCATATTCCCAAGCCCTAGCATCAAGAACAAACACTGACCCCTGATATTTCTAGGGTACCAATCGAATCGAAATCGCACTTTCCAGACCCTCTACTCCCATAATATTAGTGAGTAAATTTCTGAGCATCGCTTACCCCTAGCCTTAAAGAAGAAAAGCTGACTCCGAAACTTCTAAAGGTAATAACATCATCATCTCCGGTGACTCACATGCCAATTGGGTTAGTGATCTGATTTGGCTCGACCAGCACGATTATGACTCTAGCACTGGCGCTGGTAGCATTGTAAGTAAACTTCTGAGCATGTCTCTTTCCTTTCCGAGTATCTGAAGAAGTTTTCCGTCAAATGCGTCTTAGAAGCAAGAATCTAGCCGGCCTACCACCTAATCATTTCCTGACTTCGCAATCTACGTAGGGTGTTGAGTTCGCCGGTAGTGCGGTCTCGAGTCCCAGCCCAGCAGGTCACAACATTTCACTCGCGGCTGCGAACAACGCGAGTAGCTATCTCATCAAATACAACCGCGAACTGCAGTGGAGTGAGCTATACTACCGCGGCTACTTCGAGCTCCACATCGGCCACGATTCTGTCAACGCGAGCTACTTTGGACTGCCAACTGTCATCAACAGAAACCCAGACGAGATCAGCTTGGCCAACTTCACTGTGCTCAGCGGTGCGAACAAACTATACCGTAATCCGGTGCCAGGCGGTGGTGTAGTCGAGAATGGGGCTCTAAAAGGTGGCAAAATGGTGATGACTAATTCGACCAACAACACGGACACCGGCATCTACTTCATCAGCCATGAAGATGTAGAGGATCTATGAATGTGGCTTCGGTGGACTTCTTGGCAACCCTGTTGCTTCAACCTCTTTGAGCGACTGCTGCCCTCGATAACATACAGACGGATTCATTACACAAAGAGCATAATAATACGGACTCTATCCCACTGTGACTTATTCTGCCAGCCTCTCCATCAAGCTCCTCTCCTCTCATTGTCCTACAGATCCATCGGCGACTGCTTACCTCAACCTCCCTGATCTGGTAGTGGAGTGAGGTGGGAAGCAGGAGCCCGTCCTTGAGTCACTTGATTCTCAAATCGCCGACACCCTATATTATATTGATTCACTTCACATTACTCAAACCACTATGTTGTCTCTACCTTCCCAACATTCTCGAAATGGTAATTTGTCTACACGCCGAGCTTCCCTTGTATGCTGCTTTCACTTTGTTCTATTTTCACATGTTTCACTGGCAGTACAAAACACTACCTACTTTCAACCTTGACTATCTTCGTTTTCACATCATCCCGGATGTCACATCGAAATACTTCATTCTCTACTACACCTCAACATGCTTACTTTCACATTGACGATACCATTTGGATGGAGATATGTCTCACATCTGCCTACAGAAGCTCATTTCGAGCTTCAAGGTGAACATAGAGAACATGACCAAGCGAGTAGTTGGTCTGTCACAGGCTTCGATGATCTCTGCTCACCAACAACCTGGCTCGAAAATTGAAGTATCACCAGAACATTGTCGAACATGCTTGACCGATGGCTCACAACGGCCATCAATCTGCTCCTCGGCCTAAGCTTCATCTATGCACTTTCTCCTATGAAAGACCGGACTCTCATATACTATAGCATTGAAGAGCGGATGAACAGTATACTCCTGCTTTCAACATCACTTGTCAACCGAAAGAACGCAAAAGTACTTTGCTACTATGATCAATTGCTCATTACAAACGCGGACATTTCGTCGAACATCAGATGTGGAAGCGAATGCGATTCTTGTATGAAGATCAATTAATTGTTGTAGCTCGGCTTACGACCGATGAAGACCCAGGCCGTCTCACTGGCTTCTGGTCAAGAACAGGCGAGGAAGCCGAAACCATATGAGAACTGTGAGAGCCCGGTGATGAGATTCGCAGAATGGCGGGCGTCTCCCGAGTGCCACCACAGGAAGCGTCTCTTTCTATCCTTCTTGTCAAGATGCTTGCTACAAATTTGTTGCTAATTCAGGCAAAAAATTCAAGACCATGGTTGAGAAGTGACACTATTCGTGCTATCGTTTACGGTTTGTTTCTCAGCATTTTGCAGATACTTCTTTCCCATCACAAGACTGGACCTTCAAGTCAAGGCACTTCTCATACCTCTACATTATGCGAACGACACTATTCCGCCACATCGATATGAACGTTCTCATATACCTCGAGAGTGATCACGGGGCTAACATCACTCAAGGATCCGTCTCGCTTGATAACGAGGCCAGTGATGGCGGCATGTTCGCAGCAGATTTGCACCGTTCTGTGGCTGTCGAAAGTCGATTTTCCGAGTTAAGCTAAACCGATTGAGATTTCACATTGCTATCTGTCGAATACCTATCTAGCAAAAGTACTTTTCGACTCGTCAACCATTCTAGATACACCCAGTTTCGGTAATTGCACCCCGCGGAAACATTTTCGTTTTTGCATTGGGATATGGCATTTACTTTGCACGTTGATAATAAAGTCATTACTATATATACTGGGTAGCCTTGAGTATTATTGGACCTGCATCGAGCGAGCCTTGTAGCGATGCAATTACGATATTGTCTGGGGCCACAAGCATCTGAAGTCATCCACCAGCAGAATCAGATTGGACAATCGAGGCTGGGTATAGTGCTCTACGAAGGACTGTGGGCTACAATTCTTTAGTAATGGTATAGCTGCAATAAGGAAGCAGAAACCATGCTTACTTGCTCGTCGAAGAAGACGACATTGAGGCAGCCACGCAGCAACAGGACGATCTGGACGAACCTGAAGCGAGGCCTACCCGCGCAAGAGTTCGACCACAGAGATACTGGGCGACGCAGTTCGACTCCAGAGGTGAACAGAAGAAGCCGGCTTCCCAAGACGACGTAGTCTGTGAATATTGTTCCGAAACCATTATTGGAGACGGTCTACGATGCGAATCCTGCAACGAGTATTATCATCTACTGTGTCTCGGATATGAAGACCGGCCAAGAAGCACTTTCCAGTGCCTCAGTTGCGAAGTCACGCAAGCGCATAGTGAGAAAAGCGATAGCGACGGCGATCAGGATGACGACTGGGCGATCGACGAGGACAAGTCTGAACCGGAAGATGATGGGGACTCTGACGCCGAAAGCTCCACCGCCTCAGCAATTGGATTCGAGGATGAGGAAACGAATCCTTTCACATTCCTGACGGCAACAGATTCTGCACAATGCGCCAATGAGAAGCATTACTCCGCCGCGGAAGCCAAGCTTCGATACCTCCTGAAGCTTCCTTATGATATGGTGTACCAAGATGACGATCTGAACGATGAAAAAACTTTGGAGCGTGCATTGCAGCTGCTGTATGCGGCACGCTTGGGAGAGAGTGGACTCCGAGTCAGGCTGTCAATTCACATCAAACACGACTACCTACAGTCCGACTTGGGTAAAGAAGCTCCCTTACAATGTGGAATACAAAGAGGATGATCTGAACGACGAGAAAACCCTGGAGCGTGCATTGCAGCTGCTTTATGGAGCATGTTTAGGAGAGAGTGGACTCAGAGCCAGGCTGTCAATACACATCAACTACGACTACCTACAGTCTGCCTTAGGTAGAGAGGCCAATCAAGAAATGGAGTCGCTCGCGGCGGATATAACAAAATTCCTCCCAGAGGATCATGAGGTGTCAGAATATCCAAGGCGGAGAACGTGACGGAGGGGGGGAAAGCAAAGGGAGAGGCAAAGGGAGAGGGAGAGGTGAAGGCACCGTCCGTGGCTTACCCAGAGTTCCGGTGGGATTGTACTGACCAAGCTGTCAGATCATTATGTCTAGACATTCTTGAGACCCAATCCATTCGGCCGAATGTGGTGTCGACGGTAGAAGTTTCGTGCTGAGCGAGCATACAATGCTCCAAAGGACGACAGAAATCATAGAACATTATTGTCGAACATTTGTGTTTCCCGAATGTGAGCCAACACACTACGTAGCGCACTAGACAGACCTGCATTATCCTGGTCTATGAACTGTTCACGACCGCTACATATCGATTTTTGGCCATGCTATTGAACAGGACGTTGCAGACGGGATAGATTCCTACAACGTGCTAGCGTTGGGGATAGATGGATTCGGGGTCTCTATAACATGGCTTCAAATATGGTGGTGGTCTACGGCTTGAGTGCTGAGAAAAATCGAGAGAGACCGAGGGGCAAGCAAGAAATAGACCCTACAAATTAGCGGCTCCGGAGAGTGGTGTTAGATCATGGCGCCATCCAACACCGGAGTGAGAGCACTGTTTGCCAGAGGGACCAGTCACAGACATCACGATCTTTCGAACATTGGATCACATCAAGCAATCATCGGTGAACTGGTTTCAGGCCGTTATTTGCAGCAGTAGGATGTCGGTGGTATAAGGAGAATAGAACGATCGGTCTCGGATGGAGGTTGCATCCAGAAATGCAATGATCAGGAGCGAACAACGAGCCGCTTCGAGAGAAGCGAGCTCTCTTAGAAGAAGAACATGAAGATGACAAAGAGGTAGGGGAGTCATACCCGGTCATTTAATGACTCAAGAGCGCCAGTAGTATATCTACCGTTCTGCAGTATTCTTTACATAGTGTTTTGTCTCACCATAACGTCCTATCCTGCCATTTCCTCGTTGATCGACGATAATCAGCTTGACAGCTAATGGCTCCCTCTCGGCGACTTGTCACTGACCTCCAGACGTTTCAAATGACACGCACAGAGCTGGAGGCCATCCGTCGAGTTACTGACTACGCATCTGCAGCCGTGTTTGGAGCTATCCTGATAATGAAGCCTCGCCCACAGAGATTGTCAATCTGTTGAAAGTCCTCGCCGTTCTTGTCGGTCCCTGTTAGTACGACAGTATCAACTGAACTGTCTCCCCAAGTCTCGTAAGACGAGAGGATGACACTGCTTCGCTTGATCTCTGATCGATTCGAATCGTCGAAGAGGAAACGCAAGTGCTCCGGCAAGTGATCCAATCGTGGAAGTCCCTTCAAGTGTGACGCTGTTATGGTATTCGACTTGTACGCAGAGGGTAACTCCACCGTCGAGTAAAATATCCATAGGATCAGCCCAGGCCACGATTCATAAATTTCTTTAGCCCATTGTAGGATTAAAGTTGCTGGCACAAGTATCAGCGCAGGCCGGAGTGCGTCCTGCAGACAGAGTTTTGCATGTCCTTGTTAAAGCCTCCAAACGTTCGCAGAGGCTTTGGCATGGCTACGATCGCCAAATGAACTGCTGTTTCCGCCGCGTGATCCACAGACACAGGCAAGTGACCATAAGCCTTGGAGTACATGTACAGGACGCCACTGGCCTGGTAATGGTAGAACTCCGATTTTGTGAGACCATGCAGCACGGTGCATTTATATCGATTGTTAGCCAGAGCTTGCATTTTCAAGATCGTGAGCGAGAGATCGACAGGAAACCTGATCTGCTTTTGCGTCCCTTCAAATGCGCCCTGTATCTGATAATCCTCGGTCTCCGAAGCCTTCGCTTCCTCATCCTAGAGAAGCGAGTGAGCCTGGAAAGTAACGTTTCCTGCAGACTGTGTAGGTTAGAGAGCGACATACCTCTTTGTTGAGCGCCGCCCGCTCCCCAGCAGCGATAGCATCAGCTAATGCTTGTTCTTCCTCGTTCGTCAGTCTCGTTCCCGCTACAGTTTTGCTTCTCTTAGGCGGACGACCTGATGGCACATTGCCCGCGACTTTTTCCAAAGCCATGATTTGGAAGCGCTCGAGCTCGTCTTTGGACTGAGTAACGTCATAGCCCGAATGATGTCTGACCTCACCCTTTTTGCTTTGCACACTGGAACAACGTTTTGACGGCATAACGATGAACTCAACGACCAGTTATGGCCCACTACCAAAGCGGCAAAACGTTATCCAAATAATGTCAGTTGGCTTGGTCGGGGGAATCTTAGAAGACAGCAAAAGAAGCGTTCTGTGAAAGTTTGCGAGCAGATTGTCACCCATCGATGCCAGTGCATGCACAAAGCTACCGTTGATCCAACAGATTGGTAACTTCATGGGACTCGCGGGTAGCGAAGAATTGGATCGCTACTTGCTCGATAACATGGAATATGAACTGCAAAAAACAAAATGCTAGGAGGTAGAGAGCTTTCGTGACTCATTGCAGCTTCGCTACTGAGCGTGACGATCGAAAGAAGCTGATTGGAGTACTTGCTAGTTGCACTCTTGGAAGGACATGCTTAGTCTATACTGTAAGTTTGAGCAAGAATTTCTATGATTTGCGCTAACGAGAGTCTGAGGCTTATCACGACACCTGCCTGAAACAAACGGAGCTGTCTTTCTGCTGGTGTCGAAGATGAAACGTGGAAACAATTGCTGGGCTCGGTCTGTATGAGGAGTATCGTGCTTCTACAAGTATACTAATGTGCTATGCCTCGATTTTCTCGTTCAGTGTATCTATGATGCTTCGCGATTCAGATTCGGCAGGTTAATTCTCTAGATGCGGGGAATGCGACTAATCCAGAGTACGCTTTCGAAAGTGGCGTGCCAGAAAGCTTGGTCGACGCTTTGAGAGGCTTTTGGCATCGGGAGGCTTCTCGAGATCATTGTCGACATTCCCTCTCTTTGCCAATGAGCGCAATAACGGGGCCGCCAGACCCTTGAGCGCATCGTACTTGCTTTCGTTGCCACATTCCGCCCTTTGCGTCCAATCAGCTCCAGCCCGGTCCTCAAGATGCTGTCGGTTTATTTTGTGAGCCAGAACAGTGACGTCTTCATGAAGTACAGACTCAATGGTAGCGAGTTCAGTAAGAACCCCTTCCCTTATTCTGAGCCGTCGGAAGCCTTCATCAGCCCCTAGCAAAGATTCGTAGATAAGGTGACCCGACTTCTCCGTCCGTCTCTCATGCTGGACTTTATTCACGTCGAGACCGGACCTGGATGCTCGGCGTCCCATGCTCTGGCCATAGTCGAGACCGGATGTTCCTTCAGACCGCGCTAAAGTATGTTTCGGCGCGAAGTTTGGCCCAAGCGATTGTCTCTTAATATTTTGTCGACAGGTATCATCGACCTGTCCGAAGCTAGGTAAGGACGACGACAGCGCTTGAGACTCTCTCTTGCGTTGCACCTCAGAGGACGTTGTTCGCGCAAAGTCTTTGGCTGCATGTTGTGGGACATGGTGGTACGGTACGGAAGTCTGCCTTTGCTCCTTCGATTCACGCTTTGCCTTGCGATCAGCAGCTCCACGCTCCATTTCCAGCGCCTCAAGTCGTCTGCACAACTCGGCTGCGTTCAGGGCTTGGCCATGCTTACTCCGCCGAGCCACGTTGTGTGAATCATTGAATGGGTGGGTTTTTGCTTGAACAGGAGGTGGTTCCAGGAGCTGTCCGTAAACATTAGCAAGCGGCGTTGTCTCTCACCCAAGTCAGAATCACAGGGCACTTACTGGTGGTGCGAGAAGCTTGACACCGCTGTTGATTACCATAATGGGAGAGAATGTTGGGGAGGTATCAGGACTCGTTTGCCTGTAGAGCAAAAAGCCACAGAACGCCAGTGGAAGCAAGGTATGAGAGGAAAACCAGGAGGCATGGCGCTTTTCAAATGAAGGAACAGCTCATCCACCATGGCAGACAGGAAAGTAAGCCAATTGGCCAAGTTAATCACGCGAGACGATCTATGTTGAGTTAATCTGCTCTTGGACTAAGTGAGGCCCAGAATTAGCAGCGCTCGGTGGCATAAAGTAGGGCATGTGAGCATATGCTTCGCCTACTCCTAGCCTGTAGGGACGTGGTTCGTTCTCAAGAAAGGCTTAGATATTAGTAGCATAGCTCGTAAGTGTGCCAAAGAGTCGCCGTAAAACTCTCTGACAGAAGAGAAGGTAGATATAAAGTATCTGTCGCAACTTGCAAGAGCTCTCTGTCGCCCCGGTTGAGACTAGAGTTTTAAGCTTGTTCGCAAGCGGAACCAATAGAATGCTTCATGTGGGGCGCTTACCGTGCCTAAGCTAGATGTAGATGTACTACGGCGGACTGTAAGAGGCTTCCGGAAAAAACTATTTTTCGGTTTTCCCGAAAAAATCGAAAACCGAAAACCGAAAAGTAAAAAGTAAAAAACAATTTTTTGTTTTTCTTCTCGACTAAGTTGTCTAAATTCTTATTATTCAATCCTTTTAGTTATACAAGTACTACTTTTATATTATATTGTTATTAATTTTATTAATTATATAATTATACAATATATCTAAAAATAATCGATTATTTAAAAATATTATATTGTACAAAAATTAAATTATAATATAGTTAATACAAAACTAAATACAACAATAGATTATCAAATTATTTAAAAAAGATTTTAAACTATTAATTACAAATTGTATACTTCAATTACAATTATAAAAATAAAATATTTATTAGCAAGTTTGTATATTATATTTAGAGTATTTAAATAGTTGTATTTAGTTATTCTTTTTTAAAATTGTTTAAGCAATTAGAAATTTTTTATTGTATTTTACAATAAAAATTTTAAATTAACTTATACAAATTTTATACAATTAAGATTGCAACTTAATTTCTATTATTGTACAAATATTAAAAATTAACAAATACAAATAAAAAAGATAGTACAAAAAATTATAATTGCAAAACTAGAAAAAAAAATTATACAAAATTATAACAAACAAAAATTGTACAATTATTTTTAATATTATAACTTAATAATCTTAAAATAAATTTCTTATATATTTTATTTAATTTGTACAACAATAGCTAAATATTATATAGAGATTTGTTTTTTAATTAATATTGTTTACTTGTATCTACTATTGTAAAAAAATACTAACAAAATATATTTTGTTAAAAAGAAAAATATATTATATTTAAATTAAATTATATTTAATCTTTTAACAATTATAACAAACTTAAAATATATAATATTAAAATATACAATACTATTAATATATACTCTTAATATATACTATAAATATATATAGAAATTATAGTTTATATATAAGTTAATATACTACAACAATTTTCAAATTATATAAAAGAGCTAGAATATTAAAATTGCTTTATATAATTAAATTATAATACAAAAACTTCTATAATAGCAAATACTTATTATTAATTATATTATATAATATAATTAGAGCTTTAATTTAAAAATTGCTATTTATTTAATATAAATACAATAAATTAAAGAATTGAAAGTTAATAAAATTAATTAATTAAAAGATACAAAAATTGCTAATAAGTATATTGTATAATTAATATATACTATAGAATTATTAATTAAAATTTAGATTTACTTTTATTATTTTTAATAGAAAAATATTTTTAATTTTAAGATAATTAAAAATCTTATTGTATTATATACTATCTATATATCTATTCTTTGTACAAAGATTAAAAAAACAAAATTAAAATAATTATTTTATACAAAAGCAAAAAAAGCAATTTAACAATATTAAGAGATATTTATATATATTTTATTATTATTTTAATTAATATATAACAAATTATAATATATAATATTTTTCGAAGAAGTTTACTAAATTGTAATAAAATATTAATAAATTTAATAAATTTATTATAAATTTATTATACAATTAAGTTATTAATATAAAATATAGATAAGATTTTTTTTTAATTATACTAATTTAATATACAAAACAACTGCAACTACTAAATTTTAATTTTAATATTAATAATTTGTTTACTATTTTTTAAGAAAAATAGACAATATTTTATTGTATAATTTATAAAAGTTTTAGAAAAACAATATATAATTATATTAAAAGCAAAATAGAGTTTAGATTAATTTTTTTTAGACAAATTGTATAAAAATTGCAATTAACAATTTAAAACTAATATTAAAAATATTTTAAAAATAAATCTAATATATAATAGATTAAAGAAATTGTACAATACTAATACAAATTATAAAGCAATTGTATTATCTTTCTTTATATAATCTAAATAAACTTTTTGTACAATTTTTGTTTTAATATTTTGTTTTCTTTTTTGTATTATACTAATATTAAAGTTTTTATTTATATATTGTATAGTATTTTGCTTGCTCTTAAATAATATTAATATTTTATTATATAATTTTTTTAATATTTTTTAAGAATTTTTGAAATTTGTATTGTTCTATAAATAGTATTTATTATTTATTTATTATAATAGATTGTATAATTTGTAAAACTATTAATTCTATTTTTGTAATGTTTTTTTTAAATATACAATTATATACTAATAATTGCAGAAATCTAAAATTATTACTATTAAAAATATATTTTCTAGTTACAATTATATAATTTATTCTTTTAATATTTTAATAGAAATTAAAAAAAAAAAACTATTTATTTTTTAATACAATCTATTGTATAATCTAATATTGTATAAATTATTTCTTAATTAGTTTCGAGCTTTTCTAAATAGTATTTTAATTTGTACAATAATATTGCAGAGAATATATAGCAAATTGCTATACAAAAAATTAATTAAAACAAAGTTATATATAATTAATTACAAAACAAATTAAAAAATAAAAATAGAATTTCTTTTATTAATATAAAATTTAAGATTACTATATATTTTGTAATAATTATCGAGAAAAACTATATAATTCGAGATATTTTAAATATATAAATTATCTTTATTAATATTTTATATAAATAATAGTAAAAATATTAATTTTTGTACAAAACTAATTTTTTTTAGTTTATAATTTCTTACAATTTAAAAATTGTATATTAACTAGTTTGAACAAATTTATTAATTAAAATATTCTAGTTTAAATTTACAATATATTTATCTATAATCTATTAATCTGTTATCTCTATATATATTATTTCTCGCGAGTGTTTGCAATGCGCAAATATCTTGTAGATACTTTTGATATAGTTGATTTAGATTCTATTCTGTTACAATAGTGTTTGCGCGCGTACTTTGACTCGATACAATTACTACATCTAAATTTCAAGATCAATTTCTTTTGTAACTATAAGTTAGACGATTGTAAATACAAAATTTAACATTGTATATTTTGCGCAAGAGATTTAATAGTTTGTGTCGTATATTATGTCGTCGCACGTAGATGTATTAAGATAGACGTAAGTATATTGTCGTAAAGACAACATAATACGCGCTTAAATTGCTATGTTGTCGCAACAATCTCTGAGCACGTGTTAAATATTATGTCTTTAAAGTAATCTCTGAGTGCGCAATACCCTAGAAATCTTTCGATAATCTTGACGTAATTCTAGATTAATCTTGAAATAACTCTAAAATTGAATCTCGAAACAAGATTCTTAGAAGAAGAGATAACTGTAACTTGTTAGTTTGTTATCTCTATATATTACTTCTCGCGAGTGTTTGCAACGTGCAAATATCTTGCAGATACTTTTAATACAGTTGATTTAGATTCTGTCCTATTATATTATCTATATAGAAATATATTCTATATATAATTTAATATTTTTTGTTAAGTTAATTGTAAACAAAGATTGAAAATTGTTTATTATAAAGTTTTTTAATAGTGTTGTTATAGTTTGTATAATAAATAAGCCTATAAATTATTTTGCAACTACTAACAAAATAAAGAAGAAGAAAATTTACTTATATATTAAATACAAAACAAAATTAAAAAAAACTTTTAATTATTTTAAAAAAAATATATAAAAGATTTTTGTTGTTATATAATTATTAGCAATTAAGTCGAAATTTTAAATTAAAAAAAAATCTTTTATATAAGTTAAAAAGAATATTCTATTTTCTTAAATTAAATTTAAGTCTTTTTAATTAATTAAAAAAGAACTATTTATAGTATAATATCTATTAGTTTTTTAACAAGTTATATAGTCTATTGTACAATTGTCTAATATTTAAAATACAATAAACAATTAGATTGTTTTATACAAGTAAGAGTTTTCTATAATATCTAGTAGTTTAAATATTAAAAAATACTATTGTACAAATCTATCTTAACTATTATCTATAATATATTATAATAGCAATTCTTGTACAATATTTGATTTTAATAATTTTTGTCTATTAATAGTATTTTAGTAGATGCTAAATTTTCTAAAATTTTAAACTATTTATTTTTGTCGAAACTCGAAGAAAACAATCTAAAAACAAAACTATTTTAAAATACTTATATATTATAGTTTCAAATATTGCAAACTTTTCTAAATATTGCTCTAGATTCAATCGAGACTAGTGTTTTTTCTAGTTGTCTATATAGTATCTAAGATTTTCTATCTTTTATTTCGACTCTTATAGTTAGTATTCTTGTTAGACTATCTCAAATATTACTCTAATTTTGTTATATAATACTAACTATTTGTTTGGAATCGACAGACGCTTCGTGTTTCAAATATACTATTAACGCTATCCTACTCTTTTTTTGCTTCGACTAGTTATCGTTGTTAGAATTACTTCAAAAATAGTTATATACAAAAAAAAAAGAGATATTAGATTGAGAATTCTCTTAGAGCAGCTTGCAAGATAGACAATAGCTCCGTATAGTAAGACAAAACTGTCCCAAAATAGAATATGCTATAAACTTCGAAACGCGATAACTAGTGCTTAACAACTACTTGCTAATAAATAGATAGACTACAAGAAAGACAAAAGTATCGACATATTTCTATATCTACATATTCTAGTAAGTCTGCTAGAACAACAACAACAAGATCTGCTTAGATACTCTAGTAAGTTTGCTAAAACGACAACAACAAGATTTGCTTAGACATTCTAGTAAGTCTGCTTCAATAGCAACATTTATCTATCTATATTACTATCTATACTATTTTTTGCACATCAAAGTATGTATCAAATTATATAGTAAGTCTACTACAATAGATATAAATTCGACAACAATATTATATATTACGAATAAGAGTTAATTGACAAGCAAGAAAGTTAGGGGATTATATGCGTTTGCAAGTCAAAAACAAATACTTTCTTAAACACTTTCCTAGATATATAGACGATAGATATGTAAATCAATTATATTAGATTATTAAAGAATTTGAAGTATTCGAAAAGATATATTTTAGATTTATCTTTGATCGATAAACAAGCAAAGAGAACTGGTGCGAAAACGCACTAAAAAGAGAACACTAATAATAAGAATTATAATTGTATTGTCTAACTATCTAAGAGAAAAACTCTTGTTTTCTCTCTACAAGACTATTCTCTATTAAGAAATTGCTATAGCAGAAAACTGTCTACTCGAAAAATCTTCAAAAATGAAAAGAATACATATCAAGCATAATTATAACAATTCTCTTTGTTTTTTCTTAAGCTATTGTTCTCGATAGCAATTGTACAAAAGTTAACAATTAAAACAAAAGTAATACGTTATATTTTCGAAATATTCTTTGAAGACAACAAATAAGAATTTGATAATATATCTGAAAAGAAATTCAATAATTAGAGCAAAAGTAGTATATTGTATTTTTGTTAATTAATAATAAGAATTTGATAATTTGTTAAAAAAGAAATTCGACAACTAGAGCAAAAGTAGTATGTTATAAAAAAAATAAAACCAGTTGTTGCGTAAAAATAGTTAAAAAAATTGTCGAAAAAAAGACTTTAGTTGTAGAGAATTATCTTTCTAAATATCGAATAAATCTTAGAAAATTATCGCAATTGAAAAATGTTTAATAGATAGCCAAAAAAAATAGCTAGATTAATATTTTTGTTTTATCGAAATTGTTTTTGAGAATACAAAACTTTTTCTTAAAAAAAACTTAAAGTTTTTTCTTGTACTTGTAAATATTCATATACAAAAAAAAATCTTTTGTCTTTAATATATTAAAATCTTCTATTTTTATTAAATTAATAAAAGTAAACTTCGAATAGTAAAAAATCAATTTAAACAAAATATTATTAGCAAAAGTCTTTATAATATTAAAATTTTTCTTGCTATTTTTCTTTTCTTTCTTAGTTATTTTTGTTGTTAGTAATAATTTTGTTAATAATTGTATTTAAAGAAAGTTCTTTTTGTTAACAATATAGTTGCTAATTAATAGTACAATTATTTGTTAATATTAATTAATATTTTTAATTCTTTTGTCACGCTAGTACTTTCTTTGAAGATATTAGAATAAATTGTGTTTTTGAAGAAATTTGTAGATATCTTTAAGCAATACAAGCAATTACTTGATAACAAGAGTTTGCAACTATAGATAGTTTCTATATTTAATAAATCTTAAAAGAGATTCGATAAATCAAAGTAACAATAAGTAAAAATCTATAATAAGTTGAATACAATCTATAAGAGAGTCGTGTTCTATTTTCTATTAGATTGATTGCGTCGGGTCGGATTATCGAGTTCGGGTCAAGTATCCAACCCGAATCGAGTCAAGTCGATTCCTAATATTGGAATCGAAATCGACGATTCGAGTCGATTTCTAGAGTTAAAATCGAAACTTAACTCGAAAAAATCGATCCAAATTGTCAAGACTATTTAAATAATTATATTATAATTATTAATAGTTAATATATAGTCAATATATATTTTATAATATTTAATTATCTAAATTATAATAAGATAATACATTATAGTAATGCATTACTACTTTAAAAAATAAAAAATTAAATCGCATCTATAGAATCTATAGAGTCTATAGATACAAATAATGCATTTTATTAATAAATTACATCTATAAGATCTATAGAACCTATAGATGCAAATATTGCATTTTATTAATAAATTGCATCTATAAGATCTATAGAATCTATAGATGCAAATATACATTTTATTAATAAATTACATCTATAAGATCTATAGAGTCTATAGATGCAAATTGCAAATAATGCATTTTATTAATAAATTATTTTGTTCTAAAATTAGTAATTCTTGGCATAATAACGTTATATTTAATTTCTTAGCAATTCGATTCGATTCCAAATATTGGAATTAAGAATCGAGTCGAATCAAATCGATTCGATTTCAAAATAATAGAAATCGAATCGAGTTTCGAATCAATTCCTAGAGTTGAAATCGACGGATCGAGTTGGTTTCAATATTTGGAACCGAAACTCGACCCGACAATCAGTCTATTTTCTATATACTAAAAAAATATTAATTGTTTATCTTGCTTGCTTATTAAACAATATAAATATAGTTGCTTGCAATACTTGTTTGTCGAATATAGCAAATATTATATTTAAATTGCTTGCTTCTTAAGTATAGCAAACATAATAGCAAATTTGCTTAAAAAGGTAGAATCTAAACTACTAATATAGCTTTAATAAGCTTGTAATACTATTTTTTTTCTTCAAAATTTTTGTTTCGAAATTCAATATCTTCTTATTATGCTTTTAAGAAAAATTAATATTAGAAATTTCTTCTCTCGAAAGAAAGATTTTCTCAACGCTCTAAATTCGATATTTCTAGCAATACGTTCTTGTTGTAATTGTACAATATCTAATAAAGTCTATTGTATAAATAATAATTTTAAAAAGTATATAAAGTATGTGCAATCTAATTGTAATTATAATTTAGCAATTTTTTCTATATTAATTAAACAAATTTACGAAAAGCAAATATATTTTAAAAAAAAAGTATATAATATGCGTGCTAAACTAAGTCGACTAAAAAAACAACTAAATTTTCTAAAAAATAAAAAGAAAAAAATAATTGTAATTGAGTAAAAAAATATTAACAATCTAAAGATAAATTAAATATATTTTGTTAAGTTTATTACAAAATTTTTCGAGTTACTATTTAATATATTGTTTGAACAATTCTAACTTTCGATTAATTAAAATTAAAATACTATTTTTATATCTTATTTTAATTAAACTTTCTTAGAAGATTTTAATAACAATTAAGATTCTTTTTTAATTTTTAGATATTTTTTAAAGTAAAATATTCTTTTTACTTAATAAGATATTTTTGATTTTTCTATCTTAGAATTTTTTTAATCTCGAATTTTTTTTTTTTTGCAAATAAAAATAAAAGATATTTTGTAAAAACGTAATTAAATTTGTTAACTTTAACAATAAAATATAAAATACTAGAAATATTTTAGCGTTTTTAAATAAGTCGAGTTTGTAATTAACTAATTTTTTGATTTTTTTAACAAAAAACAATTTAATTTTAATATAATTTAATTTCTTGCTTAACTTTTTTATTCTAAGATTTTTTGTAAAAAGATATATTTTATTTTTTTCTTTTAATTAAAATATTGTTTTTTGTTTCTTATTTTAATATTTAATTAACTTTTTTTATATTTTCGAGATATTGTTGTGTATCTTTTTTAATATTGCTACTTTTTCGATAACTAATTGTACTAACAAATATATATACTTTTTTTCGAAAAAATTTAATTCTTTGCTATAGTTGACAAAGAATAAAGTTATTTTAGTAATATTCGAAATCTTTGTATTAAATATTAACTATACTATAGATAGAAATAATATTTAATTACTTTAAATATTGTTAATATAATATTTTAAATATTGCTTAAAATTCTAATTTGTTTCTTTTGTTTAATTATTTGTAATTAAATAATAGATAATAGATATTCGAAGTTTTGTATTTAATATTAAAAGAAATATCTTTTAATAATTAGATATAAAGAGTTTGTCTTTGTTACTAATTAGTTTTTTAAATATATTGTAATATTATATAAGTCGATTTAATATAATATATTTTAGTTGTTTTACAATAAACTTCTCTTTGTATACAATAATATATAAATACTTAGTAAACTTATTAACTATTATTAATATCAAATTATATCTATTTTTAATTGCTAAATTTGTTGACTTAAACAACTTAATAATAAAGTCTATTGTAACTTTATTTTATAACAATTTAAATAATTTCTAATATTAAATTTTGTTATAGTTTGTATATATATTATATTTGTTCTACTAACAATTAAGATATTGTTTAATATATATCTCGATAACTTGTTTTATTTATAGAAACTAATAATACTAATATAAAAGCTAAAAATTTTTTGTTACTTTTAAGTATTTTTGCAATAATTTGTTATAATGTTCTTTTATATATTTGTCGATTTTGTTAATAGATATTTGAAGTTTTTTTTTTTTATAAAAAACTCTTTTGTATTATCTCGAAGTATTTGTAATATAATATTTAGTTTATACTTGTTTGCTAATAGTAATTTGTTTTTATTAACTTTAAGTATATTATAATTAAACAATTCTTTTGTTTTTATATAATTACTTCTTTTATTAAGTATATTTGCTCTACTATTATTTTTGTCTAAAATATATTATATTTTAAACTTGTATTGATTAAGTTTTTTTAACTATTATATCTATTTTTTATTTAGCTATTTTATAGTAGTAAAATATACAAGATTTTTGTAATTTGTAAAAATTGTAAGTTTTAATAATTCTTCTATATATATTTTTTATAACTTTAAAAAAATTACTATAGCAAATAGTTTCTTGTTATAGATATTATAATTTTGTTCAATTAACAAAAGTTTTCTCAAAAAATATATATTAATAGTTAGATCTAATATATCGATTTTAATTTTGTTTAACAATTGCAAATTGTATATTTTTAATATTAATTTTTTTAAGTATTTTAGTTTAAGATTCTAAAATAACTTTTTTTCTATAAATTTCTATATTTATAATGTATTTTTTTTTGTAAAATTTGTTAATAGTATTGTATTTACTAAATAGTTTTTAATAAATTTCTTGTTATAGTTTATAAAATCTAAAAAAAATTGTATTTTTTTAATATTTGTTGATAGTTTTTATTTTTTAACTACTTGTAGTTTCTCGAAATCTATATATACTCTATATTGTTTAACAACAAATTCAAAAAAGTTAACTTTCTTTTAATAAAATTTGTATTTTTCTAATTTAAGATATAAGTTTTTTATATTTAAATATTTAATACTTTAAAAATATAACTAATATATTTTTTTAAAATCTTTAAATAAATTATAATATTATTTAAATATACTATAACAAATTAATTCAAATATTGTTGTAATATATTATTAATTATTTTCTAATATATTACTAAAACGTTTGTAAATTTAAACAATATTATTGTATATTTATATAATTTATATTGTATACAAAAAGCTATTTTCTATTCTTTTTTTTTTATTTTTTTAATCTAATTGTATACTTCTTGTAGATCTAGTTTAATAAAATATTTTGTTTTAAATAGTCGATTTTAAAGTTTGCTAATATTAAGTAATAAATATCGATTCTTAATTGTAATATTATTTAACTTTCGATAATTAATATATAGACAAAGAATTTTATTCTTTTTTAATACAAAAAGAATCGAATATTCTATTTATAATTAAAATTTTTTAATAATTTTTTTTTGTTTTTTGTTAAATATTTGCAAAGTACTTCGAGCTTTTTCTTAAATAAAATATATATAAATTCAAATATAAATTGCTTGTTTAATTTAAGTTTAATTTTGTAATTTTATAATTAATATTTAGAAAAAATCTTTGTTGTTTTCTCTTCTTAAAATAGATACTTTTAACTATTGTATATTTGTAATATATACTTTAGCAATTTCTTTACTATACTAAATAGTTTAAAACTTTCAAAAAATTTGTAATTTTCTTTATTTATTTTAATTTTATAATTTAATTAATTTTTGTTAGTATTTATTAAGTCGAACTCTATTAGATTGTTTTTTTGCAAAAATACAAGTTTGCTATTTGCAATTAATTTTCGATTTAATCTTTTATCTATTATCAAATACTATTAATATATAGATTAAATATAAATTATATAATTATATTGTACAAATCTAAGTACTTATATATTTTAATTAACTTCTAAATTGTATTGTTTTAATTAAAATATTTTTAGAACAATATTATAAATAGCTATCGATAGTAATTTTGTTTCTTTATTTACTTTTTTATTCTTTTTAAGTAATAAATTTTTATTTACAATTATTAGATTGTATATATTAAACTTCTTTTAAATAAAATACTTTTCTCTCTTAACAAAAGTTTTAATTATAAAATTATTTATTGTATTAAAATTAACTATTGCAATAAATTAACAATTATTAATCTTAACTAATATAGTAAAATATTGTATATATATTGTTTAAATTTAGTTGCTACTATTAAGCTAATATATTATATTTCTCTAATATATTTTTTATTAAAAAATTTAAACTTTTTTTTATTTTAATACTAAAACTTTTGCTTTAAGCGTTTGTTTGTATTAAGTTTTTTTTCTATACTAAATTAATAACTTTAACTTTTTAGAGAATTAATTAACTTTTTTTTTATCTTTTAGATAAATTTAATATAAATTGTTATAACAAACAATTTAATTAAGTATTGTATATTTTTTTGCTTTCTTTATTGCTTGTTTAAATAGACTAATATTGTTTAGTTGTTATTCGATTTTATTAAAAATATCTCTTTTTATAGTAGCGTTGCTTTTTAGTATTTTCTTATATTTGTTTATAGTTTAATTTATCTTTCTTTTTCTTAATAAATTAACTAAAGTGTTAAGATACTTTGTAATATTGTTTAGATATTTGTAAAAGTTCTTTCAATTATATTTGTTATTTAAGTTTGTTGCTAAATAAAAATATAATATTTTTAATTGTTTTGCTCTTATAATTTTATTAAGTATTTGATTAATTTTTTGTATAGATACAAATATCTTGTCTAATAATATTTTATCTAGAACTTTTTGTAACTAATTTGAATTTTTTATTAAATAGTAGTTGTTGTTTAATTTAGTTTTGAAAGTATTTATCTTTATATTAATTTGTTTTCTAATATTGTTTTAATTATTAAATATCTCTTTTAATATTGCATTGATTTATTGACAATCTATTAAGTTCTATAATTAATAATTTTTTGCAAAGTAATTCGATTTGTTATATAAATGATATATTTTTTAAAATTTGTTATCTTGCTTTTTTCTAAAGTTTTTTTTTATATTGTTAAATAAAATTCAATTTTATAGATACAAACTTACAATAATCGAAATTATTGTATTTTTAACTAAAACAATTTTTTTTTGCTAATATTTAATTCTTAATTTAAAAAAGATTTTTGCTTTTTCTTAAAATTAATTGTATCTTTTTTTTATAGCTTTTTTATATAGTTTGTTATTAAAATCGATAATTACTTTAATAAGATTAAATATATTGCTAAGAGTTTTTTTGTTACGTATAATTTTGTCTTTTAGATTATTTTTAAAATCTTGTCGAAACATTGTTATAAATACAATATTATTTTACTTAATTAAATTGATATATTTTTAAAATTTAATTGTATAGTTTGTTGCAAAGATTTGTTAAATTAAATACTAAATTACTCTTTTTGCAATTTGTTTCTTGTTAAATGTTTTAAAAATTTTTCGAAACTTTTTTTTAAAATTGTTGAAGTCTATAAATATTGCACAAAAATTTTTGCTATTATTTTTTAAATACTTTTGTAAATTTAATTTAAACTAATATCAAACTCTTTTTCTAAAAAATATTAATACAAAAATTGTCTTCTAATTTGCTAAAACAAAATAGAAAATAAAATAAATATCTATTTGTATAAATTAGTTCTTTAAATCGATACAATCTTTATAATAGATATTAAGTTTATTAATTTTAATTTTATTGTTTTCTATAATTGATAATTAATATAGTATTAATAAGTTAATACTTAAGATAAAGACGCGTTAATTTAATACAAATATTTTTAAAATATTTAAAGTATTATACTAATACTTTTTTTGAAAATATTAAAATAGATTGTATTTTCGAAGAAATTTGTAGATATCTTCAAATAATATAAGCAATTACTTAATAATAAAAGTTTGCAACTATAAATAGTTTCTATATTTAATAAATTTTAAAAGAAATTCAATAAATCAAAGTAATAATAAATAAAAATCTATAATAAGTTGAATACAATTTATAAGAAAGTTGTGTTTTGTTTTCTATATATTAAGAAAATACTAATTGTTTATCTTGCTTATTTATTAAGTAATACAAGTATAGTTGCTTGCAATACTTGTTTGTCGAATATAACAAATATTATGCTTAGATTGCTTGCTTCTTAAGCATAGCAAATATAATAGCAAATTTGTTCAAAGACATAGAATCTAAATTACTAATATAGCTTTAATAAGCTTGTAATATCTTTTTTCTCTTTTAATAATATTTTAATATTTAATTCTATCTAAAATATTATAAATTTGATCTTTATTTTCTTTATTTTAACACAATTCTTGTTTAATTTTAATTTTAATTTTTTTCTTTTTCTATATTAGAGTTAAATTCTACTTTTTGTTTAACAATTTGTTTAAGTTTATTTTTAAGTTTTTTCTTAAAGTTTTTTTATTTTTATTTTTTCTATTAAAGACTTATTATTTAAATTTTCTTTTCTTTTCTAATTTATGATTTTTCTTTTCGATATTTTTTTATCTTAAAAATTTTGTTGTTAAAAATATATTAAGATATTATTGATTCTCGAACAATTATTTTATTAATAAAATTAATTATAGTTTTGTAAACTTCTTGTGCATATTTTTTACTATCTATAAGTTGTGTAATTTCAAATATTACAATATAGTAATTCTTTTTTATTGCGAGATTTTCTAATATTATTAGATTTTTGTTGTTTGTTATATTAACTTTTATTGTGTTTTTGCTCTTAAAAATATTTTGTTAACACTTTTTGCAAACTTTGATTTTTATATATCTTACAATTTAAATCTATTTATTAAAGAGAATTAAGCAATCTTTTGAAGAATATTTGAAATTAATATTTTTTATATTTTTAAAATTTAAATTCTTGGAAACTTTGATATTATAAAAAGAGACTCGAACTTTTGTATCAACTTTAACAATTATTTTAATTAATTTGTTTTAGTTATTGACAAAAAAAAATAGAATTAGAGTAAAATATATATAACAGAGAGTTATTTTTGCTATTGTCGATATTTTCTTAAGAGAAAAAAGAATTAATAATAGTAGAAATAAGCAATAAGATATTTAATATAAATATTAAAAATATATTTGTCAAATTAAAAAGAGCGCGAAATATTAATAAATTATATATTAACAATTCTAGTAAACAATTATTTATAATTATAATATTATTTTAATCTAAAAATAGAAGTATTGTTATTAAATAAATATTGTTATTTGTTCTAAATTTGTCGATAATATTTTAGATAAGTTTTTTGCAAACTTGCAAATAAAAGTTGCAATCTATTTTAAAGATTGCATAATTTTTTAACTTTAAATTGTAAGAATAAAGAATTTGTTATTTAAAAAGTTTATTTTTAGTTTTTTGTATAACAACAACAATTAGATTAAACTTATATTTCTAAAATATTTTAATCGAAGAATCTTCGAAAATTGTAAAAAACTTTCTAATTAAAGATTTTATTATTAACAAAATATTTTCGATAAATGCGCTAAAAAGAGCACGTATTATTAACAATTTTAGTAAACAAACTTCTATTATTGCTATATTGTAGTATACAAGAAAAAGTAGAATTGCAACTAATTTAAAGTTATTGTATTTATTAAATTGTTAAAAAATACTAATAACAAATATTTCTTTTATTAATAAATAAAAGTTCTTGTTTATATTAAATATTTTACAAGCTTTTAGTTTTGTATTATATATATATATAATTAAACAACAAAATAGAGAATTTTAAAATATTAATTTTGTTAAAGTCTTTAAAACAACTTTGTATTTTTCGAATATCTTAACTATATTTATTTCTAGCAAAATAGTAAATTTTTGTTTAAGAGTTTTTATTTTTATTTTTTTCGAATATATTTAAAATAGCAATTGAGCAAGATCTTTAAAATTGTTACTTTAATCGAAAATCTTAAGTAAATTTAAATTCTAAAAATAAAAATATGTCAAGTATTTTCTCTATATTTTAAGAACAAGATATTTAAGATTAGTAGATTTGTTTTAATAGTTAATTATTAACAAATTCGAAATAGTAATTTCGATTTTTAAATAAACTATTAGAAAGAATAGAAGTTTTGCAATTGCTACTATATTATAAATAGACAATATTAATAATATAGAAATTAACTTTTTTCGATTGTTTTTGTATACTCTAAGCAGTTTTTTTAAAATCTTAATTCTATTTTTTAGATATTTGTTTTGTTCTATAAAATTAAAAATATATTAATAATTGTTTATAATTATCTTTAAATAGCAATTCTTAATAATTGTACAATTTTGTTAAGTAAACTTTCTTTTTGTTAATAACAATAATTTGAGTTTGTATTTGTTAAAAATTAAAATAGCAATTAATTTTTTTCTTAAATATAAGATTAAATTTGAAAGATTTAAAATTTGTAAAGCTATTTCTTCTATTGTTTTAACAAAAATTTCTTAAAATTTGTTAAATTGCTAATAGATTATATTAAGTAATTTGTTCTTTAATAAATTTTTGTTGTAGTAAGATAGTTAGCAAATTACAATCATTTTTCATAATATAGTATTTTATTTTTAAAAAACTTCTAGTACTATTTCTAGTCTTATAGCAAATATAGTAGCTTTAATAATTATTAAATTTTACAATTTGTTTTTCGAATCTAAATCTAGAATTGTGCAATTTCGAAGCTTTGTTGCGTAGATTGCTTTAATATAGATTAAAGTATATTTGTTATATAATATTAATCTATAAAAACGTCTTTTAAGTTTGTTTGCTTTTTTTTTCTTTTCTATTGTTGTAATTTGTTTAGTAGATTGTCGAACTTATATATTTTTTTCTAAAAGATAATATAATGCTATATTAAATATCGCGAAAGATATTTTCTTAACAATTTTGTTAAAAAAAATATTATAGTAGAAAGAAAATACAATAATAAGAGAAATAAATCGAATATTTTTAATACTAATTTTGTAAACAAACAAATGTATATTTAATCTAGTCTATTTATTGTCTTAACTTAGATATATTTTTCAAATTCTCTTAACTTAATACTCTCTAATAGATTGCGCACTATAAATATCGAGATAATTATTAATAAAATTTTGTGCTTCGATTAAATTTGCTTTATTATATTATATATTGTAAACAGAATTTTAGCTCTTTTACTTAATAAGATACTAGATTATTATTTTTCTATAAGTATTGCGTTTTTGTAACGTTATATATCTATTTAGTAGTTGCTAAATCTTATAATTGTTATTTGTATTTTTGTCTTTTTTTATTAAAGACATATTTGTATCGATTTTTTTTGCGTATAAATTGCTTTTCTTTAAGACAAACTCTAATATAGCAATAAAAACAACTAAATATATCTTTTAATTCGAAGATAACTTCAATTTAAAAACAAAATAATTGTATATTTCTAGAATCTTAAACAATTTTGCTTTTTAATTAAAGAGTTTAAGATTTTTCAATTTTGGAATTTTGTATTTTAAATATAATTTTAGAAAAATCTTACCTCTTTTTCTTAAAGCAAATAATTAATAATAACTATTATAGTGCAACTTTATTTATGCGTTTGCAAAAGCTATTAATATTGCAACTTTGTTTTAATTTCTTTCTTGCTTAGCAATATAATTAGTGTTCTATTAATAAAAATCGATTATAGATAGTTTTTTACAAAGAACTTTCTTGTAGATAAGTTTGTTTAAGAGAATTTTTATCGAGATATTTTTAGAATTGTTAAGAATGTTTCGAAACTTAATTGCGAAACGTTCTTAATTTGTCTTGAAATTTAAGATAAGATAATGTTGCAAAGCTATTTCTATAATCTGATTAAATTGTTTTAATTAATTGTTAAATTGTAAGTAATAGATAATAGAATAAAGTAGATTAATTTTTAAGAAATAGAATATTGCTCTTTATAGATTAAACAAAAATTTATTGTTTCTATCGAAAATAATACTTAAAGATAGATTTTAGTTTGCAAGAATATTAATAAGCTTAATTGTTTATTTCTTAATTAAGAAAGTTGTCTTTTAAACTATTGTTATAATTTGTTTGAAGAATTTGTCTATTATTAATATAAAAAAATTGTACTTGTTTGATAGCTTAAAAAGCGCAAGAATAAAATCGATAATAATAATATAGAATATCTTCGACTTTATAATAATAAACTTTAGCTATCTATATAAGTAGTATTTAATTGTATTGTTAAGCTAATACAATAGACAATATTTTAGATATTTTTTCAATTGTTTGATCAAATTTCTTATATAATAACTAACTATAATTCTATTATAGATATATAAGAATTTTTCGTATATCTATATATTATACAATAGCTTAAAGATTTTTGTTTTTATAGTTTTAGAAATATACAATCTTAATTGTTTGTTCTTTTTGTCTTAAAAGTAAATAATTTTTTTTTAGTATAAATTAAATATCTTCTATTTTAATTTCTTCTAACTTAATTAATTTTTTTAATACTATTAGTTTTTTCGAAATAGTAGTCTTCTCGAAATTCTTTAATATTGCTAGAGTTGTTAAAATTACAATAGTAGATTTCTATTTTATTATTTTCGACTTTGTCGACTTTTTTGTTGTATTTGTTGTATTAAATATCGAAATTATAGTTTAAGTTTCTACTAAAATTAAAACTTTTGTTAAAATAATAATAGCAAATTTTTGTTTTTTCGAAATTTGTTTTAAGTTGATTAAAGTTAAAACTTTTGTCGAAATAATAATAGTAAATTTTTGTTTTTTCAATATTTGTTTTAGATTAACAAAATAGTTTTAAATCTTTTATTAATTACAACAATCTTTTTTGCGTTAACTAAAAAATATATTATAGATCTTAAATTACTTTTTATCAATTTTATAGATTTTTATTAGATTTTTTTTAAAGATTGAAGTTATCTTAATTAAAGTTATATAATAAGCGACAACTTTGTCGAAAATTTCTTTGTTCTTAAGATTATTTTTGAAATAATTTTTTCTAAGTAATCTAAAAAGAGCGTTCGAAACAATATTAAATTTTTCTATTTTTCAATATATATTAAGCGAGAACTAAAAAATATATTAAGAGATATAAATAAAACGCAAATTTATATAATCTAAAAAAGAGAAAAGAAATTTAATTTGCTTTACTATATCTATTGTTGCGAAATAATTAATAAAAATTATAATCAATTTTTTTAATATATAGTTAAGTATATAATAAATCTTTTTTAGTATTTATACAAAAGCAACAACTTCTAGCTTTGTTACTTTAAGAACAAATAGAATAGATTGTATATAGTCTTAACAGAATTTGGTTCAAAAAATTCTATCTGTAGAATCTCAAAAAGTCTTAACAATAATATTGATACAGAATTGTATTGTAGAGAGAATCTATTCTTTTTACAATACTTTTTTATAGAAGATATCTTAAATATTAAGATATAGAATAATAATTTTTAATTAAAGATAACTAGAGTTTTATACAAGATTAAAATAGAGCAATCTAGCTATAATTGTTTTTTAAATCGAGAATATTTTTGTAATAAATATATTGTGCTACTATCTCGAAATCGAGAAATAGATTTTTTATATTGTAGAATATTAAGAGCATTTTGAAATTGATAAACATATAATAGATTAAATAATACTCGAATATAAGTTCTATAATTTTAAACTCTTATTATAAAGATCTTAAAAAGATTTATATAGACTAGCTATCTTATAGATAACATTATCTCGAAAGTATTGCAATAGTATTTTAAAAGCAATTTAATTTAAAGTTAATTTTAACAAGATTTTAGACTATACTAATATAGTAAGAAAAGCGTTATAAGAAAATTGTGTATACAAGATTTTTTTAACTTTAAATAATTTTTTTTAAAGCTTTTTGAAGAAAAACAAATTAAAGTTGAAGAAAAGTAGACTAAAATTAAAGAAGACTTTTAAGCAATAAGCTTTATTTATTGAAAGCTATATATTAAAAAATTCAAGATATCTTATCTAGATATAAAGAAAATCTAGAGTATCTCTAAAAGCAATTAGCTAATATTACGCTCAAATATTATAGAACAAAGAAGACAATTAATTGCACAAATCTATCGCAAAACTTATTGTATAATCTATTGTAAATTCTCTAGTTACAATCAGAGACAATCTTATTAAATTGTTTTAGTTTGCTAAATCTTAGAACTGTTCTCGCTATCAATTGCGAAATTAGAGATTATTAAAAAATAATTAAATACAACTTGTTTGTAGAGAAATCTCTTGCGCTTTCTTCTTAATCTAGAATTTCAACAATATTTGAAGTTGCTAAGATCGCAATTTGAATACTTGAAATTCGAAATATTAACAACAGAATTGTTATGGAACTAGGCGGTCAGGAAGTATGGGCTAGATAGTTGCTAGGCGGTCAGGAAGTATAAGCTAGATAATCAGAAAGATATCTATTATAGTAGAAGAATTTCAGTAGTAATTAAGATATCTTCTCTATATAACTTATATACTTAAGCAGACTTCTTTTGACAGATTAGAACTTAACACTTTTATTATCTTTATTATCTACTATTTAATAGCTTTAACTTGTTTTACAATTGTAGTATCTATTAAATACTATCGATTGTCTACAGTCTATATTAGTCGATCAGTTACTATATTGACAACTATTGTTTTTCGAGTTACTTTTGCTAGATAGAGTTAACACTTTATATTGATTAATATCTATTTTTTTGTATTTTTGCTATACAAGTATTGCAATACTTATTATCTAGAATATTGTTTTGTTCTTATATCGATCTAAGCTAGATTTACAATCTAATATTGTTTAATAGTATTAATACTATTTTAGATCAATATATTATTATTACGACTTTTGTTCTTTACAAGTTTGTATATTTCGATTATTAATATATTGACAAAATTTAAGACAATACTAAGATTATTGTCAATACTATTCTAGCAATTTATTTTCGATCTACTATAGCAACAAGAACTGCATATATTACTTGTAATTTCTCTACTAATTTGTCGATTTTTTTAGTTAAGTAAACTATTAATATAAGTAGATTTCGAACAACAATATTATAATTCTATATTAAGATAAATTAATATTGTTAATTTTAAATCTATTGAAGCTTTGCAAATCTACAAAAGTTTAACTCGAATTTATTGTTTACTAATACTACTCTATTTAGATTGTTTTTGCAATTTAGTACTTTATAATTTAAGCAATACTTTGTTGATTACAAAAGACTTTCTATATTTAATTAAAAGTTATCTATCTTTATAATAAGAAATACAATTACTTATATCTTTGCAAAAAAGATTATTTATAATTAATCTATTAATCTATTATTGTTGTTAGACAAACTTGCTATAGCAAATATAGCAAACTTTATTATTAATTAATAGCAAACTATAGTTGAGATAGTACAACAAATACTTATTGCTTAATTTTAACAATTAAAGTTAGCAAAATTACAAAATTTTTAAGAACTATAGAGTCTTGCAAATAATAGCAACAATATATTTAGTTAACAATTAAAAAATTTTAATTTCTTTAATTCTTATTTATCTATATTATACAATACAAGATCTATAATTTGCAATAATAAAAATATCTACTATTGCAATATCTATCTCTTTATCGAACAAATACTAGATATTGTTATTACAAAAAATATAAATCTAGTAAAAACTACTTTGAATATTTGTCTTTGCGATACTGTCTTAATCTAATATATAGCAAAATTTATTGCGCTCAAATAATCGAGACTTTGTTAGATTAATTTGACAAAAAATTAAATTAATTGTCTACGCAAACGTTTCAAATTTAATCAGTTAATTGCTATAAACTTACTAATAGCTAAATACTATATAATAGCAAACGTACAAAATAATTGCAAATCGATTAACTATATATAATAGATAGTAAGTTATATAAAAAATGCAAACTTTAATAGTATTTTTTATTAAATTATTTAAGTATAATGTAATTTAAACTTAGAGCTTAAGCAAAATATATCAATATTAATTAAGTATATTATTTTGGCTTAGTTCTTACAAATAATTAAGAATAAGAAAAAAATATAGCAAAAAATATATTGTAGTCGAAGCAATTAACAAGATTCTTGTAATTAAGAAAATTGCAATTATATTAGCAACAAAATTAATTAATACAATAGTAGTCTCTTGTTACAATTGTTGTATCAGAATATTTGCAAACAAAACTTTTCGAAATATTGCTATTAATAATTGTTTTATAAAAGCAACAATAGCAACTATTAGAATATAACTAATTTATATTAGTTGTTTTATTAATTATACAATTAGCAAAGATATCAAAATTAATCAAATTAGCTCTTAAATATTGCAATATCTTAATTTTCTATATCAATATTATAGTATTTTATAGCTAAATTTCTTTACTTAGATTTGCAAGATTAGTTAAGTTAACAAAATCAATTCGAAAAATATATTTTAAAACTTGCTAGTAGACAATTGCTATATTAGTTTGAAGAAGATTGTTTTTTTTGCAACAATACAATTGCAATATAGAACAAGAAAATAAAATAAAAATATATCAAAAAAAGATATATTAAGTTAACAAAATACAAAATGTTAATAAAGCAACTAAAATACAAATCGACAATATTAATTCTAAAAAATATAACAACAATATATATTATATTAATTACAAAAACAATTGTTCGAATATCAAATCTATATAATATACAATTAATTATAAAAATAATTGTCTAAATAATACTAATTATATAGATGCTAACTTTGTTAATTTTTTGCAATTAAAGAAGATCTATAAGATTTGTTAACTAATTTTCTACTTTAATAACAAGCTTTATTAATATATATATTTAGATTACTTTGTTTCGATATTAGGAAAATCTTATATATTTTATACTATTATAATATATATAGTTGCAATTAGCAAATCTATTGATTCTTAAAAACAAATTATTAATTTTAAAACTATTTTAAACAAAAATAACAAATACAAATTCAAAAACTAAAAATATATTATAATAAAAGTTATTCTAGTCTATTTTAGTATTATAGAGAATTTCTATATTAACTTAAACTGCACTATATTATTTGTCGACAAAAAATAATTAAAAATCTTGTTGTTCGACACAATTATTAAATATATAAAGAGATCTATTAAGATTTGCAATATAGATAATTATAAATACTCTAGCTTCAACTATATTATAGTCGATCTATATATTTAAAAATATTGCAACAATCAATCTGTTATAATATATATTAAGCAAAATATCTATCTAATTAACAATCTACAAATACAAATGCTAATTAACAATAATATTATTTGTTTAAAAAATATAATAGTAAATATATCTATATATATATTTACTATAGATAGCTGCAATATAATTGTACTACTTATATATATACTTTTTAAAACTTATATTAATTGCACAATTACAATATAGTATACTACAACTATTTCGACTTACTTTGTTGTTAAAATATCTATTTAAACTAAAAACAATTATCTATTTAATAATAAAAACTTCTTATTTTAATCTAGTTTAATATTTACTATTAATTTTAATTTCGAAGAAGAAGTTATAGCGCATATTATAAATACTAATATCTCGATAATATATATACAAAATATAATCGCAAAGTCGATTGTTTTTTCTAGATATATTAAGCTAAATTATATAACAAATTTCGAAAAAAAAAACTATTATACTAATATAAACAATGTCTATCTAACTATTAAGATAAATTAAAAGCAAAAGATTCTAAATAAACTTATTGTTGTTGTTAGACTAGCAATAATTGCAAGCGTTGTCAATTAAAAATTTAATTATATATTAATATCTATTTTATTTTCAAATTAATCTAAAGAATTTTTACGCAATATCTATATATTAGATATTACAAAAGCAGCTTCTAAGCTTATTACAACAAAAAATATTACTATCTATAATATAAGAATAGTATATCGACTAATAGATATTGTTACAATTAATATTTCAACTATATAATAGAAAGAAAATAAAATTAATATATTTAAAGCAAAATAAATATCTATTAATATTATTCTTAATATTAAAATTAACTTGTCTAGAGTCTACTTAATAGAGCTACAAAATTGCAAATTTATTAATAAGAAGTTTAACAATCTATACAAGCAAAATAAGATAGTATAGACAATAATAACAATTTTATACAACTTTTCGATCTTTGTTGTATAACGTACTATTTATATTGTCGAAAATTCTATGAGAAAGAATTGCGTAATAATCGATATTTGTAATCTAAATAAAATAATAATATTAAATAATTACTCTATATTATTACAATCAAATATTATTAATATAGTAAACAATTGTTTCTATATTAGTGTTATAAACAACACTAGCTACTTTTATTAATAGTATATTAAGATAGCTAATTGTTACAAATTTATTGTAATCTTATATTGTAATAGTAAATAATAAAATATAGCAATTATAAGATTTAGAAATAGTTTAGTTTACGTGCAATATTAGACTAACTATATTTTGCGCAAATATTGCGCTTTTGCGCGCGTCTATATAAACAATATTGTAATATTTAGTCGATTTTTAAAAAAGTATCTCAACTATCTAGCTAGAGTCTTTACGCTATTTAAACAAATAAATATTTCTATTAAATTAAGCAAGATATATTTGAGTTATTTTTTAGTTGTCTTATTAGAGCAGAAGATAGATAGCTTAGAATTTACTACAATTAAGAAAAAGCTTAAAATAATATTTAAGCTTTGTTTTTCAATTATTCTTAAGCTATTAAAATTATATCTCGAATTAACAAAATAGATAAGAAACTATATATTATACTATATATAGCTATCTAACTCTCTTCAAACTTGTAAGATTCTTATATTGCGCAATTTGTTTATTAAAAATATTGTATACAAACAATTTAATTCTAGAAATTGTCTAAATATTCTTTTCGATACAAAAAGACAATCTTATTAAAATCTTTAGAATATTTTTAATAAGTTAATATTTTTGATTTATTATAATCGAACAAAACAGCTTTATATCGACGTTAATATATTATATAAATATAAATTCGACACAATTGTCTTTTATATTAAAAATAACAAAACAATCTTTAACAAAAAAAATATAAAATCTATACTATTTCTTAATAAGATACTAATATCTATCGAGTTATAATACTAATTTATTGAGCTAAAAATTGCAAAACTAATATAGCTAATAAGATAAATATATTATATAATTAAAACAATCGACTTTATTTTGCAAATAACTATTTATACAAATTACTCTACTACTACTAGTATAGTTAAACAAACAAAGCTTTTGTTTAATAGTACTAACAAACTTAATTTTTGTCTAGTATATATTTTAATCTATCTATTACAATTCCGACTTAATATATATTATAAATTGAAGAAACAATATATTGTATTAAATATATTGTCTCGACTACTCTTTAATATCGATATAATTAAAAGAATTACAAATTTTGATTTCGATACAAATAAAAGAATTCTAAATATATATTATATTATTTTAGTAAATATATCGAACAATTTTAAAACAAAATTGAAACAAATATATAAAAACAACAAACAATAATCAAAAATACTAAATTTTCTAAAACTATTATTTGTTGCAACTTTGCAATCTACTATAAAAGCAATCTCTATTACTATTAAAATATTGTCTATAGCTGTAACAATATTTCTAACAATATAATCGAATTTTAAAAATCTTTGTTTTTGATATTGCAACAACTTAATCTACTATCTAAGTAAAAAGCTAAATAACAGACGCAAGCGTCTATATATATCTAGAAAACTAATTGACAAGATCTTTGTATTAACTTATAATAGACTAAAATATAAAGATTATTACAAAATCTATAATTGAATAACAATATTGTTTTATATTTGCAAGCTAGCTTGTCTATTATAGATCTATATTATTTATTGTCTACAATATTAGTTAAATCAAACAATGTATTATTTATTATACAAGATACTACAATCTATTTAGTTATCAACTATATTATTTTATACTATAGCTATAAACTTTATTTTAGCACTCTCTATTATAATAAAGAGCAACTTTAATACTATATTAACAGTTATTTGCAAGTTTAGCAAGCAAGTTATTCTTATTTTTGACAAAAATATTTAATTAGTCGATAAATAAACTAGTATATTTCTTATAGCAATTCTAGATTACAATTAAAAAGTATTTAAAACTATAATATTTAATAGAGATTTTAAATTTATATTTGTTTTTTAACGCAAAGTCTTTAAATATCTTAATACAAATTTTCTAATATCGATAATCTATTATTATTAAATCGATAATTAGTCGAAACGCACTAATTAGACTATAGAGATAGTATTGTAATACTAAATTACAATTAACTTAAACACAAACTTTATTTTAGATTTTTTTTATATTTAAGCAAATTTTAATAATACAATATTTGCTATTATCAATTATATATTAAATAAGCTTTGTTATAGCTTTTGTTTTTGCAACAATCTAGATTTCTTTAGTAATTTTTTAGCAAAAAACTACTTCAAACTGCGTCTACAATATTAAAAAATATTAAGAAATTTATAGTCTAAACAAATATAATTGCTAAATCAAACTATAATAAGAGATACTTTCAAATCGATCTAAAAGAAAATATCTATATTTATCTTTGTTTATATTACAATTATATTATATTAGATATAACTAACAAAAAGCTCTTTAATTAAAGAATTAAATTATTTAAAATAATTAAAAAATTAGATTTGCTAGCTTATTGTTTTGAACTTTTATTAGTTATATCTATTTATTCGATTGTATTAGTAGCTTAGCTCAAGTTACTATTCGACAATATTAATCTCTACAACTGTTTAAGATTAAAGCAGAATAAACTATTTGCAATAATTATAAAAGCAAATAAGAAAGCTCAAAAACAACTTCTATTTTCGAAGCAACAAAACAAGTTATATAAAATCGAGCATCTCTTAAACAAGCGTTTGTTACACAATAAAAATCAATATCTTGTTAAATAAAAGAGATATAATTTCGCATATAATGTCTAATACAATGCAGACAATCTTTAAAAGACTATCAATCTTATTAATAATTACAAAATCGATATATCTTAACAATCTAATTTGTCTATTAAAGCACAAAAATTACTATCTGATTTGTCTATTAAAAAGCAAAGAGTACTATCGAAGCAAAACAACTTTTCTATACTTACAATTCAAATAATTTGTCAATCTAATATTAAGATATATATTTTGCTTTAATCTAGTCTTTCTTCTATTAAAGCATCTCTTCTTTCTTTAAGAAATATTCTGTTAACTATCAAAGTACTTACGTCGAAGTCTCTATTAATTACGATTCTACTATTTATTAGACAATTGTTAAAATTGCTTCTATCTTCTCTTTAATGTGCGTCTTGCTTGTTTTGTGTTTACAACAATTGTCTCAATTGATATTAATAAGAATGCTGATCTTTTTTGAAAAGCAACAATTGTTATAGAACTAGATAGTTAGAGAGTATAGACTAGATAATTACTAGACAATTAGAAAGTATAAACTAGATAATCAGAAAAATATCTGTTATAGTAGAAAAATCTTAGTAGTAATTGAGATATCTTCTTTACATAACTTATGTACTTAAGTAGGCTTCTTCTAACAGATTAGAACTTAACGCTTTTATTATCTCTATTATCTATCAAGAATCGATACTCTAGTTCTAATAGAATTATAGCATAATATCGCGATTTGTTTTGTATTTATAAAAATTGTTTATATAAGTCTTTACAAAGATTGCTAGATTAACAAAGAAATCTATTATAATTAATCTTATTAGTATAGCTTTTCTTCAAATAATTTGAGAAACTTATTTTTAATTTATTTACTAGTTGTTGTAAGATCGCTCTCGCATTGTATAAAAAAGCTCAAATTTTACTTCTTTGCAATATAAACGAATATTAATTTAGCGCTCTTAACATCGAATATATATAAAAAATTATTAAATAACGCAATCTTGTTTGTTATACTTGCAAGCATTTAAGAGAATTTTTAAACAATCTCTTTCTTTATCTAGTTCTAGAGAAAACTACTTAGCAAATATTTTCTCTTACAAGATATCGAAATATGGAAACTTACAATTATTGTATTAATAGCTTTATTTTGCTATATAGATATATTAAAAGCAATCTTAATTAGATCTTTCTTATAGTAGCAATTATTATTTGAAACAAAATAATTAATACAGCAAAACAAGAGCTTGCAATATTGCTTCAACATAGATTTGAAAAAGTAAAAACAAAAAAAGCAATATTTAGTCTTAATATACTTAGATAAGATATCTCAATTTTTCTTAACAATAGAGATACAAAAAGAGAGCAACTAAGATTCGATATTAATATTAATATTTTTAGTCGATATTTTTTAGATTAAGCGTTCGAAATATAAGATTAAAGATATTTGAAATTAATTTTAGAGAAATTTGTAAGAAAATTATTGTAAAAAAAATGCTCTAATTTGATAATATTAAACAAGAAATTGTGTTAAAATTAACTTTAAAACTAGAAGAATCTTAAATAAAATCAAGATTTTTGACAAGAATAAAAGCAAAATAATATATTAAGTCCGAAATATTAAACTATTGTTAACTTATTTTTGTTTTAATTATATTTAATTAACTTAATAGTTATTGAGTTATTAAGATTTTACTTTTTCTATATCTTAAGAATCTTGTCCCAAAATAACGCATTTTAATTAAAATCTTAAATATATTTTATGCGTTCGAATGCGTTTGATAGTCTTATTAGATTGCGTAAGTCTATAGATCAGAATTTAATTGCGTTTATTAATATTTATATTTTAATCTATAAATAGCTTGAAATTCAAAAGCGCATCGAATAACGTGCTTAAGAAATATAACAATCCAAAACGCGTAAATAATATAATTGCGAAACATAAATAATATAATTAACTATAAATAAGATAATTGCTATAAGAGATCTTAATACTATTTGTATACTTTGTCTTGTTAACGCTTTTTGAATCTTAAAAATGCACTTTTTAAATTTGTTTAAATATTTTTACTAGTTGTTTTTCTAGATTTCTTGTATTTTTTTTTAAATATATTTTAACACTTTTTGTCTTTGTTTTAGTTTATATATATAATTAAACTTTTTATTTAGATATTTTAGTTTTCTTAAAATTCTTTCTAAGTATTCTCTGTTATAATATTTTATATTTAAGTTTTTCTTTTGTATATTGTCTATTTGCTCTTAATCTTTTGTATATTTGCTAATATCTTTATTTAATTTGTAACTTTCTAAAAGTTTAATATTATTTTTGTACGCTATTGCGTGTTGTTTTCTAAAATTTGTCTTTTAATATATATCTTGCGCAAAGAGATATTAATATTTGATATTAATATTATATTTTCTCTTTATATATTAAACTTATTGTGTTTCTTCTTTAGAAATTTTAAATAATTGTACTATTAATAGTTTGCAATATTCTATTATATCGATTTTATAACTTAAAAGAAAGAAAGACAATATTTGCTAAAATTCGAATAGCAAGAGCTTGCAATACAAAAAAAAAATCTAATAAAAGATTGTTCTAGTAAGAATATCGCAATTGCTAAGAGTAGCAAAATCAATATTATAACAAAGTTAAAGCAGATTGTAAATTAATATTAGTATCTTATATTTAAAGCAAGTATTCTAGTATCTTAAAAAGTCTTTTTTTATTAATATATAAGATATTTTTAAAAAGAAAAAAAAATATATTAACCTTAATTAAACTTTAACAAAGTATTAATTTAAGACAAAACAATTTGTTTGTAATATTAGTATTAATATAATTGCTTTGTTGTCGACATTAAAAGTTATTGCTATATTTTGTACAATAATTGATACTAAAGAAATTAAGAATTTGTTTAAGAAGTTTGTGCAAAAATATTATTGCAAATATAAGAGTAGTTAAGCTTTAAAAATATTAGTATTGTTTGCAATATCTATAAGTTGTAAATTATTAACTAACTATATTGTTTAAAACTAATTTTTGCAATTAACTTTCTAAAATTCTATTTTTAAGTTTACAATTATAAGCAATTACAAATTAAGACTCTTTTTTAGCTTAATTTTATATTTTAGTTAGTTTCGATAGTTTTTTCTTGTGCAATAATATCTTTTTTATAGTAAAATATTTCGAAGTTTGTTCTTAACTCTTATACAATACAATAGCTTAATAAATAGATTGTAAAAAATCTAGTCTCTATTAATATTAATAGATTTGCTTTAAAAAATTAAGCTTGTCTTTAAAATAAATCGAGATTTTAAAAAAAAGTCGAAGAATACGTCTTATATATAATATAGAATAGCAACAATAATAGCTATAGTTCTAAAATAAAAAATATCGAAAAATATAAAAACAATACTTTTAATTTAAAAAATAATAAGTCTTCGATATATTCTTGCAAATTAATAGCAAGAAAGTGCTAATATAACTCTTAAAACTTAAAAATGCTTTTTAAGAATACTTTAATTCTTACAACTATAACTAACATATTTATAATTATTATTTTGTCGCTCTTCTTTAGTTTTAAAAAATATTCTTTAATATAGTATTAAAAAGCTCTAAGTTGATAAACTCTCTTAAATTTCAAACTTTTAAAAAGATATTTATTTTAAATAATATTATATTTGATATCTTGTAGCAATATAGTTCTTATAAGATATTTTATTTTATATTGAAACTAACTATATAATATAAACTAAAAAATATAACAAAACTAGATTATACAATATTAAGAGAGATTTTATTTGTAAATAATTTGTCTTTAGTTTTGTTTTCTCGATTATTTACTTTTTTTTAATAGACACGCAATAGAATTTTGTTTCTTGCTTTGCACAAGATACAAATTTTAATTCTTCTTAAAAAGCAGTTTTCTAATACAATCGACTTTTTTGCAAGTCTTTAATATATTGATTTAAGAGTACTAGTTGCAATATTAATAAATATTTAGAATATCTTCTATTGCACTTACTTTAATATAACTAAGATAGTCGATAATTCTTAAGAACTTTAACAATCTTGTATTTGAAATTCTATTATTCGAATTTACTTATTAGATTACGCTCGATATTTAAATAGAAATTCTATTTTTTCTTTTAATTTTGTTGTATATAAAGAACAAATTAATTTAGTTATTTAAATTGAAAGAGTAACTTTCTTTAAGCAAGATTGTTAATTAGATTTTGTTTTAAAAGACATTATTTACTTAATATTGCAAAAGATTATTTTAATTTTTTTGCTTTGCAATCTTGTAAAATATGTTTTTCTCGAAAATAGTATACTTGAAATACTTGCTTCTTTTGTAATAAAATATATTAATATTTAAATTTAACAACATTTTAAGTTGAGAATTAACAAATTGTTTATAATACTCTAAACTATATTAAATTTTTTTTTTTTGTGTACAATTCTTAATTTAAAAAACAATACAAGTTATATATTGCTATTAAGCTTTTTGTTTTAAGAGAAGAGTTAGAGTTAAAAATTTATAATTGCAATTATTTGAGCACAATACTTAAAAAAAGTATTATAATTTTTTGTTTATATACTTTATCGACAACTTTAAACTCTACAAAAATATATATTGCAATCTATTAAAATTCTATCTTATAATAGTTAATATTATATTTGAGAATTAACAAAAGACTTTTAACAACTATTTAATTATATTTAATTTATATAGTTTAGATATTAACAACGTTATTAAAGCTATACAATATAATTTTAAGCAATTTAAATATAACTATCAAATCTTAATTCTAAATAACAAGAAATATATATAAATTTCTATTTTTGCAATTACTAGCAATATAAAAAGTTAACAACTTCTATTAGAATTCATAGATTCTAGAGCTAAGCTTTTATATTGTATATATTTTGCTAATTTCAAAAATAGAGACAATATAAAATTGAATATTTAGTAGTATAGTTGTTATTATTATAAGATAATATTAATTCGACAAAAGAAAGTTGCAACTTTCATAATTAAAAAGACGCAAAAACAATTCTTTTTAAATTATAGTATGCTTACAAAAGTTTTAGCTTTTTAAAATATAACTTTTGAGCTTAATATTATAATTAGCAGATCTAGTAACTTTGCTTATAGCAAATTCTTTAATATTATATATCGCATTATATTTGTTCTTTGCAATAAAATTTTAATATTTAAAGCTTTAAACGCATTTATATAAGTATTTTGTATCTTTTTGTTGCTCTCGAACTAGAGAAGAATTTAATTCTCTCAAATATATATAATTTCTTAAATTATATTTGAATACGTTTGTGCTTTTATTGTAATTTTTGTGTTTCTCAAATATTAATCTTTTAAAACAAGTTATTTGCGCAAGTTATTTTGCAACAAACTAAAACAACAATATAAAAATATTTTCTTGAATAAGAATATTATTGATATCGAATTTATTATTTGTATTTTAATTTGTATAGCTAAGAATAATAGTTTTGTTACTATTACAAACTTAATTGCGAAAGATCGAAGTTCTTTAAAGAAAATTGTTATAATAGCTTGAGAGAACTTTTAAACTTTAATAAATATAAATTAAGTAAAAAGTATCTAGAAAGCAAGTAATTACAAATACAAAAAAAAAAGTGCAATTATTTTATCTCTTGCTCTACTTTAAGATAAAATTTTAAACAACAAAAGTTAAACTAATTTTAATAAGATATTGTAGATATCTAGTTAGATTTCTAGTTAAATATCGAAGAAAGCACTTAGTGCAAGCAATTTTAATATTGCTTAGCTATTATTCTAGATAATATAGATAAAAGAAAAGATAATTGCTTTTCTTAATATATATGTTGTATTATATTTTAAGATACTAATAAATAAGTATAGACTTTTGTAGAATTTAAACGTATTACTTAAAGAGCGCATATACAAATAAATTTAAAAACAACTTCTATAACAAACAAGATTAACATCTTTATATAGAATATTTAAGATAGTTGTTCTAGCTATTAATTATTGCAAAATAGAATAACAACTTCTTTTTAAATCTACTATTGCATTAGTTCTTAAACTAGCTATAAAGAATACTTTTACAATGATTGATTTTGTTATTATAGTCTCTCTTTAAGTGTTTCGAACACGTTGTTTATAGTTTTTTAAGAAACTACTATTATTAATATTAGTCTAGCTAGACTAATCGTTGGATCGGGTTTCGATTCCAACTTTTAGAATCGATTCGATTTGACAATTTTAATATTAGAAATCGATTCGAAATTCGATTCGATTCGATTCTTAATTTCAACATTTGAAATCGAATCGAATTGTCAAAAAATCGAATATAACGTTATTATGTTAAGATTTTCTATTTTTGAATATACGTTATTATAATTTGAATTTTTTGCTATAATATTAAGTAATATATTTCGACTTAAAAACTACTCTCGCTTGTATTATTTTAAAATAGTTTATTTATATTAATTGTTGTTTGTATTACTCTCTTGTATTATTTTTTTGTTCTTAAATTTTTTTCTCGAACTATTAAAAAATATAATTATACTATATTTGTATTTTTGTTTGCAAAATGTCGAATTTTTTAAAAGTTTTAAATCAATTATTGTTTTCAAACAAAAAGAATTCTAACAAATTTATCTTTTGCAATTTGCTATTTAGTAATTTATATTTTAATTAATTCGCAAATTAATTTGATTACGATTTTCTTACTTTTGTTATTAATATTAGAAAAAGAAATCTTTACAAGATATTTAACAAAATATTTACTAATTATTTATTGCTTATTTTGAGAAAAAGAAACAAATATATTAAATAGAATTTAAATACTAATACTTAATTTTAAATATAATAGTTATAAACAACTATTAACAATAGTATTTTAAACAAAATTTAATCGAAACTTGCCAATTTATACTTAAAAATGAATTTGACTAACTTTAAGCCTTGCATCTTATACTTATCGCTTGCCCAACGTTCTCTTCTTTGCTCCGCAAGTACCAGTATTAGGAATTTCTCTATTAGGTGTAAAAGAAATCCTTTTTATGTTCGCTACTATAATTTTTAATATATTTAGTTAAGCTAAAGTGCTCTTTACTAGATAAGTATTCTCAATTAATATAGAAGCACAATTCAAGTTTTGAAACAAATATATTTAAATAACTTCGATTGTAAATAGTATTTCAAAAATTGTATACAAAAGTTGTTACAAGATTTTAAATTATTTTATTGTTTACAACTATTTAAATATATCAAATATAAAGAAATATTTTTTATTTTTCTTTTGTTTGAAACAAAAACAATTTTGATTATAAATAACAATTAATCTAGTCTTTAATTATATAAGTTACAATTAATAATATATATAGATAATATATAACTAACAGTTTATTAGAAGAAGAATTATATTAATTTGTTGTTATTTTTTATTTAAAATAATTGAAAAAATTAATTGTACGAAATTTTTATAAATTTGAATTTGTCTTTTTAAACTATTAACAATCTTAATTTTCGAAAATTGCTAAAAATATTTTATTTAAATTTGATATTTTTAAATTGTATTAAACTATTTAAGATAATTCTCTCAAAATATAATTAAATTCGCAAGAAAATTAAGATAAATTTTAAGAGTACTTAATGTATTTTTATTGTTTTAAATATATAATTTAGTTTTTAAAAAGCTATCTATCTAGAAATTTTAATATATTAAATAGATATTATATTTCAATTTCGCAAATATTTGATTAAATTTATTTCTTTTAATATCGAATATATAGATTGTTAATTAATATTAAAACTTGTAAAAATTTTAAAGTCTTTTAAGATTAAAAACAAGTTTTTTGAGATTATTATTAATAATATAAGTAATAACAATATACTTAAAAACAAACTTAACAAGATCTTAAATCGACAAGAGTTTTAATAAAATAAACAACAAAATTTTGTATTTTGTTTAACTTATATAATTAATCTTGTAACTTAAGATTTTATTTCAATTATAAAATTAGAAACAACAAATAATAATATTGTTGTACTAACAATTAAAAAATAAACAATTTTAAAATATTGCAAAAAACACAAACTTGTTTAGTATAATTAAAAAGATATTTAAATTTGTAGTAATACAAAAAAATAATATATATACTAAATTTATTAGATTTGCGTTCTTATAATTGCTATTAATAATTCAATTTAATATTTGCTTCAATTTAGAATCTTTTAAGAGAAAATCGATAAAAAATTACAAAAATTAATATAGAATATTTGTATTTGTTAAAACTCTATTTATTTTATATTTTGTCAAATATATTAATTACGCGATTACATTAATCTTTAAATAGAAAAATATTTTTAAAATTCAAAAATTCAACAAATTAAATTTGACAAAAGTAAGTAAAATTTAGTTTTGCTTATTAACAATATACTAAATTCTTTTTATAAATATATTTTTATAGTTTCGCAAACAATTAACACAAATATTTATTTAAAATTTTAAGTATTCGATACAATATTTAATTATTTTAAATATCTAAAGAAAATAATAAAAATTAATATTTATTTTTCGAAAAATATTGTATTTAAGATTTGCAATAAAATTTCGACAAAACTTGCTAAATACTATTTAAAAACAAAAGAATTAAACAATATATTATATAATCTTATTAATATTTTAGATTCTATATAGAAAATTAGTCTTTATAAATTGTAAAATAAAATAAAAAACAACAATACTATTAACTACAAAAACAAATATAAGATAGAATTTAAAAATTATTATTAATATTATTATAATTCGATTGCTAATTTAAGAACAAAAACGCAAAAAGCAACTATTGTTAAAAAAATAATATAATATAATAATATATATAATTTTTTACTAATATTAATATAGTTTATTGTAATTGTTACAAGATTCTTACTTCGACAATTTTAATAATTTTGTTTAATTTAAAATAAAAGCAATCAATATCTTTGTATTAATATTGTAGAAAATAAATATTTAATTTAAAAATATTAAAGAGACAATATATTGAACTTTTTAAAACTAACGCAAATAGCTTAAGATATACTTTTATATTTAGTATTATTAATAAATATTAAACGAATTTTTAATTTTGTTTGAAAAATATATTAATAAAATCGATCTTAAATAAGTTTGCAAACAATTAAACAAATTATAATAATTAAGTACTTTAATTGTACTATAAATCTAGACGCAAAAAAAATTGTTCTCAAATTATAAAATATATATTGTAGAGAAAAGAATAACAATTAAACAATAAATAGAAAAAAAGATTTTGTTATACTAAATTTTAAGATTGTTTTAGATTAGATTTATTTATAGATAAATCAATTTTTAAAAAAAAGATATCTTTAATAATTATAAAAATTATCAAATATTATTAGTAATAATATAAAGAGATAATATATTTAATAAATTAAATTGCTAAAAAAAATCTATTAATAATAGAATCTCAAAAATTCGAATCTTAACTAATACAAAAAACAATTATAATTGTTCGAGAAAAACAACATATTATATTTGCTTAAAAAGAAGAATATAATTTTATTGTAGAATTTTTAGTTTAGAAGATCGAATTGCTCTATAAAAATTTTCACAAAGAGCAAATTTCTTAGCTAAAATATTATATGTTTCGCGTAAATAGTCGCAAAATTCAAATCTATAGTACGCAAGATATTAGTTATAATTCTATTATTATAATAGTAATACAAAGAGATAATATATTTATTAAAAAAAAAATTATAAATATTTTTGTTGCTTTTTGAAGTATTGCTAAAACTAAGTTTTAAATATAATAGTCGATTTAATTACGCTTGTAATTATTGATCTTATTATAAAGAAACTTATAAATTAGATATTAAAATACAAGTTAAGAAATAAAAAAATTATTTAATTTTTAATATTTTCGAATCTTACAAAAAGCAACAATATTGGACTTTTACTTTCGTGTATACTATTGCAAAATATTAATATATTAATCGAAAATATATTATCTATTTGCATTATTTTAATTATATTAATATTTCAAATATTCTTTTTTTTAATACTTTTTCTTTTTCGAGACTTTTCTTTGTTTTTGTTTATTCTATTATTTTTAAATTGAAGAATTAGTTTATTGCAAAAAAATTTCGAAATCGATTAATAAATTAGCAAATTAAGTATATTAATTCTAAACAAGATATTTTGTATTATTTGTATATATTATCTATTTGCTTTACGCAAGTTATCGAAGAAAATAATAAATTTAACAATATTAAAAAAAAGTTTATATAAACGTAAAAGAAAGATATTGAATTTAAGACAAAATTTAAAAAAGTTATAGTAAAATAAATAATAGTTTTAATAATCTTAACTAATACAAACACATTAAAAAATTGCGTAAAAAAAAAGACTTAAATTAATAATTAACAATAAGAATATATAATATAAACAATAAAGCAATTAACAAATATAAACTTGCGTAATATATTAACAAGATTAAATATATATTAATATAAAGAAATAACAATCTTATATTAACAAAAGTTTAAAGTAAATATTAGTAAATAAATATTAATATTAATTTTAATATATATATTTCTTACTTTGTTTTAGTAAAACTATTTGTTAATATATTATTTACAATTTTGTTAATTTTTTCAAATCTTCTATTTTTTAAATTTTGTCGCACTCTACTAAATATTGTAAGAAATTTCTAAGTTGCTATATAATTGTATTACTTCTATATATTACTTATAAAATAAACTAAATATATATACAAATAATAGAAGCGCTATTAATTAATCCAAAAAGTATTGCAAGTTGCAATCGCATATAAGAATAAAATAATAATAAGAAAAAATTATATCGAAAACAATACAATAATCGCAAGATTATCTTAATTTAATTTAAGAAATTGCGTAAAATAATTGTTTAAAAACAAGTCTCTATACTAGATCGTAAATATATAAAGAAAAATATTAAAAATAAGATTAACAAATATCGAATTAATTAAGATCTTTATAATAATATATTTAAATAATGCAATAAAATATATAATATTAACAACTTTACAACAAAATACTTTAAGAATAAACTTAAACAAAAAACAAAAAAAAATGCAATTAAGAAAGCAAATCGATTTAAAATTATTAAAAAGACACAAAAGTTGCTTAAAAATACAAATATAACAATAAAATTATTTTTTAAGAAAATATATATTATTCGAATGTATTATTTGTATTCTATATTTAAGCTAAATAGTATTACAATTAAGTATTAATAACAAATTTAATATTAATAAAAGCTTTTCGATCTATATAAAATCGATTGTAGAAATTATTTAACAACAAATTATTTATTACAATAACTTAAATAATTTAAAAAAAGCTAATAATAACAATTCTATAAAATTGTTTAATATTTTTGTTAAAGAATTTGCAATTTTAAACAATACAAAAAAAAAATTCAAATTTTATTATTCTTAAAATAAAGAATTTTAATAATATAATTAAAAAGAATAATTATAAGCAAAAAACTTAATATAAAACTCAAAATAATATAAAGAAACTAAATTATAACTACTATCTAGCAACAAATAATAAAAATAACAAAAAAAATAATAAGAGCAAAAACAATAAAAACAATAGCAATAAAATTAATAAAAATAACAACAACAAAAATAATAACAAAATAAAAAATAATTTAAATTAAACTATTTAAAATAATAGTAAAACAAACAAAATCATTAAAATCTTGAACTAATAGCTTTATATATATAGTTTAAAGAGTTTACTATTACAAAAACAATCATAATATATTATTCTAATATATTACTATATTGTATACTCTATTTTGTTATTCTTTTGTATTATAAAATTGTAATTAAAATAGATATTAGAATTGCAACTTATATATAATTTTATTTAATTTTACTCAATTTAAAGACTTTAATTTTTAATAATATACTAAAAATATATATTTAATACTTTAATAATTTTACTATTGTTTAGATATTATTTTCTTATATATAAATAAATAGAATAAACTTAAATAGCAAGTTTTGATAACTCAATAATTAGAGCAAATATAATTGTTAGTAGTTGTTGTCAAATTTGAAAATATATTGCAATATTAATATTAAACTAGTTATAAATAATATCAATCTATCTAATATTTATATTATATTGAAAATTCGAATTTCTCTTAGAATATAATTAAATTAACTTTTTGAATTTTAATTCTAAATAGTTTAAATGTATTACTTTAATATATTACTAGATAATTTACTATGAAGAGATTATAGAACAAAATATAGCTTTCTAGTTTCTACTATTTATTTTAGAATTTATTTATACTAATACTAAGTTTTAACAATTTAAATCGATTTTTCGAATCAATTTTCGATTTTAAGTCTACAATTCGATTCGAATTGTCGATTCGAATTGTCGATTTTAATATTAGAAATCGAATCGACAATTCGATTTCAACTTTTGAAATTGACTCGACTCGATTCGAGTCAAATATTTGATCCGAACTTGATAACTCGACCCGACGCGATTAGTTTAAGTCTAGTAGTTAAAAGATCTTTGTAACAAAGTCTATATTAAAAATTCAAACTATTAGATATCTTTTATATACAAAAAATAAAAGCAAAATAAAATTCTTTTTTATAGTTTATTTACAACTATAAAAGAGCTTTCTTAAAATATTTTCTTTTTTTAAGAGCTAAAAAAAACTATAATAAGTTATAATTATTCTATATAGATATTGAAATCTAAATCTTTATACTAGTTTAATCAACTTAATTAAAAAGATTTGTAAGTAAATTTTTAACAATACTCTTTTTTTAGTTAACTTTATTTTTAGAGATATTAAAATTATATATATAGAGATTTGTTAATACAATTTTTAATACAAAGAGATCAATTTGTTCGATTTAAAAATAGTAAAATAATAGAGATTAAAGAAATCTTTACATATTGTTTTTAATACAATAATAAAAGACAAATCTTTATAACAACTACAAGAATTACAAAGAGCAAAGAATAGAATTTAATACTTAAACTATTACTTATGCAAAAGAATTTAAAAATTAAGTTTTAAACTATAGTAAATTTAATATTTAAGCAAACATAACTAGTTTTCTAGAAAAAGAGTAAAAATAATAATCTTGAAGAAAAACTATTGTATTGCAATTAAGATATTTAATTTTTGTAGTTTAAATAATATTTTTATTAAGTCTTGCTTAAATATTTTTGATAAGAATTTTTTCTCGCAAAGCAAACTAAGTTCGAATTTAATAAAATTTGCGAAAAATTTGTATTTAACTTAATTTTTTTTTAAATTTCTTTCTCTATTATTTTAGATCTTTAACACTATATTAGTATAACTATTAACTCTTGCAAACTTGTTTTTTAATATAAGTGCTCTTATTTTTGATCTATATAGATTCTAGATATTTGAACTTGTTCAATATTCTTGCTGTAAATTGTAGATATATAAATAATTGTTTAATTTATTTTGTTTAAAATTAAAGCTATTGTAATAGAAAGTTTGAAATTCAAGATACAATCAAATAGTAAATTGAATTAAAATAAAGAGACAAGCAACTTAAATATATATCTTAAAAATATCGAATATATAGATAGTAGAGATTTAAATTGTTGATCTAGATATTTGCTAATATATTGTATTGTTGCTTGCTTGCGTTGCTTGTTTTTGTCTTCTTATATTTTTAATATTTTGCTATACTTTCTGGCTTTGCGTTATCTTTTTTAATATTTATTATCTTTTTTTAGTTTTTTTTCTTTTGATTTTTTTTCTTTGATTTTTCTTTGTCTATATATATATTTTTTAACTTTTCTAGTTTTCTTGCTTGCTTCTTTGAAGTCTTTTTAATACTTGTATTTGTAATTTGCAATAATTTTGCTATCTTTGTTGTAGATTGTAGTCTAAAATAGCTTCTTAATATAATTTGTTGTTAATTAGTTTTTATTTTGTTTAACAAATTTATAGTTGCAATTGTATTTAGTATCTTTGCAACTACTTTTATATATTTAACTTAAATATTTACTTCAAGTTTTATATTTTTGTTGTTAAGAAATTTGTATTTTTTTTCTTAAGCTTGCGTTGCTTGTTTTTACTTGCTAAAGTTTTTTGTTATTGCAAAAAATATAGTACTATTGTTTAATTTAAATATTGTAATAAAATATGCAAAAAAAGTTGTAATAGATAATGCTTGTAATTTAGATATAAGTTGCTTAAAGATTGCAAAATAAGTATCGAAAATATCGTAATTAAATAGAGCAATAAAATAAGTCTATTAAGATTTCTTAACAAGTATATACAAGTATTTTGTAAGATTTAAGAAATTAAATAAAGTAAAATAAATAAAGTGCAACAAAAGATGCAAACATAAAAGTAATAACTAATATCAAAAATAAATAGTTCAATCGACAAATATATGTTTCGATAAAAATAATAAAAATTGAAGAGAGATTTTGCGAAGAAAACAATACTAAGTAAGTTAAATATCTTTTTATATTAAAAAGATAGATACGCTACTAAAAGATAATTGTAAATTAACGCGTCTATTCGAATCGACACGCTTATATTGTAAGAAAATAGTTTGTTATTATAAAAGTATCTTAAAGATTAATTTTATACAATAAATTATTAGCAATAGACTATTAAGCAAGATGCTTTAATTAATAATAATACTTAGTTAATTATATTAATTTTGAGATAAATTTGTAGACTATAGATTGTCGACTTCTTTTACAAACATTAATTTGATATTAAAACTATAAAAGAATTTGTTATATTTTTAAGCGACAAATATAATATAGTAAGTTGATTTAGTACTTAATAAAATCTCGTTAATATAGTAAAAGTATATAGAATAAATATTTTAATAGATTTGAAGATTGAGAGAGACAAGTATATAGTATTAATACGAAAAATAATTGAATTACAAAATTTTATTGCTCGAAAATAGCGCAAAAATTAGTACAAATACGCAGAATATTTAACTTTATTTCTTTTGTTAATAATATTATATATAGATTTTCTATTGTATTACAACAATAATTTTACACTTTTTTTTGTTGCTTAATGCGATATTCTTTTTTGCAACAAACAATATTGTAGCTTTTCTACTCTCGTCTTTAGAGATATTCTTAATTTTTAAAACTAGTTAACTTTTTACTTTTACAATATTGTTTAATTTACAAGTATTGTTATTTCGAGATAGATAGCGTAATCGAGAAAAAGTAGAAAATATTGTAAAAGAGAACTTTGCAAAATACAAGAAGAATACAAGAGCTAGTATAGCTATATATATATTTAATAAAGTATACTATCTGAAGTTTTTTAAAGAGTATATAATAGAATATTGCTTTTTACGCAATTATATATATTAGTTGCAATATATCTTCGAGTATTATTATACTATATTATATACTTATCTTAAGATCTTTTTAATTTGTAGCTAAAATTAAGATTTTTTTATTTTCGAATTAAATTCGAGTCTATCTTAAGATTATTTTATCTAGCAAGAAATTTCTCTATAAAAGATTATTTTAGAACGTTGTTAAGATTATATTAAAATTGAGTTTATTTAAATTTTGAGCGCTCTTACTATATCTTATTTGAATAAAATTAATTCTTATTAAGATGTATTTTATTTAAAATTAATAGCAAACAAAGTATTCTATTGTCTTAGATCTTATTACAATTAAAATATTCTATATAGCAAAAATTACTTTTTTGAAAGATCTTTGAAGCATAGAATTGCTAAATTTATAGATATTTGATTTTTCGATTTTTTTATCTAAAATAGATCTTGATTTTGCAAGATCGTTTAAGATATTTAATTTTTAAGATCGATTTATTAAATAAATCTTTTAGTATCTTTTTACAATCTAATCAATTATAAGACGTTCTATGCACAAGATCTTTTAGAATTATTATAGGATTGTTCTCGATCTACTCTATTTGTTCTTAATGTAATTAATATCTCTTTTTAATCTTATTTAGTATCTTAGAAAGATATAAAATTGTTTAAATATCGATTGTCTAAAAGAAATATATAGCAATATTGTCTCTTATATAATAGATATAAATCTCGAATTTGTATTTTTTAAATTTGTTAACGTCTATAAATATTTGTCGCTTAGAATTATAATAATACAATATATTTTTCTTAATAAGTTGTTGTTAAAGTATAGCAAAGTTTTAAAATTTTATATTGATAAACTTAATATTAATATTTTTGCAATACTATATTTGCATCTTTTTACTTTTAGTTAAGAATTTCTTTAGTAAAATTATTTTAAAATTCTGTAGAACTTTTGCTATATATATATAGTAGACAATTTTTAATTGTAATTAATTTGTTATTTTTAAATAGATTTTTAAGTTTTTTAATATTTTAGAGAAACTAAGCTTTTTTAGTATAGTAAATTTTTTTTCGAAAGTTTAAAGATCTAAATTGTCGATATATTATTCTAGTAATATTATAAATAAATATTCGATATATAATTTTTTAAATTTTAAAGAGATTCTTATTTAAGAAAACAAAGCAAAAATAATTTTAAAATATATTAAATATTTGTTAATACTATATAAAAAGATTACAATATTGTTAATATAATATTTGCAAAAATTGCAATAAGATTTAAGAAATTTGTTTATCTTATTTTAAATATGCAATACTAATTTCTTAAAATCTATAAAAGCAATATTTGATTGCTCTTTTCTTTTGTAAAAAATAATTGTAAAATAATTTTAATACTTTTTTTAATTGAAAATTAATAAAACTAATTATTGCTATTAACAATAATAATATAAAAGCAATCTTATAACTTAATTATTATATTTTCTTGCAATAGCAAAGAATACAAATTTATAATATTAATAGTATTTAGATTTCGAATATCTACTATTGTTTTATCTTTTTAAGTAGACTTTTTGTTTAAATTAATATATACAATTTTTTATATTACAAAAACAAGAAATTTAAAAGATATAGAATTCTTAAACTATTTTAGTTTTTTTTGTATATATATCTTGTTAAATTTCTTATTAATTAAGATTTTTAACTTTTAATTTAATAAATAAACTTTGTGCGCTAATTTTATATCAACAATAGTTTGTCAATTAGTTACTATAAAAATCTTTATATACTGTTTGAAAAAAAGATCTATTGTATTATTAATATTTTTTTAAATTTTTAAATAACAATTAATAATCTTAATATATTTTGTAACTTTGTTAAATAAATTATAAATAATAATATTGTTTTTTTAACTAAGTTTTTATTTTTTTTAAAATAATTTTTTAAGAGAGATATATTTTAGTAGAATTTAACTTCGACAAAATTAAATAGTTTTTAAAGAAAAAAATTGTTGCAAAAAAGTAATTCTTTTTTTTTTTAATATAGAATTTTTTATTTTTGTATTTTACAATATATTTAATACAACAACAATTATTTAATTTTAGCAAAAAAAATTTATTGTTGCAAAAATTAATAAATTAAAAGTTTGTAATTACAAAATAAATATATATTTTAAATATTATAGACTCGAAAAAAAAATTATATTTAAAGAGTTTATTTTTTTCTTTTAAAATTACAACAATTTTTGCTATTAATTTTGCAAATATTAATTTTTTGTTTATTATACAAATTGTTCGACAAATTCGAATATTGTTTTTATTTTTTATTTTGCAAAATATTACAATTTTTTTACAAAATTTAAATCTTAGTTTTCGATTTAATATATTTATAATTATTTGTTTTAATCTTAAAATATCTATACTTATAAAAATTTTTATTTTAAAATTATTTATTAAATAAACTTTGTAACAAATATAGATAATTATATTGTTATTATTTTTATTCTTGCTCTTTAAATAGATATTTACAAAAAATTATTTATTTAAAATATATTTTGTTGCGTCTATATTTTTTAATAAAATTGAAAAATATTTTCTAATCTTTATATTAAGTATTTTTGCTTTAACAAAAGCGCAATTTATTATAAATATATTGTAATTAGAATTTACGCAAAAGAGATTTGTTAAATTGCTAATACTATATTTAATTATTACTATAATATAATACTATACTCTAAAAATTATTTTGTTCTCTTTAAAAGATATTGTTAAGAAAATTATTATCTTTAATACTATTATATTCGAAAAAGTTGTTTTTGAAAATTAATATTGTTAAGAATCTTTAAAGATAAATTCTAATTATTTTTGTTAATTTTTTTTTGTATAATTGTATATAAATATAAAGCTTGTTTCTAGAATCGAAAGTATTTTAATATTGTTAACAAATTAATTTTTTAACAATATTTTTTTGTAAAAAGATATAATATACTATATTAACAAAAAAACTATTAATATTCTTGTTATTTTTTTTGTTATTTTTTTTTTTTCTATTAAAAATCTTTTTACGAGAATTAGTTTTAAAATTTTAAGAATATATTGTTTTAATATTTGTTAACGCGTAATTGTAATATATATCTAATTTTTTTTTCTTTTTTTGATTTTAATTTTTGTTCTAATTATCGAAATATAATTAAATCTATTAATATATTATTTGCAAATTTAAGATTTAGAAAGAGAAATTTGCGCTATTTGTTTTATAATAAAGCAAGAATTTGTTGCGTTCTCTTTTTACAATAGAAATTCTATTTAAATTGTATAATTTACTTTAATAAAGATTAATATTATTAACAATAATTATTAGCAATTGTTTTGTCGAAAATAAGACTATTTTAAATATTTTAAATATTTTGAGTATTTGATTAATTTAAGTAAGTTTAAGTCGAATTTAATTTAAATATATTTGTGTTTTGCTAATTTGTATAAGTTTCTATTTTGTTATTAATATAAAAAAAAATTTAATTTTTTTCTTAATAGAGAAAGCTTTGTTGCAAAGAAGAAAAATTTAATTAATAAAATAAGAAATTTTGCTAATACAAAGAAAAGTAAAACTTTTAATACTTTAAACAATTTTTTTTTGTTCTTGTTTAAAATAGCAATTAAAGAAAAAATTCTTTGTAAAAATTCTTTTATTTATTTGTGTTTGCAAACAATTACAATAAAATTTGTTATTGTTACGATATTTCTAGCTAGAAAGAACGATATTTCTAGCTAGACAGAAATTCAGAATTTAGAAAGAATCTGCTTGCGAAAGTCTTTCGCAGGCAAGCACGACTCTTAGTATATATAGTTACTTTTTGTAGCATAAATGCAACTTAGCTTTCTACATCTACATACTCTTACATTTTAATAGCTTCAACAATTGCTATATCAATACTATTAGTATTATTTCTTTGCTAAATAGTTATTAGAAGTTATGTGAGCTTTATTAGATTTTAATTAGTTTTTTTGTGCAAATAATTTCGCTCTTATTCTTCTATAATAACAAAATTTCTTTTATTATTTTTGTTTTCTATTGTCTATAAAAGACTTTCGAATTTCTCTTTTACTTATTTTTTAATTGTAAAATTCTTTCTTACTTTATTGTTGTTACAAAATATATTTCTTAGTTGTACAATAAAAGTCTTTTGTAGACAACATTTTTGAGCAAGCAATCTAGCTTCAAAAAATATTACTTATAAAACAACAATCTTAGTATATTAGATTAACAAGTTTATTAATAGCAATTATTAATACAAAAATCTAATATTAAATTAAGTTAAAACTAGAGCAACTTTTATAATTAGAAATATTGATCGACTTTCTTTTGCAAAGTCTATTAATCAATCTTGTAATAAATTAGTTAAAAATACTTATTTTTAGTTTGTTGAGTAATCTATAGATAAAGCAACTTTTTAACAAGCAATTTGTTACTTCGAACACGCTATTACATTGTTTGTTATCGACAATAGTTTTATTTTTATTAAAAACACTCTTAAATGCTCTATATCTAGCAATTTTAATATCTTTAATACTATCGAAGAGATTATTCGATCAAATCTTTATAATTAGAATATAGCAATACAAGATTTCTTTTAACAACAACAAACAAAGCTTGTTAAGCTTATAGCAATAGTCTTTTATATATACAATATTGCTTTAAAAAATGCTTTATTTTAATTACAACAACAAAATTGTAATTCAAGAAATTAAAATTTCAAAAAAATTAATTTTTTCGATTCGAAATACGACAAATTAATTAATATAAACAACTCTATAGTTAATACAAGAAAATATATTTTTTATTGTAATATATATACTTTCGTCGATTGTTTAAAGAATTTTGCTTTGCTTTGTAATAACAATAAACTTAAAATAACAATCTCTTAATATCTATATAACTCTACTCTAATATAGTATTTTATAAAGTTTTCTAAGTTTAAGAAAGATCTTTTTTGAAAAATATTTTTAAAAAACTAGTACAAAGTTTTTGTCAAGAACTAGACTTGGAACCTTTATCAAAGATATATCTAGAATAATAACTAGGTAAAACTTAGATCTATGCTAGATTTAATATATAGAACGAAAGACAAGAGAGAGAAAAAAGAAATAAGACAACGCTAACTATATAAGATTGCAAGCTTTATATCTAGCAAGAATTAATCTAGATTTGATTTAGTTTAATCCAAATTTAATTAAGATTAAACTTAAAAAATTAAGCGAAATTGAGACAGAAAATTGTTTAATCGACAAACGTAATTGACGAATTATTAATTTAATATTATAACAATAGCTTCTCTCTACAAGATAGAGCTTCTACGAGACAATCAAACAATATAACGAATTGTCGAAAAATTAAAGAATTGAAGATCGAAAAGATTTTGAAAAGCAAAATAAAACAAGACAAGATAATTAGATTTATTGAACTAGATAAAGGCAAGACAAAACAAGAGCGAGACAAGATATTTAAGTTTATTAAATTAAGTTAAAACAAGAAACGACAAAAACGAGACAAAATATTTAGATTCAATAAATTAGATAAGATAAAGAGAAAAAATCTTTGTTATTTGAGCAAGATTTGAACGAGATTGAGCGAAATTAAATTAATTAAGCTAAGATTGAGCGCGTTTAAAGTAACGAGACATTATCGAAACAAAATAAAAAGATCTTTGTTATTTGAACAAGATTTAAGCGAGACTTGATATTTAAATTTATTAAATCAAGTAAGATAAAGTAAGAAAATCTTTGTTATTTGAGCAAGATTTGAGCAAGATTAGATTATTTTAGCTAAGACTAGACGCGTTTAAAGTAACAAAATATTATTAAAACAAGATAGAAAAATCTTTGTTATCTAAACAAGATTTGAGCAAGATTTGAGCAAGATTAAAGATATTGTCTATTCTTCTTAACATTAATAGTTAAAAATAACACAAAATATTATATATAATTTCTCGACAATAAAGTTAACTAAATAATATTTATTAAAAGTTTGTTAACAATCGTTTAAAAGATTAAAAGATTTTTAAATAAAAAAATAATCTTTTTAGTTAATGTAGTACTTAAGCAAGACAAAATTAAAACATCTATTACGTTTAAAGTCTAAAATGCTATTAATATATTAAAATCTTTTGTTATTTTTGACAACAATAGATTTACAAAATTCTTAACGCTATCTAGAAAGAGAATCGATAATAGTGTAACTAACAAGAGTAGCATAAAAGACGAAAATTTTTTTTATAGATATAAGAAGTTCGAACTTAACAACTAAAGAATTTCTTTTAAAGATATACTTTATTTTAAAGAAATTAATATAACAATTATTTAATTTGATTGCAAAACAAACAATATTAAAAAAATTAACATTAAGTTAAACTTTGTTATTTATAAAGTATCTAAAACAAGAACAACAAAAGCAATTAACATTAAACTTATAGATAGCTTAAACAACGAACATTTTATTGCATAAATACTAAGTAAGTTTCTTTATCTTTTGAGTAAAACTTTCGACATTAATTAATTAAATTTAAACTTAAATTATAAGATCGAAAAGCAAAAATTTTAAAAACTTAAAACTTAAATATAAATTTTGATTCGAATTAGCTAAAAAAAGCAAAACAAAAGTTGTAAACAAAGAGACATTGTTAACAACAAACTTAGCATCTAAAAGTTATTTAATTTAGTTATCTTGCATATAGTTGACGTAGACGCAAAAATAATGTTTTATAATAACATTAACTTGTTTAGTTTAATTGTTAATCTTAAAATAATATGCAATAAATAACTTAATATTAATTTTTAGCATTTAACAAAGATATTCTTAAATATCGAAGATAAATTGTGTGTCTTAATTAGATACAAAGAACTTAAGTAATTTGTAATTTTTTTAAACATAAACGTAGAAACAATTGACAATTTCTTTTACTTTTATAGAAGTAATAAAAACTAAATATCTTATCTTAGTAAAACAATTAACAAAAACAAAGACATATTTATATATAATATCTATAAAGATATTAGACAATAAAGAATCTACATAGTCTATAAAGATATTACGTTAACAACATTTAAAAACAAGAAAAAAACGCAATTATTCTTGCGTCTTTTGTCTAAAAAGCTTAAAACAAATATATGTATAATAGTTTTGTACAAAGCGCTAAATATATTTATAAATATTAAATTATCAATAAGTTTAATTAATTAATTCGTAGCATTTTGTTTTTTTTTAATAATTATTAACAATACTATTGTAAGCAAATTGAATTACGCGAAAACAAAAACAATTTAAGTTAAAAACATACTTTTTTTCTTAAAAGTACAAAAAGTTAAAGCGTTTTTTATATTTAACTAAAGAAATTTTATTGTAATAACGTACTTTATTGCAAAGCGCTTCGAATATTTAAGATACAAATTGATTATTAATTTCGACTTAATTTTATAGAATTTAAGTAAAAGTATCTTTTAAATTTTTGTTAGAATTTAGAGTTTTTTAATTTAATTAAGATTTGACGTTATTAACGTTAAATTTTTCTACATTTAGTTTTATCAAAGCTAATATAATAAAAAAAGTAAAAAAAATTAAAAAGAAATATAATTAAACAAGATCTAAAGTAATAATTTAATATTAAAGATTTTTAACAATTTTAAAATCTAAAATATAAATTTTTAGAATTGTTTAATATTAATGCAAATATTAAGAGTTAAAAGTATCTTTTTTTTTAAAAAGATTTTCTAAACAACGTATAAAAGCGTTTGATTTTTTGTTAATTTTGTTAAGACGATACATAATTTAATAATCGAATTAAGACAAGAATTTGCTTTATTAAGCTTAATAATAACTTAATTGCTTAATTGACATAAAATACTTTAGATTTTTATAATTTATAATTATCTTAATTGAATAAATTGAGTTTTTAAATTCGAGACGTTATTCTTCGAATACGCAAACAATAATTATAAGTTTTTTATTATAAATCTTATAATCATATTTGATTGAATTGTGCTTCTTAAAAAAGTAAATAATTAAATAAAAAATTCTTTTTTTATTATATTAAAAGAGAATATCTTCAAATATATAGTTCGAAGCATCAATTTTTATTACAATTTTGTAATTTAAATTGTAATAACAAAGCACTATATTAAAGATAAAGACTTTCTTTAAAATAATAAATGCTAATTAACATTTCTTAAATTAGACAAAGAGTTAATTCTTTTTAATTAAATAAATTAATAAAACAACTATTTTATTATAGTTATAGATAAATCTTCTATAGAAGTTTGCAAATTCTAGAAAGCTTTAAATATTTTTAATATTAATTAAAGTAAATTAATTAACTATAACATTTATTTTGATTAAGTTTATCTTAATTTTTTCGATAATAATTATTAATTTTAGATACAAGACTTAAATAACGTAAAACTTGCATTTAGTTATATTTGTTTATAAATTTGTTTTGCACAACTTTCGAAGAATAAATTTGACATAAACTTTATACTTTAGTTTATTATTATTATAAATAAGAATATTATTTAAATAAATAATACAAAATTTATCTAAAAACTCTTGAAAAATATTGTTAATATATTTTTGAAACAAGACAAATTTATTATATAGATTAAAAAATATAACAAAATATTCGAAAAGTTTAAAACAAATACAAAAGACAATAAAAGTTTTATCTTTTTCTTAAATACATAGTTAATTAAACGCTAAAATAATATTTAGTTTAATAAAAAATTTAACTTGACTAAAACAATTTAGCGTCTTAAAAATTAAAAACAAAAAATATTTGTTTTTAACTATAATAACGTTTAGATATTTGTAGTTTATGCAAAATCTAAGTTTATTTTTAGATTTTTTAACAAAGAAAACAAAAACTATTGTTTAAAAGCAATTTGTTTGAATAAATTCTTTGCTAAGATTTTTATCTAAGTAACGACAAAGTTTTAGAGCTTTATTATAACTTATATTGTATAAAATAAAAACTAAAAATTAAGTATTTTCTTTAAGATAAATAACGTAATTGTAGAAACAATAAGAAAACAAAATGTTTGTCTCTTTCTTAAAGAAGATATTAAAAAACTCGAAATATTTAGAAGATAAAATTGTAATTAAATTGATATTTTTGTTTTATTAATAATGTTTTAGATTCTTTTAAGTAGTAAAAACTATTAAATAAAATTTCTTTTTTATTTGATAAAGTGCTAAACAATAATTTTAATTATAAGTATTAATTTTGATATTCTTATAAAATAGCAAAAGTTTTAAAAGATTTAATAAATTAGAAATCTAAATAAAATCTAATCTAGATTTAGACAAAATTTCGACTAAATTTAAAAAAACGTTTATCTCTTATAAAGTAATACTAAAGATTTTAACATTTTTTGCGCAAATAACGCAATTAAATTTACAAGTTCTTAACTTAATTACGTTAAATTATATAAAAGATTGTTTAACTTGTTTTGTATATCGTTCAATAAAGATTTTAAAGAACAAAAAACTTTAATACTTAATTTTTAAAAAGTATCTTTTTTAAATAGCTTAAAAAATATAACTAAAAATTTCTTGCTTTAAACTAAATAAGACAAAACAAAATTTAAAATCGAAATAATTAGATTATTTTTTGTAAACAAAATTAAATTACTTTTAAAGAGCAAAATTAAATTGCTTTTTACAAATAAATTGCTTCTTATAAGCGAGACTAAATTGCTTTTAAAAAGTAGAATTAGATTGCTTTTTGCAAGCGAATTGCTTTTTGTAAACAACTAAATTGTTAAATATCTTCTAACAAAACAAATTTAAACTAGAAGAAAAAATTTAATTATTAAAAAAGATTGCAAGAACATTTTGATCTTAAAGCTCTTATATGCGTTGAAACTCTTTAGAAGACAAAAATTCTTTTTTTTCTTAAATAGTATTATAGATTTTGACAAACAATTGACAACAATATTTAAGATAAAAAGAAGAAAATATAATAAAAATATTATAATTAAAGTTTGTGTCAATAAAGTAACAACAAAGTTACAATAAATTTATAACAATAAAATACTAGTTAAATTTAGTAATATAAAAAAATAGTCTCTTAATATAATTGTCGAAAGTTATAATAATTTCGACAACGTAAATAATGTTGTTTGTTAAAATTGTTTAATTATTAAAATCTCGAAGTTTACAAAAATAAATTAATTAATAAAGAGAAAAATTATATTGTTGTGCGAAAGATTTATTAATAAAAATATAAGTTAAGACTTTATTATCAATTAAAGTTATAATAGAAATTCAAGATTAAATTTAACGTAAAATAAAGAAAACTATTATATAATTATTTTTAAATATAGAATTAAATTTAAAGAGTTTTAAAGTTGTTTTAATTAAAAATCTTTTATAAAATTAAAAAAAATATAAAAACAAAAAAAATATATATTGATTTTCGAACGCGATTTTGTTTAAAAACTAGATTTTTTTTGTTAATAATAAAACATCTTTATTAATATTAAAAATATTATCTAAATTGACAAAACAAAAAGAAAAAGATTTTTTATTAAAATATTTTTTTGCAATTTTGTTCAAATGTTGCAATTTATAATAGTAGTATAGCTTTTATTTATTGTAGATTTCTTTAATTTTTAAAACAATTAAAAATTTATTTTAAACAATAATAATAACAAAGTTTAAATTTATTAACTTGTCAAATATTACAAGAATTGTTAATACAAGTAAAACGACAAAAACAAGAGTAATAATACGAGATTTTAACAAGTTGCTAATAAAAACAAAGTTGAATTTTTGCTTAATTAAAGCAACGACAATTGTTGTAATACAAAATTAACAATACTTAAATTGTTGAAATTTCTTGTTAATCTTAATAAAAGCTTAAACTTATTGTTAAAAGATAAATAATTGTTTGTTATTAGAAGTTTATCAAGATATAATAACAATTTAAGTAAAAAAACTAATATTGCGCTTTATATAATTAATTAATAAAGCGTTCTTTATTTAAGAACGTTCTTTTTTCTAATAGAAAAAATTCTAATATTTGACAAAGTTAATAAAGTTTTATTTTAGAGTTTTGCGAAAATACAAATATACATCTTTTGATTCGAAAAAGTTGTTACAATAGTAACGCAAATTTCGACATTATTTGTCGAAAAAAACAATAGTATAAAGATTATTAATTCGATATTAATTTATAAGATTGTAAGTTTTTTTATCTATAATAAGTTGTAACTTCGCATAGACAATTTTAATTTAATTGATAAAATATCGATTATAATTTATATTTATACGTTGTATAAGATTTTGCTCTTATATATTTAACTAATTCTTGTTTTTCTTGTATTGTAATATATCGAAAAGCTTCTTAAATTTAAAGATAACAAAAGTAGTAATATTTGTAAAAAGCAATAAAAGTTATATAACAAAAATAAATTAATTGCTTATAGCTTAAGCGACAATTTATGCAATTGTAGTTATAGATATTGAGTCTAATCTTACAAAAGAAGAGCTTAAAGTAAACAAGATAAAAGTAATATTAATATTAAATTGTACTTAATTCTAAAGCTCTCGAAATTAATATAGAGCTTCGACTAAATTTTAAGTAACTTGTCGAACAAACTTGTCGACAATAAGTTTGATCTTTAATAAGAGTTCTAAATACTTTATTAAGTTAATAATTAAATAAGTATTAATATATTCGAAGAGATTAGATTTTAACGCGTAAAAACGTTGCAAAAAGTGTAGATTTTTTGTAATATTAGAGACTAAATTCGAAACCTTTATCAAAAAGATATCTAAAGTAATAACTAAATAAAACTTAAATTTATACTAGATTTAATATATAAAACGAAAAACAAAAGAGAAAAAAGAAAAATAAAACAACGTTAACTATATAAGATTGCAAGCTTTATATCTAGCAAGAATTAACTTAAATCTAATCTAGTTTAACTCAAATTTGATCAAGATTAAGCTTAAAAAATTAAGCGAAATTAAAACAAAGAGTTCTTTAATCGACGAACGTAGTTGATAAATTACTAATCTAACATTATAATAGTTTTAATAAATAGATTTAAAAAACGTGTTTTGCAAACTCTTGCTTGTTTGCAAAAACAAAAATATATTATAAGTAATATATATAAGAAGCGAAATTTTCGACTTTATGCTCAAAACATTTTTCGATACACAAAAGCTATTAAAATAAGATTAGTTTTCAATTAGTTAACAATAGCTTAAAACAATTTAAACTAGAAATTTAGATATAATATTTTAGAGTTATCTTTAACAACGATTATTTGTTAGTTTCTCGATTCGCTAGATTTTAAGATAGAAATCTAGTATAAAATAACAATTAAACGCAACAATATTAACAATATTAAAAATATTAGCAACGTCGAACGCAATAATTGCTCGATTAGTAAGCAGAACTCTACAAGACAAAACAATCGACAAAATGAGAATTTTTAATTTGATAATTGTTTTGCTTTCTTGTTTTAGTTTTGTTAAAGTTACTACAATTAAAATCTTGCTTATTAGTATTAGAACTATTAGTCTTGTTAGTTTTTTGTCGAAGACTTTTAATATTAGTTACAATTTATCTTAGTTGCTTTGTTAAATAACAAATAGCTTTTATTGTTAAAGTTAACACAAACAAACGCGTTCAATTTCTTAAATCAAAAAAAAAATTAGACAAACAACGCAAAATACTATAAATTTTGCGAAAAAGCTAAAATATATATTGTTAAAAAATAGACTAATCGTTCGATTCTAATAGTTGGAACCGAATTGCATAAATTATGAAAATACTAACTATATTAGGTTAAAACTTGATCTAATTAGATATAACTTTCGGGTCGAATTATAGATTTTGGGGAAAAACCAACCCGAACGATCAATCTATTAAAAAAAATAAAAAGCAAGAATATACTAAAAAATTTGTCGAAAACTTTTAGAAAAATAACAATAAAAAATAGATTAAATTCTACGTTAATAAAAAAGACTTAAAATATTAAAATTCGAAAAACAATATTAAAAATAAAAACAATATTGTTGTACTTTTTATGTTTTAAATAGATTTAACAATAATATTACGTTATTGTTATTGCAAAAATATATTCGATTTTAACAATTAATTACGCAAGTACTTAAAATCGATATATCGAATTGTTCAAAAAAAACATTTGCAAAAATCTTTTAAAAAACTCGAGATCTATATAATTACTCAATTCGACAATAAGAGTCTAGAAAAGACTTTTATTAATACTATTATTAAATCGAAGTTTTTTATAAATAATATCTTTAGTTTTACAATTAAAGCAACAAAAATTTTTAGCAACATTAATTTTTTCTTAATTAAGAAAGATAATTTTATAGTAAATTCAAATATCGATATCTCGAAATTAATTAATATAAAATATAAATATTGTAACTAAAATTACGCAAAAGAAAAAATATCTCTTTCTATAATTGCAAAAAAAAAATTAGTATATTTAAATACAAATGCAAAAGTTATACTATCAAATTGCATTTTTTTTTGCAAGCAAAATTTGAATATTTCTATATACACTATAATTATCTTGTTGATAATTCGAGAACTAAATACAAACTAGTATTAAATTAACAAATATACTATTGTCTCTATATATTTTATTAAAAAAAATAAAAAATAAAAAATAGTTAAAGCTATATTTATATACAAAATTTATTTTGTCGATAATCTTAAGATAAATATATTAATAGACAATAATATTTTTAATCTTAAAAAGTTTAATCTCTTTATTAATAAAAAAGAAATCTATATTAATAATTGCAATATTACTATTTTAATTAATATATAAAAGCAATTCGCAATTTCTTAAAATCGATTGATTTATATTACAAAGTCGACAATTATTTTGTTATGTTTAAAGATAACAATCTTTATATATTATTTTGTCGATAATTTGTTTGTTAATAAAGATTATATTTTCGAGTTAAATAATATCTTTTTTACAATATATATTTATCTTATAGATATATCTATTAATTGTATTCTTGTTTGCAACAACAACAATTAAGCAATTTATATATTGCGCAACTTATATTTAAGTTGTCTTATTAAAATAAACTATTTATATATCTTTTATATCGATAAAGAGATTGTCGATCTAACAATCAAAATTCTTAAATTTACTTATAAGAGATTTTGATTTAAGAAAATTATTTTTGCGTTTGTTGCAATAACTATCGCTCTAATTATTATATTTTTGTCTTTTAATTTCTTGTCTACTTTAACAATTTCGAAATCTACTTTAAGAAAAACTTTTATTGTCTCGACAATAAACAAGTACAATTCTATACTTGTTATTTTGCGAAAATCTTTTACAATCTACGCAATTTATAAGTCTAGCTCTATATTTAAGTTATCTAAAACTTTAGAAGTATCAAACTAGAAATCTTTTGTAAATATCTCTATTAAGATAATACTACTTAATAACGTTAATATATATAAATTAGATATTGCAAATACTTTCGCAAACATAGTACAAAATTATTTTAAGCTATAAAAAGATCTTAATTTTGTAAATCTTTTAAAAGAAAATTAAATACAAATTTCGTTAAAAATCGATTAAAAAAACAAGATTTTTAACAAAACAAAAATCTATTCTTTTGATATTTGTAATCGAGAACTAGTTAACAAAATATTTAACAAATTGTATAATCTAGAGTATCTTTCTTAAATTAATATCTCGACTCTTTTTAGCTATCTTGTTTTTTGCGTTTAAAAAATTGTCAATAGCAAGAAAAAAAATTAAGTAATTGTTAATATACAAGATCTTAATATTATAATTTAGCTAAATATCTATTTTTTGTTCTTGCAAACAAATATTATTTTTGCAATTCGTAATTGCTCTTATATTTTTGTTGTTAATACTTTCGCGTTCTTCTATTAATAACGCATATATTTAAATAATTGTTACAAGCTTATTGTTATTAGTTATTGCAATTAAAAAACTTTTAATATTGTTGTAATAAAATATAGAAATTCTTTAATATATGTTCAACAACAAATTAATTGTCTATTGCAAAAATTTAGATATTTTGCTCGCGCTTATATAGATAATATTGTAATTTTCTCAAAAATAGCAAAGAAGTATACAACTTATTTACAATTTATCTTTAAAATACTTTAACAAAACAATATTTTTATCAAATTAAAAAAAGTATTTCTCAACTATTTGTTTGTTCGATTATTAAATTAAAAGATCGACTTTTTAAAACTATTTATAAGTTAAAAAAAATAAAAAGCAATTATAGTTCTCAAATTTTCGAAAAGCTTGCAATAGCTAAAAATATATCTTAATTTAATAAACTAATTACAAAAATATATAACTTACTATACAAGTATTTCTAAAATACTTTAATTGCAAAAAATTAATTTATTAAAATCTTTTTCAAAGATAGATACAATTTAAAAAATATTTTTTAGTTATATTTGTATAAAAAATTTTATCTTAATAGAATTAGAATTTTTTTGTATATTGTAGCAAGCACTCTTAAAATTAATCTATCTTATATATTACAATTTGAAAAAATAACTATATACAAATTTTAATATTAGTAAGAAATTTAACTTTAAAGCAATAATATATTATATTAGAAACAAAAAATCTAAGTTAGATATATATTTATCTTGTTTTACAATTAAATTAATATTATTTTTGTCTCGATTAATTAACAATATAAAATTCAAATATTAATCTATAAAATTGAAGCTCGTCGAAATAGTCTAAATACTACAAAAAATTTGTTATCTAATTGAGTCTTTAACTCTTTCTACAATTTTTTATATTAATTATAATATTGCTTTAAAGATTGTTAAGTAAACAAGTCTTACTATGTTTTTAACAAACAAAATAAATTTGAGACTTATTTGTGTCTTAAACTATATTTAGTATTTCGATCTAAATATTTGTTATAAGCTAGAAAAACAATATATAGTTCTTAATACTCTCTCGCAATTAATTTTCACAAATATTTTATTTAAATCAAAGTTGCAAAAGTCTTTTATAGCAAAAGATAAACTAAACGTCTTAACGTTTATAGCAATTTTAATCGAAATAAACAAAATTTTTTGCAAACATCTTATTTAGAACTATGCAAATAACTTTAGCTAATAAAAGATTATAAGTTTTCTAGATATTAATATTGCTAAGAGTAGCGCTTTTTTTCTCTTTTTGTTAAAAGAACAATTTAATTTTTAAATTAACAATTTTACTATTGATTTGCACGCTTTCGAGTTTTGTCGATTATATTGTAACGAGATAGGGATAGAATTCTAGTTAGTAGACAACTATAATAACAAAGACTTATTGCGATGTATGCATAAATTGCACTATACAATTTAATAATATATTAAGTAGCTAAGATTCTAAGATCTAAGTAAAAAAGATTGCATATATATTGCAAATAAATTGCTAATACTAGTAACAAACATTCTTAAATTTATAGCTTAATATTACTTGATTATTTAACTATATACAATTTTCTTCTTTTTAGTAATTGTTTCTTAATTACTAAATTAAGAAACTTTTGTTTCTATTTATACAAAAGTTGTAATAAGAAAATAAGAAAATTGCTCTTATTTTTTTAAGATTGTTAGATTAGATCTTTTGTTTTTCTTGTTATTCGAATCGATTACATAAAAAATGTAATAAATCAATCGCATAAAGCTTCTTCTAGAGTCGAAAAAATTATTTGATCAAAATTAAGTATTTAATAAAGCTAATTGTTGTAAGTTTTGTCTATCTTCTAAAAACAATAATAATAGTAATAAGCTTCTTTAATATAGATTCGAAAGATTAATTTAAAAGAAAAGTAACAATAATAGAGTAAGTTATCGCTATTGTGTCTAGATTAAATTCTTTAAGACAAAAGATAAACATATAATTTCAAAAATTATTTTTAGTCTCGAAATATTCGATCTAGATTGTTAATTTAATTTTAATTTATAACGTTTCTTTTCAATTTCAAATCAAAATAACAAAATTTTCTCTTCTTTGTTAAAACAAATAGCTAGAGACTTAAATCTTGTTTTCTTGTTATAGTTAATCGAATAAGAATCTAAATTGTTCTAAATGTCAAGTTAATAAGTATTAAGTGTCTTAAAGTTTCTAAGCGTTATAAATTGTATTTACAAATAAAGTTTAAATACTTTATTTTTTATTTTTTAAATCTCTCTCTATATTAATTTTACGTAATATATTGTACGTTCTCGAGTTTGCTTTATTAGACAATTAAATTTTTTTATATCTTTAAACAATATTCTTAACTTCTTTATTATTTTTATTAAGTTCTAAAGCGCACATTTTATAATAACATTTTTAATATTAAATATAAAAAAGAAGTTAATAGCAATTTTAAAACAATAAAGTATGCTAGTTAAAAATAAATTTAACAAAGTTAAGTCTTAATAAATTGCAACAATATTGCTTCTTGTATTTATTCGAAAATTCTTCAAAGTTTTTTTATCTTTTAGTAGAGTTATATAGACAAGAAATATTTTAATTTTTATATTAATTTTAATTCTTAGCTTGCAATAAGAAATTTAAGATTGCGCAATTCGCATATCTTTAAATTGACAAAGTATATTTGTTCAATACAATTTTTATTCTAACAATTTTTTTTTTATTAACTTAAATTTTAATATTTTTTTGTTTTGGTATTCTCTTTTTATTGCTTTTTGTAGTTATACGTCAATCTAATTATAAAAATTATCTAACAAATATTTTTTGCAAGACAAATTATTTTGTGCAACAAGAAAAACAATCGATTACAATTACTAAAACTCTTAATAAACGTTTTAATTTATATTAAAATTAAAATAACGTTTTAACATTTAATTTTTATATTTTTTAAAAATTAACAAATAAGATATTGTTAACAATCTATACTTGTAATCGTCTTGTAAAAGCATATATATTATATAAGAATCTAAATTTACTTGCATTATTATTTGCAACATAGAGAACAAACAATTAAGAAATTATTTTTCTTGTTAATTGTTATTTTTTTGTTAATAATATAATATTATTTGCAATTTGTTTTAAAGTTGCAATTATATTTAGTACTTCAAATTAACAATTAAATAAACAAATTAATTTTAACAAACAATTATTTTATATTAATTTTATTTCGTTAGATCAATACTATTTATTACTTGAAGTTAAATATTAGCTTACTAAAAATCGTTAAATAAGAAGATTAGTTCTTTTCTCTTATAAATATATTGCTTTAAGAAATCTTTAAAAACAAATAAACAAATACTAAATTTAAAGTTTAACTTATTTTGTTTTACAAATGCTAAAAAATTGTTTTGTTTCTTATAATACTAAATTACTTGTCTTTTAATTTAATTATTAAAGATTTGATTTATTCTTAACAAAAATTCTAGCTTTCTTTAATAAGCTATACAAATAATTAATTTTAATATAATTATAACTAGATTTTCTTCTTGCTTCTTTATTAATATAGCTAGTTTAATTAGGTAAAAGACTTTAATCAATATTGCTAAATAATAGTTAATTCGATATCGCAAATTTATGCTTACTTTTACACATAAATAGTTTTTTGCGTTGTTCTTCTTGTTTGTTAAAATAAAGATAACTATTGTCTCTAAAAAGATTTTTGCAATTTTAATAATTAAAGTACGTAATTTTGTTATATTAACAACTTTAAATAATCTAAAATTTAACAAAAACAATTTTAATATTAAATCTTGCAATCGTAATAATAAAAAAGAAGCTTTTTTAAAAGATTTTAGATTTTAGATTTTTTTCTTGCTTTGTTTTTTATAAGTTTTGTTATTTTTAAACTTCAACTTTAATTTTAATTAAAAAACTAACAATTTAGATTCTTTTTGTTCGTTGCTTTGAGTTTGCGCTCTTTTTGTATTTTTTGCAAAAAAAAACAAAATTGTTTGAACTTTTATTTGACAAATCTTCTTTAGCTTCGCGTCTAAAATTCTTATTAAATTATATTTTAACTTTTAAAAACTTTTGTTCGATAAACACTATTATATTTTTAAACTTTTCAACATTTATTTTGTTATAATTGTCAATTATATAGTTAACAACATGTTTCGATCTTATAGTGCGATATTTAAATCGATCGCACATAATTCGATTTAATTTTTTTAAATTTTTTTACAAATTTTAGTGTTTCTTTGCTATTTGTAACATTGTTTTGATAATTAATTAATTTATATTTTTAAACAACATATTTGCAATCTTTGATAATTATAGTTTACAAAGTTAAACTTAATTATTTTAAATTTGTAGTCTCTTGTTTTAATTAATTTCTTGTATTGTGTTTTTTAATTTTTACTATAATAAGTTACTTATTAGTACTTGAACGTTCTTATTAATTGCTTATTACAAATTTCGCGTTTAATTCTTAATTATTTTTAAAATATTTAAAACTATGTTTCGAAGATTTTTTAAACGTTTTCTTCTTTTATTGCTAGTAATTTTATTATATTAAAGTAGAATATTAATTACTTAAATATAAACGCAATTTCTAATAATTAAATTGTCTTTTATAAATTAAATAATTATTTTTTGCAATTTAATTTAAGTTTAAGTTTAAAAAGTTTAACGCTACAACGTTTGTAATTGTTGCAATAATATTTGCTAACTTTGTATTTAAAATAATTTAATCAAAAAAATTGATCTTTAATTATAAAAAAAATATATTAACGTTATTAAATTTTAATTTGTGTCTTGTTTAGCAAATACAAGTTGTCGCTCTTTACAAAATCTTTCTATTAACGTAAATAATAATTCTTGTCTTTAATCTTGATTTTTTGATAAAAATTAAAAAATTTCTCTCGCAAGAGATTGTTTACGTCTAGTATTTTATAATTGTCGTTCTAAATTTATTATAACACAAGCTTAATAAAAAAAGATTTATACAAAAATAATAAATCGAAAAAGAGAATTTTGCAAATAAAGAATTAAGTTATTAAGTTACTATACTTTTATAAATAAAGCAATAACTTGTTTTAAATATCTAACAAATATAAAGCTCTAAATGCAAAGAATTTTTACTTATAGACTTAATTGTTGTTTGCAATATTTATATTATCAATTACGCAAAAAAACTATATTAGCATTTATTTGTATATTAACTTGTAAACAAGTATAAAACTAATATAATTAACGTATAATTTCGCTATCTTTATTATTAAAAAATATTGCGTAAAAGATAATTAAAATTCGTTCTCTATAATTTAAAGAAATTCTTGAAATTCTAAAACTTCGAGTCAAAACTTGCTATTAATGTTTTTAAATTACTTTTTAATTATTGATTTTAATTAATTAAAGTAGACAAACAAATGCTAGTATTGTTCGCTTGTTTTTAATTAATTAAAATTGTTAATATTTTAACTTTTTAATTTTCTTGTCTTTTTATTTGTTTTTTTCGAATGTTCGAAATTATAATGTTTTGTAAATTATTTTGCGTAATTAAATTATTTTTTAATACTTATAAATTAATAAGCTCTATATTGAAACTTTTGCAAATAAAACAAATATAAAGATTGCAACTTTTTCTTTTCTTAAAAAAAATTTTACACTTTTGTGTAAATTAAATAATTGTAATAAAATAGCAATAACATAATAATTATAAACAATTTTTTGTTGCTTTGATTAAACTAATTCTTTATTTCTTATATAAAATTATCTTTTATTTTTTTATTTTTATCTCTTGACTTCGCGAAAATCTAAAGATTTTGATTTTTTATTATATATTTTTTTAATCGATTTTCTAAATAAGTATTTTTAAGTCTTGTGTTATTTATTTTTTTTAAAATATAAAAGTCTTTAATTTTGTTTTCTTTTTTTATTTTAAAAAAATCTAATTATTAAAAAAATAATTTTATATTGTATTTTTTATTAAGCTTAATATTATATAATAAAATTAAGTTTTTAGTTTAAAATAAACGCGTCAATAACTAATAATTATTATTAAAGAGATCTTTGTTCGTTTCTTTAAAACAACAAAAACGCAAAGTTGTTTTCTAAATATTTTTATTTCTTCTTTTCAATTGTTTTGTTCGCAATATTAATAGATTTGTTGTTAAACAAATTTTCTTCTAATTTATAATATATTAAATTAAACACTTTATTTTAATTAATAACACAACTTTGTATTCGAACTTAAAACAAAACAACGTTTCTTTAATAAATTTCTAAATTGTTATTTTATTAATTTACAATATTGTGTACAAATGTTGTAATTAATTTGTAAAAACTCTTTTAATTAATTTAAACAAAGCATTAACAATAAATTTATACTTTTTTTTTATTATTTTATTTGCTTGTAAATAATAAGTTAATGTTGTTACTTTTTTAACATTATATCTTTTTAAAAATTTAATTGTTATATTAACTTTATTTTTAAGTTTATTATTTATAATTATCTTCTTAATATATTTATATTAACAAAAAATATTCTTTTATAAAAACTTTATTATAACAAGTGCTTTAAGATTTAAAATTGTTTTGATTTTTATTTATTTTGTCAAATTATTTCGAACAATTATTAGATTTACTTTAACAAATATTTTTGCAATTAATATATAAATGCAATTTACAATAATCTTTTTTTACAAATTAAAGATATAAATTAAATATATAATCTTCTCTTGTTTATTAGAAGTTTTTTGTTAATATTTATTGCAATTTACAATATATTTCTTGCAAAAATTAAATAAATTTTGTTATTAATATTAATTTGCAATGCGTCGATAAATACTTTCTTTTTTTTTAATTATTTTTGTTATATAAGCTTTTTACAATTTGATTTTTATTTTTTATTTAATTTACTACTTTACGCAAAGATATATTTTTGTTTATTTTTCAAAACAAACGCTTTTCTTTTATTAAAAAATAAAAAATATAATTCTTAAATTTGCAAAAATTCTTCTAATTTATATTTGATCTTTGTAGCGAGATTAAATATCAAACAATTTGTTCAAATTTATTGAAATATTTGTCTTTAAAAATGTTTTTGTTCTTTTTTGATATTGTTATTTGTGCGAAACAAACGCAAACACAATTTAACTAATTATTAATAAAATTATCAATATTTTTCTTATTAATTTTGTTAATATTGTCGAACAACTTTTTTGATTTTCTTAAAAATTTATTAGTTGTTGTATATTTTTGATTAAGTATATATTGTATATTAAAGTCGAAAAGACAAATTTAAATTAATTAGCAAGTTATTAAAGTATTAGATAAATTTGTTGCAAAACAATTAAATTAAGTTATTAAAATATTTGTATTAATCTTAATTATAAATTAAATTTTATACAATTAGAATTGCACTTTCTTTAAGATCTTTATAAATTTCTAATATTTTTGTTTTTTAATATTGTATTAAGATTTTTGTTTGCTTTAAAGCTTACTCTTATATTGTAAAAAATATTTTCTCTTTATTATTGTATTAATTTGTATTAATATAATTTCTTAATCTTTTAAGTTAGAATCTATAATTAAAATAATCTTGTTAATTAAAATAAAATAATTTAAGATATATATTGTCAATATATTTGTTAAAGCAATTTTTAGTTTGTTTATAACGTCTTGCTATTTAAAATTTTAAACAAAGATATATTTTATTTTAAACAAATAATAGATTAACTTTGCGACAATTATAAATTTTAGCACTTAAATTTAATAATAGACGCATATTTCTATAAAAACTCTAGCTTTAAAAACATTTTTACACAATAATTATTTAATAATCTTAATAATCTTAATGCTATTAAGAGATTGTTTATTAAAATTATACACAAAATTAACAATTTTAATTTCTAACTTGCAAAATTAAGATTTTTTGTCAAATATAATATATTTGAACAATTTTACGTTTATTAATATTGCATTCAATTACTAAATATATTTTAAAACAAACAATTTAATTTTGAAGATTATTTTTTTGTTGTTATAATTTAATTTAAATTCTTTTACATTTATATTGTTTACAAATAAGCAATATTTGTTAAAAAGATTTTTAAGAATATATATTACAATTTTTACAAATTAAGCAATTAAATTAATTGCATCTTGCAATAGACAAGTTATTTTAAGTAGTTTAAAAAAAGTTATAAAAGCAATAAGATTGCGATTCTTTAATACAAGACTTATTTAATTGTATTCTAAAAAGAAATTAATTAATAACGCAATTATTATTTCGATAAACTCTTTCGCAAATTCTTTAATATTAAAAGATATATTAGTATTTCGAACAATTACTTTGTTTATCTTTATAGTCGCATTAATCATATAATACTTGTTTTTCTTCTTTTTATTTATTAAAAATTTCGAATTTTGATAGAAATTATGACAATATTTTAGCAAATTTATTCGAAGACGTTTCTTTAACATCTTAATTACAATAAAATTTAATATTTGAAAAATTAAAAATTCTAAAGCTTGTTATGTCTTGTACTTTATAATGCGAATTTCCTAATTAAATACAATCTCTAGCTTAATTTTGTTTATTTTAGCAAAGCTTTATACTAAAACAATTTTACAATTAAAGAGTATTATAATTAAGAGTTTTTATTTTTGCGAAAAAAATTCGAATTTTATAATTAATTTTTAAATGTGTTTTTTAATAAAATAAGAATTGCATTTAATATTTAAAAACTTAAACATTAAAAAGAAGTTGTATTTTTTGTTAAATTTTTTTTAAAAATCTTTTGTAATTCATAATTTTAATATTTTTTTTCAATTTAAATACTTGTTTAAGATAGAATTATTTAAATTGTTTATATTTATTAAATTCGTTTTTTAAGTTTTTTGTTTATATATTGTATTTATTCGAACAAATAAACGTAACACAATAAAAAATTAACAAAGAATATCGAACTTTCTAGACAATTAAATAGTAAAAGTCTTTTTTATAATATATAATTAAAAAGTTCGAATTATTAATAATTTTAAAGATATTTAAAATATAATATTAATTTAAATATTTGCTTAATTCTAATTAACTATATTAATAAACAAATAAATACTAATATTGTTTGTCTACTTTAATTAATTAGAATTTTGTTAATTTTTTTCTTTAATCTTATTTTGCGACATTGTTATTCTAATTATTTTTATTTTTATTTTTGAAAATTTCTTGCAATTAGATTTGCGAAATCGAACAATTATATTAAGTAAACAATTATTTAAAGATTTAAAAATTTCTCTAAGAATATAATGTTTTTATCTTTGTTGCTAAAGTAATTAGCAAGTATTTCTAAAATATTAATACGCTTTGTTTTGTTTTTAGAATAAATTGTTAATTCTAAAAAGATATTGTTTATATTTACAAAACTTATTTAAACATTTTGTTAAAAAAATTAATTTAATAGAATTTTGTAATTGAATCGAGAAATAACAAAAATATAAATATAAATTATTATTTTCTTAATTAATATCTTTGCATTTTTTATTATTTCTTCGAAACAAATACGTGCTCTTGTAATTTCTATTAATAAGATAAAAACATTTTGTCGAATAACTAAATTAATTTTATTCGCAAAACTCTTGCTAATACAATTGATTTTCGCATTATTATTAAATATTGCTTTAATTTTTATATTTTTTAATTGCATTTATACAATTAAACAAACAACGAAATATAGAGTTTTAAGAGATTTTATTCTTGCAACAATGTTCTTAAAATAAACAATTTTAATAGATTTAATACTAATTAATTTTATAATAACAATTGTCTCTTTTTTTTTTTTATAAGCTTCTAAGATTTTCTCTTTATTACTATAGTATCAAACTTTTTATTAAAAAAAGAACAAAAGAAAAAGCGACTCAAATTAAAACAAAAATCTAAAAGATTTATTATTTTTATTTTTATTTTCGAAATAAAAATACTTTGAATTAGAGTTTTAAAATCAACTTAATTTTTTATAGTTTGTAATATTATTTTTAAATATTTTATTTGCTATATATAGTTTGCAAGAGTCTTTTATTTTTTTTTAAATTTGCTTTTTTAATATTTGATAACTCTTAAATTAGAGTTAATTATTGTAAAAACGTTTTTTATTGTAATATTTTTTATTTTTGTTTTTATTACTTTTTATTTTACGTATATTTCTTTGTTTAAAACTTTTGCTATCTTTAGATAATTTCTAGATTTAATATTTTTAATTTTCGAAAATTTCTCTTTTTTTCTAATTTTTTCTCTAATTATTTTGATCAATTGTTTTATTAAAAGCTTTTAGAGCGTTTATTGCTTAAAAGAATCTTGTTTTAATTGAATTTTTCGAATCTTTATTATTGTTTAATTTAATTTATTATTTTTTTTATCTTTTGACGAAAAACTAATATTTAATTTTATTGTTGCTATTGTAATTACAAGATTTCGAACAACATTTTGCGTTTTTTATTGAAAACAAATTCTTATAGTCTTTTTTTTTATTTTTGCATTATTAAGAGACAACTTTATTTTTTTATTTTTAAAATTGTTAAACTTATAACAAATTTTGTTGCTTTTGTTTATATAAATCTTTTTATTTGCTATTAAGATTGTTAACTTTAAACAAATTTATTATTTATGCAAATTGTAACAAAACAAGTATTTATTTAATTTTAATTAAGATTAATTGTATTTAAGAACAAATACAAATTCTTAATAAGTATAAATTGTTTTTTAAAATAGACTCTAAATTGTTATCTAAATTTAAGAAGATACAATATGCGAAGTTTTTTATAATTGCGTTGTTATTAATTGTTAAATTATTTAATAAATTTTGCTTTTTATTATTTTGCGAATATTGTTAATCTTAAGATCTTTAAAAGTTTGTATTAAGATATTTAGTATTTTGTTAATTTTTATATTTTTGATTGCGACTATTAGCGATACTAAAGAAGCAAAGATTGTTTTTGATATAATTTTCTTCTTTACTAAATCTTGCTTCTTGTTTATTATATTTATTAATTTACTTATATTGATGTTCGCAACTTGTTAAATAATTTAATCGCTATTAATGTTTATTTCTTGTATAATTGTTTTATTTTCGATTAATTTTATAATTGTTTTGTATAATAATTTAAATATTATAATAATTGCGTTGTTTAAATTAATTTTATGCTTTCGCATTATCTTAGTACAAATATTGCAAAAAAGATTCTTCAAATATTACAAAAACTTAATATATTTATCGACTTAATTAAATTTAATAAGCTTCGAAGAAATAACTTTAAATTGTTAATTATATTTACAAATATTATTCGATTTTGCTCTTAATATATCTTTTAAAGACTTTAGAAAAATACAAAAGTTAATTTTTCAATTTAAATTCTTATCTTTATATTTCTTTTTCAACTTATTTATTATTTTAAATTACTTTTTATTTGTTTAGACAACAATAAATTTAATAAAGTCTTCTATAAATTTGTTGCAATATCGAGACAACTTAGTAATTTTATATTAAAAAATAACTTTATACTTATTACAAAAATTCAAAAATTAATTTAGAAAGTCGATAATATTAAGTTTATTAAAGTGCGATGCTTTTGATATTTCTAAAAAAGATATAAAGATTACGTAGTAATAGAATTCTACAATTTTTATAAAATTATTAAGTAAACTTGTTGTCGACGTAAATATATTAAAAAAAAACTCTACAACTTTTTTATTATTCTAAAATATTGTTTTTAAATAAATAGCTTAACAACAAGTAATAAAAGTAACAATTACTAAATTAAAAAAACTAATAATAATAATTAATTCAAAGAATAATACTTTTAATTTGCAAATTTTTTGCTTTTCTTTGCAAAAATATCGAGAAAAGATTTTTTTTTTTTTTAACTTTGCGTTATTTTCTTGTTTATTGTTTCTTTATTTTTTTAATTGTTTATAAATAGACGTTTTTAATCTATTGCTTTTTTCAATTAGTTGTCGATTTATTGTTAACAAATAATTTTGCGTTAAAAATTTGTTTTAGTCTCTATTAAAAAAAAAGTTTAAATAGCATTCTCGCTCTTAAGCAAATAAATTAATTATGTTACTAAGAAGCTTCTTTTAATAATATTACTATAGTTAGCAAGCAATTTATTGTTTCAATAGTAGATACTAATTGCAATTTTAATAAGATATCTTAATTTTTAAATTTACAACTCTTATTATTATTTTTAATATTTCGATTTTGTCTTTTTTTTTTTTGCTCTTTAATTTAATAATATCTTGATCTCTAAATTGTTAATTTTGTATTTTTGATTTTTGAAATTCTTAATTCTAGTAATTTGTCAAAGTTAATTTGTTTTTTATACTCTTTTTTTTGTGTTTTTAAGTTTTTGAATTTCTAAATTCTTAAAATTATTTTTAAAGATACGTCGACAATTTGTTGTTTTAATATTTGTTATTGTAATTAAATTCTTGCGTTAAGCTTCAATATAACAAAATAAAAATAAAATTCTAATTAGTAAACAACTATAACAACAAAAACTTATCGCGATGTATATATAAATTGCACTATATAGTTTAATAATATATTAAGTAGCTAAGATTCTAAGATCTAAGTGAAAGAGATCGCATATATACTACAAATAGATCGTTAGTACTAGTAACAAGTATTCTTAAGTTTATAGCCTAATATTATTTGATTATCTAACTACAATATATATCGCAATTCTTAATTGCCAAGATTCTAAGCATTGTGCACAACAAAATTAACAATTATTTTGATTTTGCTAGATACTATAAGCGAGTTTTTGTTTTCTACTTTATTTGCAATTTTTTTAAATAATTGCAAACTTATCTTCGATATTGTTTAAAATATTAAATTTATCAAATATACAAATATTTTTTGTATAATGTTCTTCAATTAATTTTAATACTCTCGATATTCTTTTATACTTTTATTATTAACTTTATTTTAACTTTATCAAAATTATTGTACAAAGATTAAAATATTGTTATATTCGTAATTTGCAAATTCTCGAAACGCATAATATATATTTTTGAGAAATTTACTTAATTAGTTGCTTAATAGAAAAAAGAATTATTAAATTGTTTAGATATTATCAATTAAGATTTGCTCAAAACTATTATATTAAATAAAAATAGAAAATTTATATTAGAACTTTGAATTGAATTCTTTTGTTGCTTAGATATTAAATTGTTTTACTCTACAATATATTATTCTTAAATCGATAATTAAAGTAAATATACAAATTAAATTGTTAAGATTGTCTTGCGCTTTGCGTTTGTTATACTCGATAATTTTAATAATTAATCTAATATCTTGTTACAAATTTAGCAAGAAATCAATAACTTATTGTTTAGTTTTAGTAAGAAATTTTCTAACAAGATTGTCTATAACTTTATTTTAATATAGCTCTTTAATTTAAAAAAAAAAATTGTAAACAAGTTTTTCAATTAACAATTTGCTTAAATTATATGTTCGAAAATTGTGAATGCTATAGTTTTTGCACAAATAAATTTCAAGCTTCAATACAACAAAAAATATTAATTATTGTTTATAACTATTAACAATTAAACTCTTTTTTAACTATATAAAGAGTACAAGATACTCTCGATTGTTCGATTAAGCAAAAAGTTGTCTCAATAGTATGTAAAATCTTTTTAGATTACAAATTGCATCGATCAATTAATATATCAATTCGCAATATTGAAAAACTAACATATATATCTTGTTTTTATTATAGCGCAATTAAAGTCTTGTTTATTGTTTTTTTTCGATTCTTTTTATTGTTTAAGATCTATAAATCTCGACTCGATATTTGTAAAAAACAATATCGACAAAATAAAATTATAAGAACTTTAGTCTATTGTCGATTATTATTATATTGTTAATTGCGATATAAAATATTTAATAAAATAAAAAAATTATAAATCGAAATATAATATCTAAAGAAATTTGTTAAAAATAAAAAATGCTATTAATCTAGTTTAAGAGTATTATAATTAAAAGAATCTCTTAGACTTGCAAAAGTCTTTTACAAGATATATTGTTAATAAGATCAAAAAAGTTATTTTATTTGTTTCGACAATATTGCAAAAGTCTTTCGCGAAACTCTTTGCTAATAAATTTGAAAAACTTATTTTAACAACGCTTGTATCTTATAATTAGAAATTTGTTATTATTGTATCTTCTAGATCTTCTTAAAGATCTCGATATATTATTAATAAAATCAAAAAAGTTATTTTGTTTGTTTCGATTGCATCGCGAAAGTCTTTTGCAAGATTCTCTTTTAATAAAATCGAAAAGTCTATTTCGATTGCGCTTGTATTTTACAATTAAAAGTCTTTTGTTACAATAGTCTTCAAAGCTTTGATTTCTCTCGACTCTAATATTTGTCGATTCTCGCAATTGTCTTGTTGTCTATCTTAGCAATTAGAAAAGTCTTCTACAAATAATAGAAATATTGTAAGCGATATTACTATATTACTAAGACAGTAACTTGCTTTTGTTGATAACAAATTGTAACAATATTTCTAGCTAGAAAGAACGATATTCCTAGCTAGACAAAAATTTAGAGTTTAGAAAAAACCTGCTTGCGGAAATCTTTCGCAGGCAGATACAACTCTTAGTGTATATAGTTACTTTTCGTAGCATAAATGCAACTTAGCTTTCTATATTTATATATTCTTATAGTTATAAACTTTTAATCTATTTTTCGATCTATTTAAAGATCAACTTTCTTTTTTATTTTATTTTTTATTTTTTTTTTAAAATAAAGCAATATATTGTTATATTTTCTTTTGATCTATTATTAGTTTGTCGAATTTCTAGATTAAAATATTTGCTATTAACAACAACATAATTATCTAAAACTCTAACAACAAATTATTTTAAATTTAGATTATTTTAATTAGATTTTTATTTAAATCTATTTGTATAGTATATAACTTTATATTTTATATATATGTGTACAACTCTTTTTTGTTTTGCAAATTCTTTATAGAAAAGATTTCTCGATTTAGTTTATTTTAAGTTGTCGATATAAAGATTTTAAATTGTTTTTTTAGATAGCAAAAAATATGTTTTAGTCTATTAAACAAGATTGTTATTGTATTTTTTTTATTTCAAATAAGATTATTTAACTATTAGTACAATACATTATCTCGAAAGTATATAGATATATAATTTCTAATTTTTTTTTTAACAATAGTAATATAGTTGTCTATTTTGCAACAAAAAGTATATATCTTTTAATAGATAATTTTCTTTTTAATAGTAATAATATTGTTCTTGCTATAGAATTTCTTAAGATCTAAATAAAAATAATCTAAATTAAAAACTCGAAATATAATATTATTTTCTAAGATATTATTATTTGTTAATTTGAATAATCTTAAAAGATTCTGCTATTCTAAAAAGTTTTGCTAACTAACAAGATCGACTAAGCTCGAAAATTCGATAGACAAAAACAATTTGCTTAACTAAATATTGTAGTTTGCTAATATTCTAATTATTGTCTAATTAATAAGCTCTTGTATAACAAGATTATTTACTAGATTTTTGTTTTTTGCTATTATTGATGTTATTGTTTATAATATATTTACTTAGATAGACAAGATATTTTTTTTTTAATTGTTCTTAAATATTTTATTTGTTTTTAGTCTTTTTTTTTAAAGCGTCGATAATACAAATTTCGAAAAAACTTAATTCGAAAAATATTTGCATAAAAGAAAATATAGACTTGTTTCGAAAATCGAAAAAAATCTTCTATATAGATAAAATAGAAAAGATCGATAAAATAGATATAAGAGAATCGAATAAGTATTGATTTTTTTTTGATATAAAAGTATTATCGACTTCTTAAAATTGTATAACAATATATAGAGCTAAAGACTTCGAGCTTTGTAGAATACTTTTTTTTTTAGATAAATTTTCTAACTTTTTTGTTTGTAAAGAAGAAAAGAAACTAAAATAGATCAAAATTTGTTAATAGATTTTTGTATTTATTACAAAAATCTTTATTGTTTTTATAAAAGTTAATTGATTTACAATTTAATTTAATAGATAGTAGAACAACTTTGCAAATCTTAAATGTTTATTAATTCTAATTGTTGTATAGATAATTACTAACTTAAAAATATTGTTCAATATATTTTGCAAAATAGATAAGAACTTCTTAAGTTATTTTAACAAAAATTTGTTAAATTTAATTAGAAAATTGTTAAGTTTCTACGCAAGTTCTATAATCTTATTTGACAGTTTTGACAAAGATATTAGAATTGCTAGCAAAAGAAAAATATAGAATATTAATTAAGAGAAAGATACAAAATACTAATAAGATATTCTCTTTCTAATAGGCAATTCCTGCAGTAAAAAAGCAGATTTTACAAGATAGTAAAGTAGACTTCTAAGAAGCAGAAATAATAATAAAGCAATTCTCTTTAATAACTAATTTCTTTATAAGTAAGGAAATAACTGATTTGAAGCTATTAAATAGTGCGAAAACGCACTGAAAAGAGAACACTAATAATAGAAATTATAATTGTATTGTCTAATTATCTAAGAGAAAAACTTTTGTTTTCTCTCTACAAGACTATTTTCTATTGAGAAATTGCTATGACAGGAAACTGCCTACCCGGAAGATCTTCAAAGAAGGAAAGAACACATGCCAGGCATAATTATAATAAGAACTTAAGAATTCTGCGAAGAAGCAACGCGTTTTGCATTCGATATGACGCGTCTTCTCTTGTTTCTTATCTTGTAGAAGCTGCAATTTTTGAGAGAAGAAATAATGTTACAATTCCAGATATTGCAGGCTTTTCTAAACATCGCTCTAGACTCAATCGGGACTAGTGTTTCTCCTGATTGTCTATATAGTATCTAAGATTCTTTGTCTTCTGTTCCGACCTCTATAGTTAGTATTCTCGTTAGACTATCTTAAATACTACTCTAATTCTATTATATTATACAATTAAATTTTAAGCAATTAATTAATCTTATACAATTCTCGATACTTTAACAATTAATCTATTATTTATATTTTTAAATTCTTGTATAATAAAAGTATTAACAACAGTTTTAACAAATTTTTCTATTATTTAATTGTCTAATTGTATAACTTAAGTTTCTTCTATTAATATTTAGAGTTCTATATTCTGTAAGAATAAATAACGAAAAAAAAATTAGAAAGTAGAAAAAAAACAGATATAATTGTTGTATTTTCTTTAGTATTTAGAATATACAACAATTGTATTTTCTTTAGTATTTAGAATATACAACAATTGTATTTTTTTTAGTATTTAGAATATATAATATCTGCATTTTTTTTAGTATTTAGAATATATAGCAACTGTATTTTTTTTAGTATTTAGAATATATAACAACTGTATTTTCTTTAATATTTAGAATATATAGCAACTTTAATTTTTTTAGTATTTAGAATATATAGCAACTGTATTTTTTTTAGTATTTAGAATATACAATAACTATATTTTTTTTAGTATTTAGAATATATAGTAATTGTATTTTCTTTAGTTTTTAGAATATACAACAACTGTATTAATTTTAATATTTAGAATATATAACAACTATTTTTTTTTTAATATTTAGAATATATAACAATTGTATTCTCTTTAGTATTTAAGATATATAATAATTGTATTCTTTTAAGTATTTAAAATATATAATACTGTATTTTTTTAAATATTTAAGATATACAATTTGATTATTTCTTAGTCTTAGAATATTTTCTACAAATAGACAAAAAATAGATTGTTATATAAATCTACTTATATTGTTTTAACTTGCTATATATAATAATCTATCTTAACTTTATATAACTTTTTAGCTTAATTATAGTATTATTAAGAAAGTTATACTACTAGTCTTAATTATTGCGCAGAAGTGCAGATTGTATAATTAAGTTAATAATATATTAGTTTATATTAAATAAGAGATACTATATTAAGTTTTTACTAATTTTAATATAATATTTAAATATTAAATATTAGTTTGTTGCAATAATATATATTAAAATTCTATCTAAATAAATATAATACAAAAAATTAAACTATCTTAAACTATATATAAATAGAAGTTTTAACTGCTATTACAATCTATATTAATCTATTTTTGCTAACTGTTAATATTTTTTTCTACAAAATTGTCTTAAATTTTATTATTATTTTTATTACTTATATTGTCGAAGTTATTATTACTATTCGAAAACAATAATAATACTCTTTCTATATTTTGTACAAAGTATCAAACTATATAATCAAATTACTTGCAATTATTATATATACTATTAAAGTAACTTGTAAACTTTTAACAATTTAAAAAGAATTTTCTATTGCAAACAAATATCTGTATCGAAATACAAGTATTGTATAAAACAAAAAATAAGAATCTATATAATTAGATAAAAATTGCGTTAATATACAAAGCTTAACTATCAACAATTCTCTATAATATAATAACAATAGATTGTACAATTATATTTGTATTTAAAAATACAAAAACTGCACAATTTGAATCTATACAAATAAAGAGCGCAAAATCTTAATTAACAATATTTAGACAAGTACTGTTTTAAATACTAGACTAACTATTAAGTCGAGTTTTAATTTCAACTATTGGAATTAATCTAATCCAACAGTTTCAATTCTAGAAATCGACTTGAAACTTAAGTTGATTTCTATTATTTTAAAATCGATCCAATTCGATTCGAGTCGATATTCGATTTCAATATTAGAAATCGAATCGAATTGTTAAGAAATCGAAAATAATATTATTATGTCAAGAATTACTAATTTTAGAATCAAATATTTATTAATAAAATGCAATATTTGTATCTATAGACTCTATAGATCTTATAGATGCAATTTATTAATAAAATACAATATTTGCATCTATAGATTCTATAGATCTTATAGATACAATTTATTAATAAAATGCATTATTTGCATTTATAGACTCTATAGAATCTATAGATGCAATTTAATTATTTTCTTTGTAAAAAGTAGTAATATATTACTATAATATATTATCTTATTATTATTAAATTATTAAATATTATTAAATTATTAAATATTATTAAATTATTAAATATTATTAAATATATATTGACTATATATTAACTATTAATAATTATAATATAATTATTTAAATAGTCTTAACAATTCGGGTCGATTTTTCGGATCGAATTTCGATTTCAACTCTAGAAATTAATTCGATCCGACTCGATTTTCGATTCCAACTTTAGAAATCAACTTGCTAAGACTTTCGAATCGATTAATCGATTCGACGCGATCAGTCTATTAAATACTAATAGTTTGAGTTTGTTGTACAAATATCTGTTGTACAAAGTTAGTATAATTTACAATATTGTATAATATATCAAAATACTATATATGCATTGTACAATATATTAGAATACTAAAATATAAAGTATATATATATATTAATAATAATTGAAATTCTTCGAGAAGAAAAAGAAGATAGAAAAGCAAATTTTAAAATATATAAAACAAGATTCTATTTAAACAATTGTTTAATTAAGATTTAACAAATTATATTGTACAAGTACGTATTTATAATCTTATTACTACAATACAATAATTGTACAGTATTTATTGCTACTACTATTGAATCAATTGATAATAATATAATTGTACACCGTACGGCTAAAAAGATTGGGTGATAAGAAATTTAGGCAACTTAGCCGAGAAGAAAAACGGAAAACCGTTTTTCACTTTTCACTTTTCGGTTTTCGGTTTTCCCGGGAAAACCGAAAAATAGTTTTTTCCGGAAGCCTCTTACAGTCCGCCGTAATGTACCCCGGAAAATGCACAGTCTAGAGTCCAGACGTCGCAGCTCCTGCTCAATTCCTTGCGCATACTCAGCTTCACCTTGCGTGCAGGCACCTTGCCCAGCCAAGGGTTTGTAGCCTTCTACTGATATAGGTCTCGTCTGCCTCATGACCTCCCCGCATGCCAACACTGCTTCATGTCTCTGAATCCTTCCCACCAGCACCGAGGGACGGGGCGCCCGGCGCGTGACGGCTTTCATTTTCCAACCCATGCTTCTCTGGTCCAAAAATGTCCAACGATCTGTGAGAGAGTGGACTGGCCGTCGGCTTTTTCGACATGAGTTGGTAAATCGGCGCTCTCATGGAATCTCGGAAGCCGAAGAAGAGCAGGACACACGGTGAAGCGACGAAGAGCTCCCGCGATGTTCGCTCGTCACTGTCGCCTGCTGCCATAGCTTCACGTCCTCAGCTGAAAGACCGCGGGAAGTCTGCGCCTCTGGTGCCTCAAACAAGTAAGCCCAAGCAGGAGAAGCACTCAATACACGCTTCTACGTCGAGCAGGGCATCGGCTAGACCCAAGCAAGACGTCGACACTCCTCCTCTCACACCTACATCTCCTTTGTCGCCTGTGCAGATTCAGCAGGAGGAGCTTTCGCAGGATGGAAGCGCATCAAGGCAGGTAAGGAATGCCGTCTTCTACTGTATATCGATATTGGTCTGACTAGACTGCACCTGTATCAGCACGAGGATAGAGATGGGTTGCGAGAAATAACGCTGGCGGTTGTGGGCGAGCATCAAGCTGGGAAAACGACGTTCGTACAATGCGCGTTGGATCTGCAAAGACCGATGAGTGCTCCGTCGGCTACTAAGAAAGTTTCACTTGAAGGTGTTATCTCCGTGCTTCGCCTGATCGAGGTCCCACTCGGAGACCTGAGAATCAGCGCTGAGCAGGACCTCACCTGGCCTGAAACAGTAGGGGGCCAAACCACGCCACCCGTAGATGGTGCGTTAGTCTTATACGATGTCATGAATCGGGATAGCTTAACGCGTATACCGACTATTTTAAGTGGGTGTCCCATTTCCTACTATCATCGTCTCACTAGAATAGTATCTCCGCAATAGCAATATGCTACAGGGTTGTGTGCGTAGCTAAATAATCTATTTGAAGTATGCATTACTTGAACAGGCTGATGTCAGACATTACTGCAGGTGGTCTCTCGAAAGCCTCTCTTCCGACAGTACTAGTTTCATCCAAATGTGACAAGCCGACAAAAACTTGGGAAGTCGACCATGAGATGGTTGAAGAGCTTACCGATAATTTTCGAAGAGTCGAGTCGTTCCAAACATCAGCTACTGCGCCAGAAACACACAAACGTTGTATCTCGGTGATCTTGAGGAATATATCATCAAAGCGAAGTCGTAAGTCTACACGTGCGCGCTCAACGTATATAGCTTTGACTTCTCGCTGCATGCTCGTGCATTGTCCTCCATATACCCTTCCATCTATATCGTGAATCCTACTATAACGAAGACTTGCTGACTCGGAAGGGAAAGAATCTCCTTCGGTCCCTCGTACGATGCGACCTCGGGCCTTGACAAGTGCACACCCGAGTAAGGAACGCACAGTTCAGGTCACCGGTTCTGAGAGTAAGCACACACGGGCTACTTCGGAGGTGCCTAGTCTAGTGACACGGAATTCGAATCTGCACTCTCAGGGTTCGCATTCTCCAGGGATGCAAGCCGCAAATCCAACGAACGAGCAGCAATCTAGGCAGCGCGTCTCTACTCTGCATTCGCCGACTGCAATATCAGTGACCAAGGCATCGCCCACCACCAAAAGTCCCTCGCACTACACTGACGATAGTGTGGGGCCCAGGGTTTTGTCAGGGACAATCGCGGCTTCCAGGCCACCTCAGACTTCGCAAGATCCGGCGACAAGGCCGACTCCTGTCAGCACTGGCAATTCGTTCTTCCAAATTGACGAAGATACTGCAGAACCCTTGGCTGAGGTTGGGACGACACATCTTGCCACGGCGGGAGGGCCGACCAAAGATTCGGGATTTACCTTTGATGATCTGGTCGACCGACTACTGTCGCAGCCGATGTCGAAAGCCGACGGAAAGTTCGCCGCTATCTTTTTATGTCTGTATCGAAAGTTCGCAGCGCCCTCGGAGCTGTTGTCTGCGATCATAAAACGTTTCCAGAATTTAAATGAGAGCACTCACCCTCAAATATCAAGAATCACTTCCCAGCTGCGCTATCTCAGTATCCTGTCACAATGGGTCTCTGACTACCCTGGGGATTTTGCCCACGCTCAGACCCGTCGCCTTATGTCAAACTTTGTTGTGAATCTGGCGGGCAATAGACCCTATGCCGTGGCAGGTAAAGAAATAGGCGCGCAACTAGAAATCGTATCTGAGGACGACGACACAGAATGGGCCTGCTCTGATAAAAGTAGGAGTAGAGCGAATACCGTCGAAAGCTTTCTAAGTAGTTCCTCTGTGCAGAGCACCGCATCAACTCTTGACGCAGATTCCTCTACGGAGGACGTTGCAGGGGGCGCAACCGAAGAAGGGTCAAAGAAACTTGCCCCACACCACTCAGCAAGTGCGTCGTTGTCGTCTAGCACGAGCCGATCCGAGAGTCAATCAACTGGGTCTTTTCAGACGCTGTTGAACTCAGTGGAGAATGCCCAGCGTCAAGCACAACTCCTGACCCCCCTCCCACGGAATGCCTTGACAAAGATTCAATGGCACCAGCTCGCCGATATACCCGACGAGGACATCGCCCGGGAGTTGACCAGGATCGACTGGATCATGTTCTCGTCCATCAGACCCAGGGACCTGATTCGACACGTCAGTCTACCGAGCCATGAAAAGGATAAGTGCAAGAGCCTCGAGAATGTCAACCGCATGATCGACCAGTTCAACCATGTTGCATTCTGGGTTGCCAACTTCATAGTGCTCCGCGATAAGCCGAAACATCGTGCACGAATGCTAGAGAAATTCATGGGCATAGCATGGGTAAGCTAGGTCCAGAGTGTGCTCTCACAGCCGTACTGATAATGTGGACCAGAAACTACGACAGCTGAACAACTACAACTCCTTAGGAGCAGTGATTGCCGGTATCAACGGCACAGCAGTACATCGACTAACCCAGACACGCGAGTTGGTGCCACAGCAATCACAAAAGCAATTCATGCGCTTGGAGATCCTGATGGGAACACAGAAAAGCCACTTCGCGTATCGGCTGGCATGGACAAATACTTCGACTGAGCGTATACCGTTTCTGCCACTTCATCGTCGAGACCTTGTTCTAGCCGAGGAAGGAAACCGGACCTACTTTGACGAAGGCAATACACGCATCAACTGGAAGAAGTTTGAGCTTATGGGCGAGGTCGTTGTGGGGATTCAGCGAAGCCAGGGGACGCCTTATCCAACCATTGCCCGCAATGAAGAGGTACAGAGACTAGTTCTTGACGGACGATTCCCCAAAGACGACGATGTAAGTTTTACTCCTCCTGCCTGTCGCCCTTCAGGGCTGATACTCGGCCCCCAGGAGCTTTACGAACGCAGCATCCATATAGAAGGACCCGGCGTCGGGGAGACCAGGCGTAGGTTCAATTGGTACAAGCGATGATCATGAGTATATATTGTGCGATTTGGCCCACGCCAACTGCGTGGCGCTACAGGCTGGCCTTCGTAGATAGAAAAGCGATGATTCGATGGATTTACGAGTCTAATGGATAATGAACGGATTTCCGGGTCATGTATTCACAGGATTGCTGATCTAGGTAGTTATTCCCTACCTCATTCAACCGCAGCCCCGTCATGAATGGGCCTTCTCTTTTGAGCTTGGCTTTCCGAGCTACATCGAGGCCGGTTTCGTAGCCCTTTGCGCACTGCACTGACCCGTGAATGGTGACGATACCCTGGAGCAGCGCTTTTGGTGAGCATTTCTGTCATGAAAGAAGAGCTCAGAGCCACGCAACCACCATCGCAGGCCACAGGGCCAACTATCAGCCCACTTGCCCATCCACCCCTCTCCGTTCCTCTTCTCCCCCGCCTCCCTGTAACCTGACAACGCACTCCGAAAACGCCCTCAGCGCCTCTCCATTCCTCCCATCCTTTGCCCTCATCTTCCGCAAAGCATACAATCCATCCTTCATCCCCCTCTCCCTCGTCCAAGGCCTCCCAGAATTATACCTCGCTCTTCCACCCCCCCTCCCTCCTCTCCCACCACGCTTGAATCTATCATGATAATGGGCTCGGGGTTCGAGTTCCTCAGCCGTGGGTTCCAGCGTGGTGGTGTAGATTTGGCGGAGTTGGTCGCGAAGCTGCGGGAAGAGTGCTAGGAGATGTTGGTATTCGGGCGAGGAGGCGATGTCGCTCGTTGCGGGGGGAGCTGCGGTGTGGTTCTGGGCCACGGAGGCGTCATTGGGAAGGGCGACAGGAGGGGGTTTGGGTGGGAGGGCGTTTGTGGTGTGGGGTGGGGGTGAGGTGGATGATGGTGAGGGAGAGGGGTGGGTGGGCTTGTGCGTGCGGTAGCAGTGGATGGAGCAGCTGGGAAAGGGGGGGGTTAATTAAAAAGATGGTCTGTTGGGGAAGGGAGAGGGAAAACCGTACTAGGGGATTTGGCATGTGGGACATTTGTATTTGGATTCTGAGGTTTGGCAGATGGAGCAGCGGGCTACCATGGTTGTGATTTGGGAGGCATAGAGAGGCTTCAAGGTCTGCTGGCAATCAGTCGACGAGTCTGGTGGAAGCGTACTTCACATGATAGTACCATTCATTGAGACCAACCTCTTGGAGGTACTTGAATGTACGGATATCGCCAAAGCTTTGATGATGAGCACGCTAAGATAAGACCCTTATCTTAGCGTGCCTTAGCCGAGAGGGAGGTATGACGCTGCCGTGGACTACTTTATCTTTTGGTCTTGCGATTAGTTGTTTCCCAATCTACTATTGTCCAGATCCTCAGAGACTTCGTCCTTCATTCTGTCTTGTCCAACTTACTACGATATCATGGCGTCTTCACATGTACCAAAAGCTTGTGTGCGGTTCCTTCGAAGCACTCGGTCGAACGCATATCCATCTCAGGTGCTCACAACCACTTGTTGTAGAAGATTGATTCATCATAATAGCACCTTCAAGCCTCTTCTCCTCGCACAGTCATTATCGAGGCCGAGTCCCTCCGACCCTGTGACCCTTATGGCGCGCAAGAGTCGGACGCAAAGTGTCCGAAACCTTTTTATCCAGACCGAGAACACACCCAACGCAGATGTCAGCAGTCCAAGTCAATTCCTATTAGAAACTATGCTGAGCGTTGCAGGCCCTCAAATTTCTCCCCAACTCTCGTCTACTCCCAGCTACCCTTGACTCCCCCTTCCTTGAATATCTATCGCCTCGCTCAACCCTGGCGCCCCCCCACCCCTCGCCACTCGCAGCCCGCTTATTCAATATCGATGGCGTCACCTCCGTCTTCTACGGCGCCGACTTCATCACCGTCACGAAAGCCAGCGATGCGCTATGGCCGCACATTAAGCCCGAAGTCTTCAGCCTAATTACCGAAGCCGTGACTTCTGGCGAGGTAATCGTGAACACTGTGGAAAACAGGAATTCGGATGCTGGGCAAGAAGGCGGCGAGCAGGATTCGCTGGAATATAACGAGAATGATAGTGAGGTTGTGGGAATGATCAAGGAGTTGCTGGATACACGGATAAGGCCGGCTATACAAGAGGATGGTGGGGATATCGAATTCAGGGGATTTGAGAGTGGGCATGTGCTTTTGAAGCTGAGGGGTGCTTGCAGAACGTGTGATTCGAGTACAGTAACGTTGAAGAACGGGATTGAGAGTATGCTGATGCATTACGTGAGTGGCGCCTTTTGCTCCTAGGTGGGTCATCGCTAATGCTCGATGTCGCAGATTGAAGAAGTGCAAGGCGTGACGCAAGTCCTTGATCAAGAGGAGGAGATTGCCATGCAGGAGTTCGCAAAGTTCGAAGAAAAGCTCAAAGAGCAGAAGGGTTCTCAGGCGGCAGCTTCGTTGATTGGCAAAGGCAGTCCCGATACGGTAGAAGCGTAATTCGCTTGCTTATTCTGTGTAGTCCTGTGACCGCTCAGGTTGCTTGCATCGCGAAGGTTCACAAGACAAGGATAAGGTACTGCTTCTGCACAACCCTTAATGAAATTGCGGAATTCAGTGATCGGCCAAAACCGTGTCAAAGTGGTACGGTATCAGCATTAAACCACCACTCAACGAGCTTCGCTTCCACTGCACACTTACTTGCTCCTCTACTGGTGCAAGAAAGATCTCAGCGCAGGTCATAGGGGACCGAATGAGGTACCACTAAAGCTCCAACGAGTCATTGCCACATACTTAAATGATCACTCATAGTAGAACACAAAGAGGCCCATATCTAGAGGCTAATCCCTGAACACCCGCCTCTCATAGCCTCTATCGTACCAGAAATACAAGAGGACCTGCGGTCATGGCTTTGATACATATACATGACACAAGAGCATCATGGATCAGGGCCATTCTTGTTCTACCTTAAAAAGACAGTATACTGGAATCACTACACGTCCTCTTACTCATCCACATCGCATTTAAACAGGATCCCAAGAGATTCGTGCCGAAGAGCGATTCGCTGAACACTCCTCATGAGAATACCTCATCTCGAACTAATTAGGGCGTTCTAGGCTTCAATGGTGCTCCCAAATCTATGGGCAGGAACTTCATATTTCAACCTTGGAAAAACGTTGACATGGTATTCATTGAGTAGCGACCTTCTACTGGAGCTGGCCTCATTTTATATACTATATGCACAACTCCTTTCCGTTTTGATATACATACAGTATAATTCCTGTGCGATTCTTTCAACGCAAGGCCAGGCCATGATCCATCAGAAGTGACGTTTGGCTCAACCAATGTACCTAGATCATTCATGCATTGGGGCCGTTGCGGGCGTGGAAGCAGTTCAGACAGTCTACTAAGCCCAGTGTCAAGGATGACGCTCAGGGACAAAAGATGCGCGAACAGTGGCCCGAGCCTGGCAAGCCTGCGAGGAGGTTGCTAGACCTCAACGAGTCGAGTGATGCGGACTGTGAGAAAAGGGCTCTAGTTGCGACTATTGTTGGTAGCAGATCACAGAAAGCAAGATGCTGTAGAAGGGAAGGCTGGCTCAATTGAAATGTAGAAGCGAACGCTGGCTCAATTGAAAGTTGCGATTGGTGGTGCTGGGAAGGACACCTGTATCAAAGACAACTAGGATTTAATAATTAAGCTTATGACTTGCAAGTCACCGGTGACTGTACCTAAATCGAACATACTTCGCTGTCATACACTCTACTTCATGCTCTATCCTGGTACCAGGTATGTGACCCAACTCAAAATGACAAAAAGCCCAACAACGTCCTATGCCTTCTCTGAGTGAGCCAAAGAGGCTGAGGTGTGCGCTGGATTGCTGGAAGCAGCAAGGTCGGCGAACCAAGAAGCGCGTGATCAGTCGGCTGCACGAATATGAGTGCTAGTCGCAGATCGCCGTTCCCATCCTCCATCATGTCAGAATTACGCAAGTGTATGAGAGCATTGTCCAATAGGAGTGGAGGAACTTTGCCATCATGGACGTGGATCTCCGGCTAGAGAGAAGGGAGGTTCGCTGCTCCATAAAGTAGCCAGAAGTATAAAAAGCCAATTTGAAGCCAGCGCTTTGAATCTCCATCAACGTCCTCGGAGAAGATTTTGTGGGGTAAGCCGCACCAGGATCAGGGATCGAAAGTGCATCTGGGGAAGGAGTGCAATTGACAGGCGCTAGCGTCATGCAGAAGGTATTATTTTGTCCGCCGGACAGGGTCATCTGGGTCCACGGTTCAAGTCCATTGAATGACTTTTTCATGGTGGTCTTGTAAAGTAGGTAGTGAGGTAGCTCTCGTCTCACGCGGAAACATCGGCTATCAAGCCACAATGTTCATTGTCACATTGCGATCCCATAGCGTAGGTACCCGTAAAATGCGATGGTGGACCGCCATGACTACTGGGAGTGGTAAGGTGCGAGTATGTCCCGACTCTTAGGTTAATAGCAGAGCGAGAGGGGCGGACGGTCATCGACGATCGTTGGACAGAAGAAGCGAAGAGGGAAGATCTCGCTGTGTGGGCATGCATAATCTCAGCGTCTCTAAAACGCCTTTCTCCGCGCCTTTCCTGCTGACTTCTGGCCCCATGTCTCTCCCCATGTCTTTCCCCGTCCAGTATTGCGACTAGCTGCAGCTTCTAGCGGCTTACTCTAACCCGTCTGTTCTGCCATCCTGTCCGTGTCCCACCTCAACACCTTTCATCTGGACAACTCCGCTTCTGTTGCATGGACTCGAGGTCGGAGCCCAACCCTCGAAACATATCCTGCCCACTTTTTCCTACTTATCACCAACCTTACACACTTCCATCGAGCGCAAGTAGACAGCGCTGTGAAGCCTCGGTGGGCACGCCCCGCTTCCAACAGTCGCTGCACCTCATCGTGCTTCATTTCCAGCACAACGGCTACGGCTCGACGAAGGCACGCCATCCTTCGGAGTCTCCTCGACTACCAAGCCCGACTCTGTCCAGTCGTCGCTCAATCCAAGCATCTCGCCACGAAGCCTCCCCATCAAAGGGTGCCAGAGCTCCCCCAGCAACCACTTTGGGCGATTGAGGAGGTAAGAAGACCCTTGCACCGCATACAGAGATACTGGAGAGTGTTCCGAGACTATCACTCGAGTGCTCGCTCTCGGATCCAAGGCGTAGTCTGACGCTAGACGTTGTGCTGGGCCCATGTACAAATAGTGCTGGCCACTCTGTTCTCTCTACTGTTACGGTTCGTACTTTCTGAGAGTGGAGGCGGCTCGGGAAGACATTACTAGTGCTGACGGCCTTGCAAAGATACCCTCAACTGCCTATATCTTCCGATGTCCTCTGTCTTGAAGGCCATATTATTCGTTATAGAGAGATTTCTTTGCAAGTAGTCGTTACACCAGGTCAGTCAGGGCGATTCCCCAAAGTGCTACTTCTTCCGAGAGTCAGTGAATTTGTTCTCGTCACGACCTTGCATTGGAATTTCCATTTCCCACGTCTTGCTGTGACCATGGAAGACCAGTGGAATTGTCAATCCAGGCCTCATGATTGAGTTAAGTGCTTTTCTTAGAGAATGCGTTTGCTATTTCTCTGCTAATATGCAAACATGCTGAGCTTGAACCCGAAAGTGTCATTGCTTTGCTAATGCCACTAATTTAGTGTCAATACATTCACTGTACACTAGCTGTTCCCACAGGTGAGGACCTAGCTCTGAAATCATTATCTCTTTGGGAACTCGACTGTTGGCAGGGTCTGATTCAACACCAAGATTTGCTAGGCTTCCGTCTATTGTCATTCTGCCTTCCCGGTAAGTGGGTCCTTGATTGACTTCTCTCTACCTTCTGCGTGACCCATTGTACATGTATGATCGTTGCTCCATGAATCAAAATTATTGGAGCTTTGCTTATACATTGCTAGTGTCCGTAGGACCATTAAGAGGAGCTTTATCTAAGATCTATCTAATCACGGGATACACAACTTCGTCTAGTTCTCACAGTGATATCCCCAGTACTACACACGGAAACGGGCAGTGGAGCTTCAACAGCAGGCTTGTCCGCGAATCATCTGGTACAGCTCGTCAGGATAAGCGACTAGTGCAAATTCATCATACATTCATGGTACATCATTTCAAATACTCATCCATAAACCTTTCACAACACCTTCACCTCTGGAGAGTCGGGAAATGTCTCTAATGTTCACACAGTCAATAAAGTTCTCTATCTCTCACTATCTCTCTCGGTTCACCACGGCTTCCTACACTAGAGGTACCTTTCGAAACCTCTCCGACAATTTAGACATCTAATCACATCACTACATCACCATAGCCTTATTGCAAAGGCAGGTCCATCCGTCTCATTCGATACCTAAGTTCTAATCCATTGAATAATAGCGTCCACCCCGGGCGCTTTTGCATAATATCCAACAGTTCTCTTCGGATTTTGCTGTTTCCCAAACATCAACATGGCGGCAAATCCTGGCTCACAGCCTCACGGTGGTCCAACCAAGCGGACCTCCTTCAGTAGCTTCCCAGGAACCAACGCAACCATCTTTCTCGAAAAAGCGAAAGTTGGGATCCGTGGCTCCACCCCGGATTCCGAAGCCCTTGCTTCCTCCGATGACGAGCAGGATCATCATCACCGGCTGCAGTCCATCAACCAAACCTTTGGTCCGCGTCCAACGAGACGTCCGTCTTGGCTGTCGGACATACAACAAGCCCCTCAACGCAAGGTCTCATTGAGTGGCAGCGGCACCTTCTCGCCCGGCAACTCGCATCCTGCTACCCCGGCCACAGACCAAAATTGGGGTCCGGGTGTTGCTGCTCCGGCTGCGTTGACAATGGGTCGTGGTCACGCAGGCAGCGTGTCGTTCCCATGGGGTAATGCTATCTGGAGTAGTGAATCACAGAGAGGACCGCCAAACCGACTGACCGAAGTACTGCCATCGCCAACGAGCATGGTGCCACCGGGCTCTGGCGGCTTCAACAGCGAAGAACCAATGCTGAGTCCTCCGTTACGTCGGGAGAGTACGGCAGACTCCGCCATCCCATTTGCCATCCCTCTACAGCCTACCTTGAAGACTTACCGATCGCAATCATACTCTGTTGGGCAATTGGACCCAGACTCCACGCAAATACCTGGTCATCAATTCTTCAATGGTCGCATCAGAAGTGGGGTACCATATGCTGGCCTTCAGCATAGACCGTCGCGTCCGAGTATGCTGGGCGATATGTCGCATGATCCAACACATCTCGGGCAAGTACGCGAAGTCGATGACGATGACGAGAGCTCGGGTGGGTCTGAAGCAGGCGTCCACTTGTCATCGACCCAGGCAAGAACGATCGAGCAGCTAGCCATGGAGAACGCCATCTTACGTCAAGCCGCAGCGGAACAACTTGACAGCAATCGAGGTAGGAACCGTGCAGTGACCACTAATTCATCTGCACAAGCCGTGAGAAGCAATACGCAAGGGTACAGTCAGCGCATACAAGAATCTGTGCCTGAAGAGACCGAATCTGCGCTGTACGACCTGGATGATCCGGAGATTAGTCAGCTCTATAGCTACACCGATCTCCATGGGCGTAGAGCCACTGAATACATCGCTAAAGGCAGACAGTTCTCGGTTACCGGCATCCCGGAGAACCGCACTCTCGAAAGCGTCAAAAAGGGTCACTGGCAAAGCTCACTGGGCTTTGGTGGCCTAGGAGACCAACCGCAGAGCCGTCGTCACTCCTTTGCTGAGGTGCCCACACGCCAGGCCTCGCTCAGTCCCGCAAGTGAATCGCAGAGTAATTTTGTCGCTGCAGGTAGCGGCCAGAGAACTAGTGGAGGGCTAGGAAGCCCCCCTGCCTATGGTGAAGGCCTTAGTCGTCCTTCACAAGGCGACAGTGGTGAGTATCAACAATTTCGTATACGTCAACAACTCCAAGAACAAGCATTAGAACTCGAACATTTACGCGAACGCAATTTTGCAGTATCCTACTTTTCCGGCCTCGAACCCTCACTACGAAGCATCGACAGTCACGGGACTACAGTTCCGCCCAACACCCTCAATCCTATGTACCACGCTCATACTCAGTATGGGCGTTCGCAACACACGGGACACCAACCACGACCGAACCAGCTTCTCTACATCGTTACGTTCAAGGCCTGTCGAGCCGACGTTTTCTATGTCCAAGAAGGAACAGGACTACAGGTCAAACCAGGAGATTTGGTTATTGTGGAGGCTGATAGAGGCACAGATCTTGGGACGGTTGCCCACGATAACATTCCCTGGTCAAAGGCTAAGGAAATGAAAGAGCACTACATCGAGGAACATTATCGGTGGCTCATGATCTTTTCCCGCCACGGCCAAGATGGTACCCCTGCGGGAGCAAATCCAAATGGCCAAGCAGCCATCTCAAACGGTTCGGGCGCCCGTAATGGTATAAATGGATGTGCTATTGGCCCGATGGGCACTGCCGATGCGGCGAGTTCTGATCTGAAGCCCAAGATGATTAAGCGGCTAGCCCAAGCCCACGAGATACAGACCCTAAGAGATAAGGAAGGTAACGAGGCGAAGGCGAAGCGCGTCTGTCAGCAGAAGGTGGTTGAGCACCGTCTCAATATGGAGATTCTTGACGCGGAGTTCCAAATGTATGTTTCAGGATGGCCGGATGGGCTCGTCGCTAATCTATCCTCAGGGACTGGAAGAAGCTCACTTTCTACTACTTCGCCGATTCCTACATCAACTTCAACCCCTTGGTAACAGATCTCTTCAAGATCTACAAGACCCGCATCTGGATGTCGGCTATCAATCCTGCGTCGTTTGTCACTCCCGTTGCAGGCTTGCAACTGCCCTCCGGTCTCGGTCCCGGTGCCTTCAATACCGACTCAGACCCGTACACAACACATCGTCCGCAACAAAACGATCCAGCCTACTCAGTCCCTACTTTGTCGAACCCGGCACATGGGACCTTCGACCGTTTGTGGGACAACAATCAATCTGTCGGTGTCGCTTCACTACCCTTTGGCCATATTTATTCGCAGCCTTTTCAGCCACAAGATCTCGACACCCGCCACCTGGACCAAGTACCGATGGAGTATCGTGTTAACGGGCAACATACTGCCGTACCTCAATCACGTTACCATCATATACCTCACTGTCTTGAAGGATTGCATCCATACGCGATGCGGCCTGACTCGAGCAATGGCGGGGCAAGGAAACCACATCTACACGGGAACGATTGGAGTCAAGCCTTCCAGGGGTTGTCGCTTGGCTCCTAGCGTTTCATTGACGCTCTCTCGCTAGAGGCTTCCTAGGGCGGCTTACTGTACTCTTGGACCGATCCAAGGCCATCACCAGTCCTGTTATTGACCTGGTTTGAGAACTCGGACACTACTTCCACTTCAAGAGTCTTGCTGCGTATGACAGCCGTTATTGTACATTCCGTATTTCTTTGCGATGCTTGCACACACCTTTTAGCGCTGAAATTGTGCTACACTCATATTCTTAGATCACACACCGTCCGATGCGCGCTTTTGCCCTGCAGAAGGTCGGTACATGCCATGGCATGGTCGCAGTCCGAAACAGGGGAATCTCGCAGGATACGATGTTACCCACGATTTCACGACCTACGGACCTACCCAGCTACAGAAACCGCCATTTCGCTGAAGGTTCGCGCTATGGCGACAATGAACGATAGAGACGACAGGGATAGACTGCGTGGTTGGATAACTTCCAGAAGGGACCAACGACACTACAGCTACATTACTGAGATTTCAGAGCGCGCGGATTCGCAAAATAGCTTCTATGCAGATCATCAAAGCACTAAGTAAATTGCCACATCTTCTTCGTTTGCATACTTCTTGGTGAAACCGCGTAGTGTTCGCACAGATCTCTCGAAACACATCATATGTGAATATGGGCATCCGAACATCGTTTTGCATTCCCAGAAGCTCGGGCCTTGGCATAGCGTCAAATCTTACTTTGGTATCTCCGCCTTCTTGCAACCTATCCCACCGCCTCCTGTGACCGTTTCATTAAATACACAGCTTTATGATCAGTCCTTGCACAACGCTCGCAAGGCCCACTAGGGCTGCTGTCACATGGCGAAAGCCAGCAAGCGGCAAGCCAGAGACGGTAGGCTACCCCGTCCCTCGTAGCTACACTCTCAACCCATTGACACATACACACTACAGAGGAAGACGAATTCTACGAACGACCCCGACCGAAGAAGGGCAAATCCTCACACACACGAGCATACTCTGAAGACGCCGACGATGCAGAAGAGGACGATCCCGGACACCTGGAGAGCCAGTCCGTCCCTCCCCCACCTGGCTTCCCCGATTTGGGCAAGACGCTTATTTCCTTCTCAGGGAATTCCTAAGAACTACCAAGACACAGGCGAAGAAGCAAGTCGCTGCGGGGCACAATGGTAATCTTGCCGATTTCCAGAAGGTGGTGGAGACGCGCAAGATGGAGCTCAGGAAGCTGTTGCAGGATAAGGCTCGGGAAGCGTATGCACAAGAATCACCCATATGGATCTAGATATCTAGCTGACCATTCTTGATACCTAGACACGAGCACGACGCCCAACTTCGCCAGTCGCTCATCTCCGCTCTGCGTGATGGCTTGGCAGGCGAAGCCAACCATAACTCCAGCCTGGTAGGGCAAGATGGCGGACAGGACCCTCTCTTGCAGAAGGCAACCGCCTTAATCTCAGCATCCAAGACCCTCCTCCTCTCCTACACCCATCTAAGCGAGCAAGTAACTTCCGCCGCGCGCCAACTCACCATACCTCAAGAGGCAGATACCGAATACACGCGGCTAGAAACAATCATCGAGACGCGAGGGAAGTGGGTCGGTATGCAAGTCCAGCGACGACTGATAGCGAAGCCCGAAGGGAGTCATGAATCACAGCCTTCGCCGAATGCGTATGAGCTCTGGACACGATTTGGGGGGAGTACGGCGGAGGATGGAGGGGAAAAGGCGGAGGGGGAGGCTTGGGTGCAGGCGGCGAAGCAGGCGAGGAGGGGGGTGAAGAGGTTGGTGAGGCACTTATCTGACGATGAGGGTGGGGCGGAGATGGAGAGGGGGATGCTGGGGGGGAAGGGGTGGGGAAAGGTGAAGAAGGGAGCGGGGAGGGGGGTGGGGAGGGGGTGAATTGCGTGCTGGCTGATCGCTGAGTCGGTTTGCTTGTGTGGTTGTGGAGGGAGCTTGGGCGGTTTGTGGGCTGGAGGAAAGGGTGGAAGGGTTAGAGAGGCTTTTGGGGAGGGTTTTGGGTGGCTTGTGGTGTTTGAATGAGACGTAGACAGGCTGTTTCGCTTGGGGTGTCGACTACTGGCTTTGCTTCTGGAAGATGGACCAAAGGACTCAGATACGCTGCACACCATCTGATAGGATCTTCATGGCGTTCTTCCTTCTTCTTCTCCTCTTGATTTACTGTCACCGTGTCTTACGTTCCCTCCCGCCTTCTTCGAGGCTGACAGACAGCACTTCTCGTGGTTTGAATCCCTCAAGAGACATACTTCCTCGGGAGCTTTCGTGTGGCGGGCATCACTCCCGTTTCGCTTCCAATCCACCGGTACAAGTGCGTTCACGGAACCGAGATATCGCTTTCAAGCCCTTCGTTGCCGCTTCGAACGCACAAAGGGCATGAAGCAAAAGGTGGCGGGAATTTCGATGTTCGGCGAGAAGGGGTTTCGGGGCTTGCATGGTGGAGATCAGATGAGCTGGGGGTTACGGGTGACAATGGAAGCAGCAGATGGGGTTTAGGGGATACAGCATTTGACCAAGCTGAAGCGTAGGGTAATTTGCCTGTCAGTGGATACCGACTGCTGAGTTCCCCTTGCGCGCAAGCCGATGGACATTTGCCTAGCCATGACTTTTGCACATTAGCTACTTAGCTGCCCTCCACGCAGCTGGACAGCACACTCTGCAATTCCGGAACCCAGGACAGCGTAGCCGTTGCACAGGTGAGTGGCGCAACAACGCATCCGGCCCACGCTGCCATCGCCGTCCCCCGCGCACCCCCTTACGAAGAAGGCGGCGGCCCCCCCCTCCCCCTCCCGAACCCGCCCCTAAAATTCGGCGCAAAGTCCCCCGGCGCCCCTCCCTCCTTCCCCTCACCCGCATCCCTCCTTCTATACCCGCCCTCACGGTCGCCGCGCTCCCCCCTCGGGGCGCCACGCCCACCGTGACGACGATCGTCCCCGCCCATCATGCCCTTGGGCGGGGCGTGGGTGCGCTGCTGCTTGATGTGCGTGGCGGGCACGATCTCGGCGGGGAGGTGCAGCCATTCGCGCAGGTAGTCGAGGCCCTCGGGCGTTAGGGTGTAGTAGTACCATTGCCAGGAGAACTGGGTTTTGAGGTAGGAGCGGGAGGTCAGGGATTGGCATGCTTTGATGACCTGGGGGGGGTGGGTGGTTAGTTTGGGGGGGTGGGGGCGGGGGTTGAGGGAGGTAAGGGGGGAGAAGTGGAGAGGGGGGCGGACATAGAGGTTCTTGGTGTCGATTTCTTGGTGTTTGGGGAGGTTGAAGTCCTTTTTAGCGACAAGGACGCCCTCTGAAAGGAGCTGTTAGTGGTGATGTTATGTAGGCGGAGGTTGGGCTGCATCGTTTGCATGGGTTTGTAACGTACCGCGGAAGAGGTACTCGTGGATCTTCTTACGATCGGCCTTGTAGGGTGGTCAGTAAATGCTCTATACTTAGCTATTGTAGCAATTACCTTTGGGATAAGCATGACTGCGAGTTCCTGTTGCTCTTCGGGGAATCGCTTTGTCGATGCTGGTGGTTGATGTTCGATATAGAAGTGGCAGGAGGCTCGAATCTTTGTGGCCCGCAGCCAGCGCTAAGAGCTCGGTTAATTGAACGTCTTGGCGTCTTGGCATCATCACTTCCTCCCGCCTGGACTTCTTTCTTTGCTCGAGGAAGAGCATCAATCACTTTTCCTTCAAGCTCTGACTCAAAATCCCCTCTACCAGATCTTAACAAGCCATTAAAATGGAGTCTCCAACAATCAACATCCTCCTAACCTCCTTCTCCGGCCTCGGCCTCCCCCCAACCCTCTCCCTCCCCACCCCCGCCTCAACCCCCATCTCCACCTTCACCACCCAGCTCACCGCTCGCCTCCCCCCTATGCACAGCCGCCTCACCCTCACAACCACCTCCAACACACCCCTCCTCCCCTCATCCTCCCACCCCATCTCCA
>JAABUS010000366.1_pt1 | contig 115714 bp, 77 predicted proteins | sample 5560161 | NCBI WGS metagenome assembly JAABUS01 (sample SAMN10711885, study PRJNA513376) | rock metagenome | isolation source: Antarctica rocks | place: Antarctica: Victoria Land, Trio Nunatak nord | collected 2016-01-04
ATTAATAAGAATTTTAATTAACGGACTTTATAATTTCGTTTTTTTAAACTTTTATTTATTTTATACCCCTTTATACTTTAAATAGTAATATCTTATTAATTTATTATATTAAATAAATAATAAACCGTGGTTACTCGTCTAGATAAAGATAACCCCGGTAAAATTACCGGCGACGTATATATAGATCTTTAAATTATCGAGCGCGACGAAATCGATAATTTTATTAAAAAACGAGCCGATAATAGTACTGCGTTTATAAAGAAAAAGAACTCTTCGTATAAAACGAGAATTATCTTCGAAGGTTAAAGTAAGTTTATTAGGTAATTTAAAAACGAAGATACCTATATAATATATAAAATTCATATAAACGAGAATAATAACTAGTCGTCTAGTATACGTATTTAGATTAAGACTTTTATCGATAAAGAAAGACTTACTCCCGATTACTCTTGCGAAGAGTAATTACTTTATATTTAAATATTCCGGCTAAACGTTATAAACGATATTTAAAACGAGCCGTTAATTTATATATATTTTAAAACTTTTATAAATAAGCCCGCCTAAAATAACTTTATTAAATAAGTATACCTCGATTATTATATTAAATTACGGGAGGTCGGAGTAGTTACCTATTATATTATAAAATAATTAATATATATAGAATTTTTATTCCGCCTAGCGAAGGCGTAGATTAAAGGAATCTTATAAAAAACCGGTAATTTAGGTATTTTTTAATATATTTAAAATTAATTACTCGACGTATTTACTAAATTAAAAAACGATATAATTAAATTTACCGCTTTTTTTTCGACCTTAGAGGCGGATTTATTTTTTATCTTATACGGCGAAATATTATCTATATTTAATCTTAAATAAATATATATATTATATATTTATTAATTTAATAATTTGGCCGATACGAAATATAAAGTTTAAAAAAGTTAAATTATACTAGTAATAAATCGTCTAAAGATTAATTTATCGTTTAATTTAATATATATTAATAATAATAAGTATTAAATTACCGAGGGTATATTTATTATTTACTAAAAGAAGAATAAGATAAAAAATATTAAGAATTCTTAATTCTAGGAATATTAACTACGCGCCCTAATAATTATATTAAGAGGTAATCGTATTTATATAGGCCTCCTCCGCCTACTTTTAAATTATAAATATCGTTTTTCGACGGAAGATAACTTCGTAATTAAATTTTTTATTAAAGAATAAACGGTAGTTATTTTATTAAGATTCTTTCTTTACGTTAATTCGCTCGATTATATTATTATATTTAACCGCCCTTAGAAGTATAAAAAGAACGATTAAAATAATCTAAAATTAAAGTCGGTCTTTAATTTAATAAACCCGTAAAATATATTACGCGAAAAGTTCGAGAAGTTTTATTTCGACGCGGAGCCGATAATAATTAAAGTCGTTCCTCTTTTATCCGATATTTTATATAAATTTAAACTAGCCGCTATTAAGATATTAAATCCCGTTTATAAAGAAGATATAAATTATATTTATAACCCTTAATAATAATGATTTATTATCGGATAAAATCTACGTACCTAGATCGTAATTAATATTCTTTAAAAAATAGATTTTAAGGTTAAACTCGGATAATAAGATATCGATTTAAATAAATTTTAGATAAGTATATTAAAATACCTATTATATATACCTAATAGCCTCGGACTCTTAAAGGGACTATAAGGAACCGGGAAGATAAAACTCGATATAATTATTATTATACTATTTATATCGGCCGGTAAAAAGGTAAAAATCCTAAATCTAATAAATAAAGCGGTAGACTCTTTTATTATAAAACTAAATACCGAATTTACTCGGCTCGGTAAAAGAGGAATTAAAATTATAAAGAAATATATAATTCGCTTTTATTCACCTATAACCGAATAGGCCGTCGTTTAAAACGAGAACTAACGATACGTAATTTATAATACTAGTAATTTACGATAATAACCTAACTCTTCGCTTCTTTAAAATTAATATAATCGGCTCGCGGTAGTTATAATAAATAAAATTAAAGAAATACTTTTTAATATTATAAACTACCGTTATAAATTTTATAATACGAGTTTCGGTACTTTATTATTATAAATCGTAAACCTTCTCGGTCGACTTAACCTAAATATTAATCCTACTTTTATTAATAATATTATTATAGGCGGTAATAATACCCCTAAAGACGTATAACTAGATAATAATAAAATTATTAAAAACGGCGAGTTATAAAGCGAGAGCGATTTTTAAACCGATATAATATAAACTAGTAACGCCCTTTAACCCGATAAATCGTAAAATAATTAAGGATAAAAAGGCTCGGATTATAATAATAATAATTTTATTAACTACGATAACGAAAATATTATCTTAATAAATAATATAGACTTCGAGGACTACGGGGGTAAAGCGGGGTTTATATTTAAAAATATAATCTTTTAGAAAATTAAAGAGTTATAATAAATAATAAAAAAGAATATTAAATATAAATTAAACGAAGCCGGGAATATAACCTACCGCCAAAAACTTTATAAATACTTTCGCGAGATATTTTATAAAATTAAGAATAACGATACGTTCGATAGCGAGGAGGAATATTATATATTTAAAATACTCGAATTATTACTCTTAGAGGATATTTTTACGAAGGATATCGTTATCGTTATTATAATTTTCGTTAATTCGGGTTATATAATCTTAAAGAAGAATTTTAAAAGTAATTATATTATTATCTAAGAAATTAATAAAGCCGATAACGAGGAGCTCTTCGTTACCTTAATATAATATAAGACTACTATATATTTATTAAGAGACGATAAATAACTACCGCTTAAAGAATAAAATATAAAACGTAATTCTTTCGCCAAGTAAATAAATAAGAGTATATATAAATATTAGGTAATTCTAAATTACTCTAAATACGACCTAACGAAATAATACTAAACTATTATAAATATTATTAATACTATCTCTAGAATTTAGTATAGAAACTTTATTACTTTTACGGTAGATCTGGCTAGTCGCCCTAATATCGCTATAATTACCGAAGTATATAAGGATTTATTTAATACCCCTATAAACTTTATTTAAATTAATATCGACGAATAATATTATAAAATAGGTTTCTCTTAATCCGGTTAAAATAAACGGGAGTTATAATTTACTATAAAATTTTATTAATATTATATCTAAAAAGGAATTAAAATTAAAGATATTCTTATTCTTATAAATTATCTTATATAAATTAATTTTACGAAACGAGCGCTAGCGCTTATTATAGGATTAAAAGATATAGATACCGGAACTATTAATAATTATTAAAACGAAGAGAAATCTATAGTAATTCTTTATATAGTAGGATCCGAGAAATTAAACTTTATATCCTTTAGTCCCCGCCTCTTTATTAGGGTTTCTCGCGTAGGCGACGCCTTAACGATTATTATAAACTAAATAAGGATTTAATTATACGAGAAAAAGCGTAAACGATTCTATTACAATTATCTACGAAGATTTTTAATAAAAATAAATATTTATATTAAATACGAAAAGGAGCTCCTAGTATTTAATTTTATTAAATATAACTATAACTTAAACTCGGACGATAACTTTTAAGATAAGGATTTATATATAATAAATTAATTAAAGAAAGATCCTAATAATATTACGTATATAAAAGAAGAAACTAGAAATACCGAGGGATTCGATAATAATTAATATATTACGGAAGTTTATAATATTTAAAACCCGATTACTTCGGGATCTAGTATTAATATAAAGAATCTAACGACTCCTATTATCGACGATACGTATAATTAAGGAAGAGGCCGTAGTATAAAATACGTAATAATCTTTAATATTAATAACGGTAATACGTATAATTAGGGATCTAACGAGAATATAAAATTAAATATTATATTAAACTTAAGGCTACTTAATTTACTATATTAAATACGAGTAAAGATAGAAGGTTTAATAAACCTTCGGGGGTTAAAAAAACTAACGAGTATTTATTATTATAGGATAAAATTATAAGTTAATAAATTCTATAATTTATTAAAAAATTCTTTATTAGCCCTTTTATAAGAGAGTAATCGTAATATATAAAACGCCTTTAATAATTTACCTACCCTAACTAGGTACGAGTTATTTATATAAAAAATATTAGAACTATAATAAAAATATTATATATACCGCGTTATTTCGGAATAATACCCCTTATATATAACCTGGAAAGTAATACGTTATATCTACTTTTTCTTAATAAATAATAGGGCGGTCTAATCTTACTTTCCCTTTTATTTTAATGAATTTATTAACTACGAATAATACCCTAACTATAAAACGTACTATATACGATTAATAAATTATTATATATATATAATCGACCGCTCTTCCGGCCAGCCTTTATATATAAAGGGTATAATAATTATAATTATTAAACGAAGAGATTAAACCGAGTAAAGTAAATATAAATATCGACCGCGAGCGATCCTTATTTATAAATATTATTTTTAATTAACTACGAGCCTTATTACTAGAACCTACGGTTATTATTAAGAGATATAATTAAATTACGATTACGACTTTATTTATAAAGTTATAAATAATATATTAGAGTTAGAAACTATATTACCTACCCTATACTATTAAGGTTAAGACTACGATATCTTTATATAAATATAAAGACTATAATAATAACGAATCTAACCTTATTTTAAGAAATTTAATAAAGTTTTATTTAAAGACTACTACGGAGGAAAAGAACTAGGAATAAATAAAAGAAAATATTAAAATATAATTAACGTCGAACTCCTTAACGAATTTTAAATAATACGTAATTAGGGTTATTAAAGACGAGTTTATTACTACTTTAACTTTAAAGTATAAAGATAATACTCTAAAACTTTTTAATAATTTAAATAATAACGGTATTTAGAGTACCCTCTTTACTTTAATATAACGTATCGCCTATAATATAAAACGGTAATTAAAAAATACTAGTAAAAGGTCGTTATATAAATTAAATTAATTATAATAATCTTTTTTATCTCCTAGCGAGGTATTAGATTAAATATGGATAAAAGATACTATATTATTACCTATTATATTAAAGCGGTAGACGAATTACGCGGCCGTATAAAGATTTAATCTACTAAACGTTAATTTTAGAGTAAGGTATAATAATTTAATAATTAGGTTTACTCTCGCGGATATCGTTAGGTTAACCGACCCTCCGTTAAATTTAAAAAAGATAATATTAAATATAATATTATTAATATTTATTAAATATTTAAGCGAAGATCTAGGGTTAAATATTTCGTTATTATTAAAAATCTAGTTTAAGTACTAAAGAAGTAGATTTATAATTAAATTATTAAGAGACCGCTAACTCCGCGGAGTAATTAAAGAAATTATTAATAACGAGAATATCGACCTTATATTTAAACTCGTATTAGTAAACTAGAGATTAATTTAATAACTCTTTTTATTCTTAATAAAGACGGTAAAATCTTAAGGTAAATAAATCTTTATTCCGTTTCTCGATATTATTTACGGCGTACGGCTAATATCGGGTAGTAGAAATAATAATAAAAAATAATTCCGAAAACGAGATCCGTAGCCTAGGGCGAGGAAAATATAAACGTAGAATAAATATCGTAAATAAAAACGGTAAATAAAAGTAACTATTAAGTAGACTACTAACGGATATTAATTAAATAATTAATTCATAAAGTGAGTTCGATAAATATCGAGAGTAAAAGCGACCGAAAAGTAACCGTCTTAGTATATCGCGTATATTCCGGATTATTAAGAATAATAATACCCGTCCTAATATATACTTTAAGTTCCCGATTAAGAAAAATTAACCTATTAATCCTAATATATACTTTAGGTCGGTTTTATACGACGTTTCTTTTATTAAAACCCCTAACGATTTAATTAATCTTAAGACGAGTATAAATAATAAAATAATACAGTCTTTATAAATCTTTATTAATAATCTTAAGAGTAAAAATAACGGTGATTAAAATACAAAGAATAACGGAACCCCTATAACGCGCGATAATAAAAGAGTTAGTTAGATTATAATAAATAATTAACCCTTAATAAATATAGTATAATTAATAATAATAACTCGACCGATCCCGCTTACGGTAAACGATTTATTTAAATAATTATAAAAAGACTTTATAGATATTAAAACCGCGTATAATAAAAAAGCGGCTAAACGCGTAGTTATTAATTAAATATCTAAACTAATATTTATCCTAGAGTAAGACGAAGTAGAAGATATTCCGATTAAAGAAGAGGAAGATATTAAGAAGTCCCTAAAAGAAAGAGCGAAGAATAAATAAATTAACGACTAAATTTAAATATTAAAGTTAATAAATTAGGTTAGGCTATCGAATATATAACTTATTAAAGTAACGAAATATATACACCGGAATAATAAAAGATAGGAGGACTACTACCTTTTTTTTAAACTAAATAATATTAAAGATTATAAGGCCGGAAAAAAGATTTATATAAAAGAAATAATAATAGGTTTTACTTTATTCTAGATACTCGGTATATTCGTTTTATTCGAAATAAAGGTCTTCTAAAACGGGGGATACCTCGTAGATATTATAAAGTTTAGAAAAGTAATACGACTAACCTTTATTAAATTTAAAACTAATAATTAACGAGAGGTTTAAACTTTATAGGCTCTCGGCGTAATTTATCTAAACTATTTATTTATACTAAACCGTAAGGACGTAAAGAAAACTAGGAAGAAAAAAAATATAACCTATATTTTACGGAGGGAATAACGAAGGATTTTTAATTATTTAAAATATATTACCCGTTTAGGAACCCCTAGGGGATCTAATATATATATATCGATTCTAATATATTTAAAAAATTTATACCGAGTTACGGCCCTAACCTTTTCCTTCCCTTTATAAGTTTATTATCTTATTAACTAGATTTAATAAATACGTAGATAAAATAAAAGAATAAAGCTTTTAGGTAGGTATTATAATAAATCTATAACGATTTTAAATTAAAAACCTATATCGTAAAACTAAATATATTAAATCGCGATCTCTTAATAAAATTAAAATAGGTTCCTTATTTTAACGAAGATTATAACTTCTTAAGGGTACTTTATTTTATATCCTTAATCTTATTTCTTAATTAAATTAATAAGGTCTTAATAGATAAAATTCCCGCGGTAAAAAAAAAAAATAATAAAGTTAGGATATAAGAATAATAATATTAATAAGATATAGAATAAGATAGGATCGTAGTAGACGAAGTATATACCGAGAATAATAAAACTACAGGGACGATTACTAAGATTCGGAAAATTAATAATATAATACCGGGTTAGAAATCTCGAAAGATTTTAATTAATAGGACTCCGTTTAAATTATTACCGAGGATAATAATAAGTTAAATAGGCACGTTTATAAATAATAAATAAACTACGTTACTCTTTAAAAAAAATTACTCTTATTTAAATAAAGCGCGTAAGCGCCTAAAATATTATATAAAAGATAAATTTATTAAGATCGGTAAAAGGTATAAAAGCCTTATCCGGAGTATACGTAATAATAACGATATTAAAGACGAGTATAAATAATATAAAAAAACTATAACTATTATTATTCGAATACTTTAGGTACGATATATACTAGACTTTACTTTTTTCGGGGAATTATTAATTAAATTTAAATTTAACTATTATTTCGACTACCTTTTAGGTTATTTATAACGGTACGAACCGTTACTAAAATATTACTTTAAGGAAATAAATTAAGGAGTTCGGTAAATTTATCGTAATATTATACTCGCCTTTACGAGTTATAAGAAGAATATTATATTAAAGGTCACGGTATATTTATAACTCGCGGCCGTACGTTGTATTAGAATTCTATTATTATTCCCTAAACTAATTCTTTATAAAGATACGAAGGACCTTAAATTAATAAATAATAAATTAAAAGATAATAGTTAATTTAAATTAAAGAAAGGGAAACTTTATAAACTAAAGTAAAGAGATTTAATCTTCGAAAAAAATATTAATTAAATCGCCGGAGTAAATAATTATCTTAAAATATAAATATTAAATATTCTTAGAAATAAAATATAAGGAATCGATACGAAGATAATTATTATAATTATATTCTTTATCTTAACTTTTATTATTTATTAGATAAATATTTCTAATAGAATCCTATACTATAACGTAGGCCTTATCCTACGTTAGGAATATCGTACTAATAATTATATAAACGATCCGTTTAATATAGAAAAGGCTTATCGCCCTAATTTATAAAAGTATATTTAAATTAAAATAAATTAAAATTATTAGACTCTTTTAGGAGGGTAAAAATAATACGAAAAATATATCCTCGGAACCCGTACCTTAATTTCTAATAGGATCCACTATATTTTTAAATATAAGGTAGATATTTACGGCCTTTAAATATATCGTTATCTTTAACTCCGAGTAATTAATAAGCGCTAAAGACTAGGTTATATACCGTATTAATCGAATCGATTAAAACCGCGCGATATATACGATTAAATTCGTAAATACGATTTTTAAGATAAATATAATTATCTATAATAAATAAAAGGCTCGATAACGGATATATTAAATAATAAAAGACCTTATAAAGGAGTCGGAGAACTATAAACTCCGCGAAGTCTTAAAGGAGTATATTTATAATAACGAAGGCGAGTAAAATAAATATAACTAGTTATAAAAAAATAAATAACTTATTACTATAAAGATATAACGAGAGGATAACGATATTTACGAGAAAAGATATTAAAAGGGTAGACTAGCGGTATTAATATTTAAAAAGAGTTCGATAATATAAGGGAGATAAAATAATCGTAAATTCTATAAATTTAAAAAGATTTAAATATATTAAAATAATCTAATAATCCTATATTTAACGATTACGGTCTTACTATTAATTCGGAGATATTAAAGATTAATACTTATATTCTTAAATTACCTAAGGTACTCTTCGTATAAAATTTTATAACTAAATTTATTTTTTCTAGTCGTTAAGATTTATATAAAAAGATATTTCTCCTCTTTAATACCTAGTCGTTAAAGTCTTAGAGTATTTATATCCTAAAATTAGGTAAAAATCGTCGAGCGCCTATAATTAATAAATAAGTAAATAATTTTAAGAAAAACTTTATAAAGCTTTATCGTAGATATAGCGGAAGAGTCGAGAATATTAACTCTCCCGTTATTAACGGTTATATTAATAACGGCGAGGTTATTAATACGATATTTATAACCGTTAGAAACTAAACGAAGATAAGTCCCTAGATACTTTTAGTTATTTTTAGTAATAAAAGCGCCGATATTTATAATCGGATTAAATATAATTATAACGTCCGTTTTGGAGTTATATCGTAATATATTTAGGCGAGTAACGTTATTAAAAACGCCCCTTAATACTACTCTAATATATTTATAAAATTTAATTATAAATTTAAAGGTATTATCTTTATAATTAAATCGAAGACTAAATACTTCGAGGAGCCGACGATAATTATTAATATTAATATCTTTTATATAATACCCGGCCTAGAGTAAATTTCTATAATTATTATAATTATCTTTATCGATCGGACTACCTTTCGTTATATTATTATAATCGAGACGAACGGCTCTCGTATTAAAATAATTACTTTTAATAATATTAACTTTATACTTCGTCCTTTAGTAGACTAGTAGTAAAAGAATATTAACGGGGGTAATTTACCTAAATACGTTTACTACTTCTATAACGACGTTTTTAAAAATTAATTTAGTCTACTTTTAAAATACGAGATTATTAATATAAAGTGTTTATTTACGGACTTAAGCCAGAATCATCCTAATAATAAAGTTAAATTCATTATTATAATTACCGAGAAGTATTATTATATTCGTTTCTTCCCTCTTATAAATCTTATAGTTAATAAGAACAATAATCCTATACCTAGTATAATTATTAATTATAATATTATTTACTTTTTCGAGAATAATATTTATCTCTACTCGTAGGTAGTTATTTAAGGTACTACTCGGACCTATTTATTATTATATATTAATAAATAAGGTTAATATTCTACTAGATCGATTTTAGGTAATACTCTATAAATACTATTATTAATACTAGTATATAACTACTCTTATATCTCTTTATAAGTTTAGTTTTAAATTTATAAGAATATATTAAGTTAATAGAAGATAGTCCCCGTAGTATATTATACTTACTTAATAACTAAGTATAGTAAGGTTTATATCGATATAATTACCGCCGAGAGGGCTGCGCTTTAAGAAGAGCGACGGAAATTAAGTAAAAAGACGTAATCTTATTCTAATAAAATAAAGTTATAAATCGAGTAACCTAAACTTTAACTAATCGAGCCTTAGGACTAGATAAATTTTAGTATATAATATATTTAAGTTTATAAAGTCGTGTAAAAACGTTTATTAAATATCGTAGGTAATAAATAAACGCGGTAGATTAATAGTATTAATATATAATACTTATATAAATACGCGAGTAAGTACGCGATTAATATTATTATATATTATATCTAATTTATAATTTAAACTATATAAATTAAATGATTAAATAAATCGTTTACGGGCTTAAGCTAGCTTAATATATAATTTATTAATAAATAGTAATAAGACGTTTAATAAACCTACTCGGAGCTATAGATAGCGGAATATGCGGGTATTATACTTAGAAAAAACTTATATAGTCTCCCGCTTTACCGATGAAGTTACTACGCCGTCGTAAAAGTATTTCTTAAAATTATTATCGGGGAAAAGTTCCCGAAGAGTAAAATCCTTAATTTATTCTCCTATAAATAATAGAGAAGAAGGTTATTAATTCGAGGGATTTTTTAATTCCTTTACTAACTAGTTTATACGACTAGGGTCGAGAAACCTAAGATTATTTATATTAATTATTTATAACTACGCTAGGTACTCGTAAAAAGTTATATATATAGTCGATAAAACTTTACTAGAAGTAAACCGGATTAGATAAATAAAATAACGAAATATCGATCGGAAGAAAAAGAGGACGTTATACGGGATTTAATAATATAAATAATTATCTATAATTCGATACTTTTAATAGATCCGCTTTTAGCGACGGGAGGGTAACTTCTACTACTATTATTTTAAATATAATAAATATTATCTATAATAGAAGATTTAGAGCTAAGGTATTTACAATAATAAGATTTTATATTAATAGAACTATCTAAATACGTAGAAAAATAAACTCGGTATAAAATAAACTAAGAATTAAATATAAAAACGATATCCGCCGCTTTATTCTTTAATTACGTACTCGTTTTCGCTATTTACGGGGTTTAGATAGTAGTACTATTTATTTATTCTCTTCTCTACTACTCTTAGAAATCGGTGATATAGACGTATTTTCGGGCGCGACCTCGAAATTATATAATAATTCTTCTAGTAAAAGTCGCTTATACTAGAGGTTATCTCTAATATTATAAAACTCTTATTCTAGGCTTTTTATCTTCGCTTTTAGTTATTCGAGTATCTCTTTTATACTATTCCCTTCGAGCCAAATTATATTAATATTTATATTATTATTTAGATCCGCTCTCCTTAGAACTTTAAAAATATCTAGAAATTTAATAAAGTCCCGAATATAGGTACGCTTTTACTCTAGCGACCTCTCGGTTATTTTATAATAACTAGACTTATAGTTTAGGGATTATATTATAAGAGCGCGCTCTCTTTTCTCCGACTTTAATACCTTCTATTAAATTATAAATACTCTTTAATAGTTATTTATAATTTTTTTTAATTTTACGACTTCTTCGCTTTAGGTATTAAAGAGTCTTATACGAATTTTATTAAATTAATTAATTTAACCGGCTTCGAAGAGCCGCTAATATAATATAATATTATTTTCGAGCGCGTTTTTTTTCTAGCGGAGTTTCTCGTGGGAAGCTAGTTTAATACTATATATATAATAAATAACTTAACTAAGTTATTATTAATATTAATATTCGTTTATTTAAGCCGTAGGACGTTTTATACTACTCTAGAAAATTAGAATAACGTACTTCTACTTTACGTTACTATAATTATTAGAGCGAAGGTTATAACGGGGTTATAAGAGTATAGTAACGGGAATATAAAAATATAATAACTACTTTTAATAATTCGAATACCTGGATCGTTTAAGATAAGTAATCGAAGAAATTATATTTTATATATTATTCGAACCCTAAAATAATATTACTAGACTAGTTTATCGCTAAACTACCCGACTTTAACGATATTTAGTATTATTTTCGTTAACTATTTTTATATAATTCTTTAAATACCTCGGGATTATATTTCTATTTAAATAGTTTATAAATAAATAAATATAAAAAGTAAAAATATATTAAAATTATCTACGCGCTCGGACCGCCGTTAAATATATTTAAATTATATTTACGGCGGGACTTTTTATAGTAAAAGGATAAGATTATATAAATAGATTTTAATCTATATCTTTATCCTATACTACTTTAGTATCGCTCTTTACTTTCATAATAAGGAATTATAACTAAAATTATAGAGATTATTTAAATAGGATAATTAACTACCTTAAAGTCAATAAATTTTAATACTCGATAATTCCGCGTAGTTTATATAAGTTATTACTCCTACTAGGAGGATTCGCGGTATAATTATTAATATATATAGGGCTTATATATACTGAGTTAATTTATAAGGTAAAATCCTCCGAGCTCTAACGATATAACTAGTTTATATTTAATATTTTATTAATAATACCTTCCTGCGCTAAAAGTAGATACACGATTATATCGAGATTTAAAAGGGAACAGCGATACGTATATATTATATTTATAAATATTTCCCGTTATAATTAGTTTTTTCGATAAATAGTACCCCGAAAATAAATAGAACGACTTTATTAATAGTAACTACGCGACTAGTTATAAAGACCCGATATTATTTTCGTCTTTAAATTATTTCGTTAATTATAGTATCTTAGAACCTAATCCTCGACTAACTACCCTCTTTCAAGATTTTTCGGTCGGAAATTTATATATAAATCGAAGCTCTACTCCGGTATTTATTAATTATACTAATCTATAGGGTTCGCTCGGAGGTTAAGATTCTAGTATTAAAGTAAAGGAGATAAGACCGGAATATAAAGAGATTAAAGTATTATATAAAGAGAATACTATAGTCTCAATATTACTAATATTTATATAGGATAGTAGAAAATTCAAGGTATTTCGATAAAGTAAATTAACGAGTAATATTAATATTAACAATAGATAAATATTTTAAATAGATTAATATATCGAAGTATTATATCTTTATTTCGAAGTAATAAAATCGATACTAAAAGATTTAATAAAGTAAATCAATTAGTAGTAAATAATAAAAATATTTATAACTCCCTTTTTAAAAAGAGAAGACGGTCCGAGTTAAGGAGTTAATTTAGTTAAAGTTAATAAAGGCGAGATTATTAACGACGAGCGAAGGGGAGATTAAAGAGTTTTAAACTTTATATTTTTTAAATACCTAAAATAGACTCTACTAATTCTTATAATATTATTAGTCGTATTTTATAGAAGTTTTTTTTAACGGAAACTATAACGGTTTTTAAGTATTTATACTTTAGTTTAATTAAGATAAGGCGAAGAGCGGATCTCTATTTAATAGAAATCTTTATTTTATCCACCCTATTTAAAAGTTTACGAATATATAGAATATCGCTAATAAGGCGATATTCGATAACGAATTAATAAGATAATACCTATTACCGAAGGAGATTAATATATTAAAGAAACTTCGTAAAAGAGACGATAATAAATTCCGATATAAATATAAAGGTAGTTTTATTAAGGATTAATATAATATTAATACCCGTCTTTTTTACTTAATAAATCGAGGTAGGATTCCTATCCTTATAATTACTATAGGAATTCGGTTAGAACTTTAACTACGGAGTAGGGTTAAGAGAGAGAGCTCTTAGCCCCTTTTATTTAAAAATTAGTTAAGATAGTTATAAATCTTGGAATTTGAGAGAACGAATAATATATTAGTATAAATATAATTTTATCTATTAATTCACTAAATATTTAAGAATTAAACGATATTCCGAATATATTATATTTAATACTACTATAGAATAAATACCTTGTTAATTAAATTTTATAAATTAAATATACTTCCTTTAACGGTCCTATAATAAGAATTACCCTTTTTATTTAAAGGCTAGGATTAATTTAAAATCTTATATAGTTAATATTTCTTTAATTATTATAAGAGGTAGAGGTACCCGCGAAATAACTATTAATAAAATCGTTATACCGGTCTCCGTTACTAGAATTTTTAATAGAAATATCGAGTTATCTTTGGCCCTTAAGGCCCCGGTAGAGTAGTTTAAAACTATATACTATATTATCCTCCTTAAGAAGCCACGTTTTCTTAAAAGATTACGTAAAATCGTTTATTATCTTTATAAACCCGTTATAGTCCCTTTCGTTATAAACGGAAGCTCCGATCTTTAAAGATTTATTCTACTATATTTAATTATATTTTTTAAAGGGTTAAAGGTCTATATTTATTATTTCTTTAATTATTTATTAATCTCGCCTTTAATTTAGGTTTCCGAATCTTTAACTTTATTAATAAAAAGTTTATTACTCTTCGGACTACTTTTACTATTTATATTATATAGAGGATTTATTATACTAGGAGCTACTAGAGTTATAAATATTTAAATAATAAGAATAATACCGTAGAGTAATACTTTTAAAGAGTATATATTTAGATTTTTAGAGAAGTGAATATAGAACCTTATATAGAAGAGGAGCGAATTTATTATTTTAATATAATTACGATCTAGACGATCTTTAATCTTTATAAATTTATAATTAACTCCTTAAAGACGATAGATAATTTTTAGATATTTAATAAAGAAGTTAAAATAGGATCCCTCTTTAGCGAGTCTCTAATTCTTATAACTTTATATAAAATAAACTTTATACTATAAGATCGGTTTCCGGCTAAAAGTTCCGAGGGTAGTATAACGATACTATAACCGCGTAATACTCGTATAATAGGCTCATACTTTGTAAAGGAAAATTTAAATCGGATTTCTAAATATTTTCGATATATAATATATTGAATTAAAGCTTTATTTAAGCTAGATAACGACTATATATTACCGTCGGTCATAAAATCCCGATGTACCTCGCGGTGATACGGTTCGTAATAGAGGCGTATATCGCTCGAGTTAATAGGAGTAGCTATAATACTTTATATAAAAATATTTAATTTACCTAGTGAATCTTTCTATAGATACGAGATCGGGGTAAATAATAATAGTAACTAAATTTATATACTAGCGGAAATATTAACGGTAGGGAGTTATATAGTTTTTCTACCCGCGATTTATTATTTTTAATTTATATATTTATTAAATTTCCTTCTTTAACTAGTTACTTTAAGGGTATTTAATAAGACGTCCCGATATAATAAAAAACTAGGTTACTTTTAAGGTTATTTACGTTAACTTTATTATTATTAGGATAGATATAGGTAGCCTCTATATAAATTTTAAAAAAAGACGGAGTGAGTCTATCGGCGATATTCTAAATAAAGTTAAAATAAATAGAGTCGTTAATTTAATTATTAGATATAATACCTAGTTATTTGAATAGATCGATATTATAACCGGAGACTACTATACTTTTAGAAGAGTATATAATAAGTATAAAGTAGTTATCGATATAGTTAATATCGATATTAAATAGATTTATAAAATTACCTTTGATTTTACTACTCTAATAATCGGTATTAGACTTAATATATATCCTTCCTATTTATCTAGTTAAGAAAGTATATTAAGTAGGCGAGTTATCGGGGAGGATAATTATTAACGGATTTCCTACCGGGGCGGGGCCGCTAGTATTAGAAAAAAAAAAAAAAAAAATTAACTTCCGTATATATTTATAATCGAAATCGTTATATAATTAATTAAGTCATCGGTGCCCGTGGTATTTATAGGATATAAAGTATTTATAATTAAAACGGAATTTGAAACTAGGGTCGAATATCCGTCTCTAAAAATTATAGTTATAATTATAACCGGCGGGTAATTAAACGAATTTATAACTACTAGAGTCGTAAAGATTAAAATAATAATATAATAGAATTTCTTCATTTTATAGCTAAAGGGTTAAGAGAATCGTTTATATTAAAAAATACCGGGGCCGTCGTTACCTTTTATAATACTTTAATTAATACGTTAGTCTTTAGATATTTATAGAAATATTTATAAATAAACCCTCTTATAAGATTCCTTCGGACGATTAAGAAAATAGCGGTATTTCTTTACGATTTATATTTTATACCTTTATTAGCGTTTATAGTACTTTATAAAGAAAATATCGCGGTTAAATTAACCTCTTACCGGGAGAAATTAAGATTAGGGATTAAAGACGGGGAAAGAAATCCGCGAAAAATATAATTTATAAAAAAAACTATATCGCGGTATTATATTTCATACTTTATAACCGTTCGAGGGATATTAACGCTAACGGTTTTTTAAATATTAACCGTAGATAAGAAAATATAGCCGGATATTATTATCCTAAAAATAATTTTTTCCGAGAAACTTTAATACCCGCTTCCTAAAGTAATTAAAATATATATTTATATTTTCTAATTATAGTGTAATATAATACGGTCCTTTTATAGTAAATTTTAGCCGAAATATTTATACTAGTATTAAGAAAGAGTTTAATAATATTTCTATACTCTTTTTAGGTTATAAAATATAGTAATTTCTTAAATCTTTCCCCGTATTTCCCTACGTTATAAGCGCGTTTAATATAGATTTCTCTAACTCTTCTTCGGCTTTATAGTTCTATTATAATAAATCGAGTTATCGACGGGTTTTATATTTAGATCTAGTAGTAAACGAAGCGAATAAATTTATACCGGTTTATAGAAATTAGTTTATAACTTCTTCGCTTCCTATTTAAACGGTATATAATAATAGTATCTCGCCGTAGTTATTCCGAATATTAATATCGTAAAGGTATCGGAGTAGCCGAGTTAAAAAATATAAATCTCCTTTTATAACTAGACGATATAGTACCGTATTTTTATTTTTATTATAAATTAATATATCCGTTCCTCTTTTTAATATTAGTTTTAAAGTAGTCTCGCGGTTATATAATACTACTTATAATAGGACGGTTTCTTTAATTATATAAATATATAGAAGGGCCGTGTCGTAAAACTTAATTAATAATATTATATTAAAATAATAAGTTATTCGTAAAAAATAAGCTCTACGTCCTTCGGCCTAAAGTTATTAATAATAATAAAAATACTTTCGTTAAAGAGACTATTAAAAGTTATAATAAACGGTATTAAACTTATAGTCCGTATAGGTTTTATATTAAGGTTCGCGATTATTATAATACTAACTTTTCGACTATATAGAACGAATCTCTTCAGCTACTATTTATAGTATAAATAATTCTTAGTAAAAAGATTAAAGCGGTATAATCCGGTATATCTAAAGTATTAAATTATTTATAATAATAATTATAGATTAGGCTTAATAGGTTACGCTCTAGAATATTATCTTTAAAGACTCTACTCTTTAAGATTATATAAACTTTATACGGCGTAAAATTATCGCGACTATAATTTATAATATACTCTTTCTTTAGAATAAGGTATATCGCTAGAGAGTTTTATAATTATCTTTCTAATAATATTATCTAGGTCGTTAATCTTTAAACTCCTAACGAAATTAAAAAGTTATATTTTATAATTCCTAATATTACCTCGCGCTAGTTACTTTATAAAAATTATATTTCTCTTTATTTATCGGTAGATTCATAATGAGGTTTTAAGATTTAAATATAAAGAAATTACCTTTTTAATCTTATCCTCGATTTTCTAGGACTATTTTAAAATTTATCTTAATAGTAGTTTTAGAGAATCTAGCGAGAAATATCTCTATATATCCGGTAATACTATTAAATCTCGGTTATAACGTAGGAGTAAAGTCTCTCGCTTATAGATAAGAGGTTTATAGGCCCTAAAAAGCTTTAAATAAATATCTATTTATTATATAATTTATAATTAATTTGGGATAACGCCTAAATTAAAACCCGTAGTTAATAATATATTAAAAATATAATTTTAAGGACGGAGAATATAGTAAAACTAAAATCGAAGGGAGTTAATATTAAATATAGAAGAAATTAGAACTTAAGGGAATAATAATTAGAGTTTAATATAAAAGCCTTAAATTAGTTTCCCTCTACCGAAGGCTGCGCGAATAAGATATTCTAGAAAGAAAATATTTAGAGTATTAGTCTCCCGGTATTTCTCTCCTAACTCGCTTTTTATAATTTGGCGGTATCTACGATAATAATATCCCTACTCGGTAGTATTAATACTACGCTCTACGCTTTATTAGAAATAGTAAAATACGCTTAAGAGCTCTCGCTCCGAAACTTTCTAATATTACTCGTAATATCGGCGGCTATATTTATTACCGAAGTCTATATATTTATTCTTTTTAAGAATAGACTTTAATAAATTTAATAAACCCTAATTACCTTATAAGTATAAAGATATTAAGTTAGTATATTAATTAACCTCGAACTTATTTTATATTTAAAGAATAATATATAATTTAACGTTCTTTAGGTATTATATCCTAGATCTTATATATATTCTAGTTTCCCGATAGAATTATTTTATAGTATTTAAGCTTAAACGCTTTTTTTTTCCTTCGATATATTTATACTCTCTTTACTATCTTTAGTAGTTTATTAATTATTATTATATTATACCTTATTCCCCTAAATCTATTTAATAGTAATAATATTATAGGTAGAATCTAAGGTCTCGATAAATATAGCTAGGCGAATATCGAGCTCGATTATATTATATTTTATTAAACCTATTTATTAATAACCTTATTTATAATTGTATTCGTATATTATACTATTTATATAGAACTACTTTTCTATATTTACGTTCGTAATTCTTATTTAGTATCGTTTATATATCGGTTTTTAAAGGCCGTTAATACGATTTTAGTAATTAATATTCCCGAGAAAGATCTTCCGGTATTAAAGAATATATATAGTATATTCCCCGGCGGAGTTTATTCCGTCTAGATTAACCGAGATCTCTCGGCGTTATCGAAGAAGATTTAAAAACGAAAAACTCTCGTTATTATACTAGAAGCCGCGGAGACTAGCTTTATATTATCGGTAACGAAATTATTCTATTAATATAAAAGCCACGAGTTTATATAATCGAGTAGGGCGGATATTAAAAAAAGGGACTATTATAAAGACGCTACTTAAAGGAGAAGAACCGTAATTATATATATATTTTATAATAAAGATATAACTAGATATTAGTAATTCCTTTTATTAGAAAAAGGGTTAATATTATCCACTACTATTTAGGCGAGTTAGTACGAATAAATAAAGAGATTAAAATATAATTAATAGAGCTAGCCGAGATCGAGTCGAATAAAATAGAATTAAATAAATATCCACGAATGAAATCCGTTTTTATACGATTTAATATTTAATCCGTCGTATATATAACTTATTAAACCCTCTTAAATATTAACCCTCTATATTTATCCGCCCGATATATTAACGTTTCCGTATAGAAATTAAGATAGAGTACTTTAACTTAATAATAATAGAATCGATATATACGGAGTAGGTTAATATAGATCGTTATTATTTTTCTTTTTATAATATAGGCGATACCCGTCGTATTTACGGGTTTCTTATCCTAAATTACTACTTTTAGAGACTTTATATTGTGGCTTTACTAAATATCTAGCGCTCCGGCGTAGCTAAATAGGATTATTTAAAATATATTATAGTAGTTAATATTAATAGTATTAAATATATTACTACCGCTGGTCCTACGTATTATTACGGGTTAATAAAGTCTATTAACGGAGACGATAATCGAGTTATCTTTATAGAAATACTATTTCGTCTTTCTCTTTACGTAAAATTTTCTTACGATATCGCTTTTATCTAGTATTATAGTTATCGTTTAAGAACTTCTTTATAACCCGAAATCTATATTTATACTATTAGCTAGAAACCTATTTAAGGCGAGTAACTACTTTTTCTTTTATTTTACTTTATAAAGTCTTTCGGTAAATATAAATATCTTTTTATAAATTAGAGATTTAATTAACTAGTTTATCCTCGCCCCGTAGATGGATTATATACCGAGATAAAAGTAAAAGAGATAGATAAATTTATTAGAGATTCGATAAAGTATATTCTACCCTCTTTATATAAGCCTCGTATATATTAATAAAACGCTTGTATCTTTACCGACGCTTTTATTAATAAATTAGGTTTAATTTAATTTATTATTATTTCTTTAATACTCCTATTCAGTGTTACTACCTTTAATTTATTTTAGTTCGTATTCTACTATAACCTACTCTACGTATCGGCTTTTCTATATAATACTAGAGGTTAACTTTATCCGACTACTTTAAAGTAACTTTTTATAGGGGTATATATAATAGAGTTATACCTAATAAATCTTTTCCTATTTATTCGCGATAATCGGGGTATCTTTACCGGTATTAATTAGACCGTAGTTATAATAATTATTATAATATTAATAGTTATTTACTAACTACTTCTAGGAAATATTTTCTCTTTAATTCTTAAATATCTATTTACCTTCCCGAAAGATAGGGAGGATAAAAGAGGAGAATCGAATTAGAATTATTTTTTAATATTTATACTCGATTATTTATAATATCTAAAGTATATTTATTATAGTTAGATAAAACCTTCGAAGGAAACTTTTTAAAATCTCTAAAAAAGTATTAATAAGCTTATATAGAACGAACTCGATATAATAAATCGGTATAGGTATAAATATAAAATTATTAATTATTATAACCCTATTATCTAGATTCTAAAGAACGATTTTAAAATTAACGAAGATAAGACCGCCTATACTAGAAACTACGTTTTAGATATTAAAATTAATAATAAGTTTATAAACCTTAATATTAAAGAGTATTTAAAGATTTCGTAGAATATCTCGAATATTAATCTCGTTTAATAGATAAGGTTTAAAGTTGTTTTACTTTTCTCGGCTAGTATTTACGGCTAGTCTATAGAGTATATTAAGAACTACACCTATAATTAAACCTCTAAATAGTATAAGTATAGATAGTTAGATTAATTATTATATATTTTATAATTTTATCTATACCGGCTTTATATTAAAAATAGTAACTCTTAACTACCTCTAATATTCTATTTATATTTAATTTTCTATTTCTATATTAAATAATCGGTTAGCCTAATTACTATATCTCGTTAACGATTTATATAATTCGGAGTATTTCGTTTTTTTCACTTTCCCCTTAGCTTCTTACTATAGGATAAATAAATAAATAGTATTAAATTACACTAACGAGGAGTATAGGGTAGAGGTTCGCTTTTAAATATTATTATTTAAAAGAGGCCCCTATTATAGATATTAATATCTAGAGCCAATTATAAATACTATTATAACTTTAGATCCTAAATCGATAAAATATAAACTTTTAGTCTACCGAAAATATTCGTAGATATTCGGATTCTTTTAGGAAATAATTATTTATAGATATTTTAATATTTATAATAAATACTCGAACTCTTAAAGTAAAGTTATCTAGTATATCTATCGAAAGATTATTAATTTTCTTCCTAGTTTAAACGCTCTTTTAGTAGTTTACTAGAGGAATTAAACTTTAAAAAAAACGATAATATAAACCGTAAAATTATTAATATCCTCTAGACGTAGATTCGGCGACTCTTTAAGAAAAAACGAGAAATCGAAAAAGTTTTATAATCTCTACCGGCTTATCTATAACTAAATACTATATTTAATATAACTCCGCTAAATAATAAAATAGGGCTAGTCTCTACTCGAACTATTTATTCGTAAAATAAAATTAATATTATTACGACTCCTAGTAATTAAGTAAACCTAGATAATAAAATTTTTTTAATAGCGGGTCCGATAATATTTATTTAAAAAAATTCGTAAAATACCTTATTATATATATCGATAAACGATATCGAGATAAGTTATACCGAATCCTCTTTAATAATAAACCCGTTAGGTAATTTTCTTTAAACTATTTACTTTAGCGATATTTACTAATACCGGGAGATATTACGAATAATATAGAATAAAAACTATAGGAGGTCGCTAGTATTATAAATAAAATTTATCGAATTATCGTATTTATAAGCGCCGGGATTAGTACTAATTATAGTATACTAGTAAATATTAATCTCTACTTTTTATTTCTTTAGATAATAATTATTTAGGATTTTTAGTTTAAAACTAACCTTTATAAAACGAATCGAGGTCTATTCGAGAAAGAAGTACTCGATAATAAAGAAAAAAGAAAAGAATTATATAAATATTTAATCGAAATAAGGAATAAAGCGAAATCCGAAGATCTAGTTTAGACGGATATATATCGATTTCTTTAAATTTTTTAAAGATTTAGAAAGCTCTAAAGATATTATACCTAGAATCTAGATAAATTAGAGGTAAGAGTTAATTTAAATATTAATATCGAGTCTAAAGACTACGACGTAGTCTAGTTATATAATAACTTTAACTCTTTTAAATACTTTTATTATAGCTATTTTATAAATTAGGATAATATACGCGAGACCGCTTTTATTTCTAGAGAGATTGTATTATATCCTAAATATATATCGAGGGTAAAAGAACGACGGAGAAGGGAAGAGAGAACGAATATCTATATTAAATATTTATAACCTAATATTATTCTTTACTATAATATTAACGATTCTTTAAATAAGATAAAAACGAGGATTATTAATAAAGACGCGGACTTAATACCTAATATCCTCCTAGTCGTTAATATATTATTAGTTATTAATAGTCCGAGGTATAAATTTAAGAATAAGCTAATTCCGGCGGTATATCGGAATAATAGAAAGATAATATATATTAATAATAATTCTCCCTTAAGGGTATTTTCTAAGCCCGTAGTCGATTATATATTCGAAATAGACTACGATTATTAGGTACGAGATTTTACCGTATATAAATCTTCCCTATAAGAAAATAAAGCGGGATAAAGTTCCTAGTATCTCTTTTATAACTTCGATTTTTAATTAAAAACGGAGATTATTAATAAAATAATTAAAGAGGTTAAATTTAAACTAGTCTTTACTAATAATTATTTTAATATATAGTTTAGGACTAGAATAAAAGAAGAAGTAAAAGAAGATTTAAATCTTTTTCTCTCTTTAAACTAGCTTTCGACGTCCCCGCTTATATATATTTTATCGCTTTTCGGATAGGGCGAATCTACGATAGTCCTATATAATAAATATACGGAATTCGATATAATTAACGTTAAAAAGAGAAAGAAAATACTAGACGGGCCTATATAACTAATCGGATAGAAATATATATATATAATTATTCCATATAACTCTTACGATTATTAGATCCTAATTGTAGTAGATATTTCGATCCGAATTATAAATTATTATAGTTTACTACCTAGGTAATTATTATAAATTTATAAAGATATAAATAAAGCGGGTCGGTAAGAAACTCGGTTAAAATTATTCCGGCTAGAATTCTCTCTTTAAAGGCGTAAATATATTATCCCCTTTATAAATCTAGTTAGCTAATAATTTTATAGAGTTTATATTAATAAACGAATAATTTAAACTACGGAATATATTTTCTAAAAAATACGAAATATCTTAGTTAAGGCGAGGTCGTTAATAGAGTACTAATCGAGGTAGATAACTTAAGGGTTTTTTATACTAAATTATTATTAACGAGGTCTCTTTACGAAGCTAGCGAGTAAACTATATTAAAAAACGTACTATATCCGGAAACCTTAAGGTTATAGTAGGTTAATACTATACCTCGCTCTTATATATTCAATCTCGACTTTATATAAACGAAACGGAGGAAATTATAAATTAAAGAAGTCGAAACTTAAATTACTCGCGTTAATAAAAGCGACTCTAATAGGGATAAAGATAGCGCTCGGCGATTAAATCTCGCGACTATAAAGACTAATATCTTAACTCTTTTTAAATCGTTTTTTTTATATTTATAAATAAAGTATTTAAAATACTTCGCTAATTACCGTCTCTAAAAAAGTAAAGCCCTAGTAGGATATATATAGGCTTCTCGTCTCCTCGAAATAATAACGATATTCGTTTATCCTAAATATTTCGTCGCCTTAAAGGGCGTTATCGTTTACTATTATATACTAGTACTAGAAGAAGTTATTTAGGTACCGTTTAACTTATTAAACTACCTATATATAATAAATATTTAAATAGAACGTCTCGGATTAATTAATATCATTCTTTAATACTTCGTGCGCGCTTATTTTAATTTATTAATCGATAAAGGGACGTACCTTTTCTAAAACCGAATTAAATATATAATATTCTAGAATAATTATATAGTAACTAGATCTATTAAAACTACGATAATTAAGATATATTTAAAGATAAAAGAATAGGATTTATTTACCGATCCTATTAAAAGATCCGCGTTTTCGGAAGTTTAGTATAATCTAAGAAAATAGAGATAAAAAGAGGTTATTTAATTTTTAATCTAAAATCGATTCTCCTCTCTAACTCTCCTCGCTCTAGTATTATATTATATTCGAATACTACTTATTTCTTAGAGTATTTCGGGATCTTCGTAAATATTAATAATAAGATTTAATCCGTATCGACTAATTTATAGTAGTTTTTAAATTAAAATTTTATATAATACTCGGGCTCTCTTTATTAAAACTCTCGCCGAGTTTTATTTATATTTATAAAGTTATATATTTAAATTAGTATATCTCTTCGATATTCTATCTAGTTTAAATAAGTTAAAGACCCGCTAGTTTAAAATAAAGCTAATTATTAATAATGAAATTCGGAATACTACTCCGGGTTCTATACTACTAGTAAATATTTTCGATTATATAAACGAAGGAAAGAACGAGCTACTCTTTATATTAATAAAATAATTAACTCTTTATTAATAATATTTTAATCTTAGTATAGCTAGGTTCTCTATATTTAAAAAAAAAGATTAATACGGCCGAGTTTCCTATAAGCGATTTATAAAAGCCAAATTATTTAATCTCGGAGAAGAAGGATTTTACGACTAAGACCTAGATATTCTAAAAATAAATAACCTTTAAATTATTTAGAATAGAAACTCTATTATATTAAAGAAATTATATCCGAATCTAGCTCTTATCTAGATATAGCTCTTAACTCTAATTTTAAAAACCCTATTACTCTTCCTATTTCGATATATTATTAAGTTATTTACTGAAATTTTATAATAAATCACGGAGATCTTATATCTAATTTTCAAGTTTTCAAGATTAGTATCTAAAGTTAATATATATAGTAGAGTAGAAACGTAGGTATAATTATAAAATTATTTAAATTTAAAAGGGTATTCTAGGATATACCTAAATATCGAACTATATTTATATACTACCTCTCGGGCGTTAATTTATTTATATTACGGAGGGCGGTCGGTTTCTAGTTATTAGATAAGGAAAAGAGAGTATATCTAAATATACTATAAAACGTATTCGAGTATATAAAATAAAAATATAAAAGGAGTTATTATAATAGGATAAGGACTTAACTTCCGCCGAGTTAAAATATTTATATAAAAATCTACTACTATATACTAGAAAAAAGTAGTCTCTTTTATAATTATAATTTGATTATCTTTCGATTACGAGAACCTCGTCCCCTAGACTAAATAGGCCTTATTAAATATAACGCGTTTTATTAAAATATCGGTCACGGAAGCGGTTGAATATTTAAACTTTTAGGATATAACGCTTATTACTATTATTAAAGGGCTCGTAGCTAGTATTAAAATATTTATTTTAATTATAATTTTAATAAAAGGTACTTTAAAGCTAGCTAGGTTATATTATTATCGATAGAGTTACTACTATATCTATCTTTCAGCCTATATTTAACGATATTACTCGAATCGTAATCGTAAAAGTAGAATTAAACTTTATTAGATATAAAACGGGTAATATCGCCGCCTATAAAATTAACGATACTTTTAATATATATATATTTGGACCTTAATATATAACTAATATTTTATTTATATATAAAATATTTTTAGAAGGATTAAAATACGATTAGTTTAATAATCTTTAAATTATTACACGAGTAATTAATATCTATTTACCTATAAAGTTAGATTCGGTTTATATTATTTAATAAAGAAGGAATATACTTTAAAGATAGTAAATATCTCTTCTAATATCGTATTATTTGCGAGAAGGGTATATTATAAAAGTATTTTATTATTTTATTATAAAAGATAAAATAACGATACCTAGCCGTTTAGATAATTTCTTAATTATATTTAATTTAGAATTCTATTCGCCGCTATATAGTTTTTCTTTATTTCTTAACTAGTTAATAATATCGCTATCTTTTATAGCCCTACTTCTTTATATATTATCGCTCTACTTTAATTCTAATACTCTATTTTAGTTCTAGCTCTTTATTCTAATTTAGGAATCTTACTCTTTAAATATATTAAAATAGTTCGCTACCTAATTCCGCCTCTTCTAGGAAGTTTGTTTTAAGGGAATTCTCTTAAAGCGAAGAGGTATCTAGGATAAACCGGTACTAGGTTAAATAATATTAATAGTTTTAAGAGAATCGGCTTAGGATAAATCTCCTAGGATAAATAACGATATAATTAATTAATTCTAGTACCTAGCTCTAATTTTAACCCCTCTATAAATAAACTAGTATTAAATTAATTTAATTTAAGGTATTTAAAGTTTTTAGAATAATAAACTTAAAAAAATTTCCCTAAAGAATATAGTAATAGTTAGCGAGCTCTTATTTATTATTAGGAGGAATAATTTAGAAGTTTATAATCCCTTCTACCCTAATCCTTAATCTTATTAATCTATTTTAATATAGAAGAGTACGCGAACGAAGCGAAACCTTTTAACGGTAAAGTTTATAGGAAGATACGTAATTATTAGTTCTAGAAATAATCTAATCTAGAAATACGATAATAGACTCTTCTCTCTCTATATAGAGCTAGAAATTTAAAATAATTATTCCGGTATAGGGAGTTCACCCTTATCTTTAATACTTTCTTAGAGATATTTATACTCTTAACCGGGATAAGGATTAGTACCCTATATAAAGTTTTCGCGATTAGATATAATAAAGTAAACGTTCCGTCGCCGACCGTATAAATATATTTATTAATTACTAGGAAATTATATATTATCTTCGTTATATATCGGCAAGTCCGGAAACCCCGATTTTTACGTATTTTATACCGAAATTATATAAAATACTAGAAATACGTATCTGCTTATATCCCGTATTCTAAGTATATTATATACCGATTAAGTAGCGATATTATACCGATTTAGTAACTTTTTTTTTTGATTTTAACTTTTAAAAGTATCTAGACTAGGGCCTATATATAGGAATATAAATATCTTACTAAATCTATTTTTAGCCTAGATTCCGAATTTTTAATTAGATTTTTACTAGCGTTGCCCTATAGGGCTATAAAGTTACTTTTAGGATTAAGTTTAGCGCTCCCGCGTAGACCTTAACTCTAACTTTAAAATCTTGGCGCTAAGATTTACTAAGGCTACAAAATGCGTATTTTGTACCGATTAAATAGCGATTTTGTAGAATTGTTTTTCCGGACTTATTAATATATTAAATAATTCTAGTTTAATCTATTTTAGTAAAATAAGAGCGCGATAATTAAAATAAACTAAACTATTATAAAAGCGTTATAACTCACCGCGCTATAGGTATTAATATTAAATACTAAAATTCTACGTAGTAAAATACTAGGCGGGGAACTCTTTTACTATTTTAATTAATAAAAACGCGAGGGGATCTAGATTAAGTTATAATCTTTTAAAGATTTAATTCCTTCTTTATTCGAGATCTTTAAGAACGTTAAATATCTTAAGGTATAAACCGATTATTTAAAATAACTAATATACCTAGGTCCTCGGGATATACTCTCTATAATAATAGAGAAAATTTATATTAATATAAATTAGAGCGAAGACTCGGCTTTAATATAAAAAAATAAAACTATATTCGAATCTATACTAGTAAACTCCGCTCGTCGAATTAACCTAGGATATCGATAATTATATATCTTTATTATACGCTATTATTATAAAATTTTAAAAAAACCTAATAGGAAGGACCTTTTAATAAAACTAAAAACTATATTAAATATAATAAAGTTACGCGAGATAGTTAATTTTATTAATTATTTAGGGTTTAAATCGTCCGAGATTACTATTTTAAAGTAGTTTCTAAAATTAGTAAATTTAACGATAGTAAAAGGAAACGAAAAACCTATATTTATTATAGATAGTCTAGGAGAAATTAGAAAAGATAATAATAAAATATTATATATTTAAAATTACGAAGAGGACCGTAAATTTCTCTTTATTATTTATTTATATAAGGATAAGGATAAATAATTTAAAGAGATTATATTTTATTTTAAATTAAGATTTATATATTTAAAGTTTTATAGGATACCGGACGACTCTAATTTATAAAAAAATCTTACTATAACGATAAGAGACTTATTGTCCCCGGCTTTCTATTTAATTTAATCGGTTTATTTATTAAATAAAGATCCGATATAAGGGGCTAAATATATAGATATTAATAAAAAATAAATAAAAGATATAATAATATAGGATAAAGAGGGAGAGGGAGAGGAATAAAGACCTTCGTTCTAAATAGAAAATACTCTTATATAAGAAATAACTATATAATAATAAAAACTCTTATTTAAAATAAGTGTATTTGAAAAAAGGGAGGATAAATAAGAGTAATATCGGTAGAAATTTATAGGGGACGTAAATACTCTCGTAGAAAAAAAGTAAAAACTAGAATAAAAACGATAAAAACTTTTATCCGACGTAAATATATTTAAAAAATAAAAGTAAAAATAAAGACAGCGACGATAAAAGCTTTTATCTTATATAAATATACTTAAAAAGTAAAAATAAGAATAAGAATAGTACCGGTAAAAACTTATAAAAGATATAAACGTATTCGAAGAAAGGGATTAAGAAAAGAAATAATAATAATAAAAACTTTTATCCGATATAAATATATTTAAAAAGTAAGAGTAAGAGTAAAAGTAATACTAGTAGAGGTTTATAAGAGACGCTATCGCACTTAGAGAGTAAAAATAAAAGCGAGAGCGACGAAAATAAAAATTTATCTCCGATATAAACGCGCTAAAAGAAGGCGAGTAAGAGTATAAATAAATATATTAAAAGTTTATAAGGGACGCTAGTACCCTTAGAGAGTAAAAATAAAAACGAGAGGAATAATATTAAACTCTTATAAAGAAAGAAAAAGAGTAATTTAATCGAAAATAAAAGTAAAAGAAATAATGACGAATACTCGCGGTAGACTTAAACGAGTTAATTTTATAAAAGTAAAAATAAGAGGAATAACGAAGCGCTCTCGCAGCGGTCGCGGAAGAACTCGTAAATTAAGAGTAGAGGTAAAAAGAATAGCGATAAAAGTTTATAGAGAACGTAAATAATTTTAAGAAATAAGAGATAAAGTAAACCGAATAATAAGAAAAGTTTATAGTAGATATTAGCGAGTTATATAAATAAGGGAAATATTATAAAGAGTTAAAGAAAAATAAATAAAAATAAAAATAAAAATAAAAGAGTATAAAGTTAAAGATATTAGGGAGTAAATTAAATAAATTAAAGATAATCCTAAAGCGAGACGAGTAAAATATAGGTAAATTATAAAAACGGGGCTAAAAAGAATTAATAGATCTTAAATTACTATCTCCCGTAGAGCTCGAGTATAGAGGAATTAATACTAATTAAAGTACCTATAAAGTTCGAGCGTAGTACTATTTAATAAACGCGGTCTCGAAAAGTAGTATTTAAATAAATATTTCAATACCTAAAGATAAAAATAATCTAGTACAAAAGTATAAATAGGATAGAGTATAAATAATAGGTTAAGAGGAGAAGTTAACGGAGGAAACTCAAGAGCCTAAAGCCTAAAAGAGGGGCCAAGAGTATAAATTATAAAAACGGAGGTATAAATATGAAACGCAAGAGAACGAGTAAAAAGATAAAGTCTATAGGAATAAAGTATATAAGAATAAAACCTACGAGGATAGAGTATATAAAAATATAGTATATAAAGATAAGGTCTAAGGCGGTAGGTAAATAAACGAAATCTAATAAATTATATAGAAAGATAAAGTATATAGGGAAGGGTAAGATAATAGTATAAATAAAAATAATATACGAGAATATCGATAGCGGAAGCGCCGAGTAATAATTAAAGAAAACGACGATAATATAGTATTTCGAGTATAATAGGTATAGGACGGACGAAAACCTATAAAAAAGGGTAAATATTAACGGTTTAATAGATTTAGGTCATTAATTTATAATATAAACCCGGAAGATAATCCGTTAATAGATAATACTAGAGAGGGAGATACTACTCCTATATAAAGAAAAAAGACTTAGACGCTATACCGGTAATAAAGATAATATTTATAAATATAGTAAAGGCCTATAAACGTAATAATAGGAGCGAAAACGGGAAATATAAACGATTTAACGGAGTTAATTTTAATTTTAATTTTGAAGCTCTATAGATTCTATCTCTATCTATATAATCTACTATATTAAAGGGATAGGAATATACGTTTATTAAATATAATTCGTTTATTATAAATAATTTATAACTATATCTTCGTTCGTAATTTATTTACGGAGGAAACCTAGTACGGAAGATAATAAAGTAGTTATTATATAAATTTAATATTAAATAATTAAACGAGTCTACCTTCCCGCTCTAAATTAAATAATATAAATAATTACTCTATTAATATCCCTAATCCTATTATCTCTATATTTTAGAAACTTTAATAATATATATATAGAGTACTTTACCCTATTTTAAAATATATTATCGACCTCCTTTATATTTACTCCTCTTTAAATTCGTCGTTATTCGAGTTATCTTTCTATTTAAAATATAGCCGAAAGACTTCGTACTATTTAATTTACTCGTTATAGTAGACGTAGACTATTTAACCTAACTTTTCTATAATTTACCGAGCGGTCTTCATTCGTAGGGTAATATATAGTCTATTATTAGAATAATTAATATATCTCGGATTCCTAACGATCGACTTAGCGACAATCTTAAAGCGAGATAAATATATTTATTTAATTAATATATCCGTAAAATACTCGTAGTCGGGCGTATTCTATATAGCTAGCGTAAGGCTCTAGATTAATTAATATTTCGCTAGATTTTTAATTCGCTAAAGGAACTTAACTACGGGTACGCGGCCTAGTATTATTTTATAATTACTAGAAATTATTTAAATAAACTATACGTGACTCTACCTTGGGTTAATTTCTAGATAAAAGTAGGAAATTAATATTAACGACCCTACTAGGTATATTAGTCTCATAAAGTTCGGGAATATAACCCTAACGGCTAGCGCCTAATATTTCGTAGTTAGCGTTTTCGGTACACGGGTTATTAATTATCCAATAGAATTAATCGACTTAGAGAATACTATTCTAAGTCTATATTCTCTAACGATACAATTATAAGTTTACCCATGTTTTTTCAGGTATAGGTTATATCGTATTTTTCCCTTTTTAAATAGCGCGTATTACTATTAATATAATTACTATACTCGAGACCGACTCTAAGATTTACTTGGATTCGAAAGTAGATAATTTCTAATTTATATTTAAAAGAGGCTATAGTAAAATAGACTAGAGCTCTCTACTACGAAGTAAATACCGAACTATTAAAGCGGTATCGGAAAAGAGGATACTATTTAATATATCTAAAAAATATATTTAAAGACGAGAGATATAAAACTATATATAAACTAAACTAGGGTAATTACGTAACTATTTAGTTTATAAAAGACCTATTATAAATATATATTAACGTTATTTAAATACGTAAAATTTCGTAGAACGGTTTAAATTAACCTCTATATAAATTATCCCGTTACGTCGCTATTAAGATAATAGTCTCTAAATTATAGTATAATAACTACGAGGTCTAAATCCTCGAGCGTTTATTATATAGACCGGCTAGTCATCCCGGAAAAAAATATATTATATAGTTATTAGATTATTTTAAATATAAAGGCCCTAATAGTATTTACTAGTATCTTATTCTTAAATTATTTAAATTAAGTATTTTATCCGAAGCCGAGTTATATTCGAGTAATAAATTACCTAGTAAAATAATTTAGGAGGCTTCAAAGTAGACTATATAAATATTTACTTATATCTATAATAATAGTATCGTATACGGGGGTAAGTTATAATTAAGTTTTTACTCACTTTTTAAATACTAATTAACGCGTACCCTTAGATCTATATCTAGGTAATATCCTCTTCGCAATTACAACGACGTTATATTAATCCGATATAGATCTCCTATTTACTCTAGGCAAGCCTAAAATTAGTAATATAATAATTTTATCCGGGTATTCTTTAACCCCGTAAATCCCTTAATATCTCGTCCTTTTAATATTATCTCCCTCCGTAGTACGAGATTTCAAGAGCTATTAAATAAAGTTTATCGACTTCGGGGAAATATTTCTATTTGGATAATAATATTAAATTCGTTATTCTTTAGTCTTTCGAGCCCTTAAAGTTATCTTAACTTCTTATTAGGACCTACGAGTAAATATATAAAATTTAGGGTATATAATATCACGCCTTCTATATATTATTTTAAGATTTCTATTAATAAATAGTAAAGATATTCGAGCTAATTATAAAATACCCTCCTTTTAATAACTTTATACCGAAAAAAGATAATCTTATATAAGAATAAATTTTAATATTTAAAAATTTACTAGAAGAATAAAAAGAAGACCTTCCTTTTATAAAAGTTACTAATACGTGAACTTTAACTTCTATTTTTATAATTCTTTAATAATAGGTTTATTATAGAGTTATTAATATTAATCTATTATTCTTTCGAGTTTATAATTTAAAATAAAATATTTAATTCCGATTTCTAAAGGTCCTTTAATCTAAATAAATTACTCTATATAATTAACTATATAAGATATACTTTAATAATAATAAAAAATAATATTTCTCTAAAGTAGATATCGATACTCTCGGTATATTTTTAAAATTAGTAATATAATATCGCCCTTTAGACCGTCTACGAGTATCTAATTTACTTAATTATACTTAATTCTAATATAATCCCTTTATTATATAAAAGGGTTAGAATAATTATTTCTCGAATTCGAGGATCTTTAGATAGTTTATAGATTATATCGCGGCCGAAGCTAAATAGGCGAGTGTGAGTTCTATCGAAAAATAAACTATCGGAGAGGGAATTTTCGCTAAATAGAAGTTGGGTGACCTTGTCCATCGGTGTATACTAGAGGAGGATCGTAAACTATATACTCTATTATAAAATAATAAGCCATGATAATCTAGTAATATCTAGTAGATTTTAATTTATTAATAAATCTAATAATATTGAGCCGGTAGGATAGGTTATCGTAGTTATAAATTATAAATAAAAGATCTAGCGGTATAGTGTTTAATAATTCGATAATCTTTTTAATAATCTCGGAGTAATAGTATTCGCGGCGCGATAACTTCTCCCGTAACGTAGTTAATCGAAGATAACCCTCACTTAAACTAGTATCTAGAGGGGAAGGTACTCGATTAAGAGAAAATACAATCTTTAATATAATCTCGGTTTATCTCCCTATATACGTAGCGCGGCTATTATATATCTAGGCCAAATCTAACGTAATAATAAAGTAGAGGACGAAGACTTCTAGAACGGTACGAATATATAAGAACTTATCCTCGTTTTCGGTAATATATATCTTCGTTATAAAGAGTATAATAGTAGAGGCGAAGGTCTCCCGACTAGAAATAGAAAACTCTTATAATATACTTTATAACTAATTAATATTCTTATTTTACTAGTATAGTAATATTATAGAGAATAAATTAATTAAAATAGAGTATTATTTATCTATACTTTTATCTTTACGTAGGAGAGAATATTAAATCTACTAGACTATAAATATTCCGGGCTATTTTATATAATTCAATATAAGAATACTCTTATACTTAAAGACTAGTCGGTATATAACTAATTCTAGTACTCTCCGTATAGTAACCTTTTATTAATATCTTTTCTATATATTAATCCCTATATAAGAAACCCAAATTTCTAAAGGGGTTATTTCTAGAGTATTTCTAGAAAAGTCATTTTTAGAGTACTACCGAGAGTTATATATATATTATAGATCGAAGTTACTTTAGTAGATAATTTATTATAAAAAGCTAAAATTAGATACTCTATAGTATTACTCTCGCTTTATATATATTCTAATAATCTTCTTTTATTCTCCTTTTCTTAAATCTTTAGATATTATAATAAATTATTACTTCTACCTCTACTACCCCTCCTTTATATAATAATTTATAAATTTCATAAAACTAGTTAAAATATACTATTAATATATCTTAGGATAAATAATAAGACGTAAACTAATTCCATTACTATAAATATATACGTAGATAAGAATTATCTCTAATTATAAAACTCTTTACTTTAGTCGTTAAAAATTCCTAACCCGGAACCTTATATTTATACTATAATAAATAAATAACCGATTAAGAAACTAGTTTAATCGAATATTAATTTAATTTATAAAAGGATCTCTTTAAAATATATAGAGGAGCGCTTCCGTTTATTTAGGGAGTTATAGGGAAAACTAATTCTTTATTTCCCCGAGTATATATATCCGTAGAAACGATATCGAGTAGCGACGGTTAAAACGGTTTATTAGAAAGTATATCGTAATCGTTAAAAAGATATAGGAATTTACGGCGTAGTTATTTATTTAACGGATTTTTAAAAAACTATAGAGGGCGATCGTTAAAGGGCCTTAATCGAAGAATAATAATAAAGTATATATTTCTTAAGTCAGCTTTACTATTATCTTAACCGATAACTCTAATATTATTACTATTATAAATAGGATTTATTAAAATATATATAGAAACTTCTAGTCCTTATATATTAATTATAAATACTACTAATTCTAGATATCGCTATTTCTAGATACCGCTAGTTATAGATATTATTAATTCCGGATACCTCTAGTTATAGATACCTTGAGTTATAGATATTACTAATTCTAGATATTATTAGTTATAGATATTACTATCTAGTTCGCTTTCTAATAATATAGTTAATTCCGAAGTATTTAATAATTGTCTTTAATTATTATATATTAAACTATCCTAGAGATATTATATAAGGTTATCGACTTCTTTACTAGAAAGCGTAATAGTATTTAGTAAATATAGTAATAGTAAAACGTAAACGACTTCTTCGAGAAAAGTTTCGTAAGCGGAGGATAAATCTATTTAAGAAAACGAACGAGTTAGCGCGGATAACTAACTCGAAAATATACGTAATTATTTAATATAACGATAAATATTATATATATAAATTAACGGAAGAATCGAACTAGTTTTCTTTTAAAAAAGAAATTATAAATATACTTAGTCTACGGTTAGACCGTTATTAAAGATAATAGAGGATATATAATTACGAGTATTATAAATATCCTATAAATTTCTACGGTCCTAAACTACGGGAAATTTAGAGGATACTAAAAACTAATTAATTTAATAAATACTAAATCGGCTTTAAGTTTCTTAAGGAGGTAGAATATAATAGAGATCGCGCTTTTATTAATAAACGTACCTTAATTATAGTCTAGAATAAGATAATACTATAAGAATTAAAGGGTATAAAGTTTCTAATAATAATATAACTAGGTTATATAATAGGTTTATAACGGGTAGGTTAATAGAAGTCTAGGCGTAAATAATAGATATCTAATCTATATAAATCTTATATAGCCTAAATAAGACGTATCTATAAAAACGAAAGATATTTTAGAAAAGCGTATACTACCCTTATACTATATAATTTATTAATTTATATAGTTAATCCGCGACCTCTTTTAAAAACTTATCTTTAGTCTATTATATTAAACGCTTTATATTTATAAGAAAATCCTTAAACCCGCTTTAAAGAGACTTATAATATATCTTAAATATATTTATATAATAGCTATATATATTATCCTCCGATAGAGTATAATATACCTAGAATTCGATCTAGGGTCTTTCTATATATATCGAAAAAATAAAATATATTTTTCTACCTCTAAGATTAGGAAAGACGCCTTCGAAAAGATTAATTAATTATTATTAAAGATTAATTATATAGCCTCCGGATATAGTAATTTAGTTTTATATTTCGAATATAATTTTTCTAGTAGTATATACTTTACCTTTAATTACTAAAATTAGAAACTAGACATTTAAGAAATTCTATATAGAATCGGAGTAAATCTTTTATTCGCGTTATAAATTTTTTAGGAAATCGTCGGCTTTAAATTTATTAAACCTATATTTTATTAGAGTGTTAAATATTATAGAGTAACGAAAATTAATTATAAAATCTAGACGAGGAGTTTTAATAGTATCTTATTTGAATTAAGATAAAGTTATAGAGGGCGGTATAATTGATTATAAGAAATTTAAAAAAGGGAAGGATCGCTCCCCTTATTATTATTTATAAAAACGGTTTATAATATTATTAATTTTATTATTAAATTTACCTAGAGTATTTTAATTTTAAACTTTTTATTAAATATTAGGTTTAAGGCTTAGGTCCTAGTCTAGGTTAAAATTAATATATAACGATATATATAATAGAGTTAAAAAGAGTATAATATTTATTTTCCTCGGAAAATCGAAACTTTCGTCTTTATATATTATACGGAGAGTCTTATAAATTAGTTTTATTAAATTATCCTCTTTATAAACCCCTCGAAGGTTATTAATAAAATTTTAAAATATCTTTTTTATTATACCGGAGATTTCTCTTCTCCTCTTCTCGAGGATTTTATACTCGAAGATAATATTTATTTAGACTTAAATATCTATTAGAGGAGGTTTAAGACGAATATATATTCTAATTTAATCGAGAATATAATAACGATAAAAGTTATTCGAAATAGATAATTTTTATAAATATAATAATACCGTATCCTAGTTTAGGTCCGAAAAGTTTATTTACTATAATAAAACTCTCTTTTATACTCGGTCTAGAATTATAATATTAAGGTCTATTTTATCGGATATTTTTTTTTTTAATTTTTTTAAATCTTTTTTAAACTTCTTTAAATTCTCTTTAAATAATTAAAATTCTAGTATAAATCCTCGGCGTCGTTTATATAAATAGTTATTATCGGAATTATATAATCGTTTTTTCCCCCTAGTCTACTAGATACCGACTAGATTTTAAAAGGCCGTAATAAGGATTAATATAAATAATAGATCTTTCCGTAGTCGCTTCTATAAGTATTTATCTTCGGTAGTATATTTTCGCTTCTATATTTTCCGCGGGTAATCGATTAACTTTTAAGAGGTTTTAAAAAGTTTTTAAAATACCTCGGATAAAATTAAATTAATAGCCGCTATAGTAGAAGAGTATAGTTATCGCGGACTAGTATTCTATAGAGAAGAAGTAGGTTTATAGTCTTTATATATATTTATAGAGTTATTCTTTTAAAGTTATTAGTATAGGCGGTTAGGGGGAAAAAAAGGGAAAGCGAATCTTTCCTATATTCTCCTTAAATCGTAAATCTTTATCTAAGGGGTATATCGAGTAAAAGAGAGAGATAACGAAGTAGGTCGAGGTTATATTAGCGCCGAGGCCAAGTACTAGAGAAATAGAATATCGAGACGCCGACGTGGGGGTTAAGTGGCTTGGCGTTATATAACTAAATCTATAGCGGCTCTTTTATTAAGTATTACTTTAGTCTCTTAGACCTACCGAGTTACTATTAAACCCCTTCGGGTTAGCTCCCGTTTATTAAACCCCTTCGGGTTAGAAATATTAACTTCGTAGTTAAACGGCGGTAGGTCTAAGCGTAAAACTCTATATTTTTATTAAATTCGTATTATTTTCGCGGGCCGCCTATATAAATTTTTCCGTTAACTTTTTTCTTTATTAATAACTAACTTTACGACGCGATCGTTATCTAACTATTTTAGAATAAAATTTAAATTAATCGCGCGCTAATACTTCTATAATACTCTTTCGAATATAGTTATCTATAATACTATCTATCGTATATATAGCGAAATAAATATAGGTTATCTAAAAATCCTTAATTATAACTCGAGTTTCGATTATTATTATAATAATAATTATTTATCGCTAGTTTTTATTCTTTATTATTAGTAAATCCCCTTTATTATAAAACCCTCCACGAAATATATTTAAAGTTGAAACTAATATTTATTATAGTAGTATTATATATAGTAGGCGATTTCGCGTCTATACTTATTATAATAAAGATAAATAATTTATATAAAACTTTAGATCGAGAGTATATACAAGGCGTTATAATATATTACTTTAGAGTCGAGTTTAAAGAGAAGTAATATAGTACTTTAAATATATTATTAAACTAAAGAACGAATTTAATCTTAATTACGAAAACTGGATTTAATAAAAGTATCGTCTTTTAGACTTTACTATTAATATTTTTACCTATTAAAGCGGTATTAATTATTATATCTTTAAATACTTTATTAAAAGAGTAATATAAGAAATTAAATTATATATTTAATTACCGACCCTTCGTTCTAAATATCGATAGTAATAAACCCGTTAATATTATAGTAATATACTCCGGTTATTTTACCTATAGTATAATAACTAAATACGATTTATAAATAAATAGTTAATAATAATAATCTTTATAAGTCCTAAAATTACTAGTTCGAGTAATTTTAATACCGATATACTACGGTATACTAGTTTTACGTTACGGTTATATTTATTAATAATCGACGAGCTTTATCTAGTAACCGAGTAGAAAGAGTTTCGATTAATATACTTTAATTTAGATATCCTTCGAAAGCGATTATTATTTAATATCCCTCTTTTAAGGGTCTTTATAACGCTCGATATCGAAATACTTAAAATTATATAAAAGCGATATATTTTCTCGGAAGATATTATTATTATAAAGACTCCGTTTAATCGGTTAAAGATATATATTTAAATTAATACTACCTATAATCCTATTAACGGTATATTTAATTTATAATATATTTTACCGTTATAGATTACTACCGCCTAGGATATTCCGAAGACGATTATTTTTATAGATTCCATAACCTAGGTTAGGGATATATATTAATTAATACGTGTATAAATAAGACGATTATTATATCTAATCGAGGGTACGAAGTTAGTCGTATCTTTTTTCGCGGCGATAACTACTCGAGATAAATAAGATATCGTGATATATTTCGGTCTATTATCTGCCTAAGGCTTATCTTTATATATTATTATTATAACCGATATTTATAGACTAGGGGTTAATAATTTAAATATAAAGAAAATTATTTAATAATTACTCCCTTCGTCTATTTAAAAAGTATATTAACGTATAGGTCGCGCGATATATTATAGTCGGGGGTAGGTATATTTTACTTTATTATATCTACTCTAGTATATAGGCCCTAGAAGTAGTATATCTTTAACGGAGCCGGCTTCGCTCGATAATATAATAATAAAATCTCTATCGGGGCCGAGAAGAGTTTATATAAATTATATAAATATTAACCGACGAGCTCGAATAATACTTAGTTTATATAATCTCTTTAATATACCTAGAAGCGATTATATTAACGATATCGGCCTCGCCTTTTTTAATAATACGGAATATAATATATCGAATTATACGAAGTTATTCCCCTATTACTCGGTTTATAATCTAGAATTATAAATATTTATTATTATTTACGCGGAGTTAAATAAATCGGTAGACGAGAATTTATTTAAATATTTATAATATATATTTAAACTTCGAGCTTAGCGATATTAAAAATTAAATAAGAAATTCGTCGACTTATATTAATATTTCCTTATATTCTTAATAATATTTAATAAAATCTTAAGAGATTTAGCGACGTAGGTAGAGAGTATTTATAATAAACGAATTATATCGTCGGTAAATCGAAAACCGGCTTTAACGGCTCGGGGTTATTAGATAAACCGCCTCGGGCGCCCGAGATAGACTCGGGGTATCTAAACGGCCCCGAGCGCCCGTTAAATACCCGTCGAATACCTTTCGAGTGTTAAATCGCTCGACGGGCGCTCGACGGGTACCCGAGGTCGTTATAAAATAAATATCGGGCTCTCTATAAACGTAATTTAAATTTAAAACTTTAAAGACCTTAATTTTAAAAAATTATATAATTTACTATTTAAAATTTTTAAAAATCTTAATATTTTATAATTACTTTTATCGATAATAGTGACCCCCTAGAACGATCTTTAACGCTAGTAAATTTTAATATCTAGAATCGATCGATTTAAGCGAAATCCTCGCGGGGGTAATATATAGGTTATATATTAAAATATACGCTATAATATACGCTAGTCGTTTTAGGGGTACGATAGTAATAGTTATAAAAATATAATAACGATAGGATTATAATTATAAATAGAATATACTATAACTATAAAGAGAATACGCTATAAGTATAAATAGAATAAAATTATAATTATGAATAGAATAAGACTATAACTATAAATAAAGGCTATGGATAAGAATTAAAGTTAGTAGCGTACCTCTAATTTAGCGCCCGTTAGTAGTAGTTTTAAATTTACTCGATATATACCCGAGTAACCCTAGGCCCCTTAACTATATACCTCGGGCGTATATTAAATCGGTAGATAAATATCGCGTTTAAGACTCCCGGGGCGCCCGTCGAGCGCCCTAAACTACGATCGAGTTACTTTTCGTTTTACCGACGTATATTAATAAATTAATAACGCGTAGTCTAGCTTTTATTTATATTATATTAAAATATTAAATATCCTAGAGTAGGGACGATAAAAAGAGTTAAATCGGGGTAAAGTATTCGATATATAAATAATATATAATAATATTAAAAGAAAGCGGCGGCTAGATCCGTTATTTAATAAAGAGTAAATTAAATTTAAAAAGCGAAGAGATAACTAGTTAATTAAGGTAAAGTATAAATTAATAGTTTAAAAAACGCGTATTAAGAGTAGAATTATAACTAGTAAAGTAGGAGCTAAACGATTAAATATATTTACTACGAAGAGTAAATCTCGTATTAAAACTAACACGGCGGAGAGTTAATTTAATAAGTTTTAGAATATAAAGCCGAAGATAACTTAATATAAAAGTAGTAAATATTATATTATTAAAAAGTAATATAATAGTAAAAGTTACGCCTTATAACCTAGCCCTCGTAGTAAGGCGAGTAAATTAAGGGGGGAATTAACGATACTAATAATTATACTAGTTATTATAGGAGGTATCGGCGAATAAACTAGTAAAATTAACCCCCTTTTAATCTTGTTAATATAAATAACACTCTACGCGATTTTAAAACTAGTTAATAAACCCGCGCCGCGCGGATTTATTACTAAATTAATTAATAAATATAGTACTCGGAGACTTTAGGGTAGAAATTAGAATTATAGGACTCTTTAATATAAAGTTATATTTAACCTCTAGCCTAGCCGCTAGAGTATCCTTATATTTATTATCCGCTAATAATATATACTCCTAGATATACTATTTATTATATTTTAATATATTCCTACTTAATCGCTTAAATCCGGTATTTAAAAAAGTTAATAATTAGGCTTAGAGAGAATTTATTTTACTCGGTATAATGAATAAACGACTTATAGGCGAGGTTAAGAGCTATACTCTAAATATCCTCGGCGATACTTTTAACCGGATATATAATTAAAGAGGGTTTTCCGAATATAAACTTTATTATCCTCTTTACTTTAAAAAATATAGGTTATTAAGAGCCTAATTCTTAAATAATATATTACTATATTTAGAATAGTAGGACTAGTCGTATTAGAATACTTTAAGATTATTATTAAATAATTTAAAAAGACGGTCGAGCTCGAAATTTATATCCGTTATTCCCCGTAAATTTATAAAACTATTCGTTAATATATATTTTTATAACCTTCTTATTACTACCGGTAAATCTATTATATAAAATATATAGAGTAGGGTTTATATATATTTTAAAATACTAATAGCGTCGGCCTAAAAGAGAATCGTAATATAATATAAAGTATAACGGAGTAGGTTAATATTAATATATTTAATAATATATCGCAGGGTCAAATAGATTTCGATGTATATATAAAAATTTTAATGATTTTAAAATTATTAATCGCGAGTAGATAGAGGTTAGGTATATATAATTTTAAAAATCTTTTTTAATATACGAGGTTAGGTATTAATATTTAAAGTATTTTACACCGCGAGTTAAAATATAATATTCTTTATATATTAAGAATCTATAGATTATTACTTTAGGATTTTAATCTACGTTCCTATTATATATATTTAGTAATTATAAATAATTAGGTTCTTTAACGCTTAAAAATTCATTAATTAAATAACCCTAAAGCGATCCTAACGATCGGCTATATACTATAATATAAATAAATCTATAGAGTTACTAGGGCCTTAATAAATCTTATAGAGTAATTATAATATATTAAAATAAAGGTATTAAAGACCTAAGCCCGGTAATAACTAGTTAAAAATATTAGATAAAAACTCGGAAATATCGCTATATAAAGCCTTAATAGATTATATATATAATTATATTTTAAGGTCACTATATATTAATCGAAAATTAATATTAAAAATAAGACTTTTATTATTTAATTTAAATTAATATTTAAGTATATTCTTTAATATATAAATATTATTAGCCGTCGTACTCTTATCTTTAAATACTAGTATTATCGAGAAATATTTTATCGTTACCGAGTCTAATTTCTTTAAGACCGGTATCGCTTTTATTTATAAAAACTTTATATTACCTAAATAAAATATATATACCGCCGAGATTACCGACTCGATATAATATAGTTGAATTTAGAACTTTAGTTCGTTAGTGTACCCTTATTAATATTAAAATATAAAAGAAAGAATAATAAAATTAAAAATAAACGATATACCTCTATATTTATATCGGTAGGTATTAACTAGCGAGCGATTATCTCGGTTAATAATAATATAATTATTAGGTATTATATATTCTACCGAAGGGCCTCTTTATCGAAGAGATACCCTTTTAAAATTAATATAATAGTAATTAATCGGAATTCTCGGTAATTATTTATTCTTTCTCTACGCCTTTCTTTTATATATTTAAAATTATTATAAGTTAAAATAGTACTCGCGGCCTACCCTATTATTTAAACCCTTACTTCGGCGTCTTTTCTTAGGGTTACTATATATCGCTATAGTATTAAATATGAAATAATTAAATTAAACTAATATAGAGTATCGAGAACTCGTTATTATACCCCCCTTTAATATAAATAAAGCCCTAAAATCGTTTAAAAGTTAATCGATCTATAAGGCCGTATTGAAAAATAATAGAGTATTAATAATATAAAAATGGCGGGCTATTAAGTAGTAGGATTTATTAATAATAATAATAAACTACTTAATTTATTCTTATAGTAAACTCGGTAGAAGATATTAAACTACTACGGGGCCAGTCGTAATATAACTAGAATAATATCTTTAAATAGTTATAAAGTACCGCCCTTAAACCCTTCTATAAATAAATAAAAAATATTAAATATTTCGTACTCCTTTAGGACTTTAATTTCTTATTAAAATATATTAACGACTAGCTAGTCTTATTTCTTAACTAGCGAGTCGCGCCGTTTAGGTATTAATTACTTTTCGAATCGGGAATTACTAAATAACTCGTTATAGGCGAAATCGAAAAATTATTTTTATATTAAACGGAAAGTATAAACTTTACGTAATTTATAAAACGGTCTTAAAAATCTCTTTATATCCTATTATATATCGGTTATTACTATTAATATACTAGTAATCTTTTCGCTCTTTATCTACCGTCGACGATATTTTTTATTACCCGCTTTCGTCTCTTCTAATAAATCATTACTACCGGTAAGGGTAGAGATAGAGGCGGAGGAAAAACTTAAAGAGGAGGAGATAAAAACTAACCTATTTAAGGCTATATAAGGGCGGAGGTTTAAAGTAGAGATATAATATACTCGCTTAAACGGGCGGCTTACGGTCTTTATATATAACGGAGATAAACGGGGAGGCGATATTAAGGGGCTAGATAATAAATTAATAAATAATAATATAGTTTCTATTTTAATATAATTTATAACGCGGATTATTAATATTAAGAATTAATATTAATAACTAGTATAGGATTATTATAATTAAAATTAAAATAACGGAGTTAAGCGAAACCGCGCCGCGCGGTTTTACTCTATAATTAATAATATCCTATATTATTTATATAACTTAATACTAGCGCCCTTTAATTTTATTATTCGCCTACCGAAAAAAACTACTCTCGTTATAAAATCTCTTCTCTATTTATTTTACTCTACCCTAGGTTATTTTAAATAATTTTAATACCTTTAAATAATATTCTTTAATAATCTTTTATACGTATATTTAGTTAATTTTTAATAGTAAATTAATATAACCCTAGATAACTAGGTCCTCCTAAATTATTTTATATATTAATATTTAATTAACGGGTAATATTAGAACGAGCTAGGTACCGGCCGGAAATCGATAAAGAATTAAACTAAATTTATTCGGTAACCCCGATAACGTAAGATTTACCGCCGTTTATTTTAAATAAATAAAGGCGAGGTCTAATTATTTATCGGATTTCTTATTATTTAAAGTCTCGTTATCTTCCTTTATCTTTATAAATTATAGGAGGATAATTCTTTAAAGGGTAATATCTAGGCGGCTTAATATTAAACTATATAATATTTTAAACCGAGTAATCCTTACGTCTCTACGCGTATATAATACCGGAACGAATTAATTATAATTAGTTATATCTATTAACTCCTAGATTTTATTTATTTTATATATATAATTATTTATTATCTTTCCCCGCCCCTTTACCCTCTCTTATTATTCGGTTATATTTTTATAAAAACCTAGAATAATCTCTATATAATTATTAGTAATTTTATTATTAAGAGATATTAATTTTTATATAATATTAACTTTATACCTATAGGCGAGATATTTAAATACGTTTATATTAATATATTAAAAAAAAATCGAGTCTTTAAGCCGAGTATATTTAATATAATAAAGATATAAAACTAGTCGGTAATTACGATTAGATCGTAAATATATATATAGAGCCTAATATATCGGATCTTACTAGATAATTTATTATATTAATAAATAAAATATTATCCGTAGTTACTCTTTATTAGGTTATTCGTTCCGCTTTATTTAATAATAAAGATATATATCGAACTCCTCCGCTATAATATCTTTAATTTTAACCTCGGAGTTACTCTTTAAATTTACCCCCGTTTATAATTAATTAAATATACCTTTAATAATAATATTACCTGTCTCTTTCTAGGTATTTTATACTTCTGGCCCTCCTATTTTACGAACGATAAACCGCGATATTTAATCGATTAAGAATACTCTAATACTCGTTTTAATTATTCGGTATCTATAAACCCTATACTTATTATCGTTTATTTATAATCGGGCTACTATCCGTTATTAATTTTTAATAATTATATTAATCTTAAAAGTATTTATATTACTTCGATAACGCTAGTATTTAATTAATCGTAAACGGATACTCTCTTCGTTTAATAATTTTATCTATAGGCCGAAATATCCAGTTATAATATATAAGTATATATAATAAATATATCGTAAATCGGACCCAGTTTTTATAAATACTCGGAGGGTACCGATTTAACTAGCCTCGCTATTTATACTAGTAGTTTTTAAATTTTTCTTTACTACCCGTTTAAAGGAATTAACTAATAAACTTATATAATTATAACTAAAATACTTAACCTAATTATTTATTCCTTAATTTTTATCGCCGTTATTATCGTTATTATTATCGTCTTTATTAAAGTTACTACTCGAAGATACTATATTTTTATTCTCCGAGGTACCGCTTAAATCGTTATTATTAATTTTATAATCTACCGACTCGGGCTTAATCTCCTTATTATTAACGACTCGACGGTTATATCTCTTATATTTTCCTCGTAATAAAGGTCCCTCGTTATTATTTATCTTTAGCCTTACTAGATACTTTCGATTAATCTTTAGTTTTATTAATTACTTATCCGTTAGGCCCGACTTAATTAAAAGAGTATAAACGTTAGTCTTATTTAAGTTATTTAATATCTACTAGTTTTTCGGGATACTTTTACGCGTAGATTTTTATTTATAGTCGTTCCGTTCTAAACGGTTAACCGTTAATTAAATAATTATAGAATAAACGTCGTTATAGATAAATTTCTTAACGATTTAATTTATATAACCGAGGTGATTTTCTCTTATAATATCGAATTATTAATTCTATACTACGGTCCTCTATATATTTCGTATACCTTTAATATATTTCTTCTTTCGTCTATAATTAACTATCGCTTATTTTCGTATATCCTATAAAATCGTCGAGTCTAGCGCTTTATACGCCTTTTATTTACTCGCGAATCTTACTATTTAAAATCTATTATTTATTAATATATTTTATACCTCGGTAATAATCTCGTTAACGATCTCCGTATTATTAATAAACTTTTTTAATATATTCTAGATTAAATCGATTTATACTCTTAATTCTCCGGTTTAATATATCGTTTTATTAATCTTCTAGTATATATCTATTAGCGATTTATTCGTCGCTCTAATTATAAACGCGAGGATCGAGGCTCTAGCGACTATTAAAGAAAAAGAATCTTTACGAGATATTAACGAGGATAATATAATAAATAGTTAAATAATAAATTAATAAAAAGTAAAGAGAAGTAAAGAGCTTTAATAAATAAAAGTAATAAAGATTTAAATAAAATTAATAAATAAAGTAAATTATTATATTATTAACGATAATAATAATAGGGTTAATACGGTAAATATTAATAATAATATTAATAATAATAATCGTTAGTAAACTTTACGTATTAAATCTTAATATACGAAGTTATTACTCTAGAAGATTATTTTAAAATTTGAATATTTTTAGCTAGGAGGTAAAACTTAAATAAATATTTAATATTAATTAATATACGAAGTTAATACTCTAGAAGATTATTTTAAAATTTAAATAGTTTTGGCTAGGAGGTAAAGCTCAAATAAATATTTAATATTAATTAATATACGAAGTCATTACTCTAGAAGATTATTTTAAAATTTAAATATTTTTAGCTAGGAGGTAAAGTTTAAATTAATATTCAATACTAATTAATATACGAAGTCATTACTCTAGAAAATTATTTTGAAATTTGAATAGTTTTGGCTAGGAGGTAAAGTTTAAATAAATATTTAATATTAAATAATAATATTCTAATCTAATCTCTTTATTTAATACTAGTAATAATTAAATCTTAAACGTCTTTAAACTAAATAAAAACTTAAAATTCACTTTCGAATAATAAAAATTTACTTTTAAATAATATAATTATTAATAATTAAATATTTAGGCGCCTCTAGCCCCGCCTAAAAATCTTTAAATTTTAAAATTATTTCTTAAACTAGCTTTTATTTTAATTTTTACTTCTTCTTTCTCCTTTTTAAATTAACTTTCTTAATCTCTTTATCTAATCTTTATACTTTAATACTAATTATAATAAGGGATAATAGTATCTATAATTTAATATTAATCACGGAGATTAATAATCTCTTAAACGATATAATTTACTCTAATAATAATAATAACGAAGGGGATCTATTAAATAAACCGTCCTCTAATAATATAAATATAAGAATAACCTTAGGCGAGATATTTAAAAACGGAACTTTAATAAATCCTACTCGTTAACCTCTACCGTTTATTATATTAATATTATAACTAGAATTATTTTACGGAGGACTATAAACTAGTTTTTAAAAATAATAATATTAAATTAAAATAAAAAGGACGTACCTAGAAACTAGGTATAAAACGTAAATTAAATAAAAATAATATATTAGTCCCGAAAACTAGACCGGCGGTACCTAAGACTTAAAAAGCTAAAAAGGAATAATCGACTTATAGTAAAAAGAAGAAGGAAAAGGTAAATAAAAATAAAAATAATAATATATTAATCGATAACGACGATATATTAATCGATAACGATATTAATTATAATTATAAGAATATAAAGGACTAACCTAATAACGAGGAGATATTTATTAAATATAAATAAAAAACACCTATTAAATTTAGAAAGAATAAGGTTATAAGGTCTATTAAAAGAGTACCTAAAAAATATAAAAAAAAAAGAATAAACTTTAAAATTAAAGGAGACGAGGACTTTAGTAAATTTATAAAAAAGAAGCGCGATATTAAAGCCGCTAAGCCTCTAACCTAAGGAATAATAATATATAATATTATTTATTATAATCTTTATAACCTAACTAAAAAGAATATTAATAAACCCGCCGAGTATTTATATATAATCTTTATAACTTATAACTACTTTATTTTATTTATAAATTTAAGAATCTTAAGAGTTAACTAGATCCCTAAATCTAATATCCGCTTAAATAATTAAATTATCTTATTTATAATTAACTAGTACTCGGCTAGAATTCTTATAAATTAGTTTAAAATACCCTCTCGGTTATACCGCTAAATAATAAAAAGCGGTAAAGGATATAGATATCGATAAAAATATATTAATAACGGGGGAGGAGAGATAATACTATATATAAACGAAGGGCCTATATATATTAAGTAGATAAAAAGCGCTTAATATTAACTTATACTTTAAGTGTCTAGTTAAGGAGAAGATCCACTATTAAAAACTAGTATAAAAATAATTTTATAAAATATATATTTAGTTTATACCTAGATACCCCGATAACCCGATCTTCCTAAGTCTATTATTATATATTAAATTATTATTATTTATAGAGGGAGCCGCCTAAGAACCCCCCTCTTTAGTCGCGAATAATATTATATAAACCGAGATTAATAAGGTAATAATAGTAATCTAGTAGAGTATTTTTAAATATAATTATAATAATCTTTAATAATAGTTAGAAAGCTAGTAAATCCGCGCGGTATAATTTTACCGCGTCGTTTATAATAGTCCTTTAGATAATAATACTAAACTTACGAATAATTATAATAAAGTTAAAATTTCGAATTTACTACTAAAGTTTAAGACCGTAAATATATTAACTCTATCTTCTATAACTATAAATATATTAATATTAACGTCCTAGACTTCTAGATAATAATAATAATAAAAACTTATATATAATAATAATAAAGTTATAATTATAATAATAGTAAATCTAAAATCTTAATACTAAATAATTAAAGTTTTAATTTTAAATAATTAAACTCTTAAATTTAAATAACTTTAGACTCGACTCTAAAATATATTTATTATTAATTATTTTTAAAAGTTTAATATTAGAAGGCTAGCCCCCCGCCTAAAACTTTTAAACTTTTAAAATTATTTCTTAAACTAAAGTTTAGTTTTAATAAAATTTTAGATAATCCTTTTTAATCTTTAATCCCCTTTTGATTATTAATCCCCTTTCGATTATTAATTTATAATATCGGAATTATTATTTAAATCGTTAATACCCTCTCTTCCTAATATTTACTAGAATATAATATATATTATTATTATTTAAATCGTTAATACCCTCTCTTCCTAATACTTACTATAATATAATATATATATTAACTAATTTACCTTATATTTAAAACTCATCGGACTATTACTATATTATAATAATATTCGAAATACTTCTAAAAGAGACTTATAACTAGATTTACAAGTATTATTTTATTTACGCCGAAGAAATTATTCTTTATTTAATAGAGGACGAGAGGTTAGTATTTAAAAAAGACTTTCGTAAATTAATAAAATATAGTATAGGTAAAAATTATAATATCTTAATCGGAGACCCCGAAATACTCGGGGGGGTTATTTATATAGCGGATTAATTATATATTACTCTACTCGGCGTTAATAAAGTTATTTATAAAAATATAACGAGTATTCTTTTTAAGTATAACGTTTAGTATTTAGATTATCCCGATTACTCGATTAATAATAAATATAATAAAGATCCCGGATTTATAGATATATAATTTTATTTTAATTATTATTTCCGTTATATTAGAGTCTATTTATCGATGAATAATAATCTTAATCGTCTTCTTATTATAATAAATACTCGAGCGGAGTAACGAAATATAGGATTCGATATAAAAAACAGAGTTCACGGAGCCCTAATAACGAATTTAATAAACTCTTTTAAATAGAAGAACGAGTATCTAATATTAATAATTTAACTATAATCTCTAACTTTTAATATAGAGAATTTATTCTATCTAAATAATTACTATCGTAGAGAGGCTTTATATAACTTATATTATTATATAATTTAAAAGGGCCCTTAATATAAAAAGGAGCTCGATTTAACGAAACTTTATAATTATATTAAAATTAATAATATAATCCTTAATAATAAGAATATATTAAATATTAAAATAAAATCTAAAACGGACGTAAAAATAATCGGCCTCGATATAAATTAAAATAAACCGACGAAAGAGGAAAAGAGAGAAGACGGGGTAATAAATAATAACGGGGATAATAAAAATATAATCTTTATAAAATTTTAGGGTTTAAACGCGTTATACTTTATCGGGGGGGTTAAATAAAGAATAATTTTTAATTTTTAATAATAAATATATACTCTTTAATATTTAATAAATAACGATAATTAATTAATTAATAAATACTTTTAATAGGATTTTTATTACGTCGGTATTATAATATTATAAATAATAATAAGAAAGTCTATAAATAATCGTTTATAATTTAAATTTTATTAATATTAAAATAATTATTAATTATAATATTTCTATACGCGGCTATATTAATATATAATAAATTTAGATTTTATCGCTAAGATTACGGTATTAATCTAAAAGTAGAATAATACGGGTATTTTAATAATCGATAATTAAAATAAGGCGAACTAGACGTAATATTCGGATTTTGCGCTTAGACGTACTACCTAGAGGTTCCGTAGTAAATAGAAGGCGCTAACCCGAAGGGGCTTAGCGGAGCTTGGCACATCTGAGGGACTGAGGCAACATTAGGTGTAATTGCCGGGTCGTCTTGTTTTAGAGCACTTAGTAATTGGCCCATATAGAATCCTTCGTATGCAGTGGCCGTCACCTCCTTACCCACCCTTTGCAGCTGACCTAGTCTCCTAATACAATGAAGCCTTAGCGGCGGCCAAAGGCGAGCCGAAGTGAAAAAGGAAGGCTGCACGCTGAGTCTAATGTCGTGGTGGGGGTAATAGATGTTAGCGGGCTAGCATATATCATAGCTGATACTATACTACGTCGTAGAAAGCAGGAGGCTATGCTAAGGATTTGGAATGAAGGGATGGGAGGCACACGTCATTATTGCCCGCTGGTGCGCTGGCACAGTTTGGGGCTACGACCGTAACCTAATTCGGCTAGTAACTTTCACTAGCCGTATGAGTCATCAGCATCGTCCGCTGCCTTCTGAAACAGGTCGCTCTACTTTTAGACTGGTAACCACAGCTGGTTCAACCAAATGTCTGGTCACCAGCGATCAAAACCAGCCCACCTGCCCCTCTGCCCCTACAGACCTCTATGATGTGAAATCGCATTGCGCTGCAAACGGCAATAGATGTGATGGTACAAGCAAACTTTCGCATGGAGAGAATGTTGGAGCAGAGCTATTCGCGGACAGATCGACGGGCGACCACTGTTCCAAGTCTTCTGGAGTACCTTCGAAGCACTTAGTGTCAGTTTATTCTTCACACTGAGAAATGGGGAGACGTTCTTGAATTGAATCAAAATTTCTTTTCTAACAATCGAGATAGTATTTAATGAACGTCCTAGGCTGGTTCTGTGACAGTCTCGCTTTGCATTCATTCAAACCATCATCCCATTGCCACGCGTGCCATTTTGAAATCTTGACCAGATCATCTCCTATGGCCATGCTTTCGACTGACTCATTTCTTGACAGGTACATGGATAGTCTTGAGGAAGTTACCCTTTGAGTCGTAACAGCACATAGTGTAGTGCTGTCGCTGATCGTTGCTGCTTGGATGCTCGCTGTCTCTGGATGGTTGTAAGTGTTGGTAGCGTCTGTGTCAACCGGAGACCAACCTTGAAACAACTTTGGCGGTTCCTGGGGGCAGAGGGCTTTTATCCCTGATCAGAGCCGTTTCCACAGCCGGTCCCTGAGCGCGCGCCGTTTGCTCCGTTCGATTCCACTTGTCAGTTTTCGTTGCGACCGCCACCACCAATTGTTTACCCTCCTTGGTTATGTTTTTCCAGGGCACACTGGCAGCAATTTTGTTGGAGGCCATGATGTGGTTACTAGAGAGTTAAGCTTTGGACGCGAGAGGGTAGTGGAGAAGGCGAATGGGTTGGATAACGGAGGAGTAAGGCAACGTCTATCTAAGAATGGACCGAGAGGGCGGGCTATTCTTGAAAGGCTTTATTCATTGAATGATAGTGTAAATCTCATAAAGGTCAGGATTGAGAGGCAATTTGTGACTGAATTGAAAGGACTCTTATATACATGTCTTGCTCAGGCACTTTGTGCTTTGTCCCTGTACTGGCGGGCCCGTACGTGAACGAAACTGGGCTACCCAATGGTGACACAGGGCAATGCAAGGCGCGCGCGAGCTGCCTTCAGGCCATTGGACGACAACGACTCATCGTCTCGATAGTGTGTGAACGAGAGCCTCTTATTTTGGGTATAAGTAAAGCTCTCAGTCGGTTTCATATATGCACGAGAAAAGCGCATTCTGGTCGAGTAAAATCACTGCAGATACAAAAGATCAAACACGCGTAGCCCCCGCGCTAGAGCGCCAAGGCGCTATAAAACATCAGACATCTATTTTGGTGAATGGCTTTCACGTACTTGTCAGTTAACACCAATATTCCTATTGCCAGTCCGCTCCTCTTTGTGCCTGTATGCGTCTTACCACTCGGCTCCTGAGCATGACCGGCGAGGTCGCCGCAACTCTGGCAGTAGGTCGTCGGCTAAGAGGCAAAGTAGGCTCGTACAAGGTTTTGGAGCAATTTACAAAGGATCGAGATGTTTGGAAAGCTATGTGAGCTACTATATGTCTATACAATATGTGTGCGCTATTGTCCTTGGCTGATTAGGTGGCAGTGATGAAAACGCTCGCCAGGTGGTCATCAAGAGAGCGCCGCCACACCTCTTGAGCATTGAGCGCGAAATTCTCGAGATCGTACAAAATCACACATGCATTCGTCAGATGATTGATATCATCGAAAGTCATTCCTCGTTGGTGTTAGAGTACCTGGACGACAACCTCCTGGACGTATGCAGTCGAAAAAGACTGGAAGGTTCAGACGTAAAAGTCGTTGCTCGCACTGTACTCGAGGCGCTCGCAGTGCTCCACGAGAATGGCTTTGTGCATACTGGTCAGTAACTATGGTCTATCAAACGGCTAAATGCTGTCCTAATGCTATGTTTTGAGACAGATGTTAAGCCCGATAACGTTCTTATCAATTATGGTAATGCCGCAACCCGCTTCAGCAGAGTTGCGCTGGGAGATTGTGGCGATGTATATCGATATAACAAGAACGCGGGTCCGCTCGAAGAAAGTCACGTGATCAGTGCCGCAATATTCAGAAGTCCCGAGGCACAATTAAACCTCAGATGGGGGCCGCCGACGGATATATGGTCTCTTGGTGCTACTGTATGCAGTTGACTACCCTTTCCGCCAGAAATCTCGTACTGATCTGTGCAGCTGATCAGTCTCATATTCGGCGGAAACTGGCATATTTGTAGTCCAGCAAATGTTCCCTTCGACGATGAACATTACGGGTTTTGGGTGCTCGTTGAGCAAGTCAGGCGCTTCGGGCCGTTCAATGACAGTTTCGAGGAGATCGCTGACGCGGAACGCCTTGCAATCTGCACGGGTGCAATTGTCTATATACAGGAGAACCAAAAGTGGCTCCCTTTCTCTATGTCCGAAGACGATGAACTCGCACGGCCGGACAGGGACTTCATCGCTAAAATGATGAAATTGGACCCAAGGGACAGACCAACGGCAAGGGAGCTTTTGCAAGATGCGTGGTTCAACCTCTGAAGCTGCTGAAGAAGCTGGTCGCTGGAAGGACGCTGGTCAAACGCAAAGGAAGATAGGTCTTATTACTAATGTTTACGTTTTCGAGCTTCTATAAAACCTGATCTTTAAAGGTAGAGGACTCATGGCGGTGCCTTGGATGGACGTCGATATCGATGTGCCGCTTCTGCCCTTCTTCTTTGCTTTGCCTGACTCTGTATTGTCTAGGTGTGGCTAGGCTGGGTTTGGAAGGGCTGGATGCCAAGCTTCTCGGAAGAATGCGTCAGCCAGTCGTCTTCATGGCGTAGCGCTTCTCATAGCATCATGAAGACTACTTCTCAGGACTTACAATTTCCACATCTGATGTCCAAGTCTCAGTGCCAGCAACTATTCAATATCGAAAGGCCACATCTTCCTCAATTCCTCCTCGCTCATTGATTGATCGTCGGTGATTGTCGTATCTCTCACAGCCTGGATAAGTTCATTAAATGCTTCCTTGTGGGCTGAGTTTGTCGCTTCCCACAACTGTGTCGGAACCCATCCATCAGGAGTCGTGTCCAGAAGGCATATCAACCTTTGCTTCAATTTTCGCGCTGCCACAAAGTCTTCGAATTCCCTCCGATAGACGACCAATTCATCCGACGTGGGTAAGGGGTAAGGGCAAGGATCCGGAAGACCCAGCTCCTTCCAGCAACTCGAGATTTCGATCAGCTCCTGTCTAAAAGCCACTGCACCATCTCTCCAGGTCCTATGACAATAGCGGAAAGGCCGTAGCAGGTTGTCGTCAAGGGCCCTCGCAGCGGATAATCTCGGAACGAGGCCTTGCAGGCAGGCGTCAAAAGCCTCTCTACAGAGTTCGGCGCTGATATCTGCGGGCTGATCCTCCATCGAAAGGTTAGGGCTAGGGGCTGCGAAGTCTGGTGTCTCGTCGGCGTACTCGAACGCTGGCTCGATACTGGATGATTGCCAGTCGATAAGATCTGTAATGATAGTGGGGTCGTCGTCGGAAACAAATATATTTCTTTTGTGTAAATCGGCATGATTTAGGGTTGGAGCAGCTGTTTCCCTGATTCGAGGATCCTCAGACAGCTTATGGATTACATCGCGACCGAAATTGAGCAGGCGAGTGTGCATTGCAACGGATCCATGAAAATGTGGACTTTCGGGGAGGGGCTTGTTGGCAGGAGGAAGCCTGGAAAGGCCAGTATCGATAAGGCCGTCGCAGTATGCCGCAAGACCAGACCCTGCGCAGACCTGTAAGCGACCCTGTCATGGCAACATGGAGAACGAGAACTCACACGGCCCCCTGTTAGGCTTGATCGAAATGTAGTTTCTGGCTTCACCAATATTGCAATCCCAATACCTGGTTCCACAATGGGGCCCAATACAAAAGCCTTGGGCTAATGGCACCTTGGAAGCGAAGTCGATAGGGATATCGGCAAAATACAGGCTTCCGTACGCTGGAAACTTGATTGCTGCTATTTGCTGAATGTTCGTAGAGATGGCTTGGATACAAGCAATTTTCTGCTCTCCGGACATCGCTGGCCACTTTTGATGTAACTGAACGCCCACCGCGTGTTCCATAATAATATACTCGCTGCCGATGGCGTTTGAGGAATCGTCGCTCCAGTCAAGGATCGTTGGTATTGGCACAGCAGTATTAGACTGGACTAGCACGAAGATGAGGGTTAGCCGTAACGCGCTGATTGGAAAGGACATTCAGACTCACGATGTTTGATGGTGGCCACTTCCGAATTAGTGGTTAATCGATATGGCCCTGCTACCCGAGTAGGTAGCCTCGCGACAACACGCTTCCCATTATCACAAGTGAAAATGAAAATTCTGTTGAAACCCCCCTCTTTCTTCTCATATCTCACAATGGAAGCTGCGCCGTGGCACAGCTCGATAACCCTTTTGCGGAGCTCGTCAAAATCAAATTTGATATAGCGCGCATCGCGCTCTAGCTTGTCACGACGGAGCCACCGGCCGCTTGTGTAAGTGTGAGGGTCGAGAGCTGAATAGGAGTTAGCTCAAATGGCATCAAGTGAGATATACAGATTAGGCGAGGAGGAACCCACGGTCTTCTGACGGTAATATGATTGCTGGCTGTGGAGTATGGAATACTGCTATACGATTCATCAAGGCGTGAGATGTCGACCGCCGTAGAAGCAATCTCGTTTTCGCGGCGATGGACGTAGTGATGAGTAAACCAACACTGGAAAGACTGAGCTTTGCTGCGCGATGTAACCATTCCGACATGACGCGAATCATGTGATGTCCCGTTGGATCAGGCGATGGTGCGCCAGACACGATGGGTTCATGTGTAAGGATGTGAGACCTCTCAATGTAGGTCTGAAAATGAATGTGGTGCGAAGCAAGGATCAGATATTGAGTTAACTTATTTGAGTTAGAGCAATCTTGCTGAGTCATGAATGAATATTCTCGCCCAGCAGGGCGAGAATCGATTGTGACTCACACCAGCCAGGTCTAGGCAGCAGGCGGCAATGCAACAACAGCTCGGCGTAGTTCTGGCGACTTATTGGTTAACCATCCACAGCAAATTCAATCAGCAATAGGATGATTGGGCTGTGGCCTCCAATTTTTCGGATGGCCAAGTTGAAGTATGTGGGGTTCACTCGAGATGCAAGGCTGAAACAGGATCGAAAGGTCGTGGTATTGTATATGTAGAGCACTCAATACCTGCTGCGTTCATTCCTCGACTGCGTTCTAACCCAGTATAAGTTACATATCGGAGGTTCTCTGTATCATAAATCATAAATCATACCAGCGGACACCAAAATGTCTAAAGCTATTGACACAGCTTTCACCAAATTGAAGGGCATCAAGAACACCGCCTCCAAATTTTCAGCCTCGGCCGCGGAAGGGAACCGTATTGTGCCTTCTAAGACCAAGGACGCCGAATACCAGGTCCGCATCGATGCAGGCCGTTTTGACCCCTCCACGAAACGTCTCAATGTCGTCTTGCAAGTGAATTCCCAAGCCAAAAGTCCTGGGTTGGTGGACTGGGTTAAAAAGAACTCAACACACACAAAGTTGGCCACTGCGACGTTCAACACAGACGCCAATGACAAGAAAGCAGAGCTAAACCGAGTGTTGGACGTATTGAAAAGTAAAGCAAAGGAGAATCTCAAGTAGTCGGGCAATGACGCCAAGGTGGGATAGGCCCCATTTATATCTTGTCAATCGTCTCTAACAGTAACACTTAGCCTTGTCCAAACTCTCTCGATGGCTTTGACATGAAAAGTATAGGGCAATATATTGGTCAATTTGTTATATGATGTAATAGATGCATTTGCCTCAAGTTATCAACTGCGTCGATGAGATCAAGCCTCGTCGTACCCACAAAAGACCTCATAATATCTCGTTCGCCGTATTCATCTCTCTTCAATGTCGCCTTCTTCTTCTCCTCCTCCTCCTCCTCCTCCTCCTTCTTCTTCTTCTGTTCCTGTACCGCTGGTCTGAGGATTCCTACAAACTCTGTAATTAGACTTATACGTTGGTTTGCTTCGTGTGGATGAAAGGAGGCTATCGTGGGATGGAGGAGGGGTATTAGAGATTGACTAAGCAAATTTCCTGTGGAGGTTGGTATGTTCAGATGGATACTATCTTCTTTTGGTACTGTTACCATCGAGCAAGGGGTTTCTCGTCTCACCCAACGTCTGAGCTCGCTACGAAAGTCGGTTTGGTGTTGGGCGAGTATTATTGCTCCTCATCCTGTTCCTCAGTAGTCCAGCAGTCGCTGAAGTAGATGCCGCTGCTGCCGATAGCCTCCCGTCATCAACCGTATAGACCTCCAGAACCTTGAAGGTTCTGGAAGGTTCTAGGCAGCAGGATGCTGAGCCAGGCAACAGTGCTGACGAATGTTGTTTTAAATTTTTGAATAACCTGAGCAACTATAGCCGAGTACCATACAGCCAATTCAGGCTCCCACCTGCTGCGCCCCTGCACTGCCCCATAGTGCTCCCTCTTGCTCCCTCGCTGCTCCCCCCTGCTCCCTCGCTGCTCCCCCCTGCTCCCTCGTTGCTCCCCCTTGCTCCCTCGCTGCTCCCTCTAAAGCGGCCCTGCTCCCTTTCCTGATCGAAAACGGTAATTCCAAATCCTAAGTTCGGGGTGTATATATGATATATATATAGCTTTGTCCTTATTAATCTCACCCACCTTACTTACTCTGCCTTAATGAAAATCTTTATATGCGTTAGAATATTCTGCTCCTAGCGATGGGGGTGCTTCTATCGCAGTACGTTGAAACGTTGATAGTATCGGGTCTCTAATGAGTCTGTAGAAGTATAGACGCCTTGTACTTATCATTGTTATCGATAACGCGGAATAGCATCGCGGCGGCGGTGAGGGAGGGTATGAGGGCGACGGTGAGGAAGGGTAATAAGGGCAGGCTGCCACACCAAGATTAGCATACAGACGTTTTTGGGGGCTTCGATTTTGCCTATTACGGTGTATAGTGGTTAACTATATTTATTCAGTACAGTTCCATACAATTTGCTAGTAAAACGGGTGTGTTTGGCATGGATCGACATTGCCAAGAAGTCGCAACCCTTTTGCAATTGCTAAATTTTGCGATTCAAGTAGCACTATCTGCAACAAAATCAAAGGTACCTCGCTTGAAAAAGTACGTACCGCAAAAGACAGGGTTTGGAAACTCCGCCGCTCGAGGCAGGATTAGAGAAGCAGGAGTAGGTGCTCATTCCCTCTTTGCTGCTGCATTTGGATCAACCAAGTAAAACCTTGGGAATGTCGGCACTGCTGATTTCGAGGTGCTGATGTTGAGATCAGGATTGATTCCGGCTCTCCAAGATTGGGTTCCGGGTCTGAAGAAAGGACGTTCTTGGCTCCTGAGAAGATACAAAGATAGCCTCTAGATACCTAGCAACGCAGAGTCTGTCACGGTCTGTGTCACGCGTGTATGTCTTCTTCTCCCGCCAAGAGATTTCGGCAAGCGGGAGCTTGTCTGTGTTGAGCTTCGCTTGTGGTCATGGTCTTGCAGTATTCTATTCCTGCTCTTCACTCCCGTTCAAAAATTGAATAGTATTGGGAGGGAAGATATGATCACGCCAGTGAGGAATCAGGCGCCCTATGGAACACAAAGTCCGTGGATATCAAAACTAAAATAGCGCTTGAGAAAAAACGTCCCACGTCCGGCGCGAATTCAACGTCATGGCCCACCGTCCTTCCTCACCGCATCTCCAGCATGCGAATCTTGACTACAGACCAGAGCCTCCATGAGAGGTCTACATTGACTCTCGAAATCGGGAATAGCCCATATGATGCGGACCTGTATCTACAAAGGGCGCTCTGTCATGAAAAGCTAGGATATCCGGACCTCGCGGCTAGCGATGCGTACAGAGCGCTCCTTTTAACGGATGAGCTGTTGGATGAGGAGGGCGAATACCATGAACAGGCTCTTCATGTGCTGGAGGTTGGGAGAAGGATGGAAGAAGGTCTAGCGACTAGCGGCGAGGTTACCAATGGGATGAATGGACACAGTGCTCGAGATATTTCGGACGAAAAGGGAAAAGGCTTTGGAAATCAAATAGATGGGGAGGATTTAAACGGTGAAGACCAGGAGCCTTGGTATGACGAGGTCGTTAAAGGCTACGCAAGCCGAAGTTATGAGTTATTGGCCCGTACGCTGGCAGAGTGCGGTGATTTGAAAACTGCGTACGAATTTTTGGAAAGAGGTTTGAGAGTTTTCCCAGGCGTGGAAAGATTGCAGAAGCAATGGGAACAGGGCCTTGAGAAGAATCGCAAGAGACAGTTACAACAAGACCCAGATTGGGATGATGCCCCACCGTTCATCCCTCGAGAGGACCTCCCAGAAAATGGTGCCGCAAGACGAGAAATATACCCATGGAACGATCATGAGCCTGATCGCTTCTCCAAAGAGACCCTCTCAATCATCAATACTGAATGCAAGAGATATAGCCCCAAATGCGAAATTCGCGCCGTCCAACTCCCCATACTCGATTTCAGCAATTCAAGCAAACCCTGTCAGACAATAAAACAGCTCGGAATCTTCGCCACCACCCCCATCGCTCCCCACGAAACCGTCCTACTCGAACCCAGCGTCATAACCTCCTCGACTCGCCTCCACGCCCCCTTCTGCGACGCCTGCTCCTCCCGCCTTCCGCCCTACTCACCCGATTCCCCCTTACCAGCATGCCCAGATTGCGAAGACACATTATTTTGCTCTCAAGCCTGCTCCGATCGCGCCCAGTCCCTCTACCACCCTGCCATCTGCGGAATCATAGACTACGATGTCGTAGCTAAAGATCCCTCCCCCTTCGCCGCAACAAATGCCCTCTACACGCTCCTCATAGCACGCACAATGGCCATGGCCGAAACCCAGAACATCCACCCGCTCGATCTCCCCCAGATAAGATACCTCTGGGGCGACTTCATCCCCTCCGCCGCCGGCTCCGCGCCTACATTACCATTTAATTTCGAAAACAACATCCAAGCGCCACTCCACCTGCTCAACTCCCTCTCCCTCGATCTCTTTGTCCCCTCGACCGTAGCGAGGTACGACACCTGGGTCATCAACACGCTACTCTCGAAATTTCGTGGTGTCGCCAATGCGAAAATGAATGAGCGGACGGGAATCCCGGAGGTAGCGGGCGTACATTGGCTTTGGAGTATGGCAAATCATTCTTGTGCGCCAAATGTGCGGTGGGAGTGGGAGAAGGGCGGGATGGGGTTTGTGGCTAGGGGCGGGGACGAGGTTGTTAGGTGGGGTGAGAAGAGGAACGAGGATGAGGCGTGGAAGGGTGGCATTGGCGAGGGAGAGGAGATGATGAATCATTATTGTGATGTTGAGTTGCCGGTTAGGGCGAGGAGGGAGTGGGCTGTTGGTGCGTTAGGAGGGGTTTGTGTTTGTAGGAGGTGTGTTTGGGAGGAGGGAGAGGAAGCAGGGAGGGAAAAGCTGGAGGACAGGAAAGGAGAGACTTAGTTGTAGGCGGAATGCCACTTCTCTGATCGAAGACATTGGAAACCTCACTCCCAATAAGCATTGCCATAGCATACAAAATCCAGCACAGAACTTAATACTCAGCGGCTTCCGAGGCTTATTCACTACCAGATAATAGCAAAAGCTTGCTACGACATGTCCAACGTAATTGCAAGAAAACTCCTCTCAACATTGCACTTCATTGTTGCCCTCTCACAACCCCCATTTTCCAATCCCCTCAATACATAAATCTTAGACTTCACTCACACCCACCCTAACGAACCGGTCAATCAACCACCGCACTCACACCCATCACCGACCTCGAAAGCAGAATTGTGAGTGAAACTGGAAATACCCAACGTCTCCGCCTCGTTCGACAGAACAAAATTATTCTCTATTCATTATCATCTCGATCATCGACGTGCTCCTAGCGCTCATCGGCTGCTTTGCGGCCCTGGTGAGTTTCGAGTGTGTATCAATTTTCATTGAGTATGGAAAGAGGCGCCCCGACTCGATGTTGGGATGGGATGATAGTGTTTGGATCACAGGGGGAGTTTTGCTATTTGGACAGAGGAAGAGGGGAATTCTTTTTTTCGATATGGACAGGTGGGGAATGTTGTGTGATGGAATAGTATCATAACACGTATGTCTTTAGATTATGGCGTCGCTGAGTGTTCCAGGTGTCGACGCGAATGATCTGCGTATTGTGAATTCGATTGGGAGCAGTAGACTTCCTGTATGTATCGCAACATCATACCAGATCCAGTACTGTGGCAAGGCTGAATAGGTTTGGGGCTGGCTCGCTACCAAACTGTGAAGAAAGCCTAGACTTTAGTTTCATGGGATAGATGGGATTTTGAGAAAGTCTTTTTCCTCGGTTTTTCAATCGCTGTTTCTTGCAACAATTCAGTAGCACATATCAGGTCGGCTCAAGACGTTGCAAAGTATCCAGATCCACCACCCAACTACCAAACCTATATAACAGATATCAGAAACCGACCAACCAAAGTCAGCAGCCATGGCAGCAACTCTAAATGGGGATGGCTACGATGAAGAGTTCCTCCTCAATGACCTTGTTAAGGGATTGATGACTTGTCTGGTAATCTGTCTAATGACCTTATTATTGTGTATCATCATGCCAGCAACTACCGCAGGACTTGAACTTGACATTGATTGTGTGACTATGAGCGGCAACTGCAAAGACGGCAGATGGTAGAAGGCACGCGCAATGATACTGGTATGGGTCTGGGGCTCCCGGTTGCAATTCTGGGATTTTGCGTAAGCGGCGGGATAGTATCAATGGGGTGGATGTGGATACCCGGGGTTCTTCGGGTCGATTGATGCATGATCTCTTTGCGATCGAGCTGGCGCATACGGTTGATATGCGTAGGAATTATGTTGGTCTACAGTGGTTGCATCTCGAGGTCATGTCGTCGTATCACTTCGGTTATAGCCAGAAGGGAAAACAGCGATTTTGATCACCACCACTTCTCGCAAAGCACCCTCTCCGCTTGCATCCCTTTCGCTTCTCTCAGCACGCCCACAGCCCAATCAGTCATAACAGGTGGCCCGCAGACATATGCCACTATGCCATTCCTCTCCTTCACTGGGCCAAGCGCGACTTCCAGATCCCGCTGCTCAAAGCGTCTGAGTTCGACGTTTGAATTACCAATACAATCGGCATCCCATTCCAGTGACCTGATGGCCTGCAAGCGCTCCTCGCCACTTAGATCCTTGGGTAAAGCAGCGTTGGTGACGAAGAGCTTGAAAGCACGGTGGACATTTTCGAATTGTGCGGATTTATTTGCGAAATGTGGGTTGAAAATGGAACCAAGGCGTTCGAGAAAAAGGATGGATGATGGCTTGCCGGTGGGACCCTTTTTAGCGCTATATAGGAAATGGAGGTAGCGTGGGCAATTATTCACGTTTTGGGAGAGATGCGAGAGGATAGAGATCAGGGGACTGAGTAAGTTTGACTGTGAGCAACGGCAATGGTGGAGTCACCTAGTTCATGCTAAACTCACTTTATACCCACACCACCTGCAACGAAAACCACTTTTTCAATGCTTGCCAGGTCGATACCTGGAGGAGGCCAGACGAAGCTGCCACCCGCTCGTATGCTGAGCTGAGATCCCAATATTTTGGACGATGCCTGCCATAACCATGCAGCCGGAGGATTCCTTGGCGAGGCCTGAATCGCAAGCTCCATATATCCATTCTTCTTTTCAAGATCTTCCGGTGTAGATGTGATAGTGAAGCCGCCTGCTTGTGGTATTCCTGGGACATGTACGTCTAGCCACTGGCCTGGAAGAAACTACTGTAGGTGTCAAAAGTCAGCAAGAATTTACTGCAAGCATTGAGATGCTTTACCTTGATCGACTTCTTCGCCTCAGGCGTGCTGGGCTTCAATTGCAAAAGCCGGATATTGTGGTTGACCTGATCTATCTTGTCAAGTACCACCGTGTGCAAACCAGGCTGTCGAAGTTCTGCAGCAGTTCGCTCTTCATGAGTCAAGGATGCCATTGAGCCCAGTACTTTGCGTGGAAGTATACCACCGGGCAGAACCGTTGCCAATGCCCTTGAGGCTTGTTTAGTGCATGGGTTGCCATTCAAAGCCCAACAGGCACGGACAGCTTGCTTCAACAGCATTGAGACATCAAACATGTAGTCTTGAGGAGCGCAGTCTAGAACATAATTGTCAAGATTGATGACGCCTTTGCGGGCCGGTTCCGCGCAAAGTCTTAGGATCGACAAATGCCAAGCAATAGTATATTCCATCCGGACGCGTCGCGATACTCTACTGCACACCTCACATTCCTTTGCCTATTCCTTGACACAGTGGCAGCTTTATATTGCATGGTTAGGTCTGACATTCACATACACAACATGGGGAGCACCCAGAACAGTCCACCGTCATCAGCGTCACCAGACACCAACACGCAGACCTCAGAGGCGCCAGACAGCGACTATGCTCTCCTGGTGCATTCTCAGGACACTCTGAGCCAGCAGACAGGTCCAGATATAGACAACCAACGTCCTGCCCGCCAAAAACGCCGCCGAACGAGGCAAGAATCATGCAATATATGACTGAACACCTTTTGTTTACTGATCGCTTCTTAGCCCAGAAGATCATGCCATCCTAGAAACCGAATACGAGCGGAATTCTAAGCCCGACAAGGCCGCAAGAATCGCGATCGTCAGCCGTGTTGCCCTGGGAGAGAAGGAAGTGCAGGTCAGTAAAAATAACAGCGAAAGGAGAGCTCGCGTGCCCAACTGGCCACCAAAAGGTGACCTGGTACACGACACATGGCCAGAGCTGACTGCTACTTCTTCCAGATTTGGTTCCAGAACCGTCGTCAAATGACGCGTCGAAAATCCAGGCCTTTGCTACCTCACGAGATCTTCAGCTTTCACTCAAGCCAAGAGCATTCAGACAATGCCAATTCTTCGAGTTTCTCGGCACAGGGCGGCAGCCAACAGCAGCTTGCGTCAAGCCAGAGCAGCATGATAAACACCCAGTCGACAGCCAACGGCGTCCACATTAAGCCTCCAGGTACGGTATCAGCTGACGCAATCTCTTCGAACATACGTCAACATACAGCATCAATGCCGTCAAGTAACACCATGACTCAACATCCTCGCAACTGCAGCACAGACCCCGCACATTGCACGAACTCGTCAAAGTTGGAACAAAAGGCGGAGGGTAATCAAGCCCGTGTCACAGATCTGATCCGGTCTCTATCGCAGACAGCTCCAATCAAGAGACGCCCTGGCTACCTTGCAAACCGTCGTAGTGCTTCCTTCGTCATACACGATGAGCACCATGATATGCTCCAACAATCACGGACTTCAACAATTGGAAAGACGTGTCCGGAGGACAGGTCAGCCACGTCGTCACAGCCTCTGAAGCGCACACCTTCCAATGTCCGACTATCATTATCTCTCGATGGGAAAGCAGAGGTCACAACTGGTACTGGAAAAACGCCATCACCTCCACGATCTCAGCCTATGCCACTCATCAATTCAGCACCTCGTCCACATACCGGTCTTCAACGCAGCTACAGCGCCATCGAACCCATCAACAAGTCTTTTCAAGAGCCTTTCTCCGCTCCTTACTCAAGGCATGCTGTGGCCGGGAGATCACGAGACGCAAGAACCTGGGAGTTCTACTGCGACAGCGACGTGCGCAATGCGTTGACAGAGCAAGCAGAGCTCCAAGAGAGCGGATCAGCGACTGCCGTCATCAGCCTCATAAGGTCACACAGCAATAAAGCCAAAGCCATGGCTCCAAACCTGAACAAGCGCTTAGCTCAACCGCAGAAGTCCGACTCACCCAAAAGACTCAAAGCAGACGGATCGAAAACCGGCAAGCCAAAACTCGGACGCGCGTCATCTTCAGTCGCCAGACTCCAGACCGATGATGGCCATCCACAGAAGCAGAAGCCTCGGAAGGACGGACACAAGCACTCAAAGTCCAATTCTCAGTCTGTCATCTTCCAAGACTATGAATGCGACTCAGACAAAGAGAATTGGGCACCAGGCACCCAGACAAGCAATCCGCCTAGGAGTAGGCCTGCAAAGTCTCGCCAGGCAGCTCGTATCCTGGAAGAGAGTCTTCGTGTCCCGAGCCAGTCATCGAGCCTGGATGCGCTAATGAGTCGGGGGAATAACGCGTCTCGTCGACTGAGCGGGAAGGGTTCCAGCGGTGAGGGGAAGGAAAATGGAGACTTTGAAGTGGATGACGAAGTCGCTGCTTTTATGGGCGAGTCAGGGCCTCGAGGCGTCGAGGACCTGGATTGTGTACAAAATCTGTTGTCATTAAGCCAGGCGGCATGGCGCTGAGTACTGGTGTAAGTCAGGTTACGATGAAAATGTTCGATGCGGGGCACGAAGCGTGCGAAATCATTTCCAAAAGTGATGTCGGTTTGATGATGTACGATACCTTTTCATTTCCTACCCGACTAGTTCATCCTTGACCGTGGTATAAGAGATGATGCCGAGATGTCTGCGTGCAGCAAGTGTTGTTGAGGTCGTCGGTGGGGAGACGTGGGAGATCGGATATACGCCGCCGCCAAGCGTTTTATCGCTAGCGTGGTCCATAACCACGACAATCTGGCATTCCCTGAGATTGAGCACTATATTAGATGGTAGAACGGGCACAGTTAGTTAAACAAAATCACATTCCATTGAGCAAGTCCCGTTCATTCATCTATATATCGCGTCCGCCTTTTCGTACAATAGGCTAGATATCTAGCAAACACCTCATTTCATGAGCAGAGCATCCATCAACAATGTGAAAAAGACTCGAGCTAGATAGTTTCCATGCGCTTAAAAGCTTGAGCTGGCTAAACATCCATACCCTAAATTCACGAGTTGGCTGTTCACTATCCTCCTTCGCATTTGAGCTGGACATCTGCCACTCGCTTGCGTATTTGAGCAGATTGGCTGCTGTTCCTTAGCTTTGTAAGCTGGAGCGTCGCTGTGCTGCTTGGCGCTTTAGCGAAGCCTCTGTTGTTTACTCATGACTGGTAGCTGATGGGAACTCCTATAACGGACACAGATTCAATCTTAGACGGCGTTTGAGGCGTTCGGGAGATGAAGATGCCTTGGTCTTTGCTGAGGGTACTCATCATTGGGAGAGATTGATAGCGTCGTCGACTCCAAATGACATTGAGAAGTGCACGTCTCTCCTGTAGTTTCTGCAGAGTGTATTCCTTTGCAACGTTACTGTTTGTACACGGTGCTATTGACACTTGCGGGGTTTGAAGGTGTAAATTGTATGAACTGGCGCGATTAGGTGTTAGGACCTGGATTGGAGTTGCAATGACTTGGCTATTCCTCTGAAAAACTGCTGCGACTTTATATACGAATGGATACATTGTAGATATCATGTCGGAAGTGCTTTTTTGGGTTTCCTTCGCTACACTCAAAGATTTCACGATTACAAAATTGTAAACTAATCAACTTCTAAAGACTATATCAGCCAATGTATGCTACCAGTCATCGGCCTCCTCGCGCTCCCAGCTAGCGGATGGTGGATCTCTCTTACTAGAGCCAGGCGTCGGTTCTTCGTCCGAAGAGTCTTGATCGTCAAAGTCGCCGCAGCCCCTGGAAACCTCATCCCAAAGCTTTACGATTCGACGCGCCGATTTTAGACGTTTTGGTTTGGTACAAGTTATTCTCGGCGATTAGGTCCATAAATGTCGAAGGCTGTAGCGAATCTCTCACACTGCTTGTAAGATATCTCATATAACCGATACTCTTCTCCCAGCCTAATGTGTGTGACCCTCGACGATGAGCGGCCGCCTTTGGCTACACAGATTTTCTCAAGATTCGCATAATGTGGCGTCTTGCCCAGGCGCTTTTGGATGAAAAAGAGCGCAGTCATCCCTTTGTAAACATAGAAAGTCGCAGGATTCCCTTGATATATGGACGATTCCGTTGCGAACGCCACTTGTCCTCTCAGAGACTCGAGGTTGAATAGTTGCACTTTGATCTCGTGATGTAATTTTTCACACGCATTCGCTCCATTCTCGAGGAAAGTTTTTGTTGTCGTTGCACAAGCATTTGTTGCACGCTCGGTGAACGTATTGGGGAACGTACCGAGAGCAGTCCAATGCGAATAAGCAGGAGACAGAAAAAGACACCACATATGCCTCAAGAATGTTGCCCAAAGCGTGGTCGGAGGATCATCAACATAGATATTTGGATCATCACCTCGCCTCAGAAGCTCGGCAATGAGATCGAAATCTTCGGATGGCGGATAAAGATAATCATAATCAGGACGACGCTGCATCAGGTAAAAATCATCTCGAAACGCCCACATGGAACAGCAGAGCAGATAGTTTGCAGTGTCTCGATCAGGAGGCTTGCTCTGCGAGTCGAGCATTTGGGTCACATAGCGAGATAGACCCCATGAGGCTGCAGTTCCGAGAAAATCCACTGGTTGGTTTGAATGCTTGCCCAACCCATTCTTGACCATCGCTTTAGTCCTGGCCGGATGGAGGTAAGTTGTAGAGCTCGACTCTGAGCTCGAGGACGTGCTTGACAATGTAGACTGAATACTTGGAACCATAGGCCTCGTGTCATAGAAATGATAGGGTCCCCATCGCGAGCACCAGTGGGTTTGCAGAGACGAAACCGTACGCCGCCGATCCACAGCCGCCAAAATACGATCTATTTCATCGCACAGAGAAACCTGCGCGGTCCCACTTTGCTCCCCGGCCGAGAACACATTACACATTATACGGGAGATTAGCTTCGTAGCAATATTGTCTTCAGAAATGCCAAGTTGGTGGTGAGGCATCTTTGCAAACCCCACTAGTCTTATTTTCGTAAGTAGCGCCCTAATGTAAGACGTGCAATGGTATACATTTGACTGTAAGTATTGTTCCAAGAAGTTTTTCCCCTGCTTATTCTGCCGAAGGAAATCGGCGGCGGTTCGATGGAGAAAGTCAACGCTAGTGTGTAGGTCATAGAATGATACGGCAGCTAGTCTTTCAGCATCGAGATCCTGAGCGGACGAGAGAAAGTAGGAGATCTGGCCAGATGTTTCTTCGTCTGTCTCGAAGCTCACTTCTTCCTGTTTTGGAGTGGTCATTATCCAGATGGACTTCTAGAAATCCCACGCATATTGTGGGGATTTTTCTTCTGGTGGCGTCGCAGAAAGATATTGCCTGTTTCACGGACAATTCAGGCAGCTGGTCGAACGCTCTATAGGAATCTGTTAGACCCTCAAGTGTCATCTGGAGCAGTAACACGGCGTCCTGTCGATAGACCTGTTCGATATTGCTCAGCATGTGTGCGTACATGTCCTCAATGTCGGACGGCATTATCGAAGTCTTTTGTCTAGCTGCTCCACATTGTCTTCATGTTTGAGGCCTCTGATCAGCTCCCGGACTGCCAAGTCGACCCAAAGAAAGACCCCATGGGCCTTTCCCACTACGATGTCGACAAGGTTGGAGGCCTCCTTTTTAGAGAATTGCTTGAGTAATAAAGCACTCAGCTTATCCGACACATATGCTTCGATGTCTCCTTCAGTCAGATCTTGCAATCTTAGCATCGCATACGAACTATAGTCGTCATTATATGACCGCTATGGCCGACTCGACAAGCATACTTTAACGTCGCTTGTTTGCACATTGTGGATCAATGTGATCAAGTCATGCTCATCTCCACTAATTTCGTCCAACCCATCGATGAAGATGCACTTGCGACATAGATCCTTCGCCTTCAGCATTACGCTTTGCAGGGTTGCCTGAAGTCGCCGTCCTGTCTAAGCTCCACTTGGTCCTATAAGATTGTCCGGATGTGGCACTGGGCCCTGAGCTGGCCGACGCTTGACTTGGTATGGGAATCAGATCTGGATATCTATCGAAGACCTGGTGGAGCAGCGATCTCACTAGGCCCTCAGAGCTTTTCTCCAACGTGTTCCCTGCATTCCAAAAGAAAAAGCTAGGAGTGAAGACCTCCTTTGTTCCTGACCAGAGCTTTAGTGACTTTAGAGTCTCATCATCCTGATGAATGTAGTTCATCAGCGTTGACTTTCCTGATCCAGCTTTACCGCTGATCCAATAGGTGCCCTGCCCACTTGCAAGCCATTCAACGAAACTGTGCCACTGACGGACTGCCTTGTCGGATACATCTGGTTCGAAGATCCATCGAAATATCCTCGCGTGAGCCTCCTTAATGGTTTCTTCCCGGCGTTTTGTTTCAGGATACCACAAGCTCTCGAGATAGCGCCTATGGTAATCATCGTGAGCAAAGTCCCTTTCATGTCGCTGGACTTCATTGGTGATATGTTGCTTAATTGATTCGCTTTCGTTGTGGACGAGGATTTTCAGCTCGTCAAAGCTTTTCGGGCCCTGCGCCAGACTTTCAATCATTGTCTGGACTTTCTGATCTAATTTCTGCAAGTCCTGCTGCTCTTGAAGCGACAAAAGACCAACGCGCTTTCTAATAAAGACATTCATCAGCATCCCTGGCCTGGTGTCAGAATGAATGGCAATTTTAAGGGCACAGAAGCCTGTATACACAATTTATGTAAAGAGAAGAGCAAATATTGGGATAGTCGACGTTATTGACGAGCTGCTCTCAGATTACTGTTACCCTCTGCAATGGCTGGAAAGCCTATGAGGTTACTCAAATCGAAAGTACTCGTGCTCCAGTCGACTGAGCTGAGGTGATGACGCACCTTAAGTCAATGAGAACACGGCTATCCAGAAGCTTCCTGTAATCCACGACTCGCTTCTGAATTTCATCGATGGCACCTTTCTTCCATAGAGCCTTAATCGACTTTCGAATTACTTGTCGCTTCTTGTAAGGCCCATTGACTTTGAGTGTCTGCAGCTCTACTATCAAAGCCTGAGCAGTGTCAGAACACTTCTCGCCAAGGTCCAAAAGCTCGTCTTCATTCGATCGACTTGGTAGAACCAGCCTGGTCCGAAGGCCAGTGAGATGCGTGGCCATCTCTTCGACGTCTTCATTCTCGGATAGAAAACAGTCTTTGTAGAGCTCTCGGCACTTTTTCACCGCCTTGGTGCTGAAGTCGACGACTTGAATGATAGCGCAGGCAAGGTTGAAAGCTGTGAGGGGATCCATGGTAGCTTTTGTAATGACTTCTCGTAAGGCTAGCTCAATGCGAAATGAAAGAAGCTATCATGTCTCGGTGCATATCATTGTATCCGAGGACGGCACATCTACTTGGAAAGTATCTACTCCCTACTTCTGTAGCTCTGGAATCAAGATGTTGCGTTACGTTGGCGAAGCCGGGAAACTATCGTATTCAAGTGCCAAGCGTCTAGTCTCGAGCGTTGTGCATGTTTAGACAGCCTACCTTCCAGTTTGTTGGAAGAGCGAGGTCCAAACCCATTGCTAGCTCGAGCTAGTGCGTAGTATGAACTATGGATAACTAGCAATGATAGGGTCTTTGATTGGGGGCTTTGTGAGCAGGAAATTTCCATCATCACATTTTATCATTTGGATGCGTAGGATGCATGGGTAGAGTCAGAAGCATGACTCGTCAACCGCTGGTGTTGCGACTAGATGAATCTAAAGCTGCTGCACTTGTCCTGCCGTAGCTTCCCCCTCTACTCATCCTCCTCATCCGCATCATCATTGACCACATTGAAAAACCTGAGCTCGTAGACACCTTTTGATGTAGAGACCACACGTAGCCAATCCCGCAGTTGCTGCTTCTTAAGGAATTTCTTCGTCCTGGACACCCGCATCAGCATCTCAATCGTGCCCATACTGGACGCATATACTCACAAGTACTTCAGGTACCTCCCAGAGAATTGTGTATGTGCGATGACCTCGATCTTCCCATCTCCTTGCTGGCTGATGGTAATTGTGTCGCCCAGGTTACCCACTCGGTTGTCGACCTTGATCTTGTCGTGGAGAAACTTCTCGAAGGCAGCGACGTCAAAGATCTTGTCTGAGGCAGGTTGGGAGGCGTTGATGATGAACTGTGTCCGAGAAAACGATCAGCTGTCGTTCCATTGCAAAAAAGTAAGTCTAGAGCACGGCTTCGCTTACCTTCTTGGTGATCTTGCCAGGTTTCTGGCCTTTGGGAGGTGCTTGTCGCAGCGCGCTCGTACGTTGGGTTTTCTACATTGCACTTAGCCTACTGCTCTGTGAGACCCTAGCCAAAAGGCTAGGGCAGAACAGCAAAGCGGTGCAATACATACAGTTGCGGGAGCCATTGTAAAAGATCGGTTGGAAGGTCGCAAAGAAGTGTATATCCTGTACCTTGTGTTTGCCTTGAGGGTGGTCGAGGGGATCACAGAAGGTCTAAGTGCGGCAGCGGTCGCTTACTAGCGCGATAACTACCCCTGCGCCGATCTTCTACAGAGAACAATCAAGTGATATAGCAAACAACCACCTGCCCTCTTGAAAACTTCCTCTAAGCTTGTCTGTGGGGGATTAAGCGCTACATTGTTGAATCAAGTCCGTCATGGCAAGCGTAGGCTCTGCATCCCTGGGAATGGTCAGCCCAGCTATCTTCGAGCAGCTCCAGACTAAACTCGACGAAGATTCGCAGGTTCGGGAGGAGCTACGGAACCTAGTACAGTCAATGGAAAAGCAGGGTACATCTTTCGCATCCATATTGCGACCAGGGAACCTTTCTAATGTTTGGCCAGACAGGACTACAATGTCAATACTCTCCCGAGCCCACTCTATCTCTCAAGCAGAACGTTAGCTTTGTTCTTCGATCCCGATCTCAGCCGCAATTTTCACACTGATCCGTGTGCACAGTCGGCGTTACGCTTGCTGAAGCTTGGGAATCTATCGGCAAACAAGTCGAGACTGTCGCCAAGCTCAACGAGTTAGCGTCGAAGCATCCATACTACAAGTACAATAGCATGTGGTCAAGGGAGATGCAGAGCATTGTGGGTGTTTCGGCAAAGTGGAATCGAAAATTCTCTCTAACGAGCATTAGAGCTTGGCTGTCGTTCTCTGGGGTTGGCTCAAGAATGATGGAAAGCTGTTCACGATCGAGGGGGTGGGAAAGCTACTTCATGGTAAGAAGCGACAGTACCGCTGCATATAAAACCGCTGATCTCAGGAAACAGTCCCTGTCAGCCTCAAGGAACAGGACGCCTTTCACTTGACAATTGAAGAGTATCTACAATCTCTCATAACTCTCATTGAAGAGTTAGCACGATTGGCTGTCAATTCTGTGACGCTAGGAGACTATCAAAGACCGTTGGAGATCAGTCGATTCGTCAAGGATCTTCATGCAGGCTTTCAGATACTGAATCTCAAGAATGACGCGCTTCGGAGACGAAGTGATAGCATCAAGTATAACGTAAGTATTCCGATACTTCAGAGAGGATCATTATTGACTTCAAGGGATTAGGTTAAGAAAATCGAAGACGTGGTCTACGACCTTTCGTTGCGGAATCTTGTACCTCGAGGAACAGGCCCCGCTTGAAACCATAAAAACCACCGTTGACGATGGGGTCCCTTTGCTATCGAAGGGGGAAGAAGATTGGATTGATATGGAGTTAAAGGTCTGCCCATAGCCTTTCTGTTGTTGGAAAAGAGTACGTGAAACCGACTCAACACGGCAAGGCTATGGGCTCACTGATTCTCAGGGTGTAAAGGCACAATCGTACTTACCGTGCCGTCGACCTAAATCCTCACCATAAGATATGCAAGCGCAAGATGCAAATGCAGAGACACTTTCAAAGATCTTGATTCGTGTTCATCTTTGCTAGCGCATCAAAGACATTGTCTTCCGACATCGGCACTCTTTCCTAGCCCTCCTTCAGCATGGCCGCGGCACAGAGGTCGGGCTGCTTATAGCTACTCGTTCGTCAACGCACAGAAGACTACAAAATTTGGCAGTAATTCCAACTTAGATGGGGGCTAAAGGCTTTATGTCAAATGAAAGACCCACAATCCACTTTGCCGGTAATGACATCTTACAAACCATAGCCCCTTTGAATTCTGCCCAACGATTCGTCAACATGGATGGATTGCCAATTACACCTTTCAGAGTCTTGAAACATCTGCCTTAATAGCAGTCGCATGATTTCAATTTGGCATCTAATCAGCCTTACAGCTTCGAAAAGCTCGCTTGTCTTGTTTCAATTGACCGCGCACATCTCAGAGCATACGTGAGAACTATAGACAGGTATAGAACTCACCCAAGCAATCCCTAGGAGCGCTTTCGGACGCTTGAGACACAGCGGCAATGTACAGCCTCCAGCTCATGACGGCAATTGCGAGGCTGATAATATCGGCGAATATCGATTACTGTACCCCACCAAAGACATCTTCACAGCACGGAAGAGCTCCTCAATGTTACTCGTACTAGCACCACTACGAGCAGAGAAGACCATCACTATGCCCGCGAAATCGCGAAGCCCGCAAATACTTGCATCCATGCGTGCGAACAGCTGACATGATATCTACCAACGAGCGCCTGCATCCCCAAATCCTACACCGCTTGCACATTCCAAGATAACGCCCAACCCAGATCTTCGATCTCGCCAAACCTGAAATCCCTCGACGAAACGAGAAGAAACTTCTCCCGCCCTTCTGTCGCAAACGCCCACTTGCAGCCCGCCTACTCCAATGTCACACTACCACGTGGTGAAAGCCACGCATGCACCTTTTTCGTTTCGGCAAGCTAGTTTCGCGACACCCCTCGGAGGAAGCATTTAGAGTGGGCTGCAGCAAGCCATTCTACCCTGGAATGCAACATTACCACGAACACTATGCTGAAATATTGTGATTACTGAACCCATCCCAATCCAGTAAATGCTCGTTCCACGGCGTACTAGTCAGGACTTATCCACAATGGGAAACCCAGAATCGGGCGTCCGAGGTGCATGTTCGGCCAAGGAAATTGTAGATTGTGGGGTAAGTTTTTGCGACGAAAATTGCATTTTCAAACCGTGACACGCCATGATTCTACTTGCCGTTACTTCTTCGTCAATATTGCAACTCTGTTTATTCATGCCGGGATGGATAGATCGTGGATCGGATTTCGATAAAGATTGCTTCACCGTCATCGCTCGTCATAGAAGAACGGTATACAAGAGTAGAACGAACGCTTGCTTCGTATAAGGCACACTTATCACTTCTTAAGACTTCAGACCTGAGTCCAGGCTCTCGCAATCACCCGATCAAACATCCCATCAAAAGCTCATGGTCCAATCGCAAGAACACGGAGTAATGAAGGTAAGAAGTGGTATAAATTGCGGTGGGACGCCAACCAACCAACCAGCCAGCCAATCAGGCCGATTCGCCTAGGTAGAGTCAAGAGAACATTGAAGCCCGCACCGAAACCCGTACGCGAGCAATCGCACATCGTCATCGCATCGCCATCGCCATCGGAACACCAAACTCCTCCACCCTCACGTGTCAACCTCTAGAACCCCATTTCGACACACCCATCCCCAAAAAAGCCTTCAGACGCGAATGGATCAAAGAAAGTCCTCGATGCCGATGACTGCTGATTCCCATCGCTCCCAACGACGGAACTCTCTCGACTCGACTTAACAGACTCGAGTTCACTTTTCAACTGCTTTACCTCCCGCTTCAACAGCGCATGCGTGCTGTCCAAGTCTGTGTACGACTTGGCCAGGGTCCGGTGTTTGCTTTCGAGTTCCGAGAGCTCGGCTTCGAGATGCTGGACGTGTTTTTCTTTGCGTTCGCGAAAGGCGCGTTGGGACGCGCGGTTCTGGGCTCGGCGGCGGATGCGCGTGTTGGAAAATATTTCTTTGTCTTGAGTCGTGTTTGAGCGCCGCCGTCGGCGGTCTTCCAGTTGTGGGCGGGTGAGGTCGGTGAATTCGATTGAGTTGATTATTTGGGGCTGCGTTTCGATGTATTGGGGGTAGGTTGTGGGGCTGGAGTAGGAGGTTTGGTAGTTGTCGAGGCTGGAGTACGTCTGGAGGGAACATTGTAAGTGCTCGGTGTTGATGTAGACGATGGAGATAAGAACTCACCATTGGAGGACTTGGGCTGGGGTCGGTTGAGGTATCGTCGTAGCTGCAGGGCACGAGCTCTGGGACGTGGGCGAAGGACATTGGTGAGCCGCAGTATTCTGGGCCAGGCGTTATGTATAATTGATCCATGACAAGTGGCGATAATAGTTTGAGTAGAAGATGAGAAAGGCTGGAGGTTGATCAACGCTTTTGAGGTGCGAAGCTCGTGATCACACTGGACAATGTTTGGGAGCAATGTCGTGATTGTTGTTAGGTGATATCAGCGGATGTCAAATGGCAAGAGTCATAGCTATATAGACACAGCTGCAGGCCTACACCGTCTTTTACACTTTGAAGCATATTCTGCATGAAGCAGCCGCCCCCCAAGCACCATTATCAGTAGTGCCACGTGTGGACAATCTGCTTGAGGAGGAAATAGCAGGGTAAGCCATGGCAGACAGCCACATTTATGTTGGAGTGTGACCTAAGTGACGCTTGACTGGAGGAAGCGTAAATAGTTTCGTCTTTTGCAGCATGGTAGTGGACTCGAAATATTCCCTGCAGCTGCTAAAACGAACCTGCAGCATGTTCTGGTCAGCTGCCAAGAAATTACATACTTACTGCATCCTCACCGAATCAGGCCATCCTTCGCGGTCGCCTCGCTTATGATTGCCGCAAGCCACTTCCCTCCGCACTTTTGACACTCTTTTAATCGAGCCTCATCGCGTTCTTCCTCTCCAATAGGCCTACTTTCTCCAATACCATATTGTGCCGATTCTCGGCCCTGGTAACTCTTTGCTGATATTCGTGTCTGAAAAACACCTGCGGTGAGGGCTGTTTCAAGTGCATATGTAGAGTTGGAGGACGGGCTGCCTAAGATGGTGTGCAGGGTGTGCATGGGTCGCACTGCTATCTCTACATGGCCTAGATATTGCGCGTCTGCACCTGATAGCCAGCTGGAGGAGTTGAGTAATCGTTTTGATAGAGATCTCTTTGCTGTTGTCCAGCCCATTGTCACATCAATGTATAGACCCTGATGAATCAAGAACAATCGGTACTCGATAGAGGCTCTAAGCCGTATCGATCAGTCGAATATTCTGGACGTTCAAGTCTGAGATAAGCATATCTTAGCAGATTTACATTCTCAGAGTCCATCCTATTATACGGATTGCCCTGTGCTCTGCTCGACAAGCATCCTAAGAACACGACTGAGAGCAAATTATATGACGTATTCCATCTGTGTACGCGCTATCGCCCAACTGGGACAGTCCTGCCACTGGATCACACGCCGGCTTTGTTAGCCATTGCATCGCTGGCCCGTATCCCCTAATTGTGACAGAATTCATTCTGAGCCGGTCTGAAATGGAGAAGGATCGCTATTTTCAATTTAGCTGCATGAAACTTGGATTAAAGAATTAAGATTGTCCTTTCCTGTGGCTATGAAAAAATATGAAGACGAGATACGAAACATCACTCGCGATGTAGTATGGAGAAACAATCGAATGAAGAATTTATGTGGAATGCGGTTGCTCTTGCCTCATGGGGAGCTCTGGAAACAAAATTGCTATCTATGTTCATCAAACGAACGATAATGGACCGAGTGATCGACTTACGACTTAGCAGATTACTCTGTCCGGACCTGAACCTACGATTCGGGTCTTGGAAGCACCCAGGAGAGGTAGTTGCAACACTCAATGGCCATCGCCAGAGCTCAAACAGAGGTACGGTCTATAATTGTCGTTTCAAGTAGGCAAGTGTGGACTGGGCGACCCACAGATGGGATTGATGGCTTTATACCTTGTCATGGAATACTGGCTCGCATCTTGAAACCAAGTTTCGTCGAATGAAAAGGCCTGATACACGATTGTGGAGTTGAAATGATGCCAGATCAGGATCTAGGCTGTGCCCTGGCTTGAGCGAAGCCGATGTGGAAATTAGGTCCATGAATCCTGCGAGCAACATCTGAATCTTCCGTTTCGACTAGTTAATTCCCAACTGGTGGAAGGTGATTGCCTGTTTTAGAAGCTCTCTACCCGGACGACAACGTGTTTGAAAGAAAGAAAATGGGGCCCAAAAATCCATAATGCCAGTCCGGCATTTCCGATATGGTTGACAGGGCGGCCAAAAGTAATCGTAGGAAATAGGTCTGCAGCATATCATAGAAGCCAATTGATCAAGACCCAGACCGGTCTCATTCTCGCTGAAAAGTGGGCAGCTAGGAAAAGTCCATTTGATTTCCTCTCACTTAATTTGTTTCTCTTGTCGGTCTGCATATAAAGTTTGAGGTTTCCACGAAGAAGCAAGCAGAGATCTGAGGTGTTGCAGAAAGAGAACGGTGCTAGCAATTTAATAATGTGACAGACTCAAGAAAAACATTACACTAGCCATCTCGCGGAAGTCTATCCCACGTAAGTGATTGTAGCGAATCCGAGAATGGTTCAGCCGCATACGATATTTCGGACCAGACCAGCGACGTGGCACGTTCGACATGAAGAACTTGGCGATCATACTAGCCAAATTCTGACCGATTAAACAAGCTTCCGAGATGGCAATGAAGTCATGTTCTGGGGCTCTGTGCCCGAGCGAGACTGTATCTTGATGTCGTGCCTCAGCGTGTGGGGACTGCATGAGGCGGCACAATGGAAGGCGATTTCACTTCCCAACCGAAGAACGAGCTTGTATGCTAGATAGTAACGAGAACGGAGCCCGATGTAGAAAGGCATGCATGACCAATGAGCGTCAGAGTCTGTCATTATTGAAGGAGCACCAAGATGTTAGCAATGAGAGGAGTAGGCGCCGTAACATGAATGAAGGACTGAAAGAGGTTGAATAAGCTGAAGCTGAAGCTGAGGAAGGAAGATGCGTGCTCGTAGCGCAAGATGTCATTCAGACCCTTCGGGCACTTCCTTCAGGGGAGAAGCGCTTACCTAAAGCGACAAGGCCGGGTAATTTTAGGGTCCGCTCCCACGTGAGTTTCTGTTGTTTCAGAGTCGGAAATGATTCAATGCATGGTGCACCTTCCCGGTTGACCGTTCACCGTTCAGCTGCAGATGCAGCTTAATGGCAACCGCCTGCCTTTTCCCCACCATCACATAATAACGGGCGAATGCCTTCATGACTGAGCAGTCCTAAATCTTCCATTGGCCCTATCAAGAGCAGTACTAGACTACTTGCGCTCCACGGCATAAAGTCGCCTACCGGAGCAATCCACGTCTCACTTCGAGTCAAATCGGCAAACGAAACACATCGGCTCATAGCCTTCCAAGTCCAACATTCTATCACCTGATGACTGCTCGTGTGCTTCACCCAGCCATCTACTTTCCAATCTTCGAGTATACAGGCCCTTGTGAGCGTAACAGGAGCAGATTCCAGTGGTGACAGACCGCCCATTACGCTGCTGATCTTGCCCAACGGTCTTCCAAATATATACTCACCTCGTCGCAAGTGTGGTCTCCTGAATGACGCTACACTGATCTTCGTACTCTCCGCTTATAGGGACTAAGCCCCGTACGTCAATTCCTATCTCAGAAGCAGTAATCTGCTTGGTGGGGGCCATTGCCTGCAACAATATCAACGTAAAAGTGTCTTCACTACTTTAGGAAGCACACAACAACGCTGCTGAAATATTGTACTGACCATCGTGTACGTCCCATAGGCATTCGCTTTGCCCTGTCACAGCTCTCACCGTTCTGGGCCCTCATCGAAGAGCTTCCTCCTTCACTATCATCATTCTGGTAACAGATAATCTCCCGCTCCACACCCGAGTCCCCACTTGCAGAATTCACTCTGCCCATATAAATACAATACCGTGTGGGCCAAGGCTATTGTTGGACTGGTCCTGTTCATCTGAAACCAGAACCTCAGGGGAAGAGTGCGCTCGTCACGGCTTTACCTCGGAACTTCCTCCAAGTGCCCCAAGTGGGAAATTTCTACCATCAAAGAGCGGGACTCTATGATTTTCAGCATGTGCTTCCCTAGAACTGGAGGCAATAGCCTCGCGCGCTCGAATAGCGAGGATAGGAGGAAGAACCTGGAGATCGAGAAGATGATTCGCAAGGACAAGAAAGCACAAGCGAAGCAGGTGAAGATTTTGCTTCTGGGAGCTGGAGAATCTGGGAAATCAACGATCCTCAAGCAGATGCGCATCATATACTCGGAAGGCTTTCGTCTGGACGAGCGGAAGGAAGTCCGTCAAGTCATTTTTTCGAACATGATAGTCGCATTCAAGATTATTGCAGAGGAGATGCGAGAGCTCGGTCTAGACTACGGGAATGATAAGTCTCAGGTAAAATCTTTTACAGCTCCCTCACGTCACTTCACATCTGACCATTGACCAGGAATACGAACGCATTATAGCTTCTGCGGCGGACATTGGCCCTGATGATACTTTTCCACCGCAGTGTCGAACAGCTATGAAAGGACTGTGGGAAGACCAGGCCGTCCAAAAGTGTATAAAACGCGGCAACGAGTATGCTCTTCATGATAACATACAATAGTAAGCCCGTACCTTCATGTTACAGCTGTCACCCGCTCATAGCTTTAGTTATTACACCAACATCGACCGGCTCTTTGCCAAAGATTATCTGCCAAGTGATCAAGACGTTCTACGGTCTCGCCTTCGTACAACAGGAATCACAGAGACTTTGTTCGAGCTCGGACAACTCAACTACCACATGTTTGACGTTGGAGGCCAGCGTTCGGAGCGTAAGAAGTGGGTCCACTGCTTTGAAGGAGTCCACTGCCTCATGTTCGTCGCCGCACTCAGCGGATATGACCAATGTCTGGTCGAGGACAAGACGGCGGTATGCGATCCACTACATTCAGCAATGGAACGCCTGCTGACTCAAATGACCTGCTAGAACCAAATGCAGGAAGCCTTACTCCTTTTCGAGTCAATTATGAGCCTTACCTGGTTTAAGAGCTCCTCGATCATACTGTTCCTGAACAAAACCGATCTCTTCAAAGAGAAGATATCCGAGAAGCCAGTGAGAGACTACTTCCCAGACTACACCGGCGCATCCAACGACTACAAAGCGGCATCCGAATACTTTGCAAGCAAATTTCGAAGCCTTAACCGCACCGCGGACCGAGAACTCTATGTCCATTTTACCAACGCGACGGACACGAACCTGTTGAAGCTAACGATGCAGAGCGTGCAGGATACTATTATTCAGGACAATCTCACCACCTTAATTCTGTGACGTTTGCAAAGCGCGCAGGATAACATCCATCCGGGCAAATGTCAAGACCTTCATTCTGTGACGATCGACAGCATACCGATGCAAAACAGGATCTCGCGGCCAGTCACTGCTGCAGGCTCGCTGTTGCCAAGGGTAACCCAGATCCCATCCCACCGTCTTCGCCTTGCTATACCCCTGTGCATTTTCGCTGGCGTACATTGCGTTTCTTGCCATCTCTAGCTTCCTTCGACGCATGTTCTTATGACTTAGACGAGTAACGTGCTTTACGATTAAAGCAAAAGCGTCTACATTGGAGAAGAATTGGAGTCGAAGTCCCGTAGAATGCGAGACTATCAAAGGGTGGCTTAGAAGTGCAAATAATATACAGATACTCAAACATCTCCAATACCTTACGGCCGTTTGGGAAGCAAGCAGACAGGTTGTAAGGCTATCTTGAGGCCGAATGTCATATCGGCCTAAGGCGGCCGCCGTCTACGGTGGGCTATTATAGAAGGCTTGGCATTTGCCCCCAACGAGTTCGGCGATATGACAGAACTTCTCCACTTCGTCACTCTACTCGTACAAGCCTACGCCGACAGGCTTTGTCACCCACCTTCATCTACGGCGCCATGCTGTCACGATATTCGAGTGGAATCGCTCGCAGCAACAATTGGACCTGCCTATCTTGTACCGCGCTTGCCAGGACTTCCCAGGCACTGATAGCAGGCCCTCCCAAAGGTCCCTCTGCACACATACACCAGCGCAAGCATTCGTCCTCGAAAGCATCAAGCTCAGCCAAAGACGATCCCAGAGCTATCACCACGCCGTCTGAGGCTCCTGCCAAAGATGCCAAAACGCCTGTCAAGGAGGGCGCTGAGAAACGGACGGGTAGCCGCCCCAGCAAACGCAAGACGAAAGATCCCATTTCCGAGGCAGTAGCAAAGACTGCTCCTGAATCATCGCTGAACTTGCCAAGTGTGCCTTCTACAAACCATATACATCACATTGGTAAGCCCTGCACCCGTGGCAGCAGATAATCGCCTAGCTAACAACCACTATAGATATCCAGACTGCTTCCTTCTTCTCGCAGCACCGACCCATGGCTTTAAATTCACCAATACCCCCTATGGACTCTGCCGCGGCGTTCTCCTCCATATTCGACGTCAAGCCACCACCCAAGACCAAACCAGCAGACGTCATCTACACAGAGTCATCCGCCGTGGATACCTTCGAGAGTGCTGCCTCGGGCGTCCACGAACAAGATTTTCAGCAAATGACCCAAGAAGAAGTGGACCTCCGTCAAGCCGTGACTCAAGAATCCTCCTCCAATGCCAACCAACCCACCCACAATCTCGACATCCCAGCCAAAACCCTCTACATCAATCTACAAGAAATGGTCAAAAAATTTCGCCCATACATGAAACCCCCTCCACCTGTCCCCATGGGCTCAGCCCAAGAAATGGCCCAACCAGATCCTTCACAATCGGAGTCGCAAAAGCAAAACCAAGCCAAAGCTCAGCTCGCCCCAATCCAAAAATCTTACACTACCACCCTCACCATCCATGAGATCACCCAACCCAACGGCGAAAAATCCTACAAAACACACACCACACCCATCGTCGAGGAGCCTTCGCCGTCAGATGAAGGCTCCGTTAGGTATTTCCCACCTGCGCCACGAAATCAGCCTTTCTTGGGCCGCATGCGGGAAAGGCAATTGCAGTATTTGGATCGGGTGGGTGAGGAGGAGGGGTGGAGTGCTATTAGTGTGAAGAGGCAGCGGAAGCTAAAGATGAAGAAGCACAAGTACAAGAAGCTAATGAAGAGGACGAAGAATTTGAGGAGGAGGTTGGATAGGACGTGAGGATTTTCGCTTTAGAGAGTGTGAGAGAGAGAGAACACGCACATGGGCTGTATTCACATCTGCATCTGCAAGCGGATGCTGAAGCCTGTTGAGTGTGAAGCTGCTTTGGGCGATTTGAACGTAGATGATATGATTCTCCTATAGTTTCCGCTTGGTTTCTGCTTCAAACCTAGGGCGTCGGCGTACGGCATAGCGAAGAGAACAGTTCCCTTTCTCTCATATCAATGGAGCACGCAGAGTTCTCCTTCCCTCCAACATACTCCAAGCAAGTGAACATGTGAACTTCTCACTCTCTAGTTTTGAACTGATGAGGCTTGACCAGCATTCGGTAGCCAATGCCTAGATGAAAGCAGCAAAAGCTGGAGCACAACAGGGCAATTGGAGATCAAAGATGTTTCAAATCCCTTATCTACCGCGACAATTTAATGCACAAGAACGCCAAAAGAGCACTACCCTCCATCCACTACCACCACCCTTTCAACTAGCGCAGTTTTCTCCTTATTTTCATACAGTGGTGAAGGTGATTGAGATTAGAACGTGATCCTATAGAGATACGGATGTCTTTGCATGATCGAAGTCCGTTGTTTGTGCCAATCTTGCCTGTCGCCTATTTGCAGGTCACATCCGTTGTGCCCTTGCTGTTCATCAACAGCGCCACAATCAACCCGTACAGACCCAAAACTTCGGCGAAAATGAGAATCAGGATCATGCCGACGAACAGTCTTGGTTGTTGGGCTGTACCGCGCACACCTGCGTCGCCGACGATGCCGATTGCGAAACTGGGCATCACTTGTCAGCAATTTGTTATTTTGGTTTAGTATTGGGGTAACAGAGGGAAGGAGGGGTGAAGTACCCAGCAGCAAGACCAGCCAAACCGACACTAAGACCAGCACCTAACTGGATGAAGCCGGTGTAGAGTGCCATTTCTTGCTTCAGGCCGTCGGAGATCAGGACTGAGACGACAAGGCCGTAGATACCAATGATACCGGCCATGATGACGGGGACAATGTCTGACCATGTGGGTTAGGTCCCTTTCCTCAATACAAATAGCGATGTAGCTCACTCTTGACGATCAGATCTGGTCGGAGGACACCCATTGCTGAGATTCCGACTCCGGACTTGGCTGTTCCGTAGGCGGCACCAATGCAGGTGAAGACGATGGCGGAGGTGCAACCCATAGCGCCGAAGAAGGGCTGTCAGAATTGTCAATATCCATATTAGGTATATCATGGTTGCCATCGTCAAGCTTGCGCTCCTGCAGGTCACAGAGGCGGGATCAGAGGGGCACTAACGGCATACACGGGGCTATCAGAGACACTCTATGTCAGCAAAGGCTATCTCGGAGAGTCTCACCTCCAGGAAGCCTGGAGCAGATCCCCTGGACTCCTATGCAGGAGGTCGCCCCATGGCCAGATAGGCAGGCAAAAGCAACTAGGAAGGGCGCATACCAAAGATCTGACGACATCTTGAAGACTGTAAAAGCAGTGGTCCTAGACGGAGAATGACTATGCGTAGAATAGAAGATAGTCGATCGAGACGATAGAGAGATGAACTTTGATGTTAGTGGTGACGATGGAGATGGAGAGATTCGAGGATCGAATGGCGGCTTGGCATCGCTAGTGACTTAGTCACGTGCTAGCTTCTACAACTTCAAAGTCTACGCCTAGGAAACAATTTTTTTTCGTGAAATTCTTAGATACTCTTTCGACGACACAGCAAAGGGCGAGCCTACGGCAGTGAACCCTTTGCAACAGCGTAAGCAAGAACACCACATTTCTCGACCACGAAGACCCACACTCAAACTAGAAGCTCGCGATGGCAGACCAATCAGCAGCATGGCCCATCGCCGACCAGGCTCTTAGCCAGGAGATCTTGGACCTTGTCCAGCAAGCTTCACACTATCGGCAGTAAGTGTTACCGCAATCGAAAGAGGTCAATATTCTAATGAACTACAGGCTGAAGAAAGGCGCGAACGAAGCGACGAAGACCCTCAATCGTGGCACAAGCGAGATCATAGTGCTCGCAGCAGACACTGCACCTCTTGTAGGAAACCTCAATGGCTCTTTTTTTGGTGTCGAGCTAATCGACGACCAGGCTATCCTCCTCCACCTGCCTCTTCTGTGTGAAGATAAAAATGTGCCATATATCTACGTTCCCAGTAAGACGGCTTTGGGTCGGGCCTGTGGTGTGAGCAGGGCGGTCATCAGTGCAAGTAAGGAAAACACCTATCCTTCCCCTGAACACATGCGCCATCTCAACATGCATGAATGAGGATATACGCTAACCCTTGGCCAGGTATTACGACGAACGAGGCTAGCGAGTTGATGGGACAGATTCGGTCGCTGAAAGACAAGGTTGAGAGGTTGATGATCTAAGGAGGCGGATTTGGTACGAATGGTGAGAAGGTCAGTGGTTGGACAGTGGGGATGCAGAGTACAGAGTCATGGTGAGAAGACTTAGCCAGATACAACCTTTATTTTCGAACCAAGGCGTAGGCCTCTGTTCAACCAGGTTTTTTGATACCATGCATGATTCGAAGGTTCTTAAATTCAATAGAAATGAAAGATCTGAGTCGGGTAATCTGCCAAATTTGGAGTGCTGATGCTAGCCTGTTGGCCTGTTTGCTGCGAAAACGTGTAGGAATAGAAGCCTAATGGAAAGGTTTATGGCGCTTTTCATTCACCTTTTATCACCTTTGGAGGTCCTCAAGCCTTCACTTTGTCAAGAAACTTCGGCACGACTCTCTTCTGGCCACACATTGTTTCGGTGGTATATCCGGAGGCATCGCTCAAATAACCTTTTTCTTTGAATCTTTATTTACAGTCACTTTTCATTCACATTGTGACACAAGGCTCTTGATGTTGGTAAGGCTGAGATCGGGTTTCCGGTTCTGTGTCCTATAAATCTTCTTGAAAGCTTCCCCATTACCAGACACCAACAATACCTTCACATCGATACCAAACATCTTCGCATGGAATCGACAGCGATGGCGGACACCACATCACTATCTAGCTCTCAGGTAGTTGCAGACCCAGATTGCGACCTTGTGCTATTGGTCGGCCCAGATGAAGTGGCGATCGAGGTCTGTTCTAAAGTGCTGGCTCTTGCCTCACCTGTTTTCGCTGCAATGTTCGGTCCTCATTTCGCAGAAGGCAAAGCTCTTCGAAATCCATCCGCTTACGAGGCCCCTTCTGTCTCTCTCCCGGAAGACGACGCCGAGGCAATGATAGAGCTTTGCTACGCTCTACATCTCAAGTTGAATGTGAACGACAAAAACATCACGTTTGAGCTTTGTTTCACGTTAGCCAAATTGTGTGATCAGTACAATGCCTCGCTCGCACTTGGGAGTTGGAGTGAGCTGTGGATGAAGTCATGGATAGATACACTCAAGGGCGACGAGCGATGTTTCAAGGCGATCTACATCGCACGCGCATTTGGCAACCAGCATGCGTTCTGGTCCATAACACGAGACGTTATGCTTTACTACAATGCGGATTTCGTGGATCTTCCTGACCCAGGTCTTGCGAAGGAATTGCTTCCAGACCGATTACTAGGTAAGTCTGCTTACAAATTACAAGATGCTCTTGACTGACGTATCCACAATCCAGCTTCCATCAATGGCCGACGTGAGGAGGGTGTTTTGGATCTACAGACCTCCATTGAGGATATAATAGCTCCCTATGTCAGTGCGAAGTGCCTATCTAGGAACAATCATCGCGTAGGCCTACAAATGTGTGGCCTCCTCACGATCATTGGATACATCTTCCAAGAGCTAAGTCGCTTGGATCTTTGGCCTTTGTCGAAAACACTCCGCAAATCCAATATCCCTTACATCATGAAGCAGGTCTCGAATTTTGAGACATACAAGCCCAACGACTCCGAGGATGTTGAGTATCACAATCAACACTCTCAGTGTATGAGGCATGTTGAAGTGGTCAATTTCAGGTCAGTCTTCAAGAAGGCTGCGTATAGAGCACAAACAGACCAGAAAGGATTGTGTCTGAGCTGCGTTAACAAAGGCAAGATCACGAAAGAAGATGGTAATTGCAGGGCATATGAAGAATGGACCTGCGAAACACTTGCAGAGCGCAATGGTTGAGCATACCACAATCATCAGTTGAGGGAGGTGTGAAGTCGTGCCCTCTGAGAGAGAATCAATAGGAAATCATAGAGGTCAAGGTATGAAACATGCTTGCGAGACTAGCTTGAGACACTGGTGTGAGTATAGGGTTTGATGAGAACGGATCAGAGGCCTCGAACAATACCAAACACTCCTCCACTAGACAATACAGAGCGCAAATCAAACCTTCGTCATCTGTTTCAGGCACATAAATTTACAACACGGTTTACTCCCAAGCCATACAAAATGACATACACTGTATTATAGGACAATTCAGGGTGACCGCTCGTGAGGGTCAATATTTTGCAGGTCCCAGGCGCCATAACCTGCTATACATATCAATTTGCTTACTGTCCAAAGTCAATGCACCGTCCAACCCTCGCTTCCTCTACCATGTAGCCTACACTCAAGTCGATCACATATCCTAACCACCCAGTCCGCGTGGGAAAGACTCATCGTTTCCAGCCCTCTTCGCGAGCGTAAAGGCACTCAAATCATCTACCCGTCTGGCGGTATCAAACCATCAGCTCCCTGTCCATACTTCATTGCTCAGAAACAAACAATACAAAGAAAACAACTCACGCAATGCCCTTTTTGCAAGTATCACCCGGGCAATTTGCGACTGTCACCCAGCATCCATTTCACACTCTTACTATTCTGGGGGTTAGACAGTAGTAGTCGGAATTCTTTCTACTTCGATAAACTTAGAGATACGAAATTGAAGACGACGCATTTGAATGATCCATTCGGCGAGCAGCTGCCTTGGCTGAATCGTTCTTCGAGTGGGGGGTTAGCTAGGACAGTGGAGAGGGATAGTAAGGGGAGATTTAGGAGGTGGAGGGGAAGATACATGGTGCTGGCTTGAAAGGCTTTGATTAATCGAATGTCTTGATTGAAGGGAGGAGGATGACTTTCAATGATGTTATCTCTTGGAGCTGCGAAATATGTTTACACATGCATCAGCGAGTCTACCAATTTGAGTACACAATTAAAATTGGAGGCAAGCGGGATTCCGGGGGTGTGGATAATAGCAAGCATTTCCTATTCGGGTAACCGTGAGGCTACAATCTAGGCTCGTAGAAGCGCTAGCGGTTTTCTTAAAGCGAGAACACTGCTCTAGATGCGTTCGATTGAACGATTTCGCAACAATGAGCCTTCATCGAAAACCGTCAGCGAGAGGTTGCTTTTGCAGATAACAAACTTTTTATAGAGAGAGGGCTAGACTTCATAGTCAGGATAAATCTTGCAAGAGCTTAGAATTTTGATAGCCACGCACTCACAGAAGATTTATGTATAATTAGACGTGTTGATTTTGCTATCCGTGGACAAGTGTGCCGCAAATATCGTACGTATAACAGAAGTAATGTATAATGCGTGGTCACCTACTTGAGGGGCATCGTTCCCCTCAAAGCTGTGCTTGCGAACAACCCAACGTGAAGTAAAAGTTTGTGTGAAGGGACACCTAGCGACAACTCGTGAGGGTCCTAGCTTTTTGTTTGAAATGATTGGCAACACAAGTTCGTCTCAATTATTTATTCTCTCTTGTAATCAGTATATCTTGGGTCATACACGATCCATTCCTTCTCCGTACAGCAACCACAAATCTTTCTACACTAGCTCTTCAGCCTCGAAAGGAGATCTACCTTCAGCTATGGCGTCGCAACATGATATCGACCCAGCTGGCGACCTTGTGTTGCTAATCGGATCATGCGAAGATCAGAAATCGATTCGCCTCCATTCCAAAGTGCTCAATTTAGCCTCGCCAGTTTTCGCTGCTATGTTGAGCACGAGATTCACAGAAGGCCAAGCATTAGCGAATGATGACTCTCCAAACACTACGGCAATCCTGCTTCCAGATAATTGATTTAACACCTAGCCTGATCGCTATGTGGGTATTGAATTCACTCTTACGCCACGACACTTTCGTGCTGAAAATCCTGACGGCAGATGTCCTTCATTACTTCGTTCCATTCGTCTTCCTCCGCGTCATCTGCTCAACTTCTTTCCATCGTCAAACACAGCGCTAGGATTTCAGAGCATTACTGAAGTTTTCGTATCGACTCAACTGCCATGGCTAGTACTACACCATCGACAACACACTCTCAACTGGATGTCGACCCAGAAGGTGATCTCATGTTATTGGTCGGCTCCCAGAATCAGCAGTCCATCCGAGTCTCCTCTAAAATGCTCAGCCTCGCATCTGCTGTCTTTGCGACCTTGCTGAGTCCAAGGTTCGCCGAAGGTCGCGCGTTAGCAGACATAGGCTCTTCGACCATATTGATTGTACCTCTTCCTGAAGATGACCCCGCGGCCATGGTATGGATTTGCAAAGCGCTCCATTTCTGTTACAGTTCGACTGTAGGAGGCCCCGCGGTCGCCGTCCTGATGGCTACGGCCACGCTCTACGACAAATACGACCTATCAAAAGCTCTTTGTTCCTGGAGCCACGTTTGGTTGGAGCAATGGCGGACTTCCTGTTGGATTAACGTTTCTACGCCAGAACTCCTATGCATTTCGTATGCTTTGGGATATAGGGACACTTTCTGCGACATGTCAACAATGATGATCAAGAATTACACAAAGTAAAAGACTCTAGCTATACCAAGAGCTCGACTCGGAGACGGCCTACTTCCAGAACGTCTAGTTGGAAGGTGGATCTTTCGATTCAGCGAACGAAAAATTTCCGCTGACCTTACCCTTTTTCCAGAATCCATCAACACTGAGCACGATCATACCCTTCGTGACCTAGAACGACAAATTAAGCTTCTCATAGCTTCACTCGTCACATACGATTGTCCAGAAGATCACCGTGGGGATACTAATCCCCGAGCATGGTACCAGCTCTCGGAAATCAGTCACTACTTTAAGGAGCTTAGTAGTCTTGGACTATGGCCGATGTCGGCAAGGCTCGATAGGATAGCACTTATAAGGATACCGAGCGACCTGTATCGCTTCAGTAAATACGCTTCCGAGTCCGACACGGATGGATTTCAGGACACACTCTGCAACGCCAAAAGCCAACCGAAGAATGTTAAACGACTACTGTTCAAATCGGTGACGAAGCTTGTCGAGCATCAACAGGGCCTATGTATCACCTGTGTCAAGGAGGGCAGGGTGACTAGGGCTGAAGGTAATTGCAGGGCTTTTTACTGCTCAGGAGACCTTGCGCCTACGGAAGATGCATGAGAGGGTGGCGAGAAGACACATCTATTGCAGTGGTACATGGCAAAGCCAGACCGATTCTTTCTGCAACGGAAGGCACCGAGCACGAACAAAGGCGCAACATGCGGGGATGGAATACTTTCTCATATCCCATAGATCGGTGAGACTGAGGATTCAAGAAAATCATTTTAAAGCACTAGAACATAATCCATGCATAACTCCATCAATCCTATCACATGCTTGAAAGTTTTCTTTGTGCGAAGCGTATGATCCCATGGTTGAACTTGATGTCATGTCCAACCTGCCATCTTGTAAGTGGAGAGGTCATTTCAAACATGGTATCACAAAGGTATCTAATTATTATAAATTATTTCGTTTGTATAAGTAGTTGCGGAATTAGTACGGAGCCTGCTGCAGTATGTATAGATTTTTAACTTTGATTCATACAATGTATTATGTTCCTTCCCCTTATCGACGATGGTACGGTCAGCTGGTACGTCGGTATTTCGTTACGTAACTACCACTTCCGTGGATGGTCAGCTCGACTTATCCCTAGTTGTTCAGCTAGCTCGAGTCTGAAAGTTGCCAGGTAACTCTTAATAACAGTCGCCAAAAGGGCAATAAAAATGGCCCCGAACGAAGTTACTTTAGCATGCCAACTGTCCTCACCAGACTCAACTTGTGAGCTCATTTGAAAGGCTCATGGTTTTGACGACGGTGCTTGGGATCCCCCAAGCCCTGCCATTTACTGTGTGTGTGATATTTCTAGTGATTAGAATGAATGGATAGACTTGGGCAAATTTTAGGCTTAGAGCGCCTTTGGATATGTATGATCTGGCAGCCCTCGAGCTTCAACGGTTTCTCCATGCAATCTGATCGTGGCATTTTCATAATGCTGAATTATCTCCCATAACCCACTTACAGTGCACAATTAATCACATTATCTATATTTTGGTCAGCACACCCCCAATCAACCAATATCTCCCCCAAAGCTACAACTTACTGCACAATTATCATCCACCACCACCGCTCCCCCATCCTCGTCCAATACGACTCCTCCACCCGGCCCGCCAGCCCCGCCCTGCCTCGCCCTTAACCTAGCAGCCAACTGCGCCAACATCCCTCTCTGACAACACACAAAACATCAGCCATCAAGCCAACGAATCCACTCCCGAAACCCCATCTCTATCATTCGCACGTGCATAGAGGGGCCATCAGCACTCACAGTGATGAAAGCATCCCGCATCCCCCCTTGCCTCTGCACATCGTTCTGGCTGATGATCTGATAGCTCTGCTGCATGCGTTTGCGGCTGGCTAGACCCTCTGGTTGAGGCTCGTCGTTCGAGCCATGGCGGGGTCGGCGTCGTCCTGATATTGACGAGTAGCCAAAGGAACCGTGCGTGGTGGAGCTGATGTTGATGCCGACTTGGGCATCGGCTTGGGCGCGGTGGTCAGGGGAGAAGATCTTGATCGTATGGTCGATTCCCGAGACGGCTAAGAGGGGCTCGTAGGGGTGTCCTATAGGTTTATATTAGAGGAAGAGCCCCTAGATGAGCATAAAGCATAGCACTTGCCTTGAATAACATTAACAACCTCATTGTCACCCTCGAGTATGTTGACAAGCTCCGAAGTCTTCTTGTCCCAGATGAAGAGATGTCCACCATCGCTACCACTAACCACATACTCATCCTGCAAACCAAAAAAATTCGCATCCTTGACAGTTTTGACATTGCAGTGCCCAGTATATTTCCGCGTATGAGAGTAACAAGGCACGTCTGCCTCGACCTTTTCACGTAACTTACCTCTGTCGGAAGCAGATTGGAACATGAATTGTCCCTCTTCGGCTGTGATATCCCCATCGTCATCGTCATCTGCATCACTGTCCTCGCCGTCATTTCCATCATTATCTTCGTCATCGTCTTCTGCAGCTAGATGGTCGGCTATTTCATCGTGTAAATCATCCATCAAGATCACCTCTGCGTCCGAGCCAGCATCTTCGATGTCGATGTCTGAGTCATCTGGCTGGACAGACGGTGATGGATGGCCCTCCGTAGTCGAAGCTTCAAGCTCGGCGCGGCCTTCGATAGTATCCTTGGAGCTAGGTCCAGCGCTTCCGATCGAGCCCTCTATATGCCTTTTGACCAAGCTGACTTTCTCAACTACATCATCGTTTTCATCGAGATCTACATCCTCTTGAACCCTCCCTTCGTCGGCTTCAAAATTGCCAAGACCGCCGAAAGCCAGGTCCACAGATTGAAAGTTGATGTCCTCCCCAGCGGACATCAGAAGACCTCGTCCGACCTTGAACCCCCAAAACTTGACTGCGGTCTTCCTGTCCTGAAGAAGCGGCCTCGAAGAACTAACATCATCATCACTCCCAGCGGCCGGCAAAACAGCTCTTGGAGGATCCTCAAGCGGCATATTAACGGCATTGCCAAAAGCGATGACAGCACTCATATCACTCTCGAAGATCTGCCGAGTCTCGTCTCGCTCGAATATCGACGTGTCGATATTGTAGATTGGAGACCCCGGAGCCGAGCGCAATAAATGCGCGATCAGATATTCATCGATGCCAGACAGCTGCGCCTCATCCGGTATGGGGAACCTGGAGCTATCTTTGCGTTGATTGGGCGGCTGCTTGAAGCCCTCCAGTAAGGCCTGAGGGCCACCTTCCAGCCAAAGGATGATAGCCTTCAGAAAGTTATAGTAGAACTGTTCTCGCATATCAGCAATAGACCCTTCGTGTGGCCCAGCAATTATTCCTCGAAAAGCATCGAGAGCAGGGCTCCCGACTCGGCTGGCGGTTTGGATCTTACCACCGAGCAATCTTGCCAATGTGCCGGCAGCTTGTACGAAGCGGTGTGATGAATCTCGATTGGCCCGCAACGTTCTCTGGAAATGAATGTCCTCTTGAAGGGGGTTGATTGGGTATCGCCAGGAGCGTGAGATCTCATCCATCTCAGGGAGACAGGTTGCAGCAAGGCCAAGTGCGGAAGTGAAGCATGATACGTGATCCGAAGGATCTTGGGAGTCTGAAGCACGGCTCGAGGCTTCCAGTGAAAACAGCATCTTCCGTATCTTGACGTGGCTCTTAGCAATCTGAATGCTTCTTTTCTGGGATTCATTGAGCATGGATTCCCGCGCCTCTTCAAGCATTGTTGGTGGCAGTCTTGGTACAGCATCGCCCATGGCAATGTCCTCACTTTGTCCATTTTCGTATCTCACGCGCAGTGCCAAGTCCCCATCTTCATCAACACCTTCCTTTGCCCGTCTAGGCTTTGGAGGACTTCTTCTACTCTCAGGTGAGGTCGCGGAAGCTGCTTGCTTCCGCTTTCGCTTTCGATCTCCTGACTCTTTTATCTTGCCCTTTCCACGTCCAGTGATCGAGGCACTGGCACTTATTGGCTGGTTCTCCTTCGCATCGGGGGATCTAACCAGGTCAAAGCTGTAGATATGGTTACCGGACCAGCTTGCTATCATTTCATTAGGGTTGGCATCACTGATCTTACAAGCGGTGATGTGGCCGTCGTCCGTCCTTCGCATCTTGTTGCGTCCTTCCGGAGCGAATTTGCGGACGCATCTCGTAGCTTGTCCCATCAATTCATTCTCATGGGAAGACATACTTTTAGCGGGAGATGACCTGCTAGGCTTGCCGTGCTCTTCTTCAATGTTCCTCCCGAGCATTCTACGATCATGGAGGAAGCAGTGGAGATGTGCGCCACCTAAAGCAATGTAATGGGGTTGGCTTGCTGAGCACGACATCGTATTTAGATCGAGATTGAAACGCTTGTAGGAAATCAGGGGCGGAGGAACGTTTGTATTGTCATGTTCTGCTCTGTGGGCTAGGAAACCGCGCCCACCTCTTGGAGGAGGGTAGGCTGAGGAGGGAAGGCGCAGATCGAATTGGCGCACCTGTCACAGCCTTCAGCATGTGATATGTATGGACATATCTATGGTCTAACCTCGCCATCTTCTGAGCATGTCAGGAATAGATTGGGCGAAGACTCCGTCACAATCCTTTTCACTCGATCGGCATGCGACCTGTAGACCCTAGCATTCGTGTTTCCGTCGCTCAAATATCTAACTCCTCTGTAAATATTATGAAAGCCTTGTCCCCGTCCTGTTGTAGCAATGTTGGCACCCATAGAGGACTCTGTAGAGCCACCACTATACTCGATGTCAAACACCCGGACTTCGGCATCTCCTGCAGCCGTGACTAATGTTCGATCATTGGAGTGGGGCATAAATTTTACAGAGAAGATGTTGGCAGTGTGACCAGTGGCGACCGTTGTAGTGAGAGAGAATGGTGAGACGGAGGAATCTGGCTGGTAAGAGTGGATATTGAGATGCTGGTCATCGCTGCCGGAAGCCAGGAGCCTTCCCGATGAAGACCAGCTGCAAGGGACTCTATTAGCTTCCTACTTCGTCACTGCTAACTATTTGAGGACTGTTCTACCTCAAAGCGTTGACACATCCTGAATGACCACCAAGCTCATTGACGATGTCCAAGTCATCGACCCAAGACCTGTCCCCATATAGTCCTTTGATCGTGGAATATCTAGAGGTATTTCCGAGCTCTCTCCGCAAAAGACGGTCCTGCAAGGTGAGGTTCATGTTGATTTGGAACAGCAATGGAAGACCAGGGATCGTATCAGTTCAGTCAGGCCCCATAGTAGCAGCAGCAGCGAGCGGGCAGCTTGACACTGGAATACTGCTCATTTGGTTCTTTTTCAAGATGCTGTTCCATTTGGACCATACACCAAGATTCCGACGTCCTAATTGCGTGTAAACAGCCAATGACTCCTAGTTACGCGGTATATGAGCGCTTGGAAGTCAGGTTCCGTCAGCTCGACCAGCTCTCGATGTAACTCCCACTTCGGGTAAACTTCGGTATCCTAGGCTGTTAGCGATTATGTAATCCATCCAGCCCAGATTTTGCACTTTGACACTCCGTTATTCATACTACTCTACGAATACAACGATTTTGACCAATTAAAAGGGGTCCAGGTTCCGTAATCCCATAGCCTTGTTTCAGACGTTCTGCCCACCTCAGAGCTTGTCAAACATCTCGTATATAGTAAGTTTGAGCAGCATAAGCTGAATGAATGCCCAAGCCGTATATGCAGGGCTCAGCACATCTATTTTCTCAGCACGAAGGAAGTCAGCTATCCTGCGCTGCTGTTATTGCAGATCGTATAGTTGCCTTGCATCGGCTATCGGCTGGCGCGAATTAAGGGTATACAAGTGGTTCCATGCACGGAGTGGTAAGTTCTTCTTTCGCTTACCTGCTGCCGACAATCATACACAATAACTCCTACTGTGCTTCTATAAAAGCACACGACCATCGTTGCTTGCTTTTCTGCATCAATTGGGGGGGCGGGCCGCTCGAAGTTGATAGAAGCTTTCCTCCAAGCATCCATGATCGAAGACCGTTTCCGTTCCCGCCAGCACGATGTACCTCGTAACTCATGTACCATGCGTACTCGCGTTTTGCTTGTTGCGAGTCGCTAGATCGCTTCCGGCCCTACCTCCTGATTCCCTGAGTATCGTACCAGAACCCATGTGAATGCGACGAGGTAAACTGGAGCGTCCTGCGACATCAGATCCTCCTGACCTTGTAGTAGTATTTTGCCCATCGAATTTGTGATCCAGAACGACACAGTTGACCTCAGCACGCTCACCGCAGGTTTCTGCCATACACTCGCAAGATCCCCGATACGGATATGACGATGAAACTCAGATTCCGTCCCATACCAGTGACAAGAGACAAAGTCAGCACGGTCATTACTGCGTCAGAAAATATCGTCAATCAGCAGATCAAAGAGCGCGGCGCGAATACGCAGCTTCTTGTCGATCACGAGGGCAAGCAGGCGTTTAAGAATATTGTGAACCATTCTGGCATTGCGGTCAGGTTCGTACTTTCGGAGTCATTATATTCTCAACTTGAGTCGCAAGACATGTCTTGGGAGTCTTCGCTTAATGAAACTCGCCAAATATGTCTCACGACTTATGCTGTAGCCGCATAGAGCAATGCTGACTCCGAAAAGAAATCTTCCGCCGCAGAAGCTCACTTGGGCGAATATCAGAGATCTGCTGGATGGGGTGGCCAGGTATTGTGCGAATCAGGAATGTGCGTTTCAGGTCTCTGTTGGAAATGGACCAGCTATTGGACGGGGGCACCTTGAAAAGGGATATTAGGAGTCCTGAATATGGATAAGGCGTTGTTTTTGATGCAGTCGTTCCTCGTTAGCTCCCAACCCTAGGGTCCACTGGACGCTACATAGAATGTTATTCACGATTTGCTCCAGCCCGAATTGGTGAAAGAGAGGCTGCCATTGCTCCGCATTCTGTTGCTGATATTCGGTGTTTGTTCACCAATCTTCGTAAGCCAGAAGATCAAGGAAAGAGATTGGCTGACTGGGTCGTTTCCTTGCAAAGTGAGTAGTGTCCGATCGTTCCCTTTCACAAGCTTAGTAGACGCAGGGAGGCCAGATCATGGAGCTAGATGAAGTATAAAGAATTTTTGATTGATAATACTATCGAATAATGATCCTCGTGGAAATCTGGTAGAGCCACAATACCTCCGCAACAAACGCCCCGATGAAGAAGTTCTGAGTGACAAAGTCTAAATTCTTATGATGTACTCTCATTATCTCATAGAAAGATTTTTCTCAAGATAGCTTATTACCTTAGAGAGTTATAAGCCGATTAGGCTGCGTCAAAACTGTCGTTCTAGCGCCAGCCCTCGCCAAAATGGAATTCAATGAAAGGCCGCCTAAGCGAGCCCTTAAAGGGCCCCCGAGATCGCAGGGGGATCTCCCGGGTAGGCTCCCGGGTAGCTTTAGGGCTCTCATTGAATTCCATTTTGGCGACGGCGTGCCCGATTGTAGTCGATACTTGACGCTAGAGCATTGCTTACTCCGTATTCATGATGTTATCGTTGCAGTCATACGTTTTGCATACGTCCTTCGAACATGAGTGTGGGGAAAAGCTCGCATTCGTATCGTACCCTTTCCTTTGCTGCCGGTGAACTCTCCGTGAAATCCGTTCTCTCTGCTCGCTACCTACCGAGCATCACTCCACTCCACTTTCTCACCATGCCACATAGCAATGCGTCAAATCCAGATGCCATGCCCATGCCAAGTGTGGGCAAAGTGGTGTGAGGTTCTAGAACACCTGCAGCCTCCCGGCATGGGGTTATGCCAAAAAGGCCGAGAATGGAAAGCTTGCGAAGCTAATGGCGAAACAAATTTGTCCCAATTCCAAAGTGACGTAACCTGGTCCAAAGTGACATCGACGGCATATATGGAGTACTCGTAGTTGCAATGGCAAGATTTAGATGTTCGAGAGGTTCGATGAATCAGGTTCATGGGAGAAGACGATGGATCGAGTACATGGCAGTCACGGATCAGGATTCTTATTCTCGGTTCGTTTTACTTCATCTTTAGCAAAGGTATGATTGGAAAATCGAAATGCCTGCTTCAGGTTCCGCACCATACGTCTTTGGTCGTAGCTCGTCCACAGCATCGAGAGATCAATAATTTCAGAAACACTTCTATACGTACCTCGAACCCCTCCGCCGTTCCTAATTTCATTCTCCAACGCTGTTCTCTACGAATACCTACAAATCCGGCCATAAAAGCAATCCCATTTCTATAGCAGTGTCTTCCCGGCAAGGTTGCAAGAATCGATCAAAACCTTCCTCCACAACGCCCACCTTGAAAGGCCCCCAATCCTCCTTACTACTGCGGACACATCTCCACTCTATTACGGATACATCTCCTCATCATGAACGCCTCAAGCTTCCTCCAACTACAAACTCGCGCGGCACACCCATCACGAAGACCTTCAATGCAGCCTGCGCAAGACTTTCTACGCACCAACTCCCAGAGCTCACAGGCTTCCTCCACCTCCACATTCTCAGCGCGGTCATCGCTTGACTCATCATCAGCACTGTCAATGACCTCCGAAAGCTGTTCGCGCTGCCATCGATTTTGTGACTATGGATGAGAAACTTCCTGGAGCCAAGATTGGTATGAGTACCTACTGCAATCGATGTGCGACAGTGGCCGGCTGGAACAAGTGAAATGCCTACGCACATGGACCTCGCTCAAGGTATTGGATCACTATTCTACGTCACGGCTCATGATAACGGCCCTACACGACACGTCTTTACGATTACACCACGACGATTATGACCTAAGATATCCCCAAGGCTACGCCCGTTGGCCTCGTTCTTCACGTTCCGTACCCTCCATGATCAGGTCGCCACCTATACCAAGCAGATCAGCGGCTCCGCGCCCACCCGACTTCCCCCTCTACCATTACGAATCCGACATGTCACCCTCCATAGAGCCTGGGGTTTGCCACCTCCTACTCGAATGTATATAGGCCATTATAGCGCTCGGGGATGCTACGCAAGTTTATAAACGTGTCTGCGCTTGGATCTGGTTGGGGAGAATGCTGCGTCAACGACGCGCTTAACGTTGTGTCTCTTCTTCAGGGTTACCGCTACTTGCGCTTGAATGGTACAAATGCCGCTGGATAATGACTTAGATATTTTCATTGCGCTTTAACAATTAATTTCTATGACTTTAAAGTCGAATTACTTTTTTGTCATATGTATCCCTCGACCGTGACAGTGATGGACATGATCCTCCCTTTGGTTTCCTGGCCAACCAAAATACGTAGCGAATCCTTATCAGTCAAAACAAAAAATCCAGATGGGACAAACAACTCAAAGGCTCTCAACGGAGAATGATTTGCCGGTATTTATCGACGCGCTAAGAGTCACTGAAGTAACTCGACCTGCTTCCTTTCCAACAGTAGAAATATTCCACAACCTGAGTACCATAGCGATTGTTTGATCCGTTCAATCAACCAACATTGCTTCATACCCTTCATATTCTACGTCTCTCGTAAGAGGTGTAATTATGATATGACTTCGTCTAATCTTACTCCACATTCCCTACTACGTGGCTTTTCTGTGAAGCTCTGATTGAACAACATGGACAAGCCTAAAATAGATGGCTCATCTCGTCGAAGGCGTATGCTACCCCAGAGAGCAAATTCCAAACCAGGCTCGATGCGTCTAGCCAGTCTCAGCGAGCAAGAGAACGTCAATATTCCACAACCATCTAGTACGCTCCAAGCGCCTCATTTTTCAACAACTACGAAGTCGCAACAAATTGAGGCGAGGTCGATGCCTCCACCCCCAAGCTTGGGAAGGTCACGCTCGACTCGAGAGCCCTCTAATACTGGGACGACCAAGCTCCAATCTATAGCTTCAACAACGCGAAGGCCGAGCGCTGCCAGACCATCTACTCAGGCTGCTCAGGAGTCATTAGTGACACCTGCACGAGCGAGGACTAGCTCTGTTGGTCTGAATGCGCCGACGACTGGTAAAGCTTCGTTTCATGGTCGATCCGTCAGCCATCAGGTACCGAAGACCGCGGTATCAGACACTTCCTCTACAAGGACTAGTTCTCGAGGTTCCAATATCCAAGCAAGTAGTAGAGCTTCACTTCATGGACGATCGGTGAATCAGCAGGTGCCAAAGACTGTTGTCCCAGGCACCTCGTCTCTAAGGACACCACTTCCTAGGCAGTCCTCACTGCGAAGCCAAAAGCCCGCCTTTTCAACCTTGCAACAGCATTTCACCCCGAAGAAGCCTGCCAAGCGACAAGAACCTACTCCAACTTCACAGTCCGAAAGCAAGGACGAGATACCTTCAGCCGACATTTTCCGACTCCAAATGGAACTCACCCAACTCCACCTACTGCACCGCTCAGCTTCCACCACTCAGACCCAATGGGAACAAAGTGCTAAAAAGCATTTCCAGCACCAATTCACCGCTCTTTGTGAGCGCCATGTCGAACTGAAGGAAATTGCACAGCAACAGCAAACGCTAATAAATCAGCTGGCATCAGTCCAGTGGTCTCACGGCAAAACCGGCCCTCAGATTGTCGAAAAGGTGCAGATACTGTCACGCAATATTACAGAGATCTGTAATCTTCTGGATACGGAAGGGAAGTACACTCGTATCCTCGAGATCTTTAAATCTTGGTTCGCTCAAGCCCTGAAAATACGGGAGCAACGTGAGTCCCAGACTAAGGGTCAGAACATTGGGAGGGCATTGGAGTTTATTGAGGGCATTGGAGATGGCTGGAAGGCTGAGGCTATGGTGCTGGAGAGGGACTTGACTTATTGCTTGCGTGAGGTCAAGGGGTTTGGTAGCGTGGCGGGAGGGTCCAGTTTGGGGAAGATACTAGAGCTTTACAATAAGCTCATAGCCGGCCTTATCGAGGAACTTGACGTGGTACAGTGGGTTGAGAACGAGATCATGGTTCAAGAAACAGGTTGGGTTGAGAGAACGATTCACAACTTGGCCGAGAACGTTAGTGGTGACATTGGGTCTATGGTGTCTTCACAGCGAGAGCTCCAAAGCTGAGTAATTCGAATTGCAAGATGAAAGGGGCCACTTTTGCAATAGGCAGATATTTGTCACATGAATATTGCTCGTTTGAGGCAGTCTTGGACTATCTATGGCTTTGACCACGCGACATCACTGTCGTAAGTCTGACTCCCACTCTTGATAATTGTGCGCTATTTATTTTCAATGCTGACTGAATATTTTTAACCAGGCTTTGACGAGATGCCATTTCCTACCATGGCTTCGGCCGCTTGTCCTCTCAGTATATCAGCGATGACAGTAAGCGCCCAGCATTGCCTCGTAACTGCTCAACCACACGCAAGGCTCATTCACACATAAAAGAAGAATTCAAGCATCGTTCACACTTTGAAGGCGTAAACGCTAAAGCAGTCCCAAGTCAAATTGCCGAGGAACAGACCTCCATGAATGATGAGCTACTTCAACCGCACACCATCAGGCTCGAAAAGGCGGTACGGATCCAAAGACGAAGGTTGGCCTGGAGGCTACACCACGCCATCTCCTCGACCACTGCACACCTCGCGCTCCCCAGAAGACTCTCAAAGCCCTCAAAGCTCTCAAGAAAGCCGCATGCTTAAGGCCTTTGATCGGCAATCAATCCAGACTCAAAGCCCATCCGAAGGCAATCTTACCTTGGCATATACCCCGTCGTCCATACAGCCTATTGCAGCGTTCTCATTACCTCCACCCTCCTCGACATCCGGGTCTGCCATGTACACACTGCCGTCACTATCCCTTGCTACGCGAACCTCCACATCAATTACTCCACCCTTCCACAAGCTATCCCGGGAAGCTACCACAAACGACATCACCCTCCAGAACCTCCAACGCGACAACGCAGACCTAGTCTCCGCCAAAGCCAACGCCAAACTACAAATCGCCGATCTCGACAAGACGGTCCTAGCCTCCAGTCTTGAATTCAACAAGCTGATCAAAGAACGACAGAGCCTCAAAGCCGAGATTGACGTCCTCAAAGCGGAAATCGGGGAGCTGCAGAACAGTATCGAGCACTCTCAGCGACATAGTGTGGCGAAAGACACGCGATACTCATAGATTGTAGAGATGTCGAGTAGGCTACAGATTCAAGCAACGGCTGATGCACAGCAGCGGAACTATGAGAAAGATCAGTAGGTGAGAGAGAGGGGGGATATGCAGCAGACTATTACAACGCTGAGATCCGAGGTGCGTTTGCTAAGGAAGACTTACAGTGGCCTTGCGCCTCTTATTCGTGATGGATTTGGCACATTGGCGAATGAGACAGGTGATGGGGCTCTTGATCTTGCACCGGAATTGTTTCCAACCCACCTGGGACCAAAAGTGAGAGACTTGAACGACCAATGCAGATCTCGAAGAAGCCTTGGAGCGTGTAAGACATGAACATGCTTGATTGGTGTAATATATTGAGAATCTGGGATATATTGGCAAGAATATACAGAGGCATGTGCGCAACGTAGGCGCAGATGATGATGTTTCAGAGCGTCTGCAGCGAAGAGGACCGTGAGAAGGCCGGGATCCATGATTGTGGACGGGGATTCCGACTGACGTGGAATGAGACACTGCGGTGGCAAGCCTGGGACTATTTTGCGTGAGACGCGATGTTCGTTCTCTCGGGTTGGGTGACTTCCCAGTGTAGAGCACCAAGGCCGACAGTGCAATTCATACTAAAATAATCGTACGGGCGAGAGGTGACACAAAGGCTAGCCTTGACACAGCCATTGTCTCTATCCCAGCGATCCAACGACGGCATCGCACAACACGTGGGATTTAGCGCACAAACGCCACACTCCGTACTTCACCCAGAACGCTGTGGCTTCTTTGTTGTCACTCTCAAGGGTGACACAAAGAATTTGGTGTTTCAGTCAAAGGACACCCCTCCTCGCTCATTACCTCAAACCCTTTGTTGGATTATCAGCTGGACCAAACGTCCACTGTCGGCTCGGTCTATCTCAAAGCCACCGAGGTCGCTAATTAATTCAACATTTTCCAAGTATTACCAATATGGCCTTCCTCAAAAAGTTGAACAAATTCAGCCTCGGCTCCCAGGATTCAGAGGGCTTCTTCCTGCAACAGCTTCTGCATCACAAACCGCTATCCAAAGAAGGTCCAAACGGTATCCTGCCATCTTTCTCCTCGATTGAGGCTGCCGAGTACAGACCCTTTCGACGTTCAACACTCATCAAGGAATTGTACGACACTGCGATATCCGCTCTCGAGAGCATCGGCCCCTTCAAAGGGAAGAAGTCAAAATACGTCGGCTATGAGATGGAAAGAAGTGCCTCATGTCTCCAAACAAAGATTTCGGTCCGCGAAGTGGATCTCGGAGCGATCGAAGATATGTTGAGGAGTACCAACTTGGATACTTTATACGCCGAGGTGTTCAGGAATTTGTCAGAGATGGTATTCTTAGCTTGTATGTTGTCCCCATCAGGCAATGTTGATTAGAAGCTAGCCAAAGTATCTTACTGGACTAACGCTTCTTCTGCAGACAAGTTGCTTGGATCCGTCTTAGATGCTAAAAGGCTAGAAACGAACAACAAGAGGAGACCACCAGGATTCGGATGGCCGCTATTCACACAAGATGTGAGGCTCGAGGCAGCACTCAGGCATGCCATGAAATTGATTAGAGACAATGCTCCACCATTGGGTTTCACCGCCGATGCACACGATCCGTGGATAGAGGAGGGAAAGGCCGAAGAGGATTACAGCATCATATACGATGACTCTTCGCCAAGCAGGAAATCCAAGGCGATTCAAGCGGCAGTACGGGCTTATGTTGAGAAATGGTTTGATACTATGTCAGAGCTGGTGGATGTGCTGGCGAAAGTGAAGAAGGGTGACCTTGAGGCGTGGACGCAGGGTCCGCCGCCTAGCTACGAGAGCCACCAGGAGGGGAAGGTGACTGGTCCTGAGACGAGTGAGTGGAAGGGAAAAGAGAAGTCTTAGGTACTTGAAGAAACGAATTTTGCTTTCGATTGCATGCGGATGTAGAAGCAACATAGAATTCATTTTGACCAAATGCTCCGGATATATCGTTCGGCCTTAGCTACCATTTGACCAACGTTATTTCAAGACGACTTTCTTTGTGAGCATAGGCGGATTTCCTTACCATCTCCCATATTGTAGAGGTTATAGGTAATACTGGGCGATTGGATGAAGGATGTTTCAGCTTCACCCCGAATTGCGGCTAGTTCCAGCAATCTAATCAACTTATCGATACAATTCCTGGTTTGTTTGCTTGGCAGTGTTGCCGTAGCAGCTAAGGCGTGGCGATCCCTACGATCGAGCTTGCAGCAGAACCGGGCTGGGTTCGATCAAGAAATAGTCAAGATAATTGTACACCTCGAGAAGCTTCATTACTCTCACATCTGTTACGAATCTTCCTGAGAATCGCGTACCTCCTTAGCACCAGAAAAGAGCAAAGATATTTACCGAGATTCTCTCAACCGGTAGCATACGCAATCGAGCACTTTCGGGCTAATTCATGAGATAATATAAACAGCATTCCAGGGATCTGTGTTATATGAGCTGTCGCATGGGCGCTACATAGGAGGTCTTAGCATCTCCACCCAGCGCTGAGCTCGACCCGGGAAACTCCCACCAGCGCCATGGCAGGACTCTCCCCCGCCGGCAGCAGCTCCTACTCGTCAAACACCATGACAGTGGGGGATGGCACATGGGATGCGACTCGAAACACATTCATCCTCCCCAATCTCGTAGGGTTCAACCTAGCCACGACCCAATACAATGGTAAGTTATGTGCACATTCCAGTACCCCACGTGGGAACGTTACTGACAGAGAAAAAAAAGGCATGGGAAACCGTTTCCGCGAACAACCTCGATATCACGACCTAATTCGCGCTCACGGCATCATCGCCGCCATCACATTCCTCGGCATAGTGCCTGCTGCGATCTTCATACTACGGTTTTATGGAAGGAATCCGAGATGGGCGCTGAGGTTTCATATATGGCTACAGATTCTGACAGTACTGCTTACGACGGCTGTGTTCGTCTTGGGCTGGTTTGCGGTTGGGCCGGGGAGGAGTCTGACGAATCCGCATCATGGGATTGGCTTGGCGATCTATGTGTTGGTGCTCTTTCAGGCTATTGGGGGGTGGTGGGTGCATAAGAGGGAGAAGATGAAGAGGAGGGTGTATGAGCCGTTGAAGGTTATGGTATGCTTGCCTCTTTTCGAATCTCACAGTTACTGCAATGACCATTACTGACAGTTCCATGACTAGTTCCACCACTGGATCGGCCGCCTGATTGCTCTTCTAGGCCTTGCACAAATACCCCTAGGACTCGCCCTCTACGGATCGCCTGTTGCGCTATTTGTATTATACGCATTGGCAGCATTTGCACTTCTTGTTCTTTATTTCATTCTAGAACATCTACGAGGACGCCGTGGTGGAAGCGATTACGACAGCAGATACAGCTACGGCACGGGAAGTGTGGTGGATCAGCGGACCCCAGAACGGAGAAAAAGCCGGACAGGCAATGCGGTCAAAGGTGCTATAGCAGGTGCGGGCCTCTATGCGCTCGCAGATCGTTTTCGACGGAGGTCGAGCGGGAGAAATGACGGGCCGGAGGTTGTTGGGTCGAGGAGACATTCGGGGTCTTATGTTGAGGATGAGAAATACTCGGATTATGGGCGACACGATGACCGGGGAAATATATGGGAGGACAGATTGTTCAAGATCGCTGCACCCCTCGGAGTAGCGGGATTGGTAACATGGTTTTTGAACCGACGGCAGCGGGATCGATATAGTGACGATGGAGATTATAGTCCCCCACATGGAGGACCAATCCCGACGAATGATGGCAGATATGATGGAGCGGGTGGTCGGCCTCCAATTGGTGGATCCGTTCCTCTCAATCAACCTCTGCCGATGAGCCAGCATCCACTCAACCAACCTCCACCACCTGCTTTCCAACAGGATCTCCCACCGCCTGGCTTCCAACCCGGTCTACCACCAGGTCAGCGTCCTTTGAACCGTCCACCCAGCTCAATGAGCTATTCGAGTTATAATAGTGCCAGCAATCAACGGCGTACAGGCGGCCATGGCTTGCGAGACGGTATCGCAACTCTCGGGGCCTTTGGCTTGGCACGCAGTATTTGGAACAAGCGGAAAGAGCGCAAGGGAGATCGTCGACTCAATGAAGAGCAAGAAGCTCGGGCCCACGGCCATCATCTCACGGGAGATGGCCGTCCGCACCGTAATCGCCCTCCCGGAGATGGAGAGTCAACTTTGACCACTGACTCGAGCTCGATTGCTGGCCATCCCAGTACTGCTCCTGGCATCCCTCCACTCCCGGCTGGTGCATATCCCCCTGGTGCTGCTGTAGCGGGCGCTGCTGCTCCTGGCCGTAGTGGTAGAACTACAGTGGAAGAGCTTCCTCTAGGTGGCATACCCAGACACGGACAGGTGCCAATGCCGGAGATACCACCAGATCGACATGGTGGACTCTTCCATCCCGATTCGTCAGGGTCGGAAGTCTATATCGGAGCCGACGGCAGAAACCACTGGCGGCACAGCGCTGGGCGAGGTGCAGCAGCAGGCGGCCTCGCAGGCGCAGCAGCTGGCGGTCTTGCAGCACACGAAATGAGTAACAGACGACGAGATCGACAAGAATCTCCCTCACCCCTTTCAGCCGCTGAAGCAGGATCCAGTCGACGAAAAGAGCACCGTACCTCCGCAAGCGGAGAGGAAAGCGCAGGAACACCCGTCAGCGTGAAGGTCAAAATGCACAATGACGGCCGTCACGTCACCCTACGAAGGCTACCCGAAGCCGAAGCAGCCGCCGAACGAGAAGCACGACGACGCTCTCGAGACCGCGCCGGTAGAAACAGAGGCGACAGCGCCAGCTCCCTTGGCGGCAGCGACGGCAGTACCCAGCGTTTCCGGCGCAATCAAGCCCAAGAACGCCAACAAGCCGAAGCAATGCGCATCGAAAGCGAGCGACTAGCTGCTGCACGAGCGCAAGCTCAGGCGCAATCGAATCCGAATATGCCACCAAATGTGCCTGCGCCGCCGCCTATACCGGAGACTTCGTCGGCGATGCGGCCGGGGCCGTCGGCGTTGAGTGTGGGAAGTCCGGGGACTTATGATGGGAATACGACGGAGGCGAGTGCGGATTATGCTAATAATCGGAGACGGAGGAGGGCGGAGAGATCGCAGGCGAAGCAGGCGAAGGAGGCGAAGAGAGTGGAGTTTGAATGATTTTCTTATCATGATACGGAGAAAGATTTGGGGCTGGATCATCGATGCTCATCTCAGCGTGGCGTAGATCTGGCTGTACCATGCTCTTTGGCTAGGTTGTTGTATCTGAGACGATTGTGAATAGCATCCTAGCGCCTTCCACATACAATCATTAGCCGTGCCTAATTTTCGCTAATCAACTCCCCACGATTACGATCATTCTGACTGCACTTTTTGTAATCGCTATGGAGTCAATGATAACGGACAGTAGATTTTTCAGCACTCGCTCTGGAAGAGTACCATCTAGGTCAGAAACATGGACGAACAACTGGTTGAAATGTCTGAGAAGGTGTGGGACGTTGGTCTGTGTAGATTTCGTTAGGGAGATGCCACCTGTGAGTCCGTTTGAAATGTTGAACTGGGGAATTAAGGTCGTGGGGTCGAGCGTTGGGACGCTGGAGCATTTGGAGGGGCTGTGGGAGATGGCTGTAGAGACGAAGGTGAGGCCGATTGTGGAGGTGAGGGAGTTTGAGGGGTTGGTTGTGGTGAGGATTCCATGAAGGTCCGGTGAATTAAAGCATCTAAAATTAAAGTGTTGGAAATGAGGGTTTAGGCTTGGAGCCGATTTTTTGTTTCTCAGAGTATTGAGAGGGTTTCCTGGGTTTAGGGGGTCATGATCGTCGAGTGTAAAGAGGATGTTGCACCACAGAATTTGAGGAAGTGGAGCGACTGAAGGGAGACATGATTGGAAACATAGACCTGAAGTGGTCGTTCATGAACTCAAGCTGTCTATTTGGATGAGGAAATGTCCTATGTCAGGAGAAGTGTGTGGTTGAAGGAGGAAAAAGTGTCGAAACCCTCATTTGCAAAAACCTAGCGGTAGATGCTGATCTCAACCATCTGTGCATCACTCCGACTATGATATGACCCGGAAGGCCTTGTAGGTGAGGGTGAAGTTATCTCGTATTACGAAGCCAGCATTGTCGGCAGACCGCTCAATGTCAGTAGACGCATGCATTAAATTTCAAGCTTGTAACCCTCCTATCTACCAATGCGCTCGAGATCCACGGAAAGAACCTCTGCATGCAAGAAGACTCAATCTCCTCAGGCATACCATCGCTCCTTGACTTCATACCCCTCCTTCGTCTGTCTCTCTTCGCTATACGCTGGTAGCTCATCCTTCTGGGGACCAGATCGTTGAGCCCGCAGCCTCAAAGAGGTAAACTCCCTATCCATATCACCCATCTTCTTGCCCCATCTCTCAGAGTCCGCATTTATTGCCTGGTCCATCGCCACAGACAATTTGTTCTTGTATCTCTCATCTTGAAACAGTACAGAGTAATCCTCCTCGCTCTTGCGCTGTATCCAGAGGTCATAACCTTCGAAGGAGAAGCCGAACATGGGTGCATATGACCGGATCAGGTCCATGCCGTGGCGAATCTCGGCAAAGAGAGCGTCATCCTGCTGGATGCGCTGCCAGGCCCAGAGGGTCGAGTCGGAGGAGCTCTTGAAATTGGTTGCGTCTTTAACGGAGCGGACAACCTTGTCTGGGAGTTTTGTGTGTCAGCTAAGCTGGTACGTGAATGTGGAAATGCAGTGGGGACTTGCAGGTATGGAAGATAGCCTCTGCCAGACACCTGAATATCACAGCGTACAGATGCTTGCAGCCTCCATGCTTCATGATTTCTTTAGCAGAACCCTCGTATTGTACCTTCGAATAATCAAGCTCGAAGACACTGATGTTGCCATCCCACCAGAATGCATTCCTCTGGATTGTAAGCTCTGTGTTGTACTTCTGGCCCGGCTTGGTCTTGCCTATTTTGCCCAACGCTGATTGAGAGATGCGAAACAGCTCATCGATTAGTTCCGGCATTGGCATTGGTTCGGGGGTGTCCTTTTGGGTAGCAGCGTACGAGGGTGGATCTCTATCTGTGTGTTGAGATGGTCGTTTAGGGCCGAGAAGGTATTGTACGAAGATAGAGTTTTTCAAGGATTTAGACGGGTTGTGGTAAGACATGGCTGGCAACAGGATGACTAGAATAGTCTAGTTCTGAACGCTCTTCTCGCGACGACGTTACTTTTGTCGTTTGGCAAACAGGAATTGGCTAGAGAAGTAATATTAAGGAAAGAAGAATTGGAGGAGAAGTATTCCGACATACGCCAGTGTTTACCGGTTGTGCAACACTGTTGCCATCATATGACTTGACGTTGCAGCGGTGGCGATGAGTCCCAGAACAGCAGGTGAACACAAAGAAACCATGTATCATGGGCTAGTGGACGTAACCAACGAGGTGTAGTTGGACAATGCATTCACTGCAAGCACAACCCCGCTACCCAGTGCCACAAAAAATCTTGGTCTCTATCTCACATCCAGCTGATGAAAATTCTACTATAAGTGGTGTAACAATTCAGTCGAAGTCTAATAGGATATCGGCCTTTGCGAAAACCGAAGTGTGAGAACAGAACGCTGCAGAACCGCTTGGGCATTGATCCTGGCTTTCTGGACACATCGGCTCAATGTTTTCCAGTAGAAGGGTCTGGGTAAATCGTCGCGGTAGTGTACTCTGGCGAGCTTGGCCATTGCCTGTCCACGGCAGCTCAAAACCCTCCATCGATGGCTCCGACGAATAAAGAACTTAGTGTATCAACCTTGATGCATTCCATGACCTTGGATTCATCGTACCATCATGAGCTCAAATTTCCCCTAAGTCCGGTCGATTCCAGCTTTTGAAGGCATTGGAATGGACGAGTATAGGCTTGAGAAGGCATGGATGCAGCCGATCCCAGCTCGCTTACATCGTTTCAACCATACCATTTGCCTGACAAGCCCAACCTTGAGCATGCCATTTAGGGACCCTTAAGTGATAAGGTGAGCTGTGTTCTCGATTAGAGCAATAGCTTCTGGAATGACGCCTCCCGCCTAATCTTGTACTTTTGTCTGCGCCTTCTCACTGCAAAACCTTTTCGAAAGCCTCCACAGACTGTCACATAGTCCGACAGGGGAATGAAACTCGCGCACCAGGCTGAGCTTTATTTATATAAGAAGGATGATGGTTGTCGCAGTAGAATACACAGCCATATCGTAGATATGTGGGTAGTTCCGTGCTAATGTATGTCGGCCGAAAAGTGTGGGAGTCGGCCGACCAAACAAAGGGCGGAGTTCGCGCACGCGCATTTCGCACGTTTTACGGTGGTAGCGACTAGACATTTCTTCAAGTGCACTGAACTGAATTTGCTCAACCCACACATAAGAATAGAAAAGTTGCGCAGCAAGTATCTGGGGATGCGCAACTCTCTGGCGAATGTGATGCCCTGAGAGTTACAACGTTAGCAGACAGAATGAAAAAACACAGCGCATTGTTTCCTTTTTAAGAAACAGGCCTACTCCTTGCGCAAGGGATGCAAGGGAGGACTCGAGAACGAGCCCACCGAGCATTGCAAACTCTTTTGATTCAAGAAAGAACAATCAAACGGCTCATTATGCGTTTGAGGCAGGCGTTGCAAGCCTTGTGCTGTTCTCTCGTACTCATCCTGCTTTCTCTGTATGTGAGCATGTCCTCTGGTCCCAAGACAACTGTTGCTCGTATCTCTGGCATCGACAATGCCACCAAGAGCCGATTTGCGAGTCTATCAGTCGACAACACGATTGTCATCGTTCCTGTCAACTCTGGCATGCTCATGTGGGTTGAGAATTTGCTCTGTTCTCTCGCGAAAACCTCTTTCGAAGCTACCAACATTGTCTTTTGGACCCTCGACCCCGATGTACAGGTTATCCTGAGCGACCGCGGCTATAGCACTTACTATGACTCTTCACTGTACGCTGTCAGTACCAATGAAAACCTCCACGACGACACAAGAGAGTTCAAAAAGATGATGAAAGAGCGGCCGAAATTCTTTATCGATATATTGTCCACTGGTCTTGACATCCTCTTCCTCGACGCAGATACCGTTTTCTTCCAGTCGCCGCTTAAATTGCCAGATGCTACCGTGGATGCAGTCTTCAGCAGCGACAGTCGCGAGTTCTTCAATACCGAGAACAAGGATCCGTTCCGAGACGTGTGGCGAAGAGGTTCTCGGTTTCCTCCAGTCTGTAATGGAATTCTCTGGATGAAAAGCAACGAGCGTACCATTAAGATATGGCGTGACATTCTAGATGTCTTTGAGGCTGGGCTCTATTTAGCGGTGTATCGGGCGCTATCGTTCAAGGATGATCAACGGGGTATGGATGTTTTGTTGAACGATGGAAGGGCGAGATTAGCGGGGCCGCTGCCGGATGGTATCACTGAGGATATGCTTCAGGGGAGGTATAGTAGCTCTCCTGAGTTGGACGTGAGACTGTTGGATCAGACATCAGTCGTGAGTGGGCACTTGTTGAAAAACCGGGGGGAGCAGTACGAAATGAATCTGGCTCGTTTGATCGAGAAGGGAGAAGGAAGGATATCGGTTCACTTCAATTGGGATCCTAAGGAATTGGTCAAGGAAGAGGGAGCCAGGCAAATGGGCCTCTGGTTTCTAACGGACGAAGGACGATGTATGCATGATGTTTAGCGCCCTGCTTGCCTGCGAAGGAGGATATATCTCGAAAACCTGATAGCTCTACTGAGCGGCACTGCACTCTCGCCTGTTAGTATAGCAGGGTGCCATTACCGGGGGTAAGTCTTTGCTACCACCGATCTTGTGAGCTCTGCTAACAGTGATTTTAGCTCGTCCTTGGTTCCTTTGAACACCGTGCGTCCGTTTGGCAGGGGCCATACCATTGAATTTCAGACATCAGGAAGCGATAGAATGTGTCATGATTAGCAGCCGCTAGACATAGTGCTTCGAGATATGCTCCTCGCTTTGTGAATTCATCTATTTGATGCTTCGAGGATGGAAAGCCCAATTGAGAGATCATGTACAGAGGCATACTTATCATGGTTCAAGTAGTTGTCCAATGCGTGTTTGTGGTGCCCCCTTTCAAATAATTCCGTACCATTATATATATAAATTATATAGACCCCGAAAGGGAGCAAGGCCGCTTTAGAGGGAGCAGCGAGGGAGCACGGGGGAGTATCGAGGGAGCAGGGGGGAGCACTAAGGGAGCAGCAAGGGAGCATAAGCGAGCAAGAGGGAGCACTATAGGGTAGTATAAGGGCGCAGTAGGTGGGAGCCTGAAATAGCTTCCTCCGTCTCGGCTTAAGCTGCCCTTACTTCTAATATACAGATTTTAATATGCTTGCTCTTTACCGTTTAGTAAGTAAGCTACGTGGAGAGTAGTATTATTTTTACGATACTTCTTAGGTACCAGTATATAGTAGCGTTAACTAGATAATCCTAGTTTCGTTCCGTAACGGGGTAGAGTGGGTACTCCGTTCCCTACGAAACGATAGTATAATTAAGTCGGATGAAACGAACCTCTTACTATTAGCTAGTGAAGCCGCTACTCTTATATATATTAGGGCTAATAGTATAATCCCCGTTCCCGAAGTCTTTATATATAGGTAAGCCATTCTCCCCATTCAAATCTAGATCGGGCTAACGATCAAATAGCTATTCTAGGGAGAATGATATCGGCATCCTATATATTCTTATGAGTAAAGCTCACGGCACGCCTCTGCGGCGCAATTTTTGTCCTTTAAAGTGCTTGCTTCAATTGACGACGCTATTCCTTGGCCAATACAGGCAGACTCAACCAGAGAAGATCTCATCTCGTTGACAGATTCCCCCGAATCGAAATTGAGTATAATCCCCTCGCCATCCTTTCGCAAACTCGAGGAATTGCCGTCTTCAAATTCAGGGGTAGAATTCAGTTCCAGTACCGCAAATATCACCGCCGTGAACAACGTCTTGCTAGCATCAGTCCCTATTTTAACCACCCAATTGCAAGATATTCTGAACGCAGCAAAGCAGCAACTGGTCAACCTCCAGGGAATAACGAACATCTACCAATGCAATCACACAGGCTGGTCGTTCGAAGTAGCTTTCGTGGAAGGCGAGAGTGTGCATTACGCCACCCTCTCAGCGATAGTGACGAGGATCTTATATCACCTTCCCGACGCCGCACAATTCAACGTGACAAAGACACGCGTCGGAGTCATCAAGAGGGCCGAACGATTATTCATGTGCAATTGCTATGGAACCAGGGATGCTGCAGAAGTCTTCTTGCCGACCATCGGTCTCTCGGATCAGGCTTCATAATATCATGAAGGAAATCTATATCCTCTTTCCCGAACAACATGGCAAGGCCATTTGAATACGGTGTTCTCCCTCTATTTTCCTCAATGACCTGTTCGACCGCTTGCAGTTGTTCCATTGTATGTGGAGTTGCGATTTCGGCGAAGCTCTCTTGGAACGGTCCATAGAATGCTGATTGGCGTATGATGATTTGGGCGTTATAAGCTTCTTCGTCTTCATCCTTATCGAAACCAGGAGGACTGAAGACATGTACCATGCTGAGTAGGTACATCAGCTAAAGAGGAGATCAGTAGTTTTCTGTCAAGAGTTGTCATTATGACTTGCAGTAGCACCAAATGACCATATATCCACGGCGACTGTCCAGGGCAAGGTCAATAGCACTTCTGGAGCGCGATAGGGTGCAGCGCCAATGATATGATTTGTGTCTGGCTGCACTTTGACCACGTCTCCCAAGTCGCATAGCTTCGGATTGCTGAGCCTAGCACCTTCTTCCGCGTGATCCACGAGAATGTTGTCAGGCTTGATGTCTACACAGCATAAGCATCGAATCAGAGGAGAGCATGCTGCAAGGGATGCATTGCAGTCCCTCTACCAGTGTGTGCGATTCCCAACGTGTGCAAATCTCTCAGCCCCTCAAGCACAGCCTTTGCCACGCTCCTGACCTCGCCTGACTGAAGCTTTCGTTCCGGCCGTGCATTGACAACGCTTTGCATATTGCTAGTGAGCCTCTCCAGCACCATGATAGGCTGCTCTTCAATCTCGTCGAGCAGTTGTCGAATCGAGCGGTTGCCCTGGAGCTGCTTCAGAGCGGCGACTTCAATGTCATACCGTATCTGAGGCGCGGTTTTGAGTATGACGCTTCTCTCGAGTTTCGTATCCCTATAGTAGTCCTTAGAAGCAGACCTACGAACGCTTTGATAGGAAAGTTGCTGCCACTCACTGTGCTAGCCAAACGCTTTGGCCGAACCTGCTCGAGGACCCGATAGTCGTGGCCCTTCACGCTGCGGAGAGTGTTACTAGGCCGCAGCAGCGACATGGCTTTGGCTCGACTCATCCTGCGGATGATGAATTGGGCGACTTACTTACCTGACATTTGGGGGTTTTCATGGCACTGGCCGGAGAATCGTTGTTCCGGCCGACCAGCCAGCCTTACGGAATTCACTAAGAATATCAAAATCCATCATCTTGTCTACAGTACCAAATTTGGACCGGAGGACCGCATTCTGGTATAAAGTAGTGATTACTTTAATGATTTCTGCAGCAGTGTTGTTCTAGAAAATAACACTGCAGAGCTTGTATGTCTTAGGAAAGGGTAGATATCTGTTCGATATGGTCAGCGTGTGGGAAAAGACTGGCCAGAAACGTTGATTCGCCAATGCTGCTGGATGGAGGCGAAGCGAACTCGTCTCTCTCTCTCTCTGCAATTGCTCACTCGAAAATGATGTGTTGGAAGACGAATGCACGACGCCGGAAATACTCATGCAGGCTGGTGGGTCTCCAGCAAGAAGACGCCTAATCCCAGCCGCGCTCGTAGTAGAGTGCCATGATTGGCCACAGTCGCAGCTAATGCAGGCGGAATCCTGCATATAGCATGCTTAAAGCGGCATCGATCATTGTCCTCAAAGGACAAGGTCTGGAGCCTGGGGTTTCCTCATCCCCACAACATCGGTAATCCGCGACACCTTCTGCTCGCTTTAGAATAGGGCTAATACATCGCTTCGTTAGTCGAACCGAGTTTGCTGACCTGACCTTGATATCGACAAGGCTGCTAGCTACATGACTAGCTTCCAATTCAGTTGATCGGCCCACACTTTTAGCCCTCGTCATTTTTCGGACTTTGGCTTATTGCAGACAGGGAGCGAGATTGATTGGTGTTCTTCACCCAGCCGTGTGCATCTTCACATCATGTCTTCCAACTCTGCGGAGGCCGTGAGATCGACTCGACTGAACAAACTTTTCGACTCAGTCCTGCAAGGGAAACGTAGCATCAAGAGCCTAGCGGACGCGAAATTGTTCATCGAGGCAGTCTGCCACCAATCAGATCACCTGGATTGTGTAGAGAAGCTCGCTGCCAGCCCGGATGGGCTGATAGCTCTCAAGACCAGTCTAAGAACAGATGTTTCCCTGTCATTTGTTAACGAGCATACAGCTACTTTTCTACGATATATCTCCGAACCGGCAGTCAGACAAGTTTGCAATGGCCAGTACCTCAAGAAGCTTCTTGTCATCATCGCCGACCCACCCACTCTATGGAACGCCTTAGTTGCCCTCTACAAAGACCGCTCGCTTAACGAGCAGTCTCTTCATGCATTTGCGTGGTTATTATTGGAGCTTGTATCGCTGCTCGATCCAAGTGAATTCGATGTTCTTTCAGATGCACAGAGTGTGGTTGCTGACGGATTCCTTCTCTCATCTCAGTCTCAAGACATCAAGACCCTCGGCTACAAGATCCAGAACGTTTTGCAAACCAAAGATTGCACTATACCCGTGGATCCAGATTCTGCTCCTGGTGGCCGGCATGACAATGATACTCCCGATTTCCGACAAATTGCCATCTTACCAACCGCCGACGAGATTCGTTCGAAGGAAAAACC
>JAABUS010000367.1_pt1 | contig 115547 bp, 31 predicted proteins | sample 5560161 | NCBI WGS metagenome assembly JAABUS01 (sample SAMN10711885, study PRJNA513376) | rock metagenome | isolation source: Antarctica rocks | place: Antarctica: Victoria Land, Trio Nunatak nord | collected 2016-01-04
ATACTCTTTCTTGATAGGTTTGATTTTAAGCATAAATTTGACATAAACATAATATTTAAATTTAATAGCAAGATTTTTTATATATTTTAAAGTCGCAACTTAAGAACTACTTATTTAATAAAAAATTAACGTCAAACATTAATTCGATATATATTAGATAAAGATTTTAAAACGTTTTTTTTAATATAGCAATATGCAAAGACATTATTTAGAAAAAATAAACGTTAGACATTAATTTAGCATATATTTAATAAAGATTTTAAAACGTCTTTTTTAATACAACAATATATAGAGACATTATTTAAAAAAGATAGATATCAAATATTAATTCGACGTATATTGTTATTTAGTTCAAATAAGCATAAATTAGACTTAAACTTTATAAATAACATATTAAAATCGAACAAAAAATATAGAGCAACACTATTAAAATATCAAATTAAAAATTAAGTGCAGAAATAGCGCATGCAACGTATGCGTTAAAAATATAACAAATTTTTACAAAAAAAAAGAAAAAACTAACAAAAAAAGTTGTTAAGTTAAAGAAATTCGACATTATTAACAATATAAAAAATATTTTAAATATAATTTTATTATAAGCAAATTAATAATATTTATTAAGCAACGAGTTGTAGCTCACCTCGAATGCAGAAATCGCACTTAAGACGAACTTATCTTAAATAATTTTTTTTATCTAAGATAAACTTTATCGATGCTTAGCTTATGCTTAACATAATTATTTTAAACAATAAAAATTAATTGCGATTTTCGTTTGCGATCAAGATGCAAACTTAATATATATATAGCTTATGTAAAATATAAATCTTTTTATTTAGTGTTAACTAAAAATTAATTTTTAAAATTTTGCTTTTTTCTAATACATGTTAGACATAAATTTAATTCTTTATATTTATAGCATTTTTAAAATTGTGTAAAATCTATAACGCGCAATCAATTAAATTTAAAAATAAGATTTACGTATTGCGAGATTACATTTTGTTATTATATAAATTACTTCTAGACGTAGCATAAATTTAATATAATTTTACATTTGCGCAATTCAATTATTTGTTTTGCATATATATTATATTTAAGCTTAATCTATATTTAATTTAAATTTTAATAATAATATATTTTTTAATAATGTTATTAATTTTTTCGTCTTTAAAGTTTTTATGTCTTTTAGCAAAAAAAATTCTTTTACGTTTAAAAATTTTGCAAATTAAAATCAATAAACAATTTCGCAATGAATAAATAAAATTAAGATTTATTTTATGCTTATTATATATTAAATATTTGTTAAACATATAAACAAACTTCGAATTTTAATAATATTAACATTATTAAATTAAATGCAATATTAAATAATTGAAATATTAATAAAAATACTTTTATAAACAATTAAAAAAATTAAAATGCATTAAATAATTAAAATTTTAATAATTTTAACAAATTATTGTTTATAAAATTTAAAAAAATAGATTCTTTTTCACGTTTTATATTTATTATATGTTAAGTTAATGTTTATTATATGTAGAGCTTTATTAACGTTAATAAGATTGCGATTATTTTTAAAAAACGCAATTAAATAGTTGTATTAAAAGTGCAAAATTATTACAATGTTTCAACATATTTATATACACATTTAAAGAAATTTTTTTATTTTGTATAAAAAAAAAACATAATATTAGTTAAGATCTTAATTAACGTCTTTATTAAAACGTTAATTAATAAATATATATTTAATGTATATTTAACTTAAGTAAAATATAATTTTGATTTATATTAAAACTAGATTTAATTCTTTGTTGTCGCAATTAACTTTAAAATTATTTAGATTATTTTTTTATTTTTAAAAATTAAAAAGAAAGACGAAATAAACAAAATTTAATGTTAAAGTTTCAAATGTTTTGAAATTAAATATTGCGAACATGCGTATCTAAATATACTACGTATATGTTTAATATATAATAAAATTAAACTTAAAAACATTAATAATTTTTAACAACATTTTACTTAATTAACGTATATAATAAATGTTAACGCGCAATTAAAACGTTGCATAGAAATCTAGTATTATAAATTTCTTAAAAAATAACAAGATCAACACACACATTATATGTATCTTAAATTTATAATTTGCGTATACGAAAATCAAGAATTTGCTATATAAAAGATTTATAAATTAAGAGAAGAGAACGACCAAAATGCTATTATTTTCGACTAGTGCGAATGCTGCTTTTGATGGTTTTTTCGCCGAATATTTTCTGGCTCCTAATTTGCTTCCTGCGTTCTACAATTATAAATTTGGAGCATATCATTCTTATTTGACGACTTACTTTGTTTCAACATCTTATTAGTCTTTTTCTCGTCGTTATGCTCTTGCTATAATTAACGTCTATCTTTTTTTTCTTAGTTGTCTTTTATTCTTTATTATTCTTTGCAAACTTTTTATTATCTAATTTGTACATTGGGCGAGATCATGACTTCTAGAAGACATAGCAAGCAAATAGTTAAAAAGTTGATCAAATATTATAAGCAAAAGGAGAGCGACTTTGACGCTTTAACTTTGACTCAACGAGTCTATAGAGAGAGCATCGAAAATTTGCAAAACTAGATTAAGAGTTTTTGATTTAAGTAAGAAGCGATTTTTGCTTATTAGTAGTTAATTATAATAATTAATTCTTATAGATATTGCGCACTTACGAAGAAAGATTTTGTAAACACTCTTAAAGTCATTACAATCAATGTACTTTACATTTTCTTTAATTGATTAATAAATAAAAGAAAGAATACTTTGAATGCTACTAGCACTTTGCAAACGTATTAAAATGTATTTTGCTTAATGCGAAAGAAGAAGATAAATTGCTACATGTTTGATTCGCTCGTAAAGAGTTAAATGTACGAAATATATTCGTTTTGTTATACTTCGCTCTTTATTGATCGACTAAAAATGCGATAGCAACTCGCTATTAAACATAACTTACGCACGAAGTCGAAGAAAAAATCTATTATGCGTGCGAAAAATAAGTTCGAGCTTCTCAAAACTCTTTTTCTTTTCTTTAAGATAATATTTAATTACGAACAACATCGCATTCAATTAACTTTAATTATGCAATTAATTAAAATCATTAGAAATTAACTTGTTGCTTTTTTTGCGATTTGTTATTAGCACATTAAAGTTATCTTGCTTTTGAACTCTAACGAGGGGGAACGATCGCAAGTAATTCTAGAGATTATGTACAAATATATTAAGAGTTATCTTAGATAAAAAGAGACGTTTGTGTCTCTTGTCGCATTCTATATATTGTTAAATAATAAATGCGTTAAATTGTTAACGATTTTAATAAAAACGAATTTGGCATTTTTGATATGTTAAATAAGTTATATCTTTTGCTTTGTTCGCATATCACGATATTAACATTGATTTTTATTAACAAAGTTTTCGTCGTTTCTAAATTAACATTAGCGAAATAGTTGTTTTGTCTTTGAATTTCCTTAAAATAGAACTAGTTTAAATTTTCGTTCAAGTAGAAGATGCAAACGATACTTGTTTTTCGTCGATAAAAGAGCATTATTTATGAGACGCAAATCTTCGAGGCAAAAGTCTTAACGTACATCACTCTTCGTTCGCAAATGATTAATTTAGGCACAATTATTAACATGAAGCTATCGATCAATCTATATATTTTTTGGCGTAACAATAAAGAAGCTCTTAACAATAGCAATAGATAACGTATAAATTTTGCGTCTTAATTATTATTAATTGATACAAAACTTCATTATCGAATCGCAATAAAATTTTGTTTTATAACATCACAACTTTGTCATCTATTAAAAGAATTATATCTTAAGATATATACTTGATACTTAAGTTGCTTATTGTGAATTGAAGTCTTAAATTGCGTTAATGCGAACAACTAATAAATTAAATCGAACGATTAATTTTTAACGTCTTAGACGATTTACGATCGCTTAACAAGTAGAGATTCGACAACATCTTAAGATAGATTTATTGCATAAAAAGTTACAAACGCTACGAAAAATCTTTTAAGATCATAAGAGATTCATTAAAACTATAAAAGAAACGTCGCTTCATTACGTATACTAAGAGATTTATCAAATTTATCGCAACGTTATTCGTCAACATAAGCAAGCATTTTTGAAAGAGATTATAGCGAAGTATAAGATGAAGCAATCGATAATTAATATTTAACGTCAATTAAGAGAGCTATCTATAATAGAAGAGAAAAAGATAAGAATTGAAGCTTACGTTTTTGTAGAACGCGTTCGCGTTATTAAAACTTTTTTTATTTTTATTATTGACTCTTTGAAAAAGAAATGTTAAAGAAGAGAAGCAATCGTTAGTGCTTTGACGATCTTGTGTCGATTGTAGAAAAATTATGATTTTCGTTAAAGAAAGAATTCTTCGACGATCAAGTTTAAGTAAGAGAAGACGACGCAAATTCTTCTTTAGCAATCGAATCTTTTCGCCTCTTTTTTGATCGAATGTTCGTCGACGCAATGTATTATTTGTTTAAATAATAAAGAATTTCTAGCGTTGAAGCGTCTATGTTTATTTTTGAGTTACGACGATTTAAAACGACACTTTTATTGAAAGCACTTGCGTCATCATTTAAATAAGTAGCTTATTGCATGTTCTTATTTAAGATACAATATTAATTTAAACGACAAAATGCATCTCCAAAAGCATGCGCTAGTGATGCAAAAGATTCTAACTTAATCGATCTAAATATGTTTTACAAATTGTTATTGTCTACGTTATAATTTCTAGATTAGCTCACGTACAAAATAAAATAAATCTTAATATTGAGTCTTCGACTATTTAGAATGTCATTTCTTCTTTTTGATTCACTTTAGAACATAGTCTTTTTAAGATAACAATTTTACGTTATTTCTTTAAATTCGAAAGTTAATGTTGTGAGAAATACTTTGTCTAGTAGCTAAGAGACTAAAGATTGGTCTTACTTAATGACTTAATTTAAGTCAATTAAATTAGTTATTCGTGATACGACCCTAGTATGTCACGATTAATTCTCTTGGCACTAAGGAGAAGACTAGTTATTAGGGCAAACGATGTGTTTTATTTCGAGAACTAGTTAGGACTAGTCATTTAAGAGGGCCTAGACGTTGCACTACGACTAGTTATCTATTGTGGATTTTTTCTTAAATCAAGAATCTAGGCGTTGCATCATTAGTTACGAAACTTAGTTACAACTAAAGAATATAAAAGAGCAAAAAATCTCTTTTATTTTTCTTCTTCTTTTCTTTCTTTTTTATTTTTTTCTTTTCTAAGATTTTAGTCTTTTGCATTAAATTAGTCGCAACTTAAGAGATAAAAAACGCAAAAATCTTCTTCTTTCTTCTTTATTTAACTCTTTTTTCGTTTTCGTCGTTTGTGCTTGAGGTCGTTAACGTTTCGTTGAGTCTATTCGCATGTACAAGAAAGTGATCATTTTTACAATTATCATCTTAACTTCTTTCTAAGCACACAATCTAGTTGTTTGCTTAAAATTACTTAGAATAAGACAAAATTAAAGAAGTAGACGTTATTAACAACACAATCTACTAGTTAAGTTGCGAGCTAATCACAATATACGTCGTTACAAATTTAAGAAAGCTAATACAATTAATGTCTTAAAGATAGTTAAGACACAAAAACATAAATATTCGAAATGTACGAAAAAATTGTTGCGTTCGAAGTCTTATATTATAGTTTTTACGAATGCTAGAATCTTAATAAACGCAAGAAGCAAATCGTCTTATAAATTGTCTTTAATTATATAAATTAACGAATGTCTTTTAATTCTTAACTTTCGTTTTAAAAATAATTTTTATTGATTCAAAAAAAGATTGTTTGACGTTTTCGTATATAACTTCGATTAAAACATCGAGAATTTTCATAATTTAATTGAAAAATTATATAGAAAATCTTTATGTGTTGTCTCTATTCTTTTTTATTTATATCTAGAAAAATTCGCTATCTTTAATTAATTCGTTTGACATTACATCTAGAACATTAATTGTGTTAAAAATAATTTGCGATATCTAGCGTTTAATGTTGAACTAAATTTCTTAAACGCGAAGTGAGCTAAGATCGTTTAACTTCATAATCGTCTTTACATTATAATATGTTAATAGTGTCGTCGTTAAAACTTTTTCGTTTCAAAGTTGTTTAATGATGTTAGCGCATCGCTTTGCTCGCTTTGCGACGACAATAAAACAAGAAAAGTTAACGAAGATTAACGATCAAAAGATATCGAAAAACTTCGTTCTTATATTGTTCTATATAAAGAAATTAATTTAAACAAGAATGTTATAGATTAGATTATAAAGACAAATTTGCAAAAGTCAATCGATGTTGTTTTAATAATTAAAATAATCTTAAGAATTCTTAGTATGAAGCGATTGATAATAGAATTTAATTGCGTAGCGAAACTCTAGACGACAAGCTCTATTATTTGAATAAGCAAGGAAGTTTTACTTGCACATCTATTGTTAATTTTTGATATTATTTTGTTAGGCGATTGCGATGATGTAATTTCTTTGCTAAAATAATGATAAAAAGATAGAGAAGTGATAAGATAATAGCTTTAGCTATTATTTCTATCGTTAGCTTCTTGCTTTTTGACGATGCTTCTTATTTATTTTCGCTAATTAACATAGTTGATTTTACTATGTCTTTATTATAGTGTGTCGAGACAATTTTCTATTAAGAAGAGTATTAAATTGTTGTTTATCTCGATACAAGATTTGATATTCTATATTATCTCCTTCAACTTCTAATTGTTCTTCGATTTTTACTTGTTTTTCAACTCTTATTTATTGAGCAATTGCAAAATTTGTGCTCTTAAGTTTATATTTGTCGAATTCTTTGTCTTATTTAGATAAGAGCGTGTCGTGTTGTTCTTTTTATTTCGAATTGAAGTATCAATATAACATTCGAAAAGTGCTTCGATCATTGAGAAATTGTATGCCTTAATTGCTATGTGTAAAGCATTTCGCTCAAGAGCATTTATAGTTTTAAGATTAGCTTTCTAAGTAACGAGTTCGTGAATCTTAGCGTTATTAAGTTAATTATGTATTAACGTCGTTTAATTTTTACGATTTAAAATGTTAAGATTGACGTTCTCTTGTAATAGTGTTTTAATTAACATAATTTTGTGATATTTGTTAGAAAGTTCGCATGTAAAATTTAACGTAAAGTTGTCGTTTAATGTAATTTTGTTAACATTGATTTTATTTTGTAACAAACATTAAATGATAAATTTTTTTTTTTTTTTATAATGATCGTTAAAGAATTTATGCGCTTCGATTTCAAGAATTTGAAAGCATAATAAAGATGTTTCATTGTACGTTTTGTTATACGTTTCGTTAATGTTCGTTTTAGCAACAATAAGCATTCGCACTATAAAATTACTTATCTTTAAATCGAAATAGTTTTGTTTAAATGATAGTTGCAATGACGTGTTTTCATATTCGTTTAATACATTAACGTCGACTTTTTGATTCAAAAGTTGTTAAATAAGTTTTAAACGATCTTTAGCAATAGCATTTAAAAGAGAGAGATTCACTTAAACATCAACTTCATAATATAATAGTAGTTCGTCGAAATTAAGATGATCTTTTGCTCATGTTGTTCTCTTTAACGAGCTTTCGAATTCGTTGTCTCTCTTATTAATATTAATATTCGTCGTATTAGCTAGTTTCTTAATTAAATAACTTGATTTGTTCTTTATAGTATACATAAATAATGTTTGTTTTTGTCTTTTCTTATTTAAATTAACACTTAATTTTAACAAGTATTGTTAAGACTTTCGCTCTTATATAGCGACATAAATAGAATACGTTATTAAAGTGACGTTATACTCTTTTATTAGCAATTTCATTACTTTAAGTCTTTCGTACGCGATAGCTATCGTTATTAATGATCTCTTTAGAAACAATCGATAAACGTTTAAGTTAATCGTAATTAATAGTTTCAAAGCACGAATCTCTTTTAACTTCACGACATTTATCATTTCTTTATAGAAGAATTCGTCAAGATTTAATGCGTTTGTTTTACGTAATTCTATTGCGATCTTAAGTACAAACACAATGCTTAACTCACTTTAGATCTTTACTTATATAATTAGATTTTTGCTACTAATTTCGTTAACGCGTTTGCGAAGTTTAGAGAGCAATTGTTTTTATATAATCGTTTTTTAGAAGCTTGCGAATCGTTATTAATAAATAGTACAAATTGTGCTAAATTTTACGACAAACGCATGCATAATTATACAAAATCTTTATTAAGTCTTTCTCTCGTAAATTGGAAATCAAACGCTAACATGCATTTAAGAAAATATTAATCAACAATTTTGTAAATAGAGTCTTCATAACTTCTTAATTCAAGAAAATTTATCTTCTTTTTAATCGATTTGAAGCATATGATTTTTTCTCTTAATTAAGACATTTGTTAAGTTCATTTTATATTCTTTATTCTTTTCATTTTTTGCTTTGCAATCTAAAAACAATTACGACTATATAGAAGTCGAAATTGTTAAGTTTTCTCTTTTAAGAAATGTACTTCTTTTCATTGCAATCATAAATTATGTCGAAATCACTAACGTTTCCATTATTAGATAATAGCTACTTTAAGAACTAAGAAAAGACAAAAATAGAATGTAAAGTAAAGTACGAGATACGATTAAGCTTTCTTAAGTCGAAATAAACTTAATCGATAAACATTGTTTTTTTTAAAGCGATAGACAATTAGTGCGCATTAATGTAATCACATAATTAGATAAAGATGTGAAAGATTCTTGAAGACGTTGAAGCAACGATAACATGTTTTTTATGAATGATTGTATATTATGCTTTAGCGTTTTTGATGTCGCGTTATTAGCGATTTAAATCAATTTCAAGAATAACTTTAGATTAGAAACTAACTAGCGTGACATAACATACGCTCTTTAGTTTTTATTTTCGTAAGATTTTAATGTTATACGTCTTTATAATTTCTATAAAGCTAGAGTTCGTGCGAGATTGCGTCAACTTCTTACGACGCATAGCTTCGTAAACGAAAAACTATCGTAATAGTAGTTAGATTGTACGAAGCGTACGTCTTCACGAATTAAATTAACTTGTGATCAAAATTAAACTTGTTCGCTTTAATTTTGTAAAGACGAAGAAGCTAAATTGTACGAAGCGCATTCTCTCACGAATTAATTTGATTTGCGAACAAAAACGACTTGCTTGCTTCGATATCGTAGAGACGTAAATTAAGTCTTACGAAGCGCATTCTTTTACGAATTAATTTAGTTTGCGAGCAAAAACGACTTGTTTGCTTTAATATCGTAGAGACGTAAGTTGAGTCTTACGCACTTTCGTAGAGATTGTAGAGATGTACAACACTAAGGTTTTACGAAATGAAAGATCATCGAACGTATATTACACGCAAAAGCGCGTCAATAAATTTACATTCTTTAAGAAAACGTTAAGAATAGACGAATTATAATCTTTGCAAATTTCTTTGTTTAATAGACGTCTTATGAAGCTTTGTAAAAACATTCGCCCAAAAATACGTGTTCTAAAGTGAATAGATTTAGGTTTATTTAACTTTACGTTTATGTAAATGATTTTTAACGATATGTGTTAAACTAACAACTTAAGCGTTTTTAATAAAGATTATTCGTTATCACATTATTAAAATAGAATAGAATGATAACTAAGTCAATGAAATTCACGTTTTTAAGAAAGAGGTGTGCTAAGATTTAAACTACTAGAGTCTTATCTTGTTTAATTAAGTGCTATTTATCTTTGTCTCTTTTAATTAATGTTATTAATCACAATTTTGATTTTTTCGAAATTCTTTTGTTGTAGAATTCGAATAGTTATATGCGAATCGTCTTTGCGTACGACGTACTTGACAAGATTGCGCAACTTATTAAGAAACAGCGTCATTGTTTTATTGTGAGCTTTTAAGTTCTTTAAGCTTTTGCGACAAAGAGATTAGCTTATAACAATAAATCGTGCTTCTAATATATACTTCGAAAGACTTATTACTTTGTGCAATGTTAGTTGTACTTTAAAATTAATTTAATTATACGAACTTCTCTTTAAGCGTCACAAATTGCTACAAAAGACTAAGATACTCTTAACGATTAATTGTTTGCAAATAGCTATAAAATAAATTGTGCAAAGCTTAATTTGTGCTTATTGTTTGCTCAAATTGTTGTAATTTAATATCGTAGCTTAAATTTATTGTTATAGAAGTTATATCTAAGTCGAAGTTATTGTTGTTTATTATGTTGAAAAAGATTTAATCGTTAGATGATGATGCCATGTTGTAGAGAATAAAATTAGGAAAGTGTGTAGATCGATTGTTTTATAAAACGCTTAAAAATTAGAAGCTAAAAAAGATTATACGTCGATTTTAATTCATGAAGTGAAGCTAGAAGCGACTAAGAACTCTTAATAATGTTTAGAATTTCTTATTTATTCTTCGCTTTTAATTCGACTCAAAATTTAATAAAAAATTCCAAAATATATAAAGTAATTTGAATAAAAACTCTTTCTTTAATACGATTGTTAACGCAAGAAATTATAAAAAGTTCTAGCAACGATAAATAAATATTCGATTAACGTAGTTTACTAATTGCAATATACGAGATCACTTTTACTAAAAAAAATAGATTTAATTAAAATCTTCTTGCGAAATAATATTAAAAAGTCGCTTTAAAATTAAATTTTTCGTTTAAAACGATTATAATTTTGCGCAAACAATAAAATTGTATAAATAAAATTCATCTTAATTTAAAAGAAGTGACGAATTTTTTTGCGTTCATTTAATAATACAATAACGCTTAGATATTACTTTTGTCATTTACGAATCTATTAAAAGACGCTACTTTTTATTGGAATTTTAAAATTAATATATAAATTTCTTTATTTTTGAACGTTATGTAACTTAATGCACAAAACGCTTAAAGAGATAAGTTCTAATATTACGATATTTCGTATAGCGTAAAATGAAATTACTCTATATTTTTAAATTATAATACTAAATTGACGTAAACAATTCTCGAATTATTTAATTAGCATAGAGTTAAATCGCATGTAATACGAATATCACTAAAGTTAAATAAAGAAGTCTAACTTAAGACGCGCTAAGAAGAGAAAATCGATTTAATTATCACAATTGTTGCAAAATTAACAAGAACAGCTCTAAGCGTCGAATCACGTTAAAATAAGCAAAAACAATTTGAAAAAATTAATGAACACACATCTATTATGTTTGTAAATAGAGATAAAGATTTAAGCTCTTATTACGAACGTTGTTATAATGTTTATTGTTATAAGAAAGCAATTCTTGCGAGTTCGTTTTGTTATTTTTTCTTTCATTTAAGATGTAGAGTTTTTAATACTTTTATTAATATATTTTTACAATTATTATTTAATTTTTTATTGCAACAATCGTTAAGTCTTTTGTAACGAAAATCTTTTTCTTGATTTTAAAGTCGATCATGTTTAAGATAAAGCATATGTCGTAAATAAGTCGTTCATTTTATTAGCATAATTAAGGTAATCGAAACAATAGTTATTAATAGACAACAATCTTCTTTAAAAGTTTTTCAAGAAGTGTGTACGTTAAAAAGAAAAAATGTTTTAACGAAATTAAGCTTTTACTTTTTAAATTAACAAGTAGAACTTCAATTTACATTAAATTAATCTTTAGTTTTAACAAATCTAAGTAAATCTAAACGTAAACACTAGATTGTTGTTAAAAGTTCGAAACTCTTTGTGTAGAATTTTAAAAGTTTTATGTTAATTTAGAAAACAAATTGCAAAAAAAAAAGCAAAATCACAAAAATACTTATAACGTTTTTAAGATAAAAATAAAAGAGTTTGCAACAACGAAAAAGAATCTAAAGCGATATTAGTTAACACTTAAAGAACTTTTAGAATTTTTAATTATAATTTAGATTTTATTTAGCGAAGATAAAGCGATAATTACGACGAACTTATTATTAAAGAACGACAATAACATTAAGAGTTTGTTAATAAATATTAAACACAAAAAAAAATACATTTAAATTTTAAAAAAGAAACATCGATCGTATAAATAGATTTTAGACGAGAATAAATATTGCTAGTTTAATAATATTGTGAAACATAAAGATTAATCTATTGCGAAACTTAAAAACAACAAAAATGCTAAAGATCAAAATTAAGCGAATTAAAAAATAGCGAAAATAAAGCAAAAATCGTTGTTTAAGAAGAAGTTGCGTTCTAATCGTAAAACATCTAGAAAAAATAAACATTAAGAATATTTTTTCACGTTTAAGACGTTTATTTCTTGTATAGCTTTTCGTTCTTTTATTAATTAAGATACGTTAATTATGATTTCGTATTAATGCTTCAACTTATTTACGATATTTATAAAAATCTTAAAGATAACGTAATTCTTAAATTAATTAACTTATTGTACAATAGTTTTATCATTAATGAATTTAAGCTTTGTCGTAGTGCTATGACTTATATAAACGTGTTCGATGTTTTGTTCACACACATCTAGCACTTTTGTTAAATTTAAGATTCTCTTCACGCTTAATTTTTTCACATAAAAAGAAGTTTTATCGTAAAGAGATACGAGGGAAATTATGATTAGAACATTGTTTTAAGAAGAACGTAAATATTGTTAAGCTAAATGCTATATAAATGTTGAATAAATTAAATTCGAAAAGTTTTCGATTAGATTTTCGTACGCAAACGTAAAAGCATCTAAAGCTTAAATAGATATTAATAGTAATAAAGTTATTAATTTTAAAGTTGCAAGATTTAAGTGTAACTAAAACAAGTTTGCAAAAAACTAAGAAAATAAAGTAAACTTAATGTTTAACTTTTAAATTATAATGTTTAGAGTTGTTGCGTCATTAAAGAAAGCACAAAAAATATCACATTTTATGACAAAAATAGTTAGATATCGTTTGCGACAATGTTTTGTTTTGCGATCGCAATTATAATATACATGTTATAAGAAAAAATAAAAAGCATTATCTTTAAATAATTGCTTAAAAGATCTTTCACAACGAAACATAATGTTCGAGTCACACGTCTTGCAATTTAAGAAAAACGTTAGCGTCTTAATTTTTGAGAAACGACGTTAAATATTTGCAAGTAACGTTTTAAGATGCTTAACTTTATCTTTAATATTTTCTTCATTTAGTTAATAAAATTAAGATGAACAAACATTGCGAAGAAAGTCTTTAAACATTAGTTCGTTAATATTAAGATACATGTTACGCATGTTTTTGTAATCGCAAATTGATGCAAACTTTGACAATTTATGTTATCATTCGCATTGAAACTTTTTCTCTTTTTCTTAAGCTTTTCTATTATCTTTGCGAAATACTTAATTAATTATGACGAAAAAGTGACGTCAAGTAAAGAGTTATAGTTGTTAATAAGAATGTTATTGCGTTTAAAGATCGTTGCTACTTTTGTAACACGTTCGATAATTCTCGCTAAGTTGTTCGCATTAATCGAAACAATTATTGTGCTAATGTGTAAAATTATCGTTGACGAAATTTTTAAAATTAAGTAGAAGTATAAATTTTATAATTTTAGCACAAAATTCTAGATACTTTATATTCTCTAAAAAGATATAAAGAAAAAATATAATATGTTTAATAAATTGCAAACGTAAGAGAATCGTAAATCGTTCATTGTCGAAAAAGTTAAAAAAGAATATCTTTCATTATAATAGTAATTGTTTAATCAAGTGAAAGTCTTTTAACGACAAAAACGTGTTTTTGTTTTATACGACAATCATAGTATAATTATTAAAATAAAGAAAGATATTAATTTGTTTATTAAGAATGTCGCATCAACTTTCTCGTATTTGCACAAAATAATGTGTCATTTTTTTTAAACAACAAAGTGTTAATAGTTTATAAAATATATCGATTTTTAACGTCGATTAAAGTTTAACAAAGAGCAAAAGATTATTAAGCACATCTTGAAATGTCTTTATTTGTTCGTCTTTTTTTGTTAGACGTTGTAGTTATAAAACGTTTCTTCTTTTGCTCTTTAAAAGCTTAATTAGTCACAAGTGTTTACGAGCAACATCTTTAATCAAGTTGCATTAATGTGCATAACAATATATGTTCTCGTCGTAGAAGTTAAATGTGTTTAAGTATGTTTTTCATATTGTACGTCTAGTATGTTCGTCAAGAATTAAGAACAATTAAACATCTAAAAAAGCATAGAAGAGAGAAGAATTTTTTACGTTCTTCTAGATATAGATTTGCAACTCATTATCTATTGTTTAAGTGTAAAAACCTATTATTTGTCTTAAGTCGATAAGCTTTATGTAGATAAGATACACTTTCGTAAAGCGATAGTAGATTGAGTTCCTTAATAGATCGCAAAGTTTTAATGAAGCTCTTGTCTAAACGTAGAGCATTGTTAAGTCTTTATTTAAATATAATCACAAGAACATGATGATCTAAATGAAGTTGTAAATAGTTTTCAAGCTTAAAGATGCGTACTAATTAAAATACATTCTTTGAATCGTATTGTTAAAAATTAGTAATTAAATCTTCTAGTTAGAATTGTCTTATTTATAGCTTTGCGAAGTCACAAAAAGCTTAATTCTTTATAAATTTAACGTTTTTCTCATTGAAACGTAATTCTAAAATTTGATTTATAAAAAACATTTAGCAAACGCTTTGTAAAGAACGACAATTAACAATGTATAAAAACAAGCGTTCTTGCGCTAAGCAAAATTGTTATTATCGTTTTTAAAAAAAGTTTCGACGCAAAAGAAAAAGAAACGAGCTTTTCTCTAAAAATGATTTAGCGATTTAATTTTTTCTTATTTAAAAGATAGTATACACTTTTCTTTTACGTCTTACATAATGACATCATGTACTCATTCTACTTAGCTATACTTTTCTAAAATACATAAGTTTACTCTTTATGATAAAAATCGCTTCGTTTAATTATTAAATGATCTTAATGATGCGACGACGCAACAACTATTCTTACTTTTATTTGTAAGAAAACAAGTTAAAAATATTGCTCTTTATAAATTGTTTTCTTTTAATAACTTTAAGAAGAAACGCAACATTAACGATGTAGATTTACGACTCAACACAACAACAATTATATTTAATTATTTTATATTTATTGTAAATAACGATTTAAAATTGAAAACATCGACAACATTGTTTAAATTCACTTGTTATAAAATTAAATTCTATCGTCTTCATTAAGAATGTTTATTACAACTTAACGTATTCGATATTTTATACATTTAATTGCTTTTTTTAATTATAGATGTTATCTATATATTTGTGAATAACTTTAATAGTTAGACAAAAATTGTTGCTTTTTTGAAATCGTAAACGACAACAAATAGCGCTTCTTGTTTGTCTCGATTCGTACATTTGCGTATTGTGATCGTTATTATAAAGAACGAAGCAAGTATTACTTTTAACGTTCTACAAGCTTAAGATCTTAAATTTTGTCTCGATTAATAAAACTTAATTAACTTTTTCTTTTTTATAATCGTTCTCTATCTTATTAAAGCGTCAATCTCTTCGTTAACTCGTCACAAACGATTGAAAGAAGTTTTTCTACATTATGTAAATAAGATGCGACAATTACGACAACAAGTTCGTTAGCTTTATTTAATTATTTATTTATATCGCTTTTTTCGCGAAGCAATAAGTTACGTTTCTTAGATTATAGAAAGACTCTTTAACTTTATTTAGATTAATTGCGTGTTAAATTTTATTTGCGATAAGTATAACAAGCATTTCGTCGCATTCGTTCGTTTAATTGATCTTCACAAAATTGTTTGCGAAGAAATCGTCTCATTAATTATTTTAGAAATGCTTATAAATGTTTATTCTTTAGACATACATAATAGATTACATCATTTACACAATAGTGTACGCTTCATTAATAATTAAATAGACTTTAAGTTTAAACTTGTCTTTAATGTTCTTTATAAGCTCGTAGTATTTAAAGCAATTATTGATTTTTTTTTCATAATTATAGTTGTTAAGTAGTGCGATCAAGTGCAAGATCAATTCTATGCTTGGAATTTCGTTCTTATTAATTAAGAAGCGAGCGTAGCTCTAATTTATTAAGAGAACATTAGCAAAAACTTTTTTAAGTGAGCGTTTCTTAAAAGCAATCTCACGTGTCTTATTTGTTTGTATCGCAAGCTAAAACATATTTTGTTTTGTAAACATACAATATATAATATGTGTTTTCGTATATTTGAGCAATCGACTTCTCGCAACTATTAATTCGTTATTCGCAAATATACTCTTTGTTGCTTAGGTACGTTTATCGCAAATCTAAAATCATTTACGATAAACGTACGCATTTTGTTAATTAATAAAGATAATATTTGAAATGTTATTTCTCTAGCATTTCTTAAGCTTTTGCAAATAAGTATTGACTTTCAATTACAACTTTAAGATCTTTTTGATCTTATATTTAAAACTAGTTTAAATAAGCGAATTTATAATTTATTTTTTGTATTTATTTAACATTTTTACTTAAAAGATTTTATTATTTTTGATTTTTTTGATTGCGAATAAGATATTTTTCGATGCAACGAAGTCTTTGAAATTTTAAGTTAACAATTTTTTCGCTTTGAGCAAATTGTTAAATAGAATGTTTTACGATATTTTCGTTATCTACTTAAATGTTGATTTTTGAATAGATATTATAATGTACGTAGATTTGAGACTTCATTTAAGAATAACTTTGATTTGAATTAGCGAATGTTTAATTATCGTTAAATCAAAAGCGATATTAAGATCGTAGTAATTATTATAACTATTTTAGACATCACATTTTACGTCTTTTTAAACTACAATAAAATTGATCAAAGATAAAGAGACTACGATAAGACTACTTTATAGAAACGATAATATATAGTGATTTAATCTAGTAGAATATAAGCACGTTCGATCATTAAGAATCGAAGATAAGCTCTATGTATAGAAAGCGTTAGTAATTCATTAATACGTCTATATTGTTTTTTCACTTATAATGCATTAGTGAGCGAGTCACCTTCGTAGCATTTGTGTAGATACTTATCTCTATGTTTAAGAGTGTCGCTAAATGGTCTCAAACTTTTTAAATTAGCACATCTATTGACGCTAGAAACGTTTTAAAACGAAGACCTAAAGCACAATAATTCGATAAATCTAACGTTATGGGAAAATCGTTATATATAATCATTAATCAATGTCAATATAATTCTCTTACTAAATATGAGCACGATTAAAGCTTTCGTCTCTTCTAGCGCTCTTAACTTTTATTATGTATTTCTTGACGAATTCATTTCGCGACTCTATCGCTCATTTATTTTATTACTAAATGATCAAATTATTTAATAGAATTTGCAAAATCGCTTAGACAACGAGTCGCAATAAAACTACTTTTAACTAAATGTTATCTTGATGAAAAAACAATTTACGATCAATAACGTAAATTGTATAACGAAGTTTCGCGATTATGTTTACACAAGATTGAATTTCAAGAACAATTGTATAAAAATTGTGTATATAATGCTTTTATTATTATTGTTTTTTAAATTAAATCACATGTCGTTATTTATGAATAAAATATATCATTGTTATAATACAATACGATGTAGATTTAATAAAATTTATATGCTTGAAGCTTTAAGTAAATTGTAGCAATCTCATTGAGCAATTATTATAAAAACGAAAATCTTAGAATATTTTAAGTTGAAGCGTCATGTATGTAAGTTGTATAGATACTACGAGATGTTTATAAAAGTTACAACTTAACATTTAGCAAATACGACAACGATTTATCTTTAAAGTATTACGAAAACTAGATGAAAAATTAGTAATTTTTCGCAAACAATAGAATGATTTGTTTCGCAATAGAATCTAGAGACTAATTTTGGCACGTCTTATTATAATAGAATTAAGCATTTAAAGTGCAGAGCGTGTGATTTAAAAATTGAGCGTCGAGAACGAAAGCGCAAATTTAGCGAAACAAATAACAATTTTATCGATTCAAAAAAGAAATTAATTCGACACTAGAAATGGAAGTTGCAAAATTAATCATTTTTGAAAAAGAAGCTAGTTTTAGACTATGTCGAAAATAAATAACGATTATATTGTATAGAAAAGATATTCGCGTTCGAAATCGTCTTCGTTAGTTAATATAAAATTAAATTTGAAAAGACTAGCTTTATATCGTTAATAATATATAATGTTTATCTATTTTCTTTCGAATTGTATTAAACTTTTGCACACTTTAGTATTAACGTAGTATTTTATTATGCTATTAGATATCGTAAAGCGCAATAAGCTTTTTCGCAAACGCAAAGAAATAATTTTGAAAAAAAACTTATTAGTTCGCAATCCTCTTTAAAGTTAATATAATAATTTTTCTTCGTTATAAGTCTTAAATCATTGCATACAACGAAAATCATAAAAAAGCATAATTTACGTTAAAGATACAATTAATTTGTACAATAATAGCAAAGAATCTTTCATTAATAGTAATTAAGCAAGCAAATAGAAACGAATATTTGTTAAACGCATCTTTTCGATTTTTGAGCTTTTCGCATGTCGAAGAACATCGAAATTAATATTCGACATCTAATATAAAAGATTTTACGATTTTGAACAATTAAGATTTATTAAGATTTAGAATGTTGCTCTCTTTTAATAATTAAATTAGAACGAACAATTTGTTCGATGTTAGCTCACGATAGCGTAATAGCGTTCTAGATCACTCGCAATTTTACGCAAATCTCTATATTAATTTTGTTCAATTTCTAGCGTTTACGAATTATAATAATTTTTTTTTACGTCGTTGTAACAATTCGCAATTCAACACTTTCTCAAATTTTATAGAATTTCGAATTTGAACAAACGTCGATTTTGACGTTGATCTTATGTAAGATTAAAAGATCGTTAGTTAGAACAACTTACATAGTGGCGATGCACATTTATTTACAATTGTGTCAAATGATGCCACTATTTAAATTGTGCTAAATATTAATCGCAACGTTGACCTTGCTTATAGTTAAAAAGTTATAGAACATAAAGCTATAATATTGCACAATTGCGTTGATATCATTTCTAATCTTAACATTGCTTTGATTGAGATCGTGAAAAACGTCGTCGCATAATTATAAAACATAAATTTGATTTATAAGTCTTAATGCAAGAGTTCGTCAAAAAAGAATGTTAACTTTGTTCGAAAGTTTATAATGTAGTAGAGCATTAATTTGCGATCATTGCGATGTTACAAACATTCTAGTCGCAATACTTAAAGTTTAAAACTCTCGAATAAGAGAAAATTAAAATTAATCGAGATAGACTAGTATTACTTTGTTTCACAATTGCGCTAAACAAATATTAAAAAAGATTCTTTCAATTATGATCTCTAGACGACGATCTATTAGACGATAGCACTCAACGTTGAACTTCAATATCTAAGATAAATTTGACGAAAATTGTTTATTCGACTCACTCTAATTATTTATTGCTATTCGTTAAAAATCAAAAACATCTTCATTATGCATACAAGATAGCAAGTGAAGACGCTTATTAATAGAAGAAATTAGACGATTCGAAGACAATCAAGTTAACTCTTCGAGAATTGCTATGCATGCCAACATATATAGTCGACAAAATTAATAAGCCTCTAGCAATGAATAAATAGTCAATAGATAATGATTAATCAACGTAGACGCATCGTCATCATTAAGATTAAAATGAACAAACTCTTTAAGCGAACATTAGAATATTAAGGAACGTCGATTAGACAAGCATCACGTCTAACACCAATAAGAATAAATAGAACGTGCAAAGTTAATGTTATTGTCAAACTTGTTTTTAGATTAAACGTATAGTAGAGATAAACGTCAAACGAACGACGAAGAGATTACGAACTTGATATAGCATGCATGTCTCTAGCATTTATTATAATTAACTTAATTATAACATAAATATGCGTAATTATATTACAACGTTTAACTAAATATTGTTCAATTTATTTAAGTCAAGACTTAAGTTATAAGAACATAAGTCTTGAGACATACACTAGTTAACTTTAATGATAGAAATGAATGCTAATGTTCGTCAATAATCTACTCGTCACATTTGAGTGATTAGCTATTTACATTTTGAAGATTCTAAAGATTAAATGTTTTTGTAACATTTAAAAAGCTTTTAATGTTCGTAATCTTTTTTTATCTTTTTAAGAATTGTAGATCTAATGTTTGCGCATTCATTAAGCTTGTCTTTGATTTTATTATTTCGATCATCATTAGTTCTAAATCTTTGATGTTCTTGCGCTTATGTGTCTCATTCGTTTGACGATTGCGAAGCATGCTTTTATCTACATTGGCTATCAAGATAAGCTAAGCTTTACAACGTTGAACTTTGACCTTATTGATCTTAACGTAATTTAGTTGATTAATTAGCACTTGTTCACAATTCATTGCTTCATGAAAAAGACGTAGATTCTTATATAGATAAAGAAGTTCTTGAATCATCTAGAGCTAAAGTGTTAACAAAAGAATTATTAGCGCGACAAGATTTATCTCTTTGTAGATTGTCTCAATTTTGTGCGAAACGAATTAATTTCTTGACGTCTTTAAAATATATCTTAATGATACGTTTATTCTTTTGTACATTATGTGAATCTTTGTAATGATTTAAAATGCTTTAATAATAAACATCACGTTAATAGTTTTAAAGTATTAAGTTGAGAGAATGTTCTTTATTTTATCGTTTGCGACGCTTTTGTATTTTTTGATCGTAAAGAGCTTCGACGTATTGTTAAACGTCATAATAATAGATTTTGTTTAATTTAGAGACATGAACTTGTGATAAAGAATTTGCGACTTAATAGATTCTTCGCGCTTTGCTTTTTTAAGACTTGATTCTAATGATTTCGTTGCGACAAATAAAAGTCTTTCTTTATTTATTAGTATATTGCGAATAGAAGATGCGTTCGTTAGCACATAACGCTTTAGTAATTTGCGATGTGTAGAGGGGAAATCAATTCTTTGAAGATCATTAAATCGAATGTTCTTAATTTAAGTTTCTCTTCGTTATATATTAGCATTGCTCATGATTGCTTTTTAACGATCGTCGTACTACGTCGCAATATTAAGATTTAAACTTAATTAAAAGTCTTTTTATCTTAGTCGCAAGCTAGTTTTTTCTTTGGGAAATTATTTTGCGTTAAATGTATTGACAATTTATAAAATTAACGTGAAAAAGCTAGTTTCTTATTCGCAATACATAATTATTAGATCTCTTCGATAGCAAATAGATTTTATTATTATAGAGCGAAATGTCTTTTTTTTTACTTTTGTTAGTCAAAGATCATAGACGATAGAATTTAGTAAAAATAAATTTTGTTTTAATCTTTCTAGAATAGAATTAATACAACGAACATATAACACGACAATTTAACTACAATACAAAAAGAAAATATCGCAATAAACTCGAAGTTAAAGATACATTATTTCGCAATTATAGATAGCTACGACTTGTATCTTCATAGCGCAATACAAGATTGCTAAAATCTAAATATCAAAAGTCATTGTTCGATTCTCTAGTGAAACTCACGTCGTTAAATTATTTTATTTAACAAAATTACAATATTATCTTAAGTTTAAATTATCTTTTATATCGTCTACGTATAAGCAAGTAGCAAATTGTATTTATTTCGATAAAAAGAATTCATGATTTTACACGAAAAAATAATTATTTTTGCGAAGAACTCGCGATGTACAAAAATACGCGCATAATATTTCAAGATTTACAAGAGAGATCTAAGTAGACACACTAAATATTGCATCATACACTTCAAGATTTATCTTAAAGACTAGCTTAATCGAAGAAACGTTTGTTAAATTACTAAGATATTAACATCGATAATGCGAGTAAGAAAATTGCGATCTTTTAATTAGTAGTAATATATATAGTATACGTTGCTTAATTCGTCTTGTTATCTTAAATTAAATATACGTAATCTAGATTCTCTTTTAGACTAAACTTTAATCTAGACGCTAAATTAAAGATTAAAATTCTAGTTTCATAAGTCTTATATTCTTTCGAACATTTTAAATAATTAGTGATTTAATTCGATCTCGAACTTCGTTGTTAATAGACACTATTCTCTTATTAGAAATAAGAAACGAATGATAGTTGCAATGCTTACTAGTGACAAGTAACTTCTCTTTATCTTTGAGCGAACTTATAGTCGCTACAAACTTATTATTGATGTGATCAATATTAATTATCTATGATTTAAGAAATTAATTAAGAATCATGAATTTCTTGTAATATTTAACTTGATTGTTCGCGTCTTTATTCGTTTCTTCTTTAGATAGATTCTCGTGTTCGAAATAAATAAAAATACGAAGAATCTCGTTTAAATTAGTAGTTGATCTATGATAATTGTAGTTAAACTTACATGATCTTGATCAATTAGATCATCATTAAGCATTCTATTGATTATATCTATTGCGCCAAGTTCGTCGTCTACATAGCTTAGTGGACTAGTCGATCTACGAACGTCGTTACGTATTTATATAATTAATTTATTATATTAAGTGAATGCGACGCATGCGAACTTAGCAATGATTAAAACCAAATATTAACTTCTTTAGATAAGAAAGTTGTGCGACGATATCAATGTTTGTAACAATTATCAAGACATTGCCAAATTCACTCATAGAAGTCTTATGTTTATAGAAATCACTTAGTCAAGTTCGATAAAAATGCTTTAGCGAGATTTGACGCTTCTTACTAGACTTCATTTGAAAGAAATTAATCTCGTAAACTCTTTTAAAAAGCTTTTGAGTTAAATCGCTTTATGCTTCAATTAGAAAGCAAAATAACAAAAAAGTACTTTTTATTTAATAAATAATTATGTATAAATAACTTTGAAACATCGAACGAAGATTAAAGAATAACATTTAGAGATTAACGTATTGTCTAATTCGCACGTTCCAAGTACGAGAAATAGTTATGTCAATAAATAAAATATTCTTGTTATTGTAATTGTTCTTGCTTCTCTTTAATTAAAACTTCGTTAAATTAACTTTTTCGTTGCTTTAAGATATGAAGAGATTGCGATAAAGAAGTTGTAGAATTTGCAACAATGCTAAGTTAGTGAAGGCTATTATAGATAGATAAATTTAGATACGTATTAGAAACTTTGTATTTTGTGTGTAACGTTAGACAACGTATTAAAAGAAGATTATAAAATTTTAATGAGATCGTAAAAACAACTTGTACAAAGAACGACGCAACGATTAAATAAAGAGAAGCAACAATAGCATTAAAGCGACAATCGTCTACATTAAAATAAGTTGTTGTTATATTACATGTAGCAAAGAGTTTATCGTTAATTCGAAAATCTAGATTGATGAGTTTATTAGTTTTTTCGTTCTTGTTGTTGCGCTTAAATCGACGTGTGTTGTAGTAAATGTTCTAGTTATAAGTCTTATTAAGTCATGAACATGACGCAAATTTAATAGGAACATTCTAAGAGCGTCGACAAATATATTAAGATAAATTGTTGCGTACAAAGGAATAGCATTGATTAAAAATAGATTTTCTACGCAAATATTAATCTTTAACGTTGTTAAAGTCTTGTATAGTATATAGAAGATCGTAATTGTTTAGTAGAAAATATGCACAATTACGTTAAATCTAGTACATGAATTCAAGATTAAATGTCAATTAAAAAAGAAAAAATAAACAAGAATTTATAAAACGAATGAAATCAATTGCTCTTGTAGTTAATTTCGCAAGATAAAAAGAGATTGCAAGATAATAATAAGTGCGAGCAAATCGCTTGCGATAATAGCGTAGATTTAAAAAATTTGCATTGATTAATAGTAATGTAGAATCAAGATGAATCTCTTGCAAGACTTATAATTTATTATGACTAAATCAACTTAATCTTAGAGGCGAAGCGCTTTTAGCATATTCGTTTAGAAATTATTATAGCTTTGAAACGTAGAACAAGAATTGATTGATAACGTCATTTAAGAATTGGCAATGTCTTCCTAATTTAACTTCGCACTCATCGTTTTCTTCTATTGCGTCTTTTTTTCTTTGTTTCTTAAACATTAATTAATCTAGTTTTTAAAGTCTTTTTCTCATTTCGTATTTTGCGCAAAACTATTAGTCGTTTATATATTAGACTTTTTTGATCTTTATAAATTTAAGCGATACGAAGAACAAACTAAAGAATTTAGAAATGTTTCGAAAATAAAGCAAAATAGTCTTTTATAAAGTTAATTAATTAGCGAGTAAATGTGATGCGAGAGTCTATTGCTTGCTTTAGTGCGACAACAAATTTTATTAATACATTTCGAATATTAAACTTGCGTGATCGTCGTTAAAAAAAATATAATAAATTTTTAACATTTTATAGAGTCTCAAAGTTGATATTATTATTTAGTAGCGTTTTTATTCTTTTTTTAAACTTTAACAATTTTCGAACTTTTAAGACGTTTACACTATAAATACAAAAAAAGATTTGCAAATCATTAGATAATTTAAATATGACGCATATATAACGCAACAAACGAAAATTATATTAAATTAAAAAGAAGAAAACAAGAATAAAAGAAGTAACATTTAAGATGCGACAATATTGTTCGAAACTCATGCGTTATTTAATGAAGCTTCACTATAATTATAGTTTGAAATTAATAAACATTTCTTTAATATCTTGTTCATAGAAAAGATTAAACAACAAAAGATAAATTTATATAATGAAGAAACTCGATCAAACGAGATACGATAGTTGTTCGAAGTATTTGAGACGAGATCGTCACTCTCTAAGACTTAGTCTAAGATTATAATCATTAGCTTGCCACTAATGTTGTAGAACACGTCTAGAAGATTTAAGTTTAATATAGACGTTTAGAATACTTTTAATAGATTACTACTAAAAGAAATGCATATTTATTTTACACTTAAGTATCGAAAGCAATCGCGACAAAGTTTGTTATTACGATTAAATAATAGCGACTCTAGCTAACGAAGTTCGATTATAGTTCGCAATTGACAAGTTTCAAATTAGCACATTTATGCGCTAGAGAGTTTAAGTGCAATTCGCAATTGCGATTTTTAAACTAGTATATATACGCATTAAAGAATTCGATTTGTGAGTTTTAAATTGACACATGTACGCATTAAAGCAATTATTAATAAGTGTTTAAATTATTGTAGTTTAGCACAATTACGCATTGCGCTATGCATTGACACATTTATTCGCTTCTTTAAATTGCTTTAATTGTTTACTTATAATATTAACAACTATATTTAAACGTGATCATAATAAATATAATCTTGCTATCTTATCTTTTTATTATTATTTATCGAAATATCTTTCTAGAATCAAGTAAGATGTCTACTAGTAGCAATTCTTTCTAAATCTACAATGCTAGCGCTTTTAGCAACTTCACTAATAGTAAATCTTAAATCTTTTCAACTAGTTCCACTAGTAAGCAAATCGACTACGCAAATGTTCTATATATCAATGAATTCTCGCTAAACGTATGTGATTCTTATCATAATTACGAGATTGGCTAACCAAATACTAGAAAAGCACGAAAATTCTTTTTTTAAACGTTTTTGTTTAGGGTGAAGCGACATAAACTTGAACTTGAACGATGAAGACTTAACTCTTGCAATGTTAGAACGCACTACAAAAATTAAGCTTATTCAATTAGTAGAAACGAATGTATAGCTAGTAGCTTTGCGCAATTGTTCGTTAACAAGTCGCAAATTATTATTGTTGTTAATAACGTTAAACGATGTTGCAAGTCGAGAATCAAAAGTTAAATATTATTTACTTTTCGTTATATTAGATTTTGCAAATATTTGAACGAAGTTAAGCAAATCTTAAGAGATGAATCGAACATTAATGACAAATCTTTGCAAATCTTATTAAGCTTTATTAAATGCTTCGAATATACATCGTTGACGATCAACTTTTTAAGAAAGATATTAAAATCGACGTTAAAATTTTAATGTTAGAAAAGAAGTAATTGTAACAACAATTTAATTATCTTTAAATTATTCTTTTAAAAAACATTAAGCGATTAGAATAGATGCAAAAAGACATTATGTCTTCTAAAAAAATTTAAGAAACGTTAATAAAAACATTGAAAAATTAAAACGCATTATGTGATGAACTTGACAACGCATTGCAAGTTAGAAACGAACAATAGATAAAATTCGTGTAAAACATTAAAGTTAAAGACTAAAAATTAATAAAAATGCAAAGAAGCTTAACTTGTGCGAGATAAAAGCTACGAAAATTAAGATTAAGTTATCGAAATATCGTTATTGCCTAGATTTTGTCTTTTTTGTCTTAACTACAATTTAATTTTTTCTTTTTTTGTTATTGTTGTTGTTGTTGTCTCAATTGCTTTTAAATGTTGCTTTAATACTTGCGTATCATTTGATCTTATAAATAAATTTGAAGACAAACATATTTCGTCTTTATTTTAGAATTTTGTGAAACGAATGCGAAAATTAAAATGCGACGAACGAGATGCGACGAACGAAATAAAGTGAGCAACTCTTAACGTTTTCAAAGTTTAATTAATAGCTTTAGACTTAAAATTATCGTTAAAAATCTTTTGATTTACGTAAGAGCTTAGCTTCATTAGCGACACTAAAATTGTTTTATTAGAAATGTTACGAAATTTGCGTCGTTTAATTATTTTAGTTTCTCTTCTTTTTATTATTTCTTTTATGTAAGACTAAGAGTTTAAAGTCTTCGCAACAAAACTTAACTTAATTATTGACGAATTTGCAAGTTGTTGCTAATAGTTGTGCAATGTTAATTTAATTTATGAAAGTGCAAGTTGTACTCTCGTTTGCTTAGATTCTACGTACATCTTCTTTTTACTTTTTGCTTGCTTAATTTTTTTTTTTTTAGATTTTTTAATTACGACGAACGACGTTTTTTGCAAAAGTGTGAAGCAATTCACGTTAATTAATAACTTTTTAATTATTAATAATTTCTCGTTGTTAGGTTTTGCATTTTGTTTCGTCACAATCGTGCGTCGAAGTTGTCGCATCAATTGCTTTATTAGCTTTCGATCAAAAATGTATTTTGTGATAGATATCATAAAGTTTTGAAGCGAATTTTTAAGCTTCTTTTTGAATCTTAGTCGCAAAAATGAATTTAATATAAAGTTTAAATTTAGCGCAAGTTGCGCGAAGCGATACTAGATAATAAGATTTGATTTCTTAATAATAAATTTGTCTTTGTTTAGTTCTTTTCTAGATGCAACATTTACTAGCTTTGGAAAATGTTAATGTGCGAATGCTTAAAATTGTTTGTAGCGATGCTCAAAATAATTATTCGCATATTCTCGCAAAGATTGATCAAAAAGAATGCGCATAATGCTATGTACAATGTCTTTTAAACTTGATTTAAGAAGTCGCTTTATAACGTTGACGCAAGATTCAAAATATTTAATATTTTTACAAAAGATGTGCAAGAATAATATTAGTTATTGTTGTTTTAGAATATTAATTAAGAGATTTCTTCGCATTAATAGATTAATAATTGCGTCAAAGATCGATTCGTCGTTTATATAAACGCTAATAGTTTGCGCATTCTTATTTGAATTGCTTGAAGCGCGTAGCTCTAGACACTTAATAGTAATCTCGTCTATTAATCTTATAATAGTAAGATCATTGTTAGCGATTTTTAATTAAACTTTGTAGATAAGATTTAGATAATTAGTTAGTTCTTTAACAAGTTAGCATAATAATACAAATAACAAAAAGTAGACAAATTTTATAACATCTTAATAAAAGATAATGTTGCATTATGTTTATATAAAATGCAATTTAAAGTCTTATAACTTTTAAAAGTTGATCAAAGATTTCTCTAAAACTTTGCACATTAAAAATGCGCTTAAAATCTTTAAATTTATCTTTAGTAAAATGCGTTTATTACTTTTTTTTTAAAGTATGTTTTTGTTTCTTTTGTGAAATCGAATGTGTTTAAAAATCTCTTCATTGAAAAAATTCGCTACGTTGAAATATTTTTCGCGAAGATTCTCGCGAAGCTTGACGTTAATGTTTGTTATAAACGTTAAAAATATTCTAAATAATAACGAGCGAAAGCTATAGATTAATTATCTAAATATAAGTTTATCGTTTATTAGACATTCTTTTTAACGAAAAATTTATAAGTAGTTTAAATGCGATAACGATCATAAAGATAAATAAGTAATTTAAATAAAAATTGTAATTTTAAAGATTTTTTGTTTATATTATGAAGCAACGCACTTTAAATAATATTTAAACGATAAATCGTAATTTTTAAATTCTTTTAAAATATTAACGTTAAAATGTGATTTTTTGCGACAAAACGTTAACAATTCTTTGTAACAAAAATTCTATGTAATTTTTTTACGTTCTTTAATTGTAAAAATTGCTTTTATATCGTTTAAACTTAATTTGTTCGCAAAAAAAAGAATTAAATTCGAGCAATGTTTCGAAATTAAATTTGACGTATTTGCTAAAGTTGATCGCACTTTGTTTCTATTTGCGAAAAAAATAATTAATTAATATTCATTGTTAATAAAGAGATAATTTAAATAATGTAGTAAAAGTATTATATAATGTAGCAATACAAAATCGACGTTTTTGAACAATCGATTTTAGAATTTATTCTTTATTAAATGATAGAATACATGTGCGAAAACAATAGTAAGCCAATTTTATCTAAAGAGATTTAGAAACTAAAGTCATTAATTTCGAAAACAAAAGCAAAGTCGTTTTTTAACTTAGATCGCTTTCTTTTTTTATTTGTCTTGACTCTTTCGCTACTATTAAAGATTAAAGACGAATTAATTAATCTTCGATCTTTAAAGTGAAGATCGAATTAATTGTAACATATCTTAATTTTTAATATTTAGTTCGCTTTCGTTATCGTCACTTAAACAACGTTAATCATTGCCTTTTTTTTGTTAATTCTAAATATAAAAGTCGTTCTACGATGATTTTGATTGCTCGTTCGACAAGCTATTAATTTTATTCGAGTCGTAAATGACTTATGTATATTGATTCTAATTTTCTTCGAATTAAAAATCGCTTTTAAGATTTTTGTATTAAGTGAAAAGATTAAGAGTAGCATCATTAAAGATTCTCTTAATATTATTATTAACGCTACATTATTAATATTAAGCTTTAGAAGATAACATAATCGACTTATTTAACGTTGTAGTTATCTTTGTTTGTAATGACAACAATTGATAATAAACGTCTAACGAGATAGTTTATCATTTTAGACGAGCTTTGCGCCAATGTTAAAAGTCTTAATTAAGATATCTAATACGTGTTCGCTCTAATTGACTTGTAATTATAACATAGATATTTTCTAATCTTTAGATCAAGTTGTGATGTCGCAATTTCCTCGAATAACGACGACAAAACGAAAGACATAATAGCGTTCGAATAAAGCGAATAGATGACATTAAATTCTTGAACGCGTGAAACGTAGCTATCTCTAGATAAGATAAAGTTATAGTTTATTTGTAAGAAGAACTATAGATTTCTAGTCTAGAATGCGATTAAAAGATTGATAAATAACATGTCTTCTAAGGTAGACATAAAAAGCTTGTTCGTTTAATTTGTCTAAATTGTCGCAAGTTACAAAGCAAAAATTATTAAATTTCGCGTAGTTATTAAGCGAACAAAAGTGCTCAAATTATATGCGATCAACTTCAAGGTTTTCTAGATTCTAAATAAATAAACTTTTATCAAATTATAAGATACATTTGACTTGAAGATCGCATTGCATAGCAACGAAGCGATTCTCTTTTCGCAATAGCTTAGCGTAATATATTGATCTAAACATTCGAATAAACTTGCGAAGTATTGCTTTTCGAATGATGAATTTAAACAATCTAGTGACATAGCTAGTGACATAACTAGTGGCATGACTAGAGACGCAAGTCTTGTTGATTTAAGTCTATGCTTAAGAAACATTAAGATTATAGCTAACGTCATCGCAATGCAATCTTTCGTAATGCGCTTCATAAAATAGAAGTCTTCTATTAGGCGAAAAGCACGTAGTGTATTTGGCGAGCGTTTAGACATTTTTACACTAAGTCTAGAAATAAGCATGTGATAATACTACTAATGTTAATGTACGTATTTATGAGTTATAGCATTCTATTGCATACATTATGATGCGTAGAAGATTTTTTCGTCACAATTTATAGTGGCGAGTTAAGGTTAATCTACGACGATCTTCTAGAAGTTTTTCTTCTTAATATATTTAATCTAATACATAATCGTCTCTTCTCTTTAATTGTTAAGAATCTCTACTTATTAAACAAAGAATATGTATGCTTATGTTTAAATTAAACGAAAGAGATGTCTTATAAATGTGCGTTAATCATTTGGTCACAAAGCGATGTTCGTAAAAACAACGAAGTATTCGCATATTAGTGATTTAGAAGTCTTTAATGTTAGATAGTGATATGTGCGTTTAATCGACAAATCGCAAAGCGAATTTGTAATTATCTCTCATTCGAAGACAAATTTGAGTCAATGATAGATTTGATCGAAGATCATAAGATCTAGTGAACGTAATGCGTGAAGTAAAGAAATTTGCTAAAGAAGTTGCAAAAAATTAGTAGCAATGTAGAAATCATTTGTGCTTTAGCTCGCTTTTAAGAGTAGTTTTGTTTACTCTTTATAACTATGTTTTATCATTTCGTCTTATTGAACGACATTGAGACAAATTCTATTCTTAAGTAAAGAGAAAACCTTAAGTGAAGAGAAAGTTCTAGATAAAATGAAAGCGTTGTTGAAGTTTTTGATAGACATCGTTTTGGACATATCTTAGACGCAGAAAAATAGAAAGAAGAACAATCATAATGAGCATTGTTACGTGTCGAAGGAATTACGTGAGCAAAAACGACTTACGTGATCGAACATATAACGTAGCGCTAAACAATTAGTGATTAATAGTGTTGATTGCGATATTATTTCTAGACATTTATTCTACAATTACATTTCTTTTGTTATATAGTTATTTAAACGTTTGACGTTTATGTGTTCTTTCTTAATGCAATTATTAGATAACTTATGCTTATTATTATATTGCGCAATTGATCACTCATTTAACTAATCGTCGCCTTAAGCTTCTTAATACGTTGGTCACCCAATTTAATTTCGTTTGAAGTTGACTTCGATTAATTTGTAGACTCATTAGTTTCGTTGTTCTTTAATGACGAAAACGATTCGATCGTTCTAGGTTTTTGCGCGTTTAAGACGAGGTTTTTGAACTTGACTTCAATAATTGATTGCATCTTATTAGTTAAGATATCTTTTTTTATGTTCTTAAGAATTCATTGCTTTGAAGACATTTTCTTTGGCGACATTTGTTTTCTATTTATATAGCAAGTCGTTATACGATCATTGGCGTACTTATGATCAAGTATGCGTCGATAGATTGATTTATTTAGTCATTCGTTCGTATTGTCTTTAAAAAAGCTTTAGGCAAACGTAATTAATAACTTCTTGCGCTCATTACTTTGTGTTTATAATTCTTGATAAATTACGCTCATAAACATAGAAAATGTTTTTGCGTTCGCTCTCGTGTACTTAGCGTCGTTATAGTTAATCTAAGTTGTTTTGTCTACACATTGCACAAATGTTTCGACGCACTTATACTCTATTATTTCTTTAGAAAGAATTTCGTACTTGTTTTTTCTTGTTTGTACAATAAATTGATATTTTTTTGCGTTACATTTGCGTCATTTGTAAATTCGTTAATCATTGTTAGTAAAAGTCTAGAAATTCGATAAATTTACGTCTTTAATGTCGTCGCTTTTTAAAATCTTTTTTATGTTTGCTTCTTTTAAGCTTCTAGAATCTACATTAATTGAATCATCTTTATTAACATTTATTTCTTTTTCGTTCTTTAAGATTTCGTCGCTTTCTAGATTCTTATTTTTGATATTTTTTTTTTTTTGTCTTTTAAGTTTATTTACATTAGATCTTTGTTACTTTTGTTATCTTAATTAACATTTAAATTATTTTCGTTTAATAAAAATAAAATTTTTTCTCGATTTTTATTTGTTTGGAATAAAAAACTTTCTTTGTTATTTAAATTTTAATTATTCGTTAAATCATTTTTAAATGTTTCGAATCTCTTAGAATTAGCATCAATTACTTAAGTTATCTTAATTTTCTTAAAATTAATAATAGTGAACGAAGAATTGTGCTTCTAGTTTATTTTTTAGTTTTGCTAGATTTAATTGCTAGAAATCTTATACTTTTTACAAAATCTTGTAGTCTTAACACTAATATTTTTGAATTGTTAAAATAACTCATTTTTTTTTGTTTTGTTCGTCGACTTCTTGTATTGACGTCAAAGATCGTACGTTTGCTTATATATATTTAAAAAATATTTAAAAAATGTATCTATATCTATTCCTCTCTTGTTTACTTTATTTCTTTCTCGTTGATTTAAATTTCATTTAGAAAGTATTTATCTAAAGATAACATCGCTAGAGTCGTATTATAATTTAACTATTATTGTCGTAAAAATAGTTATGTTTTAATAATTTTACGATTTTTTATTATTTACAACTTTTGTGTTTTGTTGTAACAAATTAACGATTTTAAAATTCTTATAAGCGTTATTTAATTTTGTTACAATTTTAGTGTTTTTAAGTTTAATAGACGCTCTAACATACTTGTTGTAACATTTGTAACTTTTTTCACTTATAATTGCTATTATTTGTTGGAATGCACAAGTGCGCAAAGCGTTTAAAACATAGCTTTCTTATTTTCTACGTTTAACAAAAAGTAGTGTTTTAGCATCTTTGCTTTTGTGACTTTTAGAATTCGTTTTATTTCGTTATGTTTCTAGATCTCTTCGATCGCATTAACGAGAAATAATTTAAAGATAATATTTTTGTTTTTCGATATTATATTTCTAGTTTAATGAAATTTTCTCTTTAAGAAGATCGCAAACGACTTAGTCGCTTGCAATAACTATTTATTCGCAATCTTTTTACTTGTATTAAACGTATTGCTCGTAGAAATCACAAACGACTTAGTCGTTTATTTATTTATTACATTTTTATTAAGAGCATCTTTATTGTTTATAATTAGTCGCAAGTTTAAAGATGCAACTTGATAAAAATTTAAAAGAGCGTTAACATTAATACTTATGTGTAAATGTACGAATGCTCACTTAAGATTTGAATTTTTGCTTAAAAAGCTATGCGAAAAATAATCTCTTATAGTGTTAAAAGAGATGCAAAGTCTCTTTTGTTTTGTATATTAAAATTAACAACTAATCGAAATTGATTTAACTTCGATTTTGAAAACATTTAAATATTAATTTAATTGCGAAATATATCTATTAATTTCTAAATTAACGCTCACACTTTTAACAATTATTAAGCATTTTTACGATATAAGTTGATGTTAATACTAAAGCTTTTAATAAAAAAAATTATTCAAAAGATTAAAATAACAACTAAATTGCTATCTTAAAAACATACTTTTAATTGTATCAATTTCGATAAAACTCTTTAATTTTGTTTTGTTAAGTTAGATTCTACAATAAGGATTTTTAGAAGCAATTAATGTTTCGTTGACTTTGCATACAAAATTAGCGCCTAAATCTATCAAAATATCTTTATTTGCTAGAATTGTCGTTAACATTAATATTTCTTTTGAAGAAATTTATTTAATCTTTATTAAACGTTATTTCTTTTTTGCATCAACATTGATTAAAGTCTTCGAATTAATCATTAATTAAACGAGTATTCCTATGAATTTATCTATTAGTTTGTGACATTAATTTATAGGTTCATCTCTTTCTTTAAGTTAATTGTATATTGCGTCGACGTTAAAATTATACAATTTAAATCGATTATCGTTGCTTAATTTGTTATCTAGCTTTATTCATTAAATAAAGTCAATAGTGGGCCCAAACATATTTGAAGAACACGAGTCAAGATTTGATGCTTTGTCTTATTGCTATTTTGTACTTTCTATAGCTTTAGTCACACTAATGTAGTATTTTCGAAAATAGCGATATATATTTGAATCTAATCAAAGTTGCTAGCAACCCATAGCTAGACGCTATAATAAATAAGAGAAGTCGTTGAACGTTAAGACATCTAAATAGAATAAATGTGAAAATTGCTAGCAAAACTTCGCAACTAGCTATAACATTTAACATCGAATTAACTAATATTAAGAGTTTCGTTTTTCAACATTGCGAATAGCTAAGATTCTTCATTTGTATTTAACTCATTATTAGATGAAAATTTGTCGTAGACGAACGACGTAACGTGTTCGATCTCCTAGACTCGCGAATTTTAGCGTTAAAAAAAATGCTCTTAAATGTTATTAAAAAGATGTTGTAGTTAATTTTTTGTAAATGAAGTTCGTATTGTGTATCGAAAGAGATCTTCGTTTGATTTAAGCATTTAATAGAAGATTTAACTTTAAATCTTGCGTCAATCGAAGTCAAAACCACATATATAATATATGATAAAGTTTTGTTAAATAAGGCAATGAAATGTCAAAGTTGAAGTTGAAGAAGTTAATCAATAACTTTATTGAATTTGATTAATCAAAATTAGAAACGACGAATATTGTAACTATTAAATTATATCGATCAACGAGAAATTTCGTCAACTTTTATCTTCTTTTCTCTTATCGTTTTTGTAAGAGAGTCTAAAACAAGATCGTCTCTATATAAAAATAACTTTTCCAATATGGAAAAACTAATTATAAATTGTCTTAATAATGCTCTCTTAATTATTGCCCATAATTGCTAGAATTTTTGTTAATGATAAACACTTTATCTTTTAAACGTCTTAGATTCTAAGACTCTTTTAAACGCAATGTTTATTTTTAATTTATTAAGACATTTTACAAACTATGTTGTCAAAGATTGTCAAAACTAGTTGACTAGCTAGTCTATTACTTCAAACTATAGATTTCCTATCTTTTTACTTAAGCTTGCAAAGAGGTCAAGCTATTGTAATTAATGAGTGCAATTTTTTTATCTTTTTTAAATTTTGCGTCAATGATAATTCTTTGCCACAAGTGCTTAAAGCGAAGCACGTTTATTAGGAAACGTATTGATTAAATTTAGATAACGACGAAATGTCAATAAAGCTAGCTTCAAATTAAAGTATTAATACGATAGCAAATATTGCGACAACTTTTAACTAGAGTTACATCATTTAATTTAAGTACACATATATTTCTTATATTTTATCTAGTCTTTTCTACGATATATTTAACGTCAATGAAGAGATTTTATATTTTTTCGTAGTCTACGACTTTAAACTTGACAAAACGACTAAAGATTGCTAACAAGTAGTTTGTTTTATTAACAACTCTACGTGCTTCGTAGTTTATACAATTTTTAGTGATAATTATGCGACGCACGAATGTGAAAATAATAATACGTTTATCTTAACTCTTTGTTTAAAGATCAATTGTATTAATGTGTATTTCGATCTATCTTAAGATAGATGTAACTTAAGATTAGCGTACGTTACAAAATAACAATAATTTATTTTTTTTAATAATGCGTAATAGATTGCATAGATAATTAAAGACTTAAATATTAAAAACAAATTACAATTACTTCTTAAGTAGATAGTTCGAAATAAAAATTGCGCAATCGCAAACTTTCTCTCCATCTTATGCACATTTTCTTCGTGACTCTCTTGCTCTTTCTAGACGCCTCATTCCTCGCTTTTGATTTTTCACTTAATTCTTTTATCTTTTTCTTCTCGCGCTTTAATGTTATCATCTTTGTCAAGTTAGTAGATTTACTTCGGGCAATCTAGTTTCCTATATTTGGTAGTTTGATTAGCCACATTACTTCTTACAATTATTAGATCTTAATTCGCAAGAAACTATATAAAATATATTTAAACAATATATATATTATTATTTATATATGTTGCAAGAGCAATTGATAGAAATTATGTAGCAAGAGCAATAAGCAATACTACAATAGAAGATACAAAGACGTTTTGACAAAATGCCTATATAATACAAGCGCATCGCAAAGAACAAAAGAAAACTTATTAAACTTAATCTCTAATAGAGTTTGTTTTCTAGATATTAGTTAGCAAATGTTATAAAAAATATTAGAGAAATGCTTTATATTAATACGTAAAAGCGTTGTTTCGTAATCTAGTATTCTATAAATTTTGATAAAGTGCGAGGATCGTCTAAAATCGAGCATAACTTTTGTATCTATCTAATACTACTTTTTGTTCGCTCAAATAAATAACTAAGCTAGTAGCAAATAACAATGCGTCGATATCTAATATTGTTGTAATATACTTTAAATCGTATCGATATTAAACGACTTCTTGTTTATTTTTATTTTAATTTAGTACAAGATTTAAATTCGTAAATAGCGAATTAACGAATAAATTGTTTTAATAAATTTTAAATTATAAAAGATGCTTTTAAGATTCGAAAAATGTATTCAATTTTAAACTTTTCAAAATTAAAAATTTACTTTAACAATAAATACACAAATTTCTTTATCGTATTATCTAGCGCATTTGCTTTAGATTAACATCGAATTACTTTAACATAATAACTATGTCGTTTACGTTAATTGTACGATTATATTCGTTAATTTTGTATAGATTGATGTTGATCGTCTTTTACGAAATAGCAATTGCTACACAACTCTTTATCATAGTTTCGCCTAACTCTACTACTATCACGACCTTAACTAACTCTACTATTGTCACGATCTCAATTAATTCTACTATTGCTACGACCTCAACTAGCCCTACTACTACCACGACCTCTACTAGCTCTATTACAACGATTGGGAGTGCAAGATAGCTATAACTTTTCTATTGTAATTCTAAAAGCTATAGCTAACTATTAAGCTCATTGATAGCCTAGATATTAATTAAGACTAGATCATCTTCGTATTATCAAACAATACTAGACTTTTAATCTACTTTTTTTGCTAAACTTCTTAATTAATGTTCTAGATATCACGAGATCTCTTAGACTCTTATGGCGTCAAATCGTTTAAATAACATAGATTCGTTTAGAATAAATAATTTAATGTTGTCTTTTATTATATTTTGTAAAGTTAATATATTTTAAGATTTAATTTTGAATAAATACGTTTTAGATGTATCGATCAATGAAGCTTCTTTTTTCGATAATTGTTTATAGAGTTGTGCTTAGTATAGCATACGTTACGCTTAATCGAATTTTAGTTTTAAAAAGTTATGTAGCAAAGTTACTTAAAATAAGCAAAAAATATGTTAATTAAAGATAAGTGTTGATGCGATACTTAATTCGATGCAAGAATTTAATGACGCAATATTTGCAATTTTGCAATGATCACTTAAGAGAATTGATGATCTAATGTACGACACAAACATTAATGACTTTTTAGTACTAGTTAATTTAATAACGACGTTTAAAAATAGATGATACAACGTTAGTTATAAATATTCTTTATGTTTAACTAGTTTTTGCTAAAACAAAAGATATCGAACAATGAAGCTTATACTTATTGTTAAATCTATCATCTTTACACAAGCTAGCACTAAAAGATAAGTATATTTTATCTTAAATCAATTATCTTCTTAAATTAACTATATTCTTTGACACTAGCACAAGATTCTCTTAAAACTACATCTTCTACTAACTATGTTTAATTAAAATTTAGATAAACGATTAATAGATGCGATACTTTAATAATTTAGCAACGCAAACGTCTTATAATTCAAAGTTATAATCTTTGGACTATAGACATGATTGACATGCTTTAACGCTAATCGCTCTATTTTGACATTCGAGATTCATAGATCTACTATCTCTTCTTTTTTATAAATTATACATGTATATTATAATGTCAATATTAACTTCAATTTAAAAAGTTATTATGTTATCATTTTACATTTTGTACAATTAGTAAGAAGCAATAGATTGCGAGTAAATTTATAAGATTGAGTTTCGACGTTAATGCAATAGTCACGAAGCAATTTAATAAGATTTGAAGATTCTTTTTAGATAGCATGTTGTAGAGCGCTTTGTGTAGTGCTTAGGAAATCTTGTTAAATAGCTATTGAGAGCATGTGTTGCAATTTAATTATCTAGAACGTTAATACTTCTATAGCTAGAATGAATCGAACAACTAATATATGTTTATGTTTGGCGATCGTTACAAATTTGATCAAATATTTTGATCTATTTCATGTCTTTATGATAGCAATCATTTAATAGTCGATGACGACTTTCTATTAGCTTAGAACGTATAAATAAACGTAAAAATGTTTAAATTCTAGATTTATATTTACGACAAACATTTTAATAGCTACGCAATTCATAATAGATTGCTACATCGCAATTATTACAATCTCTTCATTGCGATAGTACGTCGACAAATACTTTTGTTAAGAGTTCGATAAATAGCTTAGTTATATGCTTCGTCATTGTTAGTTCTTGTAGCAAACTTTGCTCGTCTTGTTATAGAAATATAAGATTTCTATAGATTAAACAACAAATGAAATAGTTGTAATTAATTGTATATCTTGTCGTTCTTTGTAATGAAGCTAGCCAATATTAATACTTAATGTGTTATAGACTAGTTATATAATAATTTAATTAAAGATTTATGTATCTTGCTCTTTAATTAATACTTTCATAGATAGCGCTTTTCTCTTATAGCTATTTGGATTGCTCGCTAAAGTCTAATAAGAATGCTCAAAATTAAAGCTTATTATATCGTCATATACGTTGCGTCTATCTATTCGTCGATGAACGCAATTATGTTATCAAGATGTTAAAGAGCATGCAAGCTAAATTTGCTTCGCTTCGTAACTTTCTTTATTGCGTTGCTAATATGCGTTTTATTTTTTATCTTAGCTTAAAGGCGACTTTTTTTTGCAAGATTTGTGTCAATATTTAAAACATCGTTTCTTAGTTAAGATTTACGAGACTTAAAGACGAAGAAAACTAGTGTGAAGAATAAATTGACAATTAAAATTAATTAAGAAGAGACAATTAACAAGGTTGTTTATAGCGATTTAACATTTGATATATTTTGTGACGAGATTAGTGCTTTTAGTCTATAGAAACGACATACGAATTATAATTTTTAGTTGACGTTAAAGGTCGTATTTAAGATGTAATTTATCATTTTAATTTGTAGAAAAGATTCGAGATTAATAGCTTTTAGCTAGTTCGAGAGCTATAATTTAAACGACATAGAAATAATGAATTTTAGTTGATAGCTAAGACTATATGAAATTGCGTTGTTTCTAACGATTTGTTGTTATAATATAATAAATAATGTTAACTTCTTTAATTGTAGATTCTTGCATCAACATATAATGATATAGAGTCTTAATTATCTTTCTAGTTATTCGTTGCTTAAGCATTTCAAAAGTCTCGCTTTACTTTTATTAAGTTACATTATATGTTTTAAAGTTACTCGCTCTTCGTTTGCTTCGATTTGTGCAATACATGTACGTTTACTTGCTTTGACGCATCTTAAAAGAAGTGCTAAATAATTAATCTTAGATTGTTAGAAATTATGTTGTTCTTGTGTGTTGTATAGAAAGATCTAGGCGCACAAAGAAAATCTAAGAAATCACAATTCTAGTGGTTGCAATAGTAGCGTAGATGTCTTTTTAAAATTGTTCCTAGTAGCAAGTAATAAGACTAGCAACAAGTGATAAGAATGCGACGAAAATTATACTAAAACTTAATGCAATGTCTTGACTAACTCGTGCTCTTTAATTGCTACGCTAATGACATATTGCAATGTGTTAATTAAGAAAACACGAGAAAAAAATATCGCATTGAAGAGAATAAGTTTTTAGGTTTGTTAATATCTTGTTGTTGCATGTGTTGTGCTTTAATTTAGAAGACAAAGAAGATAAAAAAAAACTAGTTGACAACGTTCGTAAATTATTAGAAAGCTTCGATTATAATATATTTTTTAGAGTTGTAATTTATTAAATAGTTAGGAACTATATATAATCTATATCGATATATAATTATTAGCACTACTTTCTTTATAATTACACTAACACATCTAGCAATTTTGCAAAAGATGATTCGTCAACATATATAATTTTTGTCTTCGAGTTCAAAGAGGCGTTCTTATTATTAATAAGAATTAATGTATTGATTTAACGTATTTTATCAATCTTATACGCGTTAATGTTTAAATTGTTCTTAGAAAGTCATACAATCGATGCGAGAGTCTATATAGTCGTTAATAAAAATTTAAGCGAATCGTTTAATCAAGACTTAGCTTTTAATTTCGCGATAATTTTTATTTCGTTTCTAAATTTAATTATTTTAAGATTTTGATTCATGTTGAAAAACTTAAGAAGCGCTACTTTGTAACAAGCGTTAATTATATTAAATAATCGTTTTTGCAATTTAAGAGCTTTAATGACATTTTTATCATTCATTTCTTTTTTGTCGTATACGAATAGATGTTCGAAGTGTAATTAATAACTTTGATTAACAATTCTTTAATATAATAAAGTAAAGATCGCTATAAAAGTTATAATTACGATTTGTTCAAAATAAACAAATTAATTGTGATCGTTTTTAACAAAATAAAACAATTCTATAAGATAGATTTCCATAATATATAATTCTAGAAATAGTTAATTAAGAGTCTTCGAATAAATTAGACCTTTTGTATCAAGATTGCTTTTCAAAACATGAAAAATATTATATCGTTGTACGACGTAGAATAAAACGAACGTAAAAATGTTAAATGCTAGTATTAAGAGCGAAATTACGAAATAAATAATATCTTAGAGAACATTAGCGAAATGCGTCAAATTTTTTGCATTTTACGAATCAATAATTGCGAGATTTGTATATATGAGAAAGAAGAATCTTTAGCTAATCTTCGTCTCTACATTTTTTATTCACTTTTGTCTTGTTATATTATTATGTAAATTAGTTATAAGTTGCGCTAAAATGCGATTTAATTGCAAAAACGTGATAGCATTAACGAAAAGTTTCTAAAGAAGCATGTAGAAGAAAAAGTAATTGTTAGCTTTAAGCAAATTGCTTACGATTAAAGCAACGATCGATTTAACGTCTTGCGTAAATTCGCTCAAAAAGATTGTTATATTTAAGAAGATCAATACAATTATAAATAACTAGATAAACAAAAATATAAAGTAGTGGCGTTGCATAAATAGTTTTTTGATTACTCTTATAAACTTGTTTTGCTTTTTAACTAGACATTAAAAAATTAAAAAAGCTAAAATTATTACAACAACTAGAAGCGAAGAAGAAAGTACGTCTTGCATTAGAGTTATTAATTAATGTGACAAATATACTACTTAATGAAACTAAAAAAAGAATAAGAAAAAATACATAAATTAAGATAAGAGTCTTGTAAAGACAATAGAGAGTATGTAGTTTACAATGAATAAAGAAATGAAAGACTTAATAATAAGAGATCGTACGTAACGCTTTTATTAACTTAGAACGATGTGCTTTTATACGACTTAATTAGTTATATTTTAAATAAGACATGCGATTATAATGCGCGATCGTAAATGTATAATACACTAAGAAGTCATATGAACGTTACAAGACTCATTAAATCGCACGAAAGCGAAATTAATAACGTTAAATGTTTTTAATCGTTTTCGAACTTTAACGATGCGAAAATTAAGAATGTGCAACTCTTTGCGACAATATTCGATTAAATTTTTAAGTTTAATAAATAGTAATGTGAAAAATACTTATAAGAAATTGAAAACGCGAAGAGTTTTACAATTTGATAGCATTAAGTATGACGTTTTTGTAGACTTTTTAAGAGACTCTAAGCTTTTCTTCGACATTGCATTAATTAAAGTTCTCTCGAAATTTTTTTTTTTTGTAGATTAACAAAAGAGTTTAATACTTTGCTTTAATTATTATCTCTTAACTTGTTTCTCTTTTATCGAAGATTAGCTTTATAGATGAGCGTAATTTTAACATTTTTTAATTCGCTACTTAAACGATTGCGTTTGTTGATATCATTAAACAAAAAATCGTAATTTCGATTAATGATAACGCTACTAACATCGTTGAAGTAGATGTTATATAAAACTTTTAATTTTGCTACATTGCGAAGATGTAACAATATATTAATAATTAATATAGTGCTCTTAAGAGCTTTCGATCGACGAAAGATCTTTAAATTATGTTGTCGCAATTTGAAGTAAAATTTTATTTTTTTAACGAATATGTAGTCTACTTATAAAACAACGAACAAAATTATTAATGTATAAATCTAGTATTTTGTTATATAACTAAAAGTCACATTAATTTAAGAAAATCGATCAAAACTCGTAATTTCGTTACGATCGTCTTCGTTAATAAGATTAATAAAAATTAGAATAAAAAGAATTACAAGTGCTAAAGATACAAAAAGAATTAATAATAGACGAAGATAACGCAAAAATAAATAAGCATTTAATTCGCATTTTATGATGATTTTAGTATCGTTAAATTTGAAGCGTATAGTCTTATTACAAGTTGCGTATTAATAGAATTAATATTAATTAACAAGATTGTTCTTTTAGTTTTTGACATTTTAATGTAAAAAAATTAATGCGAACTTATTAGATTTTTAGAAACTAGATTCTCAAAATAAGAAAAATCGAAACTTCGACGAAAAAGATAGTTGTTACGACCCTAGCTCGTTATAGCTAGTATATACTCTACAAAGTAGTTTGTAGCATATAGTACAATTACTTGCATGTTTGACGACTTAATAGACGAACATTGTTCGACACGTTAATGAACGAGTTCGACATGTTTAACAACGAACAAAACGAACAAAGTTCGACATGTTCGACAACGAACAAAGCAAATAGAGTTCGACATGTTTAACAACGAACAAAGCGAACAAACTTAACATATTTAACAACGAACATAACGAACAAAGAGAATCTTCTTTAAGTATATAGATTTTCTAAATACGACTCTCTTATAAATTGTGTTCAACTTATTTATTAAATTACTCTTTATTATAGATACAAGTTGCAAACTTTTATTATTAAAAGATTGCTACATTGCTTAAAGACGTTTACAAATCTCTTTAACAATATTAATCTATTCTAATACTCTAATCGTCTAGATAGCAACGTAACACTTTAAACACTCTAAGAATGTCTATATTAAATCAACGCGTTTCTATTTCGAACATTAGCTCATTAGCATTACGACGACTCTCTATCGATAAAGATAACAAAATTAGAATTAATAAACCTAACATCTATTATGAAGATCGTATTAACTTGAAGAACTAGCTTATGCAAATAAATATTTATTTCATCTTTTATCTTGTTTTAGCGAACAAAAAGACAATTTTCGCATCAACATTTTTTAAAGAAAGAGTCTAGCATTAACTCAAGTTAAACTTACGCAAATACTTAGAAAATTATGACGAAAATTCTCGTACAATGTTCACGAATTTCGACAATTTTAAAAGAGAGCTTCGAAGAATCTTTAAAACATTTAACGAAAAACAAATCGTAAAAAGAGTAATTTAGCACTTAATTCAACGAATCTTTGCAACAAACTACGTAGCTAGATTTTAAAAATATGTCAATTTAATCAAATGAAACGATGTCGCACTTATAACAATGTTTTAACAAGATTTTAAAAACAATCTAAAGAACGAAATTATGCGTAATGAGAGAACTCTTAACGACATGTTTGATCTCATTAAAGTAGTTATCGATTTTAACGACAAATTGTATAAAAGAGTTATAAAAAAAAGATACAATTAATTTTAAGAAAGAACAAAAATCTTCTTTGAACTAGCGATCGAATATTAGTAGAGAGAATTTCGTTCTAATTAGAAGTATAATAATCTCGATTATCGTAAGTTTATATTTATAAAATTGAATTTTACTTAACAACGTAAAGAAAAGAATTTAAAAAAAAAGCAAGATAACAAATTCTAAAAAACGTACTATTTATGTGACAAATTAAGTCACTTTGCAAGAGATTGTCAATTACGAAACTTAATAAATCGTCGATAAATTAATGTTATGTTAAGAGAGATATTTAATAGTTAGAGCGACATTAGAAAGCAAATTAACATAGAGGCGAACATTCTTAAAACTAGATTAAACAACGACTACTATTTAGTAAAAAACCTAGATTAGTTACAAAAAGTTCTAGATAAAACATCATTAGACAAGGCATTCGCATCTACGCAAGAAGTTAATCAAATATTTAATGAGACTATAAGAGCGAAACGATCAAGAACGTCATACTCTTACTTAATAATAAACTTAGACAATAAGTATAATTGAAAGAATTTTCACAAATGTCTAGACAACATCACGAAACATCTTAAGACTTTAGTTAGTTCATCGAAGAAACGACAAATAAACTAGATCGTAAATAAATGCAAGAAAACGCTAAAAAGCGACGCCACTATAAAAAGAGATATTCTTAACGAAATTAAACAACAATTGAGCAATGTTAATTTATTTAAACAAACAATAAAGAAAGCAAAGAAATATGCGACACTTAGTTGAACAAAATGTTATAACGACTCATGCTAAACTTATCTAGAAGACAAAGAAGAAATCAACTAATTCTCTAGAAAGTCAAAGTCATTAATTTAGCATAGAAAAGAAGCTTAACGCAAGCAAACGTTCGAAGTAGAAGTCGCAACATAAGAACAAAGAAAAGTTCAAATTTTTTAGTAAAGAACATACTAGAGAAATGCAATATGTTAGCTCAATAGTAGCAACTAAACTTAATAGCATACGCACGATGTTTTATCACATCAATTAAGATCAATGATCGTTGACTTATCGCAATGATCGATTTTGGTGCAATAGATAATTTTATGACTAGAGCTTTTGTTAAAAGGGAAGAGTATTCTACTTAAAAGAAGCTTAACGCATACAATCTAATAATTGTAGATGAAAACTTATTATTTAACAAGAATGAAAAAGTGAATAAAGAAACGAAGTTACTACTAATAGCTATTTAGCAACATCACGAAAAACTAATCTTTAATATAGTGAAAATAATCAATCATAATATCGTTTTAAAAATGTCTTGATTAAAGCAACACAATCTAGAAGTTAATTAAAATATACAAGTACTTAGATTTGCGTAATGTGATCACGTAATTCACATTCAATTTACGCATTAATAACGTTCAATAATAAATAAAAGATTAAGTTAAAAATCGATCGCAAACAACGAATTTGCATTTTCGTAAAAAAACGATTTAACAAAGTTCAACTTAATAGACATTAATAAAGATTAGTTAAATCACAAAGTTAAAGTAAATGAAAAAAATTACGAATTTTCTAGAAGCTTTAAACTATTTAGTATAACGAAGGAATCGCTAAAGCACGTATTACGAATATACAACAATTGGGAGCATCTATTCTAAGAAGAGAAAACGACAAAAGCTCTTTCTAAACATCAATCATAAGATTACGAAATTAGACTTAAATTAGACAAACAATTTACGTTTGAACTTATATATATTTTATCTAAAAAGAAGCTCGAAGTACTTCTCGAATACCTAGCAAAAAACGAAAAGAAAAAATTTATTAGAAAATCCTAATTATAGATAGAATACTCGATCCTCTTTGTATTAAAGAAGGATGAAACTCTTCGTCTATGTGTCGATTACTAGAAGCTAAATAATATTATGATTAAGAATCAATATTCATTACTTAATATTAGCGAGCTTTAGAATCAACTATTTGAAGCGAAATACTTTATTAAACTAGACTTACGAGAAGCGTACAATTAGATTAGAATAAAAATAAAGAAAGAGTAAAAAACAACTTTTCGCATACGATATAAATTATACAAATACACAATAATGTCGTTCGAACTTACGAACGTCTCGACAACGTATCAAGAAATAATTAATGATATACTACGACAATATTTGAATCAATTTGTCATAACATACTTGAACGACATCATAATTTATTCGAAAATTTTAAAAAAGCATGTTAGTTATGTCTTTAAAGTATTAGAATGTCTAAATATAAAAAACTTACATTTTAAGTTAAAGAAATGCGAATTTTATCAAAAGAAAGTTAACTTTCTTAAATTTGTTGTTAAACAACATAAAGTACGCATAAATCTTAAGAAACTACGAGCAATTAAAAAATAAAAATTATTAACAAATGTTAAGAAAATATAATTCTTTCTAAATTTTATAAATTACAATAAGAAGTTCATTAAAAACTACTTAGTAAACGCGATATTATTAACGAATTTTACGAAGAAAAATACGTTATAAATATAAGAACTCGCAAAAGAAAAATTATTCTAGAATCTTAAGCTAGAATGCTTAAAGAAATTAATATTGAAGATGTACAATTTGTAATTGTTAAGTAGAATTGAAATTAACGCATTAGATCTAGTTATCGATGCATGCTTTAATTAAAAACATAAAGACATATAACATCTAATAACATATCTCTTAAAAAAACTCTTGTTAATCGAATAAAACTATAATGTTCACAATAAAAAACTACTCGCTATAGTAATTTTCTTAAAATCATGAAGAGTATATACGAAAAAATCGTTAGAATTTACGATTCTCACAAATTACAAAAATCTTGTGCACTTCACTATTATAAAGCAACTTAATAGAAGACAAATGCGATAATTAGAAAGACTTAAATAGTACAAGTTCAAAATATAGTATATCTTAGACAAAGATAATAACAAAGTAGACGCACTTAATAAAAGAAGTAATTATATAAAAACGAAAAAATCGTTTAATTACAACATACTAAAAATTAACAAAAATAAATCATTATTAGCAAACAAATATAAGCTAAATGCAACACTACAAATACTTCGAGATAATACGAAAAAGTTTTTAATAAAGAAAGAAAAACTTCAAATATTTATCGATAAAATTAACGAATGTATAAAAGAGCATCATGACGAATTATTGCAAAAGCACTTAGAAGTAACAAAAACTCTTTAGCTTTTACGTTAGCATTGTTAGTTCTTACAAATAAGACAAGTTGTCAAGACATATATCAAACGATGTCTTAATTGTTAGCAAAACAAATATAATACACATGCGAGCTATGACGAAATCTAATATTAGAAATTATTTGAATCGTTATAAGATAAAGTTACGATAAACTTTATTATTAAGTTGTCGAAGTCGATAAATCTAGCAATTAAAGACAAATATAATTCGATACTAGTAATAATTAATAAGTTTATTAAGTACTCACATATTATCGTATGCAAAGAGAAGTTCATCGCAAAACAACTAAAATACATTATATTAAATCGACTCATACAATATCACGATATATTTAAGGAACTAACTAGTAATAGAGACAAGCTCTTCACGTCTAACTATTAGAAGACACTTCTCCCAATGTTAGATACGAGACTCTAAATGTTCACTATCTATCACTTGATCACAAATGATTAAATAGAAAGAACGAATCAAAGTCTTGAACAATATTTAAGATATTACATCAACAATACTTATAGCAATTGAGTATCACTTTTATTTATGACACAACTAGCATTTAATGCAAAGGTTTTAAATATTATTAAGATAACTTCATTCTTCGCCAATTATAACAAGAAATCGAATCTCTTCAAGAAAGAGCGTACGCATCTATTTGCACAATTAGTTATTAAAAGAGTAACGACACTAAAAAAAATATACGACAACATCTTAAAAATGCAAGTAAAGTCGATCAAGTATTAAAATAAAAAACGAAAAACGACATCTCAATTAAAAGAGAGAGATAAAATATATCTTTTTACAAAAAATCTTAGAACAAGGAAGTCAAGCAAGAAATTAAATCATGTTAAAGTTAAATTGTTTCTCGTTAAGAAGATTAAGAGATTAATCAATTACGAACTCGACTTACTTAAGAACGCCAAAATATTTCTAGTATTTTATATCTTATTGTTGGAGCTAGTTGACCCAAGTACGTCTATATAGAAAACATTTCATTATAAATTATAGAAAAAAAATTAATTTAAGGTTGAAAAAATTTTAAAACAACAAGATCAATAGTATCTTATAAAGTGAAAAAAGTACTTTACGACAAAAAATACGTAAAAATCAATTAGTAATCTTGACGATTGTTATGCTTTTATCTAGAAATTCCATTAACGTTCGAAAGATCATCTAACATAGCAAGAGAAAATCAAATAATAAAAGATGTTCCAATTAAAGTATTCGCAACAAGACAATTTGGCGACTTAATAACATTCGACTCCTTTATACTAGATAGTAAACATTGTGTTTTTCGCTTCATCTTTGTATCGACTTTCTTTAACATTTTTTTATTACGAAGTAATTGCGTAATTATGATTGTTAACACGATCTCATCTTTTATTACTTTAGAGAATAGATTTTCTCTAGTACAATTTAAAGAAGTTCACAATATATTTATATACAATTTGTTCGCATAAACACATTTTAAACACTTTAAATAAAATGATGAATCTTTTATAACAATACAAGACTTGCTAGTATAGCAACAACGTTTATAAGTAAAATTAACAAATGTTTCGTAGTAATCTATTTCGAAAGCAAAACAAATACGATTTTGATAAAAAGATATAACATGTAAGCATTCGCTTTTTAAAACGAAAAAATTTAAAAAAGAGAAATAATGTTACGACTCTAGTTCGTTACAATTAGTATATATTTTATAGAGTAATCTATAGTATATAGTACAATTACTTGCATGTTTAACGACTTAATAAACGAACATTGTTTAATACGTTAATGAGCGAGTTCAACATATTTAACAACGAACAAAGCGAACAAAGTTCGATATATTTAACAACGAACAAAGCGAACAAAGTTCGACATGTTTAACAACGAACAAAGCGAACAAACTTAACATACTTAACAACGAACATAACGAACAAAAAGAATCTTTTTTAAGTATATAGATTCTTTAAATATAACTTTTTTATAAATCGTATTTAATTTATTTATTAAATTACTCTTTATTATAGATACAAGTTGCAAACTTTTGTTATCAAAAGATTGCTACATTGCTTAAAGACGTCTATAAATCTCTTTAACAATATTAATCTACTCTAATACTCTAGTTGTCTAGATAGCAACGTAACAATAGTAGTAACGATCAATAATAAAGTTAAAAGTAATTAGAATAAACGTTCTTAAATGATGACAAACTTTGTTTAAAAGACAACGATAACAAGTTGCTAATTTCTAGAATTTATTTAGTGCGATTTTTTACTCAATTAGCTTAAATAATCTCTTACGTAATAAATAAAGTAAAGAAGATTCTATTAGTTAAATTAAAAGTAAAATAATGCTAAGAAAAATTTATAAAAGCTAGAGATTTAACGTTCTAAGTCTAGAAACAAAAGACTTAACGACTAGTATTAATTTTCGCAAAGTTAAATTAATTGTTTTATTATCTAAATGAAAACATAACGCATCGTAGTAATTTTGTATATATAACATATAAATGAATGTAACGTTGTTGTAACTCTTTTTTTGCGAATGTCTAGCATGTTTTTAAAATAATAAGTTATTTATAATTAGCACAAACGTACTTTAATTTATAAATAACTTAAAGCAATATTAAAATTAGTATATAAACAAACAATAATACAAAAATAAAGTCGAAGACATGAAGAATTGTAAAAATTTAGACAAAAGCGATTTAAAGATTAAGATCGATTTCGATAATAATATCTATGATCGAGTTAGAATTTGCTTGAATGAGCGCCTAAATAGCGTCTAAATAAGCGTCATCTCAAATGTAGCATAAAGCTTAGTTACTATTGCACTAGCTCGCGTGTTGCATTGCTTAATTAAGAAAATAATTATTCAAAATAAATAACGCATTAGTACGCAAGCTAAAGGAAGCTTCATGTCGCAACTTGAAAGAAAGCATTTTAATTCTTTGATTTAAACTATTTAGAAAGTGATTGCAATCATTTGTTGCTACACTAGAGATCACAAGTTAGCACTTAATTCGCACGCATAATTAACATCGATTATTGAACAAAATAGACTTTTTATTTGACTCTAGCTATTATTTGTTGTTATTGTGTGACTAGCTATGAATAAAGTATATTTTTGAGATTGATTGCGCTAGCTTAGCGTAGAGTCTTATTAAAACATTTAACTTTATTATTAATTATATATATTTCTCATTATAGTATTGAGCTAAAGCTTATTCTTTAGGAAGTTTCATTTAGTTACATAGCTATGTTTCGAAGATTAAATCTACGCGTCTTGTCTAGCATTAAATAAATTAATTTGACAATGTACAAGCACAAGTATTCTAAACTATTAATTAATATTCTTAAAGATAATAGACTTTGAAGATTCTCTTTTAACAAAATATTAATAATTTTAGTATTGTTGCTATTCTTAACGAAGTTTTCGAAGATTATGAAATTATTAATGTTAATCTTTTTTGAGCGCTTTTGAGCTTCTTTAACGATAACGACGCACAACATTTCGTCACAAACAATAAGATTCTTTATAAGATACAACTAGACACAATCGATAAAAATTCTTTCTTATTGAGAGTCATTATATATTATCACTTTTACGTTGATTAAGAAGCGAAGTCTCTTTAGAGCTTAAGCTAAGACTTTAGATACATTAGTTATGTTATTAGTTAAAATCAAGAATACGAGTTACATTGCGACATCAATATCTACAATTGTAGCATTTGTCTTTAAGATGCTTTGTTCTATAATGTTAAATTTTGATAACTATTAACGCTCTTTTCTTTGATTCGTCTCGCTTAAGCATTTTTAAGATATTCGTAATTAAATGAAAGTTTATCGTTGTCGCTTGTTATGTCGCAATTAAGTAGAAAATAATATTACGATCAACGAACCTAGTGTTGCGAAAAAGAGTAACAAGCTTGTACTTATCTAGTTGAGCGTTAGATCGAAAATAAGAAAGCATTGATCTTAATAAAGTTTTATTTTTATTCTTAATTTAAAATCACGAATTTAAGTGATCTTTATTCTTCTATTTCTCTATTCTTTATTAGAGAATTTCTTATGCTACGATACGAGATTTGAGTTCGACTTCAATGACACGATTGTTGTTAGAATTCGTATTAACGAGTTTGATGCTACGAAGAACAACAAGTTTATTTCGATTAACAAATCTAATGTTGCGAAAGAGAACAACAAGTTTATCTCAATTAACGAACTTAATGTTGCGAAAAAGAGCAACAAATTTATCTCGATCAACGAATTTAATGTTGCGAAAAAAAGCAACAAATTTATCTTAATTAACGAGCTTAATGTTGCGAAAAAGAATAGCAAGTTTATCTTAATTAACGAACTTAATGTTGCGAAAAAGAGTAGCAAATTTATCTCGATTAACGAGTCTAATGTTGCGAAAGAGAGTAGCAAGTTTATCTCAATTAACGAACTTAATGTTGCGAAAAAAAGTAGCAAGTTTATTTCGGTTAACGAATCTAATGTTGCGAAAGAGAGTAGTAAGTTTATTTTAATTAACGAGTTTAATGTTGTGAAAAAGAGTAGCAATGTTATCAAGTTTAATAATAATAAACGACGAAAGCTTATTACGATTTAAAATGAATTACGTTTGCCAATTAGATTGAAGCAACTCTTTATTCTAGATAAACTATTAAGTTCGTCATTGATTTTGAAGATCTAGCATGATAGTTTATTCAATGAAGAATTTTTTCGTTTGAACGACTTTTTGGAGAAAGTAGAGAAGTACGTGCAAGATGAGGAATGAGTGAATCGTGATTGTGATTTGGAGGTGTTAAATGGTGAGACTAGGTAAAAGATAAGAGAATAAGAGAATGGGAATGAGTTAGGAGATGATAGAATGATGAGTAGAATGAATGAGATAATAAAATGATGAATGATATAATGACGAGAAGATGATGAAATGGGATGAGATAATAGATGATGAGGTGATAAAATGACGAAATGAAATAATGAGATAATGGAATAATGGGATGATGATAGCATTCCCATCTATTTTTGTTTCGTCATCGATGGTCTCTCTAGTTTCTCGTCGTCGTCGTCATGAGCAAGTTTGTCAAAATGAAGAAGTTCTTTAAGAAGATCGTCGTCGTCGCCTTTAACGAATCTCGTGCAAAAGACGTCTTTAAACAAGAAAGATCGAGTCAAGTCAATTGAGACGTAACATCGAATTTTATGTCTTCGTTATCGTGAGATTTATAACTAGTTGAATTATGCAAAATGCGAACGCATCTTTGTAACTCTTGAACGTTTACTTATTCTTTAGAGATTTTAAAATATAACAATTTATTGCGAGAAACAATAATAATATTCGTCAATCTTATCTATACGCTTTGCATAATAGATATTAACTTTTTATATCTACGAACAACATAGTGCGTGCTTGTCTTTATTAGACAACTAGTCTTTATTTAACAAAGATAGCACATAAACACAAAAATAGTTAACAATGAAGATTTGTAAATTTAGTAATTGACGAATTGCTTTAAGATGTTGTAAATTTAGTTAAAGTTTATATTTCAAGATTCGAGCAAATATTTTATGCGACAATCGAATATAAACATCGCGAAAATCTTAATAAATTAATAGAGATCGTAGCAATGTCGCGTCACTTTTGTTATATATATCAATAATAACATTTTGCAAATATAGTTGTTCGTTTAATTTAAACTTCTTTAGAAAGAGATTCATAATTATTGTAGTGTCGAATTCCCATTTGTTAAGAGCGAACGATATGTCGCTTCACAATTGACGAATAGTAGAACACGTAATAGTTGATGTCATCAATCATTCGTAACTTAATAACTTGACATCATTGAAACAATTTCATGAGAAATTATCGAATATGACGCGCATTTTTGAATTTAAAAACATATTTGCTTCTTCAGTCTTCGAGATCTCTAATCACATAGTTATGTCTTTGGGATGCGCTTCACAATAGTACTCATTTCTTGTAGATTATTCTTAATCTTTCATTTGAGTGATTGGATCGCTCACACGTATCGTTTCCTCATTCTTTATATAGATCATTTCGAATATCGCGTTCAAGAGCTCGTTTAACAAATTAAACAAAATATTGGGCACGCTTTAGGCAATGAATCGAATTTGATAACGCCAAACTATATGGCTTTTCGTGCGAGTTACTAGTGTTATTACATTGTTAGCGTTGATCGTGAAATTCGAAAATAGAGCTAGCATATTAGACATTCTTTAAATTCTAGTTATCAAACAACTAGATTGCGAGTTGATAAAGACATAAGTTTTACGAACGCTTATAAAGTTACAAATTCTAAGCGAGATAAATAAAATACTAGAAGAACGAATTGGGATAAAAATGATTGTGTTGATTGCTTCTTAAAGCATAGCTTAAGATTCATTGTTAACTATTTAAGTTTTATTCAAACTCTAGTTATCTTAATTATGTGACTTATCTATATTATAAATCTTAGAAAGTACGCTTTGTGAATGTTAACATCATTGTAAGTTCACATAGCGTAAGATCGAATTGCTAGATTTTGACGTAAACTATCTTCTTAAACGTTAAATCTTAGCTTTTAGTTAATATAAAAATGAATTAATATGTCTTAATTTCTAGATGCTTATCTTAGTTTTAACACTATGTTAAGCAAATTAGCATGCTAACTAACGATAACTTAACAACTTAAATAGTTGGCTTCAAGTAACAAATTTAGAATCGAATAGTTTGTCATATTTGCTTAAATTCTCTTTCGTCAATTATAAATTAAATTTATTTAAGCGTTCTTAAGAATTAACGCAATACTAACATGAGAATCGCAATGTCTCGCACGATTTAAGATCAAAAAAATCCACGTTTGATGTTTAATGTATAATAAATCTTTTCGTCTTATTTTTGCAATTGCGTCGAGAAATTTTATTACGAAATTCTTCGCAAAGTTACTTACATTCTCTTTATTATTTATTCTATCTCTATATTACTTTGTAACACTTCTTTATTTCTTAATTAACAACTATTTTGTCATTTTGATTTTTCTAGCTATAATTCGAATCAAAATTGTGTCTTTCGAATTTCTTATTTGAATCTCGAACAAAGCAAAATTTTTTGCTAAAAGAATTATGCTATTTATGGACTTAAACGTGTCTTAGTTGAACACAATAATTTCGATATTCTTGATCGCAAATATGAAGCTTAGTTCTCGCGTCGAACGAGTGATCGCGACGTTAATAATAGAAGTTATTAAAAAATATGTATGCGTTTTCAACTAGTAGAAGCTAGCACAACAAGTAAGATTTAAAGATTTCATTAAATGTTTTGTCAAACGTTAAAGATGTTGGTCAAAGAGATCGAAACAAACATCATGAGAAATTAAGAAATAAAAAATTCATTTAAGAAAATAGTAATGTTAATGCATAAAAATTGGAAATATAATGAAATTAGACTTGTATAAAGGAATGAAAATGTAATGAGAAATTACATGAGCTTTGACAAAGAGAACGTTAAATTAATAAATAAAAAGATAGAGCTTTAAGAGATAAAATGTTCGCTTAAGATAAAGATGCGTATCGTGATCTCAAGAGATTCTAAGAGAAAAAATAAGAAAAAAGAATAAAACGAGCTTCTAGAAAAGAATCTTATAGACGATGAAAATCATTTTGTTACGTAACAAGTAAATTGAATATTAAATGCTAGCGTTTCACTTTAGACGAACAATCGTTCTTATTATGAAGAGATAACTAGTTCGCTAGAAAGAAGCTTAAGACTTATAAATGTTTTAACTTAATGTATTAATTAATATTGTTTTGAATTTATTATTTTATAAAATGCTTTAAGTTGTTATAACTTTACAAAAGAAAAATGCAATCATTTTTGTAAATAATTTACATAAGTATTACATGCATTTGTTCGTCGTTCGTCTTAAGTTATATCTTATTAGTAGTAAAGTTTTAAAAATCGTTTAAAAATTAATTCGTGCAATAGAGACTTATTTGTAGAAACTTAAATTAAATACGTTACGACAATAATAATTTTGCGAATTATATTTACGCTTCTTTTTAACTTTATAATTTAATAAATATAAAACATTTTCTTCAATTAAAGAGGCAATCATTTATATTAATACAAAGATAAATTAAGCATGTTTACTAAATTAATGTTCTTCGCTAATTTATACATTAAGTCGTCGAACGTTCGCATTAACGAATTAGTTGTTTTAAAAGTCTTATTATTAACATAATTATTAGTTTGAAAGATAGTAACTTTTGTACAAACTTTGATTGTTAACATTCTAACAACGAACACAAACGTCAAAAGTGTAAAACATTAAATTGTAAAAAAATGTAAAAACGTTATTAAGTCGCTAGCAAATGTAATAAGTAATATTATAGAATTTGCACAAGTTGCTTACAACATTTAAACGAATAACCAAATTAATAAATATATAATACAAAAATTAATTAAGAAATTTTAAGATAAACACGTAATCACAAATATAATACATAAATTTAGCATAAAGTTTAAGTAGAAATATCATTAAAATATTCTTAAGACATGGGCTTTATACAAGAGTCGTAACAATTTTTGCTTAATTAATTCGAAAAAATTTAATTAAAAATGCTTGTATTATCTACTTTATTTTAAGATATTTCAATACATTATACTATGAAATCGTGAAAGCTTAAAGACTAATTCGATCACTTATCTCGCTACTTCACATCAAGTAATCAAAAACGCTATAAAAAGAGTACTTAAAATCATCGTTACGACGATTTCTTTTTAATAATTTAAAGTTGATGTTAATCTTTTTGCACATAAAGATAATTAATAGAATTAAAAAATCTCGACAATTAATGTAGCAAAGTTGATTTCTTTCTTATGCGAATATCGCTACTAATATTATCTCTAGTCTTAATCATAATATAAACATAACTTTTTATATAAATAACGATTGTTATAAGAAACGTCTTCTAATATAACGATATAACCTTTTTTAATTCTTTGTGATTAATTATTTTCTTTACTCTTACTTCGTCTAATAGCAATCAAAAACGTTGTGTTAATAAATAAGAGAATTTTGAAATAAAAATCCGTTTCTCTAAGTCTTGGACGTTTCTCTCTTGAATACGCGTGATTATCTTCGTCGTAGTTTTATAAATTAAATTAGTAACGCTTCTAGCTCTTTGTTCGACGTTTGATGTCTAAATTTGTTACTACATTAGATAACCTTTAGACATCACAAACATTCATTGTTATTTAAATAAATATTAGAATATTGTGAAGAGATTAATGTTGCGTTACGATAATGCTTTTGTAGAGAATAAAAAACTTATAATAGAATGATTAGATGCACTTATTCTAGTTAATGCAATGTATATTACTAGTTATGAACTAATAAATAATCTAAAGTACTAAATATCTACGTATAGCAACATCTTAATACAATTAATTACTCTAGCGAATAAAGATTTGCTCACTTTATTCGCAACTTTCTTTCGTAAAATTAGTTTAAAAACGACTTGCTTCGCATATTTGTAAAATCTCTAAATTAAAAAGTTAATAAATCGAAAAAATCGATAGATTTAGAGTTGAAAACGTCGATGAGCTCTCTTATTCGTAATTAATCATTAATTCTTAATTCTTAAATGAAGAGAACATGTTGTTCGCTATGTCGCAAATGTGCATGTTCTTTAGTAGATGTCAACTATATAATACTCGCAAATAATCTTAATAAATCGAATTAGAAGTTAAGCTTCTAATCTTAATTAATAAAGAGTTTAAGTTCTTTTGCTTTTGTTATAAGTTTAATGTTTAGCAACAATATTATTTTTGAAAAATGTAAATACATACTTTAAAGATAGTTGTTGTAGTTGCATATATTAATGTCGCAATATAACTTATATTTTTAATTATAATTAATGATATAATCGATGTACTTAAAGTCTTTGCGTAAGCTTTAAAGACATTGCGTTTTTTAATTAAGATAATAGTAATAAAATATAATAATTTCTAACGAGATAGAATTTTTTTCGACGATGTTTAGTCGTATTATCTTGTCTTTATCTAGTAGTTAAATCTCGTAATTGTAATATTTGATCAAACATTATACATGTTAAAGATAATAAATCATCTTAGATAAGATAACGTCGTTTATATCTCTCTTAGAATTGTAAAAGCTATATTACTTTGCATCGTAACAAAATGTAAATTTAATCTTAAATCTTAAGATAATTGTTTTAACGTTAAAGAGTAATTTTTAAAATTTAAGTTTAAGCATGACGCAAACAATATATAAAAAACGAAAAGTCTAGTTTAAGATTATAAATTAAGTCGATTGCAAATAGCTTAAGTTTAAATGATTAAAATATAAAACTATTAACGATTTATATAAAGATAAATTGTTATCTACGACGAGAAATCATTAAGTATTTTTATTTTTTTTGAAGTTTTGATAACTATGTTGTGTGAAACTATTAATCGACGTCTCTTAGAAATCTTGAGCTCAATAATTGCGAAAAAAATTGTTAAGAGAATAATTAAGAGAATAATTGTTAAAAGGATGATTAAGAGAAAAATTGTTAAAAGAATAATTGAAAGAATAATTGTTAAAAGAATTAAAAGAATTGTAGTTAAAAAGGAACTTGTTGTTGTTGCTAAAATCGAAAAATTACGAAGATAAATAAGACGATAAAATAAAACGTCTTCTCGAACTTAATTTAATTCTTTAATTAAAAAGATTAATATTATCATTGTAGTTTTGATGCCAATTTGTACTCATAATAATTTAATTATCTTTATAACGACTTCGATTTAAATAATGTTTTTAACCTCGTAACAATAAGAAGATCGAAAAAATATGTTGCTAATTTTGTATAATTTGCAAGAAATTGCGCGAAATTTTAGAAAACTTTAACTTATTTTGTTTATAAATAATTTTAAAGATGTTAAATTAAAAAAAATTGCATTCATTTTTCAAGACACAAACATTTATTGAAGTATTCGTTTCGTATATAACATGATTTCTAGAAAGCGTTCTAAGAATTGATCAATAATGTCGACAAAAAATTAAAAGAAAATTGTGTAAAAATGAATTCGAATTATATGCGATCTAGTGATGTAGCTTCTAGTTAACCTTATTAAGAAAAAGAAGAAAATTGGACGATCACAAAGTACAAAAAAACTATAGATTTTTTCTCTTTTTCGCTTTCATTTTATGTAGTCACTATATAATGTAACAAAGTTGCTAATTTTTGTTGTTGCTTTCTTTGTCTTCTTGTGCGAACTTAATTGGCCAAATTATGTTTCGCGTTTCTCTATTGTTTCGTTCGACTTAAAAGACTTCTTTAATTAATATTTATTTAAGATTAAAATAGCAAGCTTAAAAGATAGCGACGCAATTGACATACGAAACAAATGAGACAAAGCAATTAATAAGTGATCTTTAAGATACAAGCTAAGCAATCTTCGTCACATTTATTCAAAGACGACAATTGAAAATATTACGTTATTCTCTAGTAATAGTGATTAATGCGTCGAGATTTTAAATTTAACGAAGTTTTTCTTTTGCAATTAAAGATTCAAGCAATTTTAAAAGCTTAAAGTAAATAAATTTAAGCGAAAAGTCGTAGAGTAATGTTGCACTTTTTAGAGCATCACGATGTTTAACACAAAGCTATGTACATTTCAAAGAGACGACAATTTTTGTTTGCACAAACAATGTAATAATTGCAAAAGATTAATAAAGTTAAAAAGAATCTAGATGAACAAGCGATATAATTAATACTAAATATAACATTGAAACGAGATTTTTCACAATAGTGTAAAATGTTTTTTATATCTTGGGAGAATAATTGACGCTAAATAAGATATTGCTAAAAGCTAAATATGTTCGTCGTTTTAAATTTTATGATCGATCTTAATTTTAATAATTAAGAATCTTCTTAAAACTTTGCTATCGTTAATTGAATCATTGCATCGAAAAACATTTATTAATAAATTAATAAAAATCTTTTAGCGAACATTTCGAGTAATTAGATTCGTCATTAATTAATGTAGAGTAAAATTAACTTAATTACGAGATTAGTTTAAGATATCTTAAAATTTTAAAATAATTGACGATCTTAGTTTGCCAAGCATGCGATTAAGTGTTTGCCTAAGTATTAAATGAGTCTCGCGAACGATCTTTTTTACTTAAACGCTTGTAAAACGCTTTCTTATTATATAAAGTATAATTAAATAATGTTTAAGAATGACGCGAAGTCACAACACCTAAAATAGAAATTACTTAACGACAAGAATTTAGACATGTTAATGACTCTTAGAAGTTAAGTTCGTTTCGCATAGTTCAATTTAAATTTATAGTTATACATTAATAAAGAATTAAGCTAGCATTGCGACTATCTTTGTAAGATGAATCTCATCAAAAGAATTCGAAAGCTAGCTTTGCTCTAGAAGCATATTTACTAATTGTTGTTTAATTTTGACATTTTTGTTTTCAAATACGTTAGATATCTCTTGACGTTCTTAAAAACATAAACTCGAACTTAAACGATAATTAAAGCGCAAAATCTTTGCATTCTATAATATTTATACGTATTTTAAACAATAGCACTTTAATTGTGACGAGAATTGACGTCATAAAATATAAGCGCTTATTGCTATTAAAGATTAAGAAAACAACATTCATAAAAGAGGAAATCTAGATTTCATTAATTTTTAACATTCTTTTTATTACATCGCAAACAATAAAAGAGAACGCACAATAATGTTTATCGTCAATATAGAACTCCATTTTGTAGAGCAGGCGCTAAGAGTGAAATCTAATAAGAATCATTTTTGAGATCTTGTTTTTAACGATTGGAAGAATCAATTTTCTTAATGTTGTTATTAATTATACGTTAATAAAATTGATCTAATTAATTAGCATTTGTCATTCTAGTATTGTTTACGTTAATTAATCTAGTTTAATTTAAAAATAAAAATAAATGTTTAAAGTAATGTTTGTGAAGATTGTTCGAATTCTTAATAATAAAGTTATTGTGTTAATCTAGAATCGTAGATAAAAAGCAATGACTAAAATTAAGAGTGTCTAATAAATTTCTTATTGTGTCTCGCATTAGTTGTTGTTCTACAAATGAAATTGAAGCTATTAATTGTCTTTACGATGCTATTTTTAATTATTAAGTGTAATAGCATATGTTTCGTTTCAATGATTAACTTAGATCGTTTTTAGTTTGTTGCTTAGTTTGTTAAAATCTTGACGATATAATTGATGTTCGATTGCTTTAACTCTACTTGACATTAATGCTATATTAGTTTTTAATAACTTGCGTTCGATTATCGCGATAAAGTTAAACTTGTATGAAGATTCTTTAGTATTAATGTTAATGACGCGTAGTTTACAATATTTAATATTGTTGTCTTCGACGTAACGTCGTTTTCTTAGAGTCTATAAACGACGTCGAATTTAATCATGACTTAGTTGCTTTTTATCTACATATTTGAAAATCTTAGTTATAAAAACTTCTTAACATTTTAAGAGTTGATCGTAGCTTTATCTATGTACTCTTAGATTTTTTAAAATAATTTGCATAACTCGCATGTTATGTTGACGAATATAATTTTTATATTAAGAATACTTTTCTTTGCGAAAGCGAATAATAAGTTTTATTTCTTGTTGTGTGAGTTTTTTGCTTTTTAGACTTATTGCAACAAGTTAACTTTAATATAGCGATTAACTACGAGAACTTATTTAATTGCTATTTTGTCGTTAAGATTAAATAAGTCTCTTAATTTATATTTTTTAAGAACAAACATGTATTGACGACTTAACGTAACGTCTCTCTTTATTTTATTAAAAAATATATTAATTTTGTTTGTCATTCTCTTATATGTAGCTTTTATTTTGTATTGTTCGCTAATATTATTAAATATTGTAACAAAAGTATCTTTGACGCTTTAAAAAAAAAAGAGCAAATAAAGTTAAATAGCACATTTAAGATACTTGTTAAGTTTCGACATATTATCGTAGATTTAATATAGTCGTTGAATACAAGATTAATTTTCTTTGACATTTAAAAGCTTTATTATTGTTGATCAAACGTTTACATTCTTAAGTTATTAAAAATTGAAATTCGTTACAAAATTGAAGGCACAAACTAGATTTAAAACTCGCTTGTGATACTTAAGAGAAAGCGCATTGTAATAGAATTGCGCGATAGCTTATAAAGAAGACGACAAGAAAATCGTAGTATTAAAAGAGATAATTAAGAAGAGACTTAATAGCGAGTGATTTATCTTGAGCTTAACAATTGACGAACGCGTCGAAGATTAAAGATTTAGAATTAACGTGACTTTCTTATTAGCAATTATCGAATTCGTTGAAGACGAAAGTTTTAAAATTGAGACATTGATGTCATTAATAGTTGACGACGATCGTTGATTTAAGAGTTTCTTAATCGACGTAATGTTCTCATTATCGTTTGACAAAGACAACTAGAACAAAAGCTTCAAAGTTAAGACGTCAATTCTAGTAGCATATGAGAAAGATTGCTAACTTGACGATTGAAGCGTTGACGTTAGATTTGTATCGCAAAGTTTTTAGTAAAAAGTTTCGTCAAATTTATAGAGTTGTTTGATTAATTCGTAGCACGCGCAAGACTTCGACGAAGCACACAATCTTATTCGTTTAGCGATTAAGTCATAGAAAAGAAATTTTGCAAAAAATAAACACAACTTCTAAGTCTTATTAAAGTTAATTTTTGTAAAGTGAAGCATTCTTACGTTTAATAATAGTATATTCGAAGATGTTAATGCGTCTAGTTCTTTAGCTAGAGATGATTTCGCGAAGTTGTAATTGTTCATTTAATAAATAAGTAAAATTAAAGTGAAGATTAAATGTGTTAATGACGAGTTGCTTCGTCGACGAAGCAATTGTGACAAATAATACTTTAGCTTATTATTATTATGCAAATTGTAATAACGAGTCGCATCAATAAGATTAAGCGACTTCACATTTTCGTTTATGTTAGTTTGTTCTAGTTTCGTTTCGATGCGATTCTAACACTAAAATTGTATTTCTCTTTCTCTAGCTTTGACGTAACTATTTTATGGCTCTAAGTAGAACGCATTTTGATGTATCTAAATTAGTGCTTTCGCTCTTATTGATTAATCTATGCACTAGAAGCGAACTTGAAGACTACTTTTTTAGTAAATAGTTTGTGTGAAAATCTAAGCTACATGTAACATGTTGGCGCTTCTTGATTCGTCGTAGCACATCTTTAGATGTGATAATCAATAGTAATGACTAATATTGAATCAATTAGCAATGCTAAAAATACGACAAGAATTAAGACTATTTTGGATAATTAAACACATCTTGAACGATGCGAGCTCAACGAGCTACAATTAAAGTAAGTGCTTTCGTCAAAAGTGCTCTTCATTTTGTTAAAAGTGTTTCTACACTTGCATTTGTTTATTGGAGTTATATCGTTATCTTGTTTGCTTTATTCTACGCATTCTATTATGACACTTTCTTTCTTAATATTTGTCATTGTTATTGTGATTATTTGCGAATTAGCACTTTTACTTCGCATAATAAGTGTAGTCTTTAATAGAAAGATAAACATTCGTTAGACTCTACGCGTTAAAACATCAATATTATCTATTTGTTTTAAAAGATTGATGATTAACATTTTTCTTTTAATTTGCACTTTATTAGTTCTAAAAGAGATCGTTGCACTTCTAGAAGATATGTATTTGCGAACATTGAAATTGATGACGTACTAACAATTTAATCTAGAAAAAGTAGCCATTAATGCTCTCATTATTTTGTCAATTACAATATCGATAATGTAGAAGGTATTGCTTGTGCATCATTTTTAGGAACCTCAACACTAACATGTTGTTATAGAGGTGAGCTATAAATCGAATAGGGGTCAAAATTACTTAGGATATTTCATGGAAATTTCTAGAACTATTAGCGTTGTTCTTCATGACATTGACGAATGTTATTTATTAATGATATTTATTCTTATCTAGACGCTTCACCAACGACTAACTAGCATCATAGCAATAACAAAGTATTTGTGCTCATTATTATGATCGTAATTACGATCATCTACATTCTTCTATTTTATTAATATTAGAAAGTACATATTTAAAGATTTGATTTTGATAGACATTTTATGCATCTTTTTTGCATAATTTTGTACTTAACAATAGTTCTTTAAACGAGCGTTTCTCTTATATACGTATTTATTTTTTACAAGAATTGTTATTGACATGTTTATGTTAATTAGTGCTAAAGATTTGAAACTCAACTTAATAGCTTATCGCACATAGATCGAGATTCTACATATAATCGTTTTTTACAACGTTCAAACATAGATCGTTTTGTACTTAAGATTCGCATCAATTTTATCTAAATTCATTTACGCATCGCAAAGAAATCTTCATTCATTAACTTTAAAGTCGACTAGAAGACATAAATAAAACGAAGTTTTTTTTTTAACGTTAACACGAATAGTTATTAATTATAAGTTGAAGAATGATTTTGCAAATGCGATAAAGACAACGAGATTCACTAAATTTGTTAAAGAAAATTTTGACAAAAATTTTCTTAAGATAACTTAATTGTTCGTAAGACTTCACATCGTTTTTTTACTATAATAGATGAAGTAAAACAAAATAAAGATTAGAGACGTCATAAATTGTAGACTTAACTAGTAAAAAAAATCGTTGATAATTATTTGCGAGTCTCGTTTTTAATTTTTGTTAAGACTTGAAATTTGTAAGATATCGTTAAATTGCGCACATAATTTCTACAAATGTTTTCGACATTATTTATTAAAAAAGAATAAATACTTTTTAAGAAGAAATCTTTTAATAATTTTAACATAAATAGATAACGTTAAAGCGTAGAAATTTTCTTACATAAAAAAAATTTAGTTTCGTAATATTAACATTGAACTTAGTATTTGCGTTTTAAATTTGTTTTTATCGTTATTAATGCAATTTGTTAATTTTGTAATAAAGGAAATTCTATTTATAGATTAGCAAATGCGACGATATGCATTATCTCTAGAGTTTCTAGTCTAAATATAATTGAAATGAGCGACGATTTGCCTCATTTATTATGAATTCGACACATATAAAGAAACAATTGTTCTTTCTCTTTAAATCAAGATTTGATCACTTCGTCTTTAAAATTTGATTGTCGCGTCATATTTAATTAGAAAAGAGCTTAAGATATATCATTAACGATGATCTAACGAGCTTAACGTCCACGTTCGAAGCTTTCCATAGACGTATCGTATAATGGCAAAGGAGTGCCTTATAATAGCAAGTTAGATCGAAATGTTTAAAGAACTCGCAATTGCTAATAACCAATAGATAGCTATTTAGTTAGCTCATTACTAAAAGATTATAAAGAGTTAGTTAATGACACTAATAAGCTTAGTTTAATGATTTATATATAATTGGCAATCGCTTGTTTCTCTTCGAACTTAACATGATTTTCATAGCCTTTAATTAGTAGAGTTTAATTTATCATTACGTGTTAACAATCAACGTTAGCTTGCCTAGTCTAAAGACTCGTATATAGTTAAGAATTGCTTGTTTCTCTTTATTTTAACATAATTTTTATAGTCTTCGATCTAGAAAATATCTTATATGAGCAAAGCTTAGACAATTTTTTAGATAATATGTTATATATTATTTGACAAATTAATCAATAAGAAGATCTAACAAAAAGCTAGAAATTTATAATTTTGTTAGAGATTGCTTTCGTAGAAAGTTAAATTCTTATTTCACAAGTCTTTGAAATAAATTGTGTGTATATTTGGCGATTAAGTTTTTGACGCAAGATTTTCGAGACATAACAAAGAAAAAGTACTTAACTCTATTCGAAAGTTTACGTTACGAAAAAACGATAAACAAGAACAAATTAAATTCTTTCATCAAATGTCTACACGAAATTGAAAGGAACTTCTAGATAAGTGAGACGAAGATCGATTGACATTTGGTGTGTTGACTAGTGATTCTAGTTTTCACGACATAGAAGCGTCGAAGCTACGACGTAGCATACTAGAGATTGCATTAATTTAGAAGAGGCGAAAAAAGTTGTTTTTAATGAATTTATAAATTAAATGTTTGCGAATTTATTCGTTGTAACTTCAAGAGCTTAAATTTGAGCTTTTAATTAGCTTTGTATAATATAATCTCTATATAAAATTCAATAAATTTTGGAGCTTTAATTGTCTTGCTTATTGTCACATTCGAGATCTTCGCCTTGCTTATTAGGCATCGCCTTTTGTTTTGCTAAAATAGAATACATTGCGCAATTCTAAAAGCATAAGTGGCAAAGAATCTTCGTTCACTTACATGCATTATGATTTTCTAGTTAACGATCTATTACTATTACTATTTGTAGAATAGAATGATTCTAGCGTTGTTAAATGAAGCTAGAGAATGTTATTTCGATCTAGTTTCATCTTGTAGAGCTAGAATCATTCTTAAATAATTTAGAATAAAGTAGCGTACATATAGGGAATGAGAATTTGCTTTGTGAACTAGAGAAAAGACACTAAAAGATTAATAAGAGAGACGCAACATTTGTATCTAGCATCTATTGCGAACGTCTAATACTTTTAATAAGATATAACGTCGAGAACCCTTTATACATTTAACGTTTTTTAAGATTTAGAATTTCATTGATTTCGAACATGTCTAAGTTGAACAATTAAGATTTATTAAATCTTAAGAAATACTTTTTGAACGACTTAATTACGAAAAAGAAATCTCTTTTAGAATGAGAACGTAAAGACAATCTATTATACGAATAGATAGTTAAACTATTTGTTAAAAGATTTTATCGATTTATCATTGTTAGAGTTGTGAGTCTCAATAGACTCAAGCATATAAAGCAAAAGATGGCGAAGATAGAGTTTACATTTTTCACTTCTTCGTGCTTCTTAACATCTAATAAAGAGCAATTTTCAAAGAGATTAATTAAGACAAGACAAAAGAGTCATAGAGAACATAGAGAATAAGATGAAGTGAAACATCGAGGATTGAACGTTGAGATCTTAGCGCGATCTCGCCTAGTTCCTAATTAAATGTGGGACGAAATAAAGAGAACGAATATAAGAGAAGACTATATTTGCGACTTTTAGTTTCATGTGACTCTCTTTAATATAAAGTTTGTAGATTTGCGAAATTTAATTTCATGCGATGCTTTCTTTGACAAGAGACTTGTAGATTCGCGACTTTTAGTTCCATGCGATGCTCTCTTTAATAAGAAGTTTATAGATTCGCGACTTTTAGTTCTATGCGATGCTCTCTTTGACAAAAGGTTTGCAAATTTGCGACTTTTAGTTCTATGCGATGCTTTCTTTAATAAGGTTTTTGCAAATTCTTAACTTTTAGCATGCGACGCCTCTGCGTTTAATAGCGCGATTTGTTTGTTTCTAAAATGTCAATTAGTCTTAAAGACTCTCTCTTTAAGCTTAAAGAAGAAATTGAAGTTATAGAATTCTATTTGATCTCTAGATTTAAAGTGGAAATTGAAGCTATAAATTAAGTTTATCACAACTAGACTTATGAAGTTAGGGTTTTCTTATGTGCTTTGCAACTAGTAAATTATTCTTAGTGTAAATGAGAGCAAACTTACGATAAAGAAGAGCTATTTTCTCTTTAATAATTTAACGATACTTGCGAGTTATGAAATCTACGTTTGCTTATATAGATTTAGAAGAGTTATATGCTTTCTTTTTTAAGAGTTTGCCTTGTCTAATAATTCGAAATGTATATAACTTTAACTTTGACGCCTTGTTTTACGTTCGTAATAAGAGTCGCATCACAAGTCAATATCTAGATAAATCGTTTTAATTTTTGTTAACAAATTATAGCTCACACATCTTCGTAGCTCTTAAAGTCAAATTTTTATTTAAACTCGTCTAATTAATTATGAAAGCTCATTTGCGTTCTAATTGATCAAGTTGAAACGAGCAATTTCAAGTGACTTAACTTGAAGTCGAAAATTATCGTTGCTAGAAAGATTAAAGATGACAAGATTTATAAGATTGTAATATATACATCTTGATTTTAATAACTTTTCTTTTTGAAAGACGAAATGAACTTCAAATACGACTTGATAACATTAACAAAAAAAGACATTTTAAATCACGATAATTGAGAGACGACAAAAAGAAGTCATATTCGTTTTCTTCGCAACGCTATGAATGGAATTCGCTTTAAATGTTGTCGAATATATAAGAAATGTTGTCGTAATCTTGTTAAATCAAACAATCTTAAAATATCGCTTAAAAGAGCGTTGCTAACACACGACATTTTAGTAAGCTCTTTACTATTTAATTTTCCAATTTTATTAATAATTTTTAGCAATTTAAAACACTTGTTCGCAAGCTTTTTACATAACATTTTGTGTTTTTTGATTTTAGTCAACAATGAAATTACGACTTTTACGAGACGTTCAAGCTCTTTGCGAAAGATCAAGTTAACTTGCTTCAATTTATTTAGAAATGTTACATAAATTCGTTTAAAACTTTATTAAAATGCGAGGCACTAATTAAAAGATTATAGAGCTTAGAACTCTAAATGATTTCTTTGATTCAAAGCTTGTTCGAATTTTTGGGCGACATAGTAAATTGTTAACAACATACATTTGATCAAAAATATATAATTAGCGATAATCTTAACTTATATATAATTTTGATTGACGTAGTCGATACAAAACGATTTGAAGATTTTAATTCGAAGAAAATTTCGAAAGCATTGTTGAAGTTTAAAGTTTTTGTTAAAGACTTAGACATCAAATATACGCTAGATACGATGAAATAAAGTATGCAAATAATAAGATTCCTATTCATTAGCTTTTTAAAGAAACACTTGATATTTCATTGCGAACGACGAACTTAATTATAACTAACATTAATAGAGTCTTTTATCTTAGATGTTAAGCGAATTAAGCTTAGAAGAAATGAATCTTGTTAACATATACTTGTAATTCTTATTCGTAAAGATAAAAGAAAAAACATTAATAAGAGAAGCGAACAAATCTATTATTGATGTTCATTTCTTCAAAAGTTAGGAAACAATTTATTATTGCTTCTTACTTAAAGTTCAATCGTCTACGATTAATTTCTTCGAGCTCTTAGTAAATGAATAAACTCAAAAAGAACTTTGAAGTTATGTCGACAACTTGAAGAAGATTTTTAGAACTCTTAGAAATTGAAGCAACTTATATTGATTCTCGTTGCTTTGCTATGTTATAAACGTCTTCTTTTTTATATTTTAAATAATATTGTTTAATTTATTAGCGATTGCTATTTAGTCGATTTAAATGTACTATTAAGCGACGAACTCTTAAGCAATTAGCGAACAATTTTCGAAATGTTAAGTTTTTCGTTTTTGCGAGTCTTCGTCACTCTTGGGAATAAATATAAGAATATAATTTAGCTTCTCGTTGTTACATTTGATAAAAACTCATCTTTTTTAAAGTCTTTCGACAAATTGACGCAATATATGAAAGAGAGAATTAAGAAAAAACCCTCTCATCTAAGCGCATGCAAAGAGGTGAAGAATTATCGTTAAATGAAGTAGATGTTCGAGCATAACATAGATGTTAGCTTTTTATCGCAAAGTATTAATAACATCTTCGAAGATTATTGCATAATAAAGTTTTTTTAATTAATTAATAAGAATATTTGACGAATAAGCATTGCGAATATCGCAAATCTTGATGAAGAATTTTCGTAATTAGATGAAGATGTAAAAATCTAATGAGTCGTTTTGAGTGTGAAGACCTTTGAAGCGCTTTGGAAAACATAAGATGATGTTGACAAGTTTTTGTGATATGTGTGTTTGCGTTAAGCTTATCTAAGGCCAAGTTATATATATAATACTAAAAAATAATAACAATTAGCTTTTTTTTAGAAGTTAAATCTAATTTGCTTTGAAGTGATGTTTAAGTTTATGCGTGATTTCTAGTGTTTCTAAGTTTTAGATTCTAGTTTGATCACACATAGATAAATTTACATTAGTCGAAGTCAAAGATTTCATTGCTAGCTTGTTAGATTTATCTCTTAAGATTCATAGAATAATATACGAATATTGTTGAATTTGTAAAGCACGAGTTTATAATTAGTTAAATTGTTTGTTCTTAACTTTAAATATTTCTTAACTTCTTCTTAGTATATTGGCGAATAAACGCCATCGCTTTTACGAAACTTTTTCACTACACTCTTTTTTCTTCTTTTACATCTTTAGTATCTTTTGTGTCTTATATAGCACTATATTGAATACAAAGACTTAAGAGAGTCTTAGCTTAGCTAAGTTGATTAAGGTTTCTATTAATTCTTTAGACCAACGTACTTATTAGAATGTCTTGCACTTCATTAGTGAAATTTAACTATCATTGATTACGTTAAATATTAATCTCTTATGTCGCAATTATAAAATAAAACATGCGAGATATAAAAGTTGTTAAAATTGTGACAAGTTTACGTCGCTTTCGTAAATGTAGTCAATCAAAGTATTGCGTCGAATCGTACAAATTATTAGTTAAGTTAAGTAGATTTTGTTTAATCTAAGTCTAGTAGACTACTTTATTTAATTAAGAGTTATAGTCGTCGATACGTAAATCTTAAAATCTTATACAAACATTATTAATAAAAAATTAACGTTTTACACAAAAAGTTTGCGATGATTTTGAGCGAAAGATTTTGCGACTTTTGTCAAAAGAACTTTAAAAAATTATATAATTAAGAACGACACATAAGAAAAGAACACAAAAGTTCATTGACAATTATTGAAAAATTAAACTTTTCGTATTTGTTATTGTCAAACTTCTTAATTCTTCAATTTAGAGAGCTACAACAAAGAAGTTTGTACAACAATCTAATAATATTAAAATTGCGATCTCTTTAACGACAAGTATTTCTACTACTTAATAGTTAATTCTTAAAGTGCAATAGCATAAGTTAGCTTTAACAATTAGATAATCGTTTCGTTTCTAGATTTAAGAACAAAGATTAAAAATTTTGAAGTAGATATGCAATCTATGAAAGCATGGTATGCGTGCGACGAAACAAGGAATCAAATATTTTATTCTCGCAACGTCGTATATCTCTCTCAAAAGAAGAGAGACAAATTTGTATTACTTATGAATTTCACAAGAATCTACTCTACGTTAGTTTTACTTGATCGATTGAGCGTCTTAATCACAATTCGTTCTTATAGCTTAGTCGTCTCGCAAGACTTGTTAAATTTAATTTCAAAATACAAGATCTTGCTTCAAAAGAAAAAGATTAGATCGAATAACATAATAACACTTCTAAGAATACTTTGCTTTTTAAGTAAAATTAATGTTTCAAAGATTATGCTTTTACGTGTTAATTTATCTCACAAATCTTAGAATGTTATTGATGAAATTAAAGCATTAATTGTGTTCGAAGCAAGACTTTATATTAATTTACTCGCTTATGCGATTAAATTAAACAACACAATTCATTCTCTTACTTCTTATGCATTTATCACTACAATAGAGAGCTCTTTTTAAAAATAAGATTTCTTAATTGATAAGAAATTGCAATTGTATGTTGTGCAATCAACGTTAAATTTAAACGAATAAAAACGTAACGTTTTAATTTTCGTATATTATACGTTTTCAAGAAATCGAGATTTAGAATTTTTGTAAGCTATTGTTGTTAATTTTTTGCTACAATGTTCTAATCATTAATTATTAAATATAAAGTCTTAGAAAAATTACAATTGTGACAACTTTAGTACGCTCTAGAATACTTTTTTAAATTAGACACTAAAAGAATATTGTCTTCTTATCTAAAAGTTTAAGTGACAAAGACTCTTTTAACGACATTTATATTTTTTGATCAATTTTAGATGTTTAAAACGTTTGATTTTGTAAAGCGAATCATAGTAGTTAAATTAAAAGATTACTTGCGAATATAAGCAATACAACGAAAAAAAGCTTTGTTTCGCAATACGTCTAATGCTATTAATAATTAATTTGACTCTTTCGTATAACAAGCCCCAATCAATAAAAGATTAAACGCTTAATTGAGACGATTTATTTTGTTTAACGCACAAGATTTAATTAAGAGCAACGATTTTTCTTGTGTTTTGTTCAAGTTAATTAAGTTTAATTCGTTAAAGAAGATTTTATTAATTTTGAAAGCGATTGTAATACATAAGAGAAACGTCGCAATCGCAAAAGTATTTTGTCTTTAAAATGATTTTGCAAAAATACAAGAACTCTTTTAGAAATTATTGCGAAACGATCAAAAGCTATATAATGAAATTAATCGCAATTTAATAGTTTATCTCGTTAATACTTATTGCGAGTTAGATGACTTAATTAAGGCAAAGCGAATTATAGTTATAATGCTAGATAATTTGAAGAATTACAATCAAGATAGACGCTTATGAATTTCATTAATAGAGACACATCTATGCTAGAGATCTTTTAGGGTCATTAACTAAAACGTAGACATTTATTAAGTATAAAATTAGTATAATTTTAATATAGTAAATCAACGAATAAAATTTGCTCTTGTTCGAATTAAAAAAAGTATTATAATTCTTTTTTATATATATAGTAAATATAAATGTAATATATATAAGTTTTAAACTCTTCTATTAAAGTTGATTATCGCATTTAATTTTTTATTATTACGAATAACTTTTTTTCGTTAATTACGTATATGTTAAACATAAATAAAACATAAATTTTTGAAATTTTTTAAAATTTTAAACGCATTATTATTACGAGATTTTTTTGCTTCTTTACGCTTCTTTAATGCTAATATATATTTAATATAAATTAAATCTAAAATATAATTAAATAATTTATTCGAAATTTAATGTTTGTTATAAATACATTAACTTGCGCATAGTTTAAATATATATTAAATATAAATTAATATAATGAAATATATAAGAAGAAACTTTTTGATCGAAGTATTAGTATAACGTTAAAAGTAAATTAACGTAAATTTAACATATTTTAAAATTAAATTAGAAGTATGCTTCTCGCAAGCATTCTTTAAATTAAAAGACAAATATTTAAAAAATAATAATAAACAATAATTAATTAATAATTTTAAAAGTTGTATTAATGTAAGTTTAATATTAGTTAAATTTATGCGTAATTAATGCGTTGTTAAAGTCTTAAATTACGAAATAAATATTTATATATATAATATAAAAACAAAGAAAATAAAAGATAAATTAAACATATAATAAGCATAAAATAAGTTTATTTTGCAATAAAAATGTGTGTCGAAAACAATTGTAAATTTTTAATTATAACAATTGTTTTATATAAGCTTAATATATGCTTAATATTAATTTAGTTTACGTAATATATTTTATATTGTTAATATATTAATAAACGATTGTATTAATTATATGTTTATATTTATACAAAATATAAGTTTAACTTAAACAAAATATATAAAAGTTATATTTTAATTTTGTAAAATAATTTGTATCTTATTATTTTTTAAATTTAACTTAAAGTTTTATAGTATTAAATTAGCATAAACTAAACATATATTAAATGTTAAAAAAACATATATTTCTTCTTAAAATAACGCATGTTTAAAAAAAAAATTTTGTGCTTAAATTTATAGTTGCATATGCTTAGCGTATACATTATATATAATTAATCAAAATATTTGTTTATTTGTTCTAGCATAATACGTTCTTTAATAATAACGTAACTTGATTTTAATCTTAACTTAATATATATTAAGTATAAATAAAACTACAATTATATATACGAATAATTAACGATTAAGAACGATAAAAGTTATTTTATACATTTAATTAATTAACGTTATTATACAATTACATTTATTGATGCTTAATATATATAGAATCGCAACTAAATTTATGCAACTTATATATTTATATTAAAGAAAACAATTTAAGTTTTAGAATTTGACGCAATTAATAATGTTTAATATATGCTAAACTTAGATCAAATTTATGTGTAAATTATTTATTATTTTTTAAGAATTTAATAATAAATATTGTTAATACTTAGCATAAACTAAGTTGCGACAAAAAATGTCTTTTTATTAAATTTATTATTTATTTAGTTAAATTTTACATGCGTTAAACATAAATTTAATATATGTTTAACGTAAAATTGTGTTATAGCTAAACGTTTACGTTTAATCACAAAATTAAAATTTAAATTAAAAAAAATTCTTAAGTGTGTAATTAATATATGCTAGACGAAAGCGTCGCATATGCTATGCTTATTATAATAATATTTTAGAGAAAATAAGTTTTGTGCGTTTGTTATATTAGAATTGTCGTAATGTACTTTAATGTTAACGAACTAAATTGCGACAATACTTATGCTAAATATATACTAAAATAATAGAAATAATAAAATTAAAAAATATGCTAAACTTATGTTATAAATTTGTTAATAAAATCAAAAGTATATACTACAATAATGCAAATAATTAGAAAAGATAAAAATAAAAAACGCAACAATCGTATTTTAATTTTACAAAATATGCTAAAAATTTGACGCGCAACTTGTGCGACTTCATTCATTCTTAATATATATTACAACAATGCTAAATTTATGTTTAAATTGTATTTTGTATAAACGCGTCGAAATTGCGCATTTAAGATCGAGATAATAATTTTTCTTTTAATAGTTATAAATTATGTTAAGCATATATCTAGTTTATTTTAAGCTTTAGAAATTGTACAAAATCATAATTATTTAATGTATTAAAATAATCAATTTATATGTTTAATATATGCTAGGTGTATACACATTTGACGCGTCTTTAAACTTTTAATTTTCTTACTTAATTTAGTACGATTTACGTGAAGCATAGACTTTACATAAATAAAGCTTATTTTAGATGCAAATTTTTCACTTAAAATGAATTTTAGAATAACAAAGTCATAGATTTAGCATATATTTAATGTATACAACTTGCAATAAGAGCGCCTTTTTAAACTTATAATTTTCGTTTCATTTAGTACGCTCTATGTTGAGCATAAATTAAGTATGAACAAAGCTTATCTTAAGTAAGAATTCCCACTTAGAATAAGCTCGTTCCAAGTGAGAAATTTGCATTTAGGATAAGCTATATGCTCATTAAGCAATTAAAACAATAATAAAGATAAATTAATTTATAAATTTACATCTTTGTTTTACGAATATTGCATAATATTAATAATTTAAGAGCTTTCGTTTAAATTTAAAAGACTACGCATAAATTTAATATATATTAAATTTATATTAAGTATTAATTTGAAAGAAGATTTATTATTTTATTAAAAAATTTAAATTTAAAAAGAAACAATTGAAGACAAAATTATATATAAAATATTTGTATTATTTATAAAATTAACAAGTATAATAACGCGACAAACTATTATAATTGTTTGTTTAACTTTATTTTATAAAAAATAATATCTAAAATAAAAGAAATAAGTACAAAATTAAAATAGTAAATAAAATAAATATATAGCAAACGTAGACAAAATATAGACTTAATATATATTTAAATATAATTAAAAAAGAAATCTTAATTTAAAATTAAAAAAAGTATAAAGAGATTTTATATTAAATATAGATTATACTTTATTTTAAATTAATTTGCAAAAGATTTTTTTTATTAAAATATAATTCTTGTAGTAGCTATACAAAAGCAAAGCATATAATAGATATTAACTTACTTTGTTAAATTAAAGTTAAAAAAACAAGTACTTAATTGTTTATATTATATATATTAGATACAATTAAAAGCACACAACTAGTTCAAATAAATTAGAGTATTATATATAGTATATATTAAGTCTAAGATTTAATTAAACAATTTTAAAAACTTCTTGTTGTTAATTTGTTTTAATTTATACTTAGTATATATTTAATATATATAATAAGAAATAATCTAATTTTTGTCTTTTTTAGTTGTAGATATAATAATAATTTTTGCAATAATTGTACTAACTAAGTATAAACCTAGTATAATTTTAATATAAATAAAAAAATAATTGCACTAACTTTTGTTATTAACAAAGATAAATTTATTTAAAAAAAACTAATTATATATAAACTTAGCATAAATATATTATAAATATAATATAAAATTGCAAATAATATTTTACTCTTTTTTATTATTAAAATATTAATTAGAATGCAAGCATTTATTAAGTATAAAATTAGCATAATTTTAATATAGTAAATTAGCGAATAAGATTTGCTCTTATTTAAATTAAGAAAAGTATTATAATTTTTTTTGTGCATATAATAAATATAAATATAATATATATAAGTTTTAGACTCTCTTATTAAAGTTAATTATCGCATTTGATTTTTTATTATTACAAACAATTTTTTTTTGTTAATTATATATATGTTAAATATAAATAAAATATAAATCTTTAAAAAAATTCGAAATTTTAAGCATATTATTATTACAAGATTTTTTTGCTTCTTTACGTTTCTTTGATGTTAATATATATTTAATATAAACTAAATCTAAGATATAATTAAATAATTTATTTGAAAATTTGATATTTATAATAGATATATTAACTTGCGCATAGTTTAAATATATATTAAGTACAAATTAATATAATAAAATATACAAAAAGAAGTTTTTCGATCGAAGTATTAATATAACGCTAAGAGTAAATTAGCGTAAACTCAGCATATTTTAAAATTAAGCTAAAAGTATGCTTTTTGCAAACATTTTTTAAATTAAAAGACAAATACTTAAAAGAAAATAATAAACAATAAATTATTAAAGCGACGTTTTAAAAAAAAGATTTTGCAAATTTCAATCAATTAGATTTTAACAAATAGATACTAATATTGTTTATTAAACAATAATTAGTTAGACTTAAATCTTAAAATATATAATCTTATATAGATTTCAAGAGATATTGTATTAAGTATAAAAAAAATAGATATAATAATTATTTAATTGCAAGTTGTTTAAATAATTAAATCTAATATTTATATCTAATATTATAAATTATTTAATTTAAAAATTAATTAAAAATTAACTAAAAAAATTGAAATATATAATAAGAAAAAGCTTTAATTAGTTTGTTAATTATTTGCTTTTTAATAAAAATATATCTTAATCTAATTTAATTATTTGCGATTTTTTTGCAAACAAATTAAGTTTAAATATTTCTATACTTTGTTTAAATATATTGTGCAAAAATTTTAGTAAATATTATTACTTTTTAGTTGTTGCAATATATACCAAAAATAAAGATTATTAAAGATTTTTTTTAACAATAATAAAAGTTTTAAGCGCAAACAATAAAAATAAAAATAAATAAAACAATTGCAATTGTTTTTATAATACTTTAAAATTAAATAATCTTCTTAACAATCTATACTTAATTAATATACTTAATTTTGTAAATTAAAAGAGCAACAATTAATTAATATTTACATAGTAAATCAATAACAATATTCTCTAAATTAAAGATATTCTTAAAAATAAAACAATATATATTTTAATTTTTGTCTTATTTAACATCGATATAGACTAATAGGAAAAAAATACTCTTATAAAAAGTAAGACAAAAATAAAAAATATTTCGAAAACAACAAAATATTTGTTTAATAATTTTCTAGTAAATATTAATAAAATTAAAAGTATATTTCTTTATTACTAAAATAATAAAAGTAATATTTAATCAAATATTTAGCATATATATATAAGAGAATTAATAATTGATAAATAAATACAATAATAATTTAAATTAACAATATAATTTAAGTTAATAATATATATTTTAATTATAAATATATCAACAATTTAGAAATCTTTGCTTAGAAAATACTAATTGCAAATTTTGCTAATTTGACTATTTGTTAACTAAAGATTTAATTAGCAAAAATTTGTCTTAGCAAGAGTTTAATTTTAATATTCGAGATATATACAAACTCTTGCAATACTTTGTTTACGTTTTTACTTATTACTTGTCTATACTATAGTAATTTGTATAGTAGATTCGAACAATTTGAGAGATTTCTACGCAAGAGCAATACGTTTGTAAAGAGCTCTCTATATATCTAATTAATTGCGTATAATTAATTATGTTTGTACAAAATTGCGTTTGTAAATCTTAATATTATACAAAATCAAATCTTAACAATACGTAAGATTAAGTCTTAGCAAAGTGCGAAATTAGATCTTAGCAAAACGCGTTTTAATTATGCGTTTGCTAATTCTACTAATTGCAACTTAATTCTACGCTTTAAACTATAGAGCAAATATATTAACTAATTTACTATAACTATTAGTTACTAAAAATGTTGGAATTTAAGCTTCTAGAATTGTTAATATTACAACTAGTTTACACTCTTATATTTTCTAATTTTCTAATATTTTATTTAAATATATTTTATAACTTAAATAGAGAATTTGAATTGTAAAATTATATTTAATTTGAATTTTTAAATATTATTAAACAAGATTTAAGTTAATTATTTTTAATTTATTAATAAGAATTTTCTTAATAATATTAACAAACTTCTTCTTAATATTAATAATTAAAAAATTATTTGTATAAATAATAATAATAAGTAGTAAAGCTATTAATAAAAATACTTAAATCGAAGTTTAAAAAACAAAAGTAATACTTTTCAATAAATATTACAAAAGTGTTATATTATACTTAAAACAATTGCGTAAGTTTATAAAAAGCTTCTTTTAATTAACAAATCTTTTTGCTTTGCTTAAAATTATAAAATAACTTAATATTAAAAAATTCGCTAATATTTTTATAGAAGAAGATAATAGCAATATTTATTTGCTTTAGATCTTAGATATTAATAACAGCAAAAACAAAGATAACTTTGTAGCTTATAAACTTAATTATAATCGTAACTTTTAATATAATTTAGATCTTTATATTGTTTAGAATTTCTAACAACTTAATAAACTTTATAACAAAAAATTTTACTATTAACTTTTTGTTTAATTTTGTAAATTTATTTTTTATAAAATATATAATATTTGTTAAATATTAAGCAAACTAGACTAATTGCATCGAATTAAGTTATTATGTTTGAATCAAATACTTAATGTAAATTAAATCGATTTAATTTCTAATATTAAAATTAACTATTTAGATCGAGTTAGAAACTTAAAATCGAAAATCAACTCGAAAAATCGACTCGAATTGCTAAGATTTAATATTAATATAAAGATATTCTAAAATAAATAGTAGAAAGTTATATTCTATTTTATAATTTTTTTTAAAATAAATTATCTACTAATGCGTTAAGATAATATATTTAAACTATTTAGTTTTAAAACTTAAAAAGTTAATATAGTTGTATTTTAAGAGAGATTCGAATTCTTAATATAATATAAATATTAGATAAATTAATATTATTTATAGCTAGTTTAATATTAACATTGCAAAGTATTTCTAAATTTAACAACAATTATTAATAATTATATTTGCTTTAATTACTAAGCTATTAAAACTTATTATTTAAGTTTATTCTATCTATTTATATATTAAGAAATAATACTTAAACAATAATATAATTATTAAAGTATTAAATATATACTCTTAATATATTATTAAGAATTAAAGTCTTTAAATTAAGTAAAATTAAATAAAGTTATATATAAATTGTAATTCTAATATCTATTTTAATTACAATTTTATAATACAAAGAATAACAAAATAAAGTATATAATATAGTAATACATTAAAGTAATATATTATAATTGCGCTTTATAATAGTAGACTCTCTAAACTATATATATAAAGTTATTAGTTTAAGATCTTAATAATCTTGTTTGCTTTACTATTATTCTAGATAGTTTAATTTAAATTATTTTTTATTTTGTTATTATGTTTGTTATTATTATTTTTATTAATTTTATTGCTATTGTTTTTATTGTTTTCGCTCTTATTATTTTCTTTGTTATTTTTATTATTTGTTGCTAAATAATAGTTATAATCTAGCTTTTTTATATTATTTTAAATCTTTTATTAAGTCTTTTCTTTATAATTATTTTCTTTAACTATATTATCAAGATTTTTTATCTTAAAAATAATAAAATTTGTATTTCTTCTTCTTTGTATTGTTTAAAATTGCAAATTTTTTAACAAAAATATTAAACAATTTTATAAAATTGTTATTATTAATTCTTTTTAAATTATTTAAGTTATTGTAATAAATAAATTATTATTAATACTTAACTATAATATTATTAAGCTTAAATATAGAGCACAAATAATATATTTAAGTAATATTTTTTTTAAGAAAATAATCTTATTATTATATTTTTATTTTCAAATAATGTTTGTATTTTTTTAATAATTTTAAGTCGATTTGCTTTTTTAATTGCAAATTTCTTTTTTGTTTTTTGTTTAAATTTATTCTTAAAGTATTTTCCTATAAAGTTGTTAACATTGTATATTTTATTATATTGTCTAAATATATTATTATAAAAATCTTAATTAATTTGATATTTTTTAATCTTATTTTTAATCTTATTTTTTATACTTTTATAATTTAATGCAAAAACTTTCTTCTAAATAGTTGTTTTATACAATTTTCTAATTCAAATTAAAATAGTTTTGCAATTATTGCTTTGTTTTTAATATAACTTTTATTATTATTATTTGATTTTTGTATACAGTTGTAACTTGTTATAATTTTTGAATGTATTAATAGCGTTTTTATTATTTGTATATATACTTAGCTTATTTTACGAGTAATATATAAGAATAATATAGTTATATAGTAGTTTAGAAATTTCTTATAATATTTAGTAGAATACAATAGAATTTAAAGAGTAGAAGATTCGAAAAAATCAACAAAATTATAAATAATATATTAACAAAGTAAGAAATATATATATTAAAATTAAAATTAATATTTATTTATTAATATTTGTTTTAAACTTTTGTTAATACAAAATTATTATTTCTTTATATTAATATATATCTAATTTTGTTAACATATTACGTAGACTAATCGTCGGATCGGGTTTCGGTTCCAACTTTAGAAATCGACTCGACCCAACAATTTCGACCCTAGGAATCGACCCGAAACCTGAGTCGATTCCTATTATTTTAGAACCGACTCGACTCGACCCGACTCGATTTTCGGTTCCAATATTAGGAATCGAATTGAATTGCTAAGGAATCGAATATAACGTTATTATGCCAAGAATTACTAATTTTAGAATAAAATATTTTATTAATAAAATGCAAGATTTGCATCTATAGGCTCTATAGATCTTATAGATGCAATTTATTAATAAAATGCATTATTTGCAGCTATAGGCTCTATAGAACCTATAGGTGCGATTTAATTATTTTCTTTTTAAAAAGTAGTAATGCATTACTATAATGCATTACCTTATTATAATTTAAATAATTAAATATTATTAAATATATATTGACTATATATTGACTATTAATAAATTAATTAAATAGTCTTGGCGATTCGGGTCGATTTTTTCGGGTCGGGTTTCGGTTTCAATTCTAGAAATCGACCCGATCCGACTCGATTTTCGATTCCAACTTTAGGAATCGACTCGCCAAGACTTTCGGGTCGGATTGATTCGAATTGTCAAGATTCGAGTCGATTAATCGACTCGAACTCGATTAATCTACCGACGCGATCAGTCTAATATTACGCAAGTTTATTTTTGTTAATTGTTTTCTTATTTATATTATATATTTATATTATTATTTATTATTTAAGTCTCTCTTTTTACGCAATTTTTTGACGTATTTATATTAGTTAAAATTAGCAAAATTATTGCTTATTTTACTATAATTTCTTTAAATTTTATTTCGAATTTAATATTTTTCTTTTATGTTTATATAAACTTCTTTTTACTATTCTTCAATTTATTATTTTCTTCGATAATTATTATATAAAGTAGATAGATAATATATACAAATAATGTAAAATATCTTGTCTAGAATTAATATATTTAATTCGCTAGTTTGTCGATTAATCTTAAAGTCTTTTTGCAATAAATTAGCTTTTTAATTTAATTATAACAAGTATTACGCTAGTACTTTTCACGAAGATATTAAAGATAATTATGCTATTAAAAAGATTTGTAGATATCTTTAAGCAATGCAAGCAATTACTTAATAACAAAAGATTGCAACTAAGTAGTTGTAACAATAAAATAAAATTTAAAATAAAATAAATACAATTCATAAAAGAGTCGTATTCTAGTTCCTATATACTAAGGAAATACTAATTGTTTGTTTTGTTTGTTTGCAATATTTGTTTGTTAAATATATTAAATATTATACTTAAAATATTTGCTTTTTAAATATATTAAATATAATAGCAAGTTTATTATAACAATATAGGATCTAAACTACAAATATAGTTTAAATAAGCTTGCAATATTATTTCTTTTTTTAAACTTAATATCTTCTTGTTATATTTTTAAGAAAAATTAATATTAAAAATTTCTTCTTTCGAAAAAAAGATCTTTTTAATATTTTAGATTCGATATTTTAGTAATGCGTTCTTGTTGTAATTGTACAATATCTAATAAGATTTATTGCGTAAACAATAATTCTAAAAAGTATATAAAGTGTGTGCAATCTAGTTGTAATTATAATTTAACAATTTTTTCAATTTTAATTAAACAAATTTACAAAGAATAAATGCGCTTAAAAAAAAATGCGAAATATATACTAAGTTAAGTCGACTAAAAAACTAACTAAATTTTTTGAAAAATAAAAAGAAAAAAATAATTGTAATAAAATAAAAAAATATTAACAACTTAAAAATATATAAATTATATTTTATTAAATTTGTTACAAAGATTTCTAAGTTGTTGTTTAATATTGTTCGAACAATTTTAACTTTTAATTAATTAAAATAAAAATTCTATTTTTATATTTTGTTTTAATAAAATTTTCTTGAAAGATTTTAATAATAATTAAGATTTTTTTTTGATTTTTATGTGTTCTTTAATGTAAAGTATTCTTTTTATTTAATAAAATACTTCTAATTTTTTTATTTTAAAACTTTTTTTAATTTTTTTTTTTTTTTTTTGCAAATAAAAATAAAAGATATTCTATAAAGATGTAAGTAAATTTGTTAATTTCAACAATAAAATATAAAATACTAGAAATACTTTAACATTCTTAAGTAAGTCGAGTTTATAATTAATCAATTTTTTGATTTTTTTTAACAAAAAACAATTCGACTTTAATATAATTTAATTTCTTGATTAACTTTTTTGTTTTAATTTTTTTTATAAAAAGATATATTTTATTTCTTTTCTTTAGCTAAGATGTTGTTTTTTGTTTTTTACTTTAATGCTTAATTAATCTTTTTTTTATTTTTAAGATATTGTTGTGTATTTTTTTTAGTATTACTACTTTTTTGATAATTAATTGCGCTAACAAATACGTGCGTTCTTTCTTAAAGAAATTAAATTTCTTACTATAATTAACAAAAAATAAAATAATTTTAATCATATTTAAAATCTTTGTATTAAGTGCTAGTTGTATTATAAATAATAGTAATATTTAAATATTATAAGTATTGTTAATATAATATCTTAGATATTGCTTAAGACTTTAATTTGTTTAATTTGTTTAATTTATTTATTTATTTGTTATTAAGTAATAAATAATAGATATTCGAAATCTTGTATTTAATATTAAGAGAAGTATCTTTTAATAATTAAATATAAAAAGCTTGTCTTTATTACTAGTTAATTTTTTAAATATATTGTAATATTGTATAAATCGATTTAATATAATTTATTTTAGTTGTTTTGCAATAAACTTTTTTTTGAATACAATAATATATAAGTACTTGTTAAATTTATTAATTATTATTATTATTAATATTAAATTATATTTGTTTTTAATTGTTAAATTTGTTAACTTAGACAACTTAATAATAAATTTTATTATAACTTTATTTTATAGCAATTTACATCGACGATTTTTTCTAAGACTCTAAGTTGCTTTGAGCAAACTAGCAAGACTAAGCACTTAAGAGTTACTATATTCTAAATTTGACGCTTGCGATTATTCGAACGTTTAAAATTTTTAAGCAATATTCTTTAAACGCTTTGCGAAAGATCTTGCTTAATTAATAAATTTGTGTTTTTGTAGAAAGATTCGATCTCGCATTTGTTGTATATTAAAAAGTATTATTAATTTTACAAATTCGTTGTATATAAAGTATACATATCGCGTCGAATTTTATAAATAATTTGTTGCTTTTGCTAATATTAATTGCGATTGCAATGCTTGCTTATTAAAATAAACTTTTTGTTTATATTAATTTTATAATTTATATAGACGTTGTTCGTCTATTTGTTACTCTACAACTTTAAGCGTTAAAAACGCACTATATACTAAAAGAGTTCTAAAATATCGTAAATTATATAATACTATTAAAATAGATTTAAGATACAAACATCAAAAAAACATTTATAATTTAACATTATTAACTTTGCTAATATTGTAAATATATTAATAATTTACAACGCAATAGAGAATTACAATTTAAATTTAATCAATTAATTAATTAAGTTCTATTGCTTTTTTGCAATTATTTTTGTGCATTATTATAACAATAATAATTCGATTGTTAATCTTAATTTTTGTTTGTAAGATATAGCAATTTAATTGTTATATCAACTTAGTATAATTGCTTGCAATATATACAATCTTAGAAATTATACTAATATTTATATCGTCTTTGTTATATTGTTCGTCAATATAACATATTAAGTTTTGCTTTCTTTCAATAGATAGCTTGCGTTAAAGCTTAATTTAATTTGTTCTCTTTAACATTACAATCTTAATTAGTTTATTATTTCGTTTAATATATTAAATTGTTTATTTTTTATATTTGAAAAGTTGTTTGTTTTTAAAATAATTTTTTTAGTATTATAAACAATAATTAGTTCAAACTTAATTAAAAAAGACTATATATTAATAAATTTACGTTTGAAATTGCGTCTTTTTTGACGTTAACGTAATTTTCGACATTATTTTTATTTATTTTTGTTTAGTTGCTTTAATTAAAAGTCTTTAAAATATTAATATATTTATCACAACGTCTTAAAAGAGATAAAGAGTTATTAATTTTTTCTTATATATTAACAATTCGATTTGCAATTAATTTTTTGTTAATTGTTTGTAGTTAAACATTATTTTAAATATTTATTCTATTTAAATATTGCGAGTTTTTATTGTCTTTATAATCGAATTCGAAATTATTATTGTTATTAATATAATCGTTGATTTAAATATGTTAGAGTATTAACTTAAAGTTTGATTTAACTATTTGTACTACGTTTATTTACATTAATATTAACTTTACGCTCTTATATATCTTTGATTTATTTTCGCACAATAGTTGTATAAATAAGCATGCTTATTTTATTATTGTTATTTTTTTTATTGTTATCGTTCTTATAATTATTGTATTCTTCGTCTTGTTTTATAATTAATTACAATTAATATTATTGCTATTTTAAACAATTTTTTACAAAAGACAAAATTATCGCGTTTCTATAGAAATTATCGCTCAATATAGTATTGTTATTGTAGTTATTTTTATTCTAGTCTATAATTAGCTTACGTCAAATTCTTTGTATATAAATAGTCGCATTATTGTTTCTTAATCGTTATCTAATAAATTAAAGAAATTGTTCGAAACATTTAAATTAACGTCGATTTTAACGCGTTATTTCTTGATGTCGAAATTTAGATAAAATAAGAATATTATTAAAGCTATTTGTTATAACATTTAACAATATATATTTATAATCAAATTGCTTATAAGATTTAATTGCGAGCTTATTAATTTGCTTTTAAAGCAAATATTTTATAAATTGTTACTTTATAACAAGCAATTTATTTTACATTTTTTTTGCGTATTTAATTATTTTTATTGTACATTAATATTAGCTTGCTAAAATTAATAATCTAAATATATTATTTTTGTTCGATATAAACTTGTAGATCTTTATAGAGAGATTAAACGTTTATTTTATTAAGTAGTAATAAATTGCGCTAAATATAAACTAAATCAATTTTAAACTAATTAAGTTAAAGAAGACTTTCGTATTCTTTTAACAATTGTAAAATTATTTGTTGCTTTTCTCTTTAAAAAAGCAATCGTAAATTATTTTGCTAAAAATATTATTTAAAAATCAATTCTTGTTATTTATTTTTTTAAGCTTCTATGTAACATTAATTTTAGTCTACATAGTCGTAAAGATACATGTTAAGTAATATAATAAATTTACGAATCGATTCTTTAGCAATAATTTCTTCGCTTTGTCTAAATTATTTTTGTAATAAAAATTATATTTATTCGCAATTCGATATCGAGTTCTCTTTATTATTCAATAACAAAATTTGTTTATATAGTTATACAATTGCAATTGTATTATCGTTTGTTTGTTAATCTTAATATTCGAATATAAATACTTATTTGTATTTATAATTTGTTAAAAACAAATTAATTTTATTTTTGTTTTACAAATTAAAAAAATTATAATATGTTATTTAAACACAATTTATTAGTTTTAAGAAAAAGCTCTTAGTGCTTTCTAATTACAAAATTACAAATTTAATAACGTAATTTTTAATAATCGAAATAATTAAAAATTGTTCAATATTTATTAAGATCTTCTTATAATTAAACTTCGAAAACATTATTTGTTGCAATAAACTCTCTTATAAATAGATCTTTATTAAATTTTCGCACTAAATATTATTAAACTTTCGAAAAAAACAAACTCTTAAAGAATTAAGTTAATTGCGAAAATTTTAAGATCGACGCAAACTTATTAGCACTTTGTAAAATTAATAAGTTTGCAAAGCTAAAAGCAAGTTTTTTAGACTATAATAACGTTGTTAATTATATATTAATTTGTATAATTTGTATAATTTATTATCGATATAATGCGAGGCAATTTGTTTTTATAATATAAACGTATATTGTTTTTCTTATTTACAATAAAGCTTTTATGTCGAACGCGTTTTTTGAACTTAATATTAATATTTTTGTCTTCTTTATTATTGTTATTAATTGCGAATTTGTTTAGTTTAATATTAAATACATTAGCAAACATTATAATCTTCTTATATTGCTATTATATATGCGTTAGCATTGTCTTTAGTTAAATTTGCAACAAAATTTATTAAATTATTGAACAAAGACATCAATATAGCTCTTTTTTTTTATCGATATTGTTGCTTATAATAAATATATATTATATAAGATTCTTATATTTTGAAAGAAGATTTGCGAATAAGTTTCTTGTTAATATGCGAAAAAGAATGTCAATTTAAGCAAATAAATTAATGTAAAAAGAAATAGAAGAAATCTAAAAAATTAAAATTGTTTATACAAATTATAACAATTCTTTTAGCATATTTTTTTTGTACATTAAGCTAAGAATCTTATTTTAATCTAATCGCTTAACAATATATTTTAATAATTACTACTTAACAAAGATTTCTAATTTTTAAAATTATCTACTTTGTTTTAAGACAAACGTTATTAATTTGTATAAAAGATATATTTTATAAGAGTGTCTAATTATCGTAAATTACTATTTAATTCTTTGAATCACTATTGTATAGAATTCTTTTAACATTGTTTTTATCTTTTTTTTTGACTTTAGAAGCGCAATTAATATAAATTGCGAAAGACGTAATAATGCGATTAATTTTAATAACAAATTAAGTTTTAATTGTAATTTTATTTCTAATCTTTTATTAAATATAAATGCAAACAAGATATTTAATCGTAAATAATTACGTATTAATTTCGTGGAAATACGCTAAAATATATTTATGAAATCTTAATTAACTTGTTTAAAAAATATTTTTTTTTCTTTGGAATCGAAAGAGCAATTTGAAATTTATAAATTTAATTGTTTGCTATATTATAATTATTTTTTTAATTATATTTTTGTTAATATTTTTAATTGTTGCAATCTTAATATTTCAAATTAAGCTTAAAAGAACTCGCAAATGCTTCGCGTCAATTATTATAATAAAATAAAGAATTTTATATAATAAAGATACAAATTTAACAAAATTAGCAACAAGATTACTATTTTGTCTTTTAGTTTTATTAAAAGTACGCAATATATAAAAGCAAAAAAACAAATTTTTTTTGATTTTGCTACGTAATTTAATTACGCATTATATGCTTAAAAAATACAAACTTACACGTATATAATTTTGCGAAATTTTAAATTTTTCTTTAACTACAATTGTATTTGCGCTCAATTAATTTGTTATAATTTTTAAACAAAAATTATTAGAGACAAATGTTATAATACAAGAATTTTTGTATTTCGATTCTTATTATATCTTAAGAACGATAAAATTTCTTAAAGTTATTAATTACGCGTATTTCGCTTAATTATTAAGCGTCAATTTTTTATTTATATTGTTTTCGTTATAATTATTAACTAGTTTTAAGATTAATTCCTTTGTTATATAAATATAAATATTTAAATTTGCGATTGCTTTAATTACGATCAATTTTATATAATTTTATTTCGAAAAAGAATTTACGCATTATTATTTTTATTAAGTTCTATAGTAAAACTAATAAAATTTGCAACGTTTAATAAGTATAAATATTGCTTTATCGTCTTAAAAATGCGATATAAATAAAAAAACAAAATAAAGAAACTCTGCTTTTAACAAATTGTTGTACGCAACAAAACATTATTAATATGCAAAAAAGTAAATATATTTGTTTACGATCTTTAATGTTGTTAGCAAATTTTTTAATCTTGTAATTTCTATATTTAGTTACTTTATTAATCGAAGTTTTTTTTTTTTACTATTGTTATTTTGTCACTTCTTAAATCGTCTTTATTATAAAAATTAACAATTGTTTGTTTAATTTCGTTTTTTCGCACTTAGATAATTATAAACATTAAATATACTTAATTGATTTGCAATTAAATTGATCGAAGTTTTTTTTATATAACAATTAATGTTTATAAAATTATGATGTTAAAATATATATCTTTACAAATAAATATAATTATGTCGCACAAAATTATATTTATATTTTTATTTACTTTGTATTAATTAATTATTTTTTAATCGTATATAAATAGATAAACATTTAAATTGTTATTTAATATATTTATTAAAACTTATTATTACGCAAACGCAATTGCATTTTATTTATTAATGTGCTTTTAAAATCTTGAAATTTAATTATATATTTTTGCAAAAAACATTAACTTTATTGTAAGCAATACAACTATAGAAGTTAAAATAATGTAAACTTGTTACTACTAAAATTAATTAAAATTGCTTAATAAATATATATATAACATTATTAACTTTAGCTAGTGCATTTTATTTAAAAGCAATTTTTTATATTAAATCTTATTTTGCAAATTGTTTCTTTTTAATTGTGTAAACTTTATCGTTGTTTAAACATAAATTAATAACAATTTAAAGTATTAAAATCTTGAAATTACTTAATATTATTATTGTTTATTTTTAAGAAAACGTTATTTTGTTATAAAAAAAATTTTAAAATTCTTTAAATAAATATTAGTATAATTTTTACAAAAGCTTAAAAATACTTTTAGATTTTCTTTAAAAACAATTTATTTTATATTTTTTAAAATTTGGATAAGTTTTTAATCGAATTGCAAACAATTTTTTTTTTTAATTTTTAATTAAGTCTCTTTTATATTTTACGAAACTTTCTTACTTTTTTATTAAGTCTCTTTAGCATTTTATTAAGTTTTTTCATTTAAATATTAAGCATATTCTTTTTATATTTTTTAACAACATAATTAATGTTGCAATTTTTTTAATAATTAGCAACAAACTTTATATTAAAAGTATATCTATTAATTTCGCAAAAAATGTAATCAAATAATATTAAAATAATGCAAATTCTTTATAAATTATAAGTTAAATTCTAATAATTTAAGATTATTTTCTTAGTATTACTTTTATTGTAAAGAATTTTTTAGTAAAATTTAATAATTAATTGAACGCATAAATTAATTAGAATGTTAATTTTAAAGCAAATATTAATTAAGATTTTAATTAAAAGATTTTTCGCATTTAAGCAATTAACATTGCGTAACAAAGAACAAAAAAGAATAATTAAACTACTAAAATTATTTTTAAAATTAAGAAACATTAATCGCACAACTTTGTTAATACTTTTTTTAAACATATTAACAATACATACTTTATAATAATCAAGATTCTAAAGCTAGATTAAAAAATAAACAATATCAATAAAGTAATTAAACGTCTTAAAATAATAGTATATAATTGTTATTCTAATTATGCTATTAATAATCAAAAAATTAATACGTTTTTTAATTTTTTAAGATTCGACTTTTAAGTTACATTTAATCGAAACTAATTTAATCAATTAACATTAATTAATCAAAAATTAGTTAATGTTAATTTGCGACGAAATTATATTAGTATCTTTTTTGTATTGCGTATTGTTAACAATTTATTTGTTTAACTTGTTATTTTTTGTTTTAATTATAATCGCTTTTAAATTGTTAAATTGTTTTCGTTAAATGCAAAGCTAAACTTAATTATACTTAAAAGTAATACAATTGTTTAATTATTAATAAAGCAATTCTTAATATTTTCTTTCTTAATTAAAAGATTTTTACGAAATCTTTATATTAAAGATTTTTATAGTTTTTTCTTTGCGTTATAACATCGATTAATTAATAGCTATATTTTAGATAGTATTTTATTATTATTTAAATGTTTGATTTGTAGTATATTATATTCTTTTTCGAAATTAAAATGTTTGCAAATTTTTGAATTAAAATCTTTGCAAATTTTAAAATTAAAATTTTCGAAATCGTTCTTAAAGTGCGACAACATTTATTGTGTATCTTTAAGAAAAACTTTAATAAATTAAGACTTTAGTTATAGTTAAATTGAATTTATATAAGTCGACAAATTAAATTTATTTAATAAAGATACAAATCTATTTAATACAAATGTAAATAACATTTTTTTTTTAAATTGTTGCGAAATACATTTTAACTAGCGTTGTTTTCGTTATAAGATATTATATATATATAGATATTAATGCAACGATTCGTTATAAAATTAATATAACAATCGTTTATATTTTAAGTTTTCTAAGAGTGCTTAATAGAGCTTTCGAAACTTTAAGTTAAAACAAAAACGAAAATCGTTTATGTTGTTTTTATTAAAATAGATTTGCAAATTTGTTAAACGTCAAAATAAATAGCTTTTTAATTGTTAACAAAACGCTCTAAAATATGTTTTTTAAATTTATTAAATTTTTAAATAGCAAACTTAAGATTAAAGCTTATATTTTTTGCGCTAATTGTTGCTCTTTTAATCTTAAGAAAGATCTTAAACATTACAAATTCTTAAAAATTAATTAAGAACAAATTACGCTTCTTAATTTAAAAAAGCTTAAAAATCGATTTTTTACATTTGAAGCATTATTGCTTTAAATAAAAAATAAGATTATTATAATTAATACAACTTTTAACTAATTATACAACTTTAAAATTTGATTAAATCTTAAATTTAAATTGTATATATATAATTATTATTACAATTAAATTAATAACAAAGAAGATTAACTTTGTATTAGCTTATATTCTATTTTATAATATATAATTAAAATCGATTTAAAATTATATTTGTTTTATAGTTTATTACGCAACAACTTACGTATTTTTTTTTGTTAATATTAATATCTTTGCGATAAAACGCTATAATTAATTTAATACTTCGTTACTTTAATTATAGCATTAATGTGCTTAAGAATTACGTCAACATTAAGCAAATAAAATACTTTGTTTATTTAAATATCGAAATCGACAAATATTGCGAAATTTTTTTGATAAATTTTTATTAATTCTTCGACAAATAGACAAACAATATTGACGAATTTATTTTTAATTCGAAATCTTTTATTTGTATTTAATTTACTTAGCAAAAGTGCGATTGTAACAATTTATATTAAAGTTTAATAATATACAATATAAAAAACATTACGTTTTAAAAGATTTTTATTTTGCATAATAGTATTTAAACATTAAAGCTTAATTGTTTAATAATTTATTTTTGCTTTGTTGTTGTTTTAAACAACAACTTAATTATAAAGATTTTTAATTGCAATTTAAACAATATTATTTACTCTTATTAAGAAATAGTTGTTGCGTTAATTTGTTTTGTTTATTGTTTATTTTTGTTAATTTGCGTCAATTAAGAATTTCTAATTATACAAAAGATTTTTTATATTATATATATCGACAAAGCATTGCTAAATTGTTGTTTGTAAATATTAAATATAATAATAGCAAATTAAAATTAATTATAAAGATAAAATACTTAAGTTTGCAACAAAACAATTTAATTATTGCGCAATCGCATATTAAATATGTTAAAAAATATATTTTTAATTTTTAAAAACAATAAAACAATAATTTTTGAAATTAATAATTATTTCGAACAATATATTAATTAACAATTAAAAGTTATCTTATTGCTAATTTCGCATTTTAATATTTTTAATTTTGATATCTTCGATTATGCGCAAACGTTTAGCAAACTTATAAATTTAAACAAATTTTTTACTTTTGCGTCTTTTGTTAATCGATTCTCTATTGCAATTAATATATTTTTGCGTTAATTTTATAATTGTTGCAAATTTAATATTAACAAATGTTTTAATTTAACGTCTTAGTATTCTTAATTTGTTGCAAAAACTTTTTTACAAATTAGCACTTTATTAATGCAAAATTTGTCGCAAATATTAACTCTAATATTTTTGTTTAATTTTTTCAAATTTAATAATAAGAATTTCGAAAAATTGACTCTTAAAATTTGTTAATTTTCTTCGTTTTTTTAATAGTTTTTTTTATTTTCTTAACAATTTTTTACGTTCTCTTAACAATCTTTCTTGCATAATAATATTTTTTTTTGATCTTTTAACAATATATTTTCGATCTCTTTTAAAGTTAACAATTTTGTTAAATTTAAATATTTAATATCGCAATATTAAATCTTTTTCTTTATAATATCTTTTTACATTTTTTTTCTTTTTTTTGTTAACTTTCTATATTTTATTTAAGATTATTGATGCGAGCATCGTCTAGTTAGTCGCCACTAGTTAGGGTCCATCTAGCTAGTCGCCATTAGTTAGGGTCCATCTAGCTAGTCGCCACTAGTTAGGGTCCATCTAGCTAGCATTCGTTTTTAGTTTGATCATTAATCATTATACTATACAATTAGTTGTCTTGCTTGCTTTGTGTTCACAACAATCGTCTTTCTTTTCGTGTCAATTAGTAGCTTCAATATTAGTTTCGAAGACAAGTAGTTCTTATCGTTTGAATCATTGCATCAATCGTTGAGCGTTGTTAGTCATCATCTTCTTCGTCGCTTTTGCTTGGGCGCATTGGCGCAAGCCTCAAGTGTCTAAATTTTTACATCAAACACTTATTTTATTAAGATTGTTAACTAGCTCATTGCATTAGTTTTAAACGAATGTCGACGACAATATTGTCGACATAGCTTATCTAGCGTCTTTTTAGTTATTTAGCGTTGTGTTTCGAGCTTTTGTCGTAAGTTAATGTTTATTGTTGAGGAGATTCTTTCAAATATTTTCGCAACGAACTAGGTAATCGTTAAGCTAACGAACGTCAAGAATTTTTCTTAACTCGTTTATCAACTTTTTGCTTTCGCAAAGATTGATCATTCTTTTAAATCTCTTTTGTTCTTATTTATTATCGAGCTAGTTAAGAAGCTATTTTGACAAGCTTCGTCTTCTATCTTTGTAGAGCTAGAAGAACGACGAAGCAATAGAAAAGTTGATTAGTTATTTATTTAGTTATCGAAGTAGGCAATTAATAAGATTTTACTTCGAAGAGTTATAAAGAGATTTATAGCAATAGCTAGCAATCAAATATTAAACTCGAACGATTTCTCTATTGCTAAGACTTTTGAGTTTAAAGCTTCTTCTTCTATAAACGTTGCTAAGACGTTCGAATTTAAATCTTATTCTTTCGTCAATTTGATATCTCTAGACGAGAAGTCTTTTGATCTTTAGAGTACGATACAACGATTGCTAGTCAAAAGATCTTAAAAGATCAAAAGTAGCTAGAACGTTCTCAATCAATTATCTAGTGAATCTCGAAGACGTTTTTCGACGAATGTTGTCGCTCTCATTGTTGATACTCGTTCGAGTAGCAACTTTGATTCGATGGGACAATCATTTATTCTTTCACGTCTCAATTTATCGACAATGGGTAGTTGAACTCAATCTTTATTCTTTTAGATCGTTGAGAATTAGTTTTCGAATTCATCAAATAATGATTCTCAACGTGAGGACATCTTGAGATTCGACGATCATTTAATCGATGAGAATGCGAGTTTAAATCGAGAGAGATTATCTTCGTTTTCGTCTAGAAATCGCGAGGATCGTTCTCTCGCTTTTAGTAGATAGCGTTTGATGATCGACGCAATACTAGATTTATCTACTAGTGAGTTTCGCCAATGGGATAGACGACTGGCGAGCAATCAACAAAATTAGGGCGCTTTGGGACGAGCGTTTTTCTTTTCACTACTCGCACTCATTGGCGATCGTCAAGAACAGGAAGCCTCTATTTCTTCATTCGCCCCTATTAATGGCTTTAGACAATTGATTATCGCAACGACAACGATTGCTCTTGGGCAACAATTAGTCTCTACTATTACTTTTGGGCAATAGTTAGCCCCTATTGCTATTTTTGGGCAACAATTAGCTTTAATTGTTATCTTTGCACAATTAGCTTCAATTGCTAACTATGGACAATCAACTTCGATTACCACTTTTGAGCAACAACTTGGATAGCAAATTGCGTTCGACTAGGCGACTAACTACGCGAACGAAAGACAATACGAAAATTAGAATCTCAATTAGCATTTTAGTCAATTAGAACATACTTGTCAAGATTGACCTTAACAAGAGAATTTCACTTTTATCTCTCAAATGATCGATCAATTTCGAGGTATCATGCGTGACGAGATTAGACAAGTTATCTCAAATTCTAATGAAAATTCTCTTTATCAAGATTGTGCTAGACGACGAATTGATCGTTCTTATGAGAAGAAGTCTTCGATCGTTGGTAGCGAATGATTGTCGATCAAGTTTAGAGTTGCGAACATTGAATTTTTTCATCTAGACGCTTTCGAAAGCTACGACGCAAAGTTTATTATCTTTGCTCATAAGAAGACGATTTATCGCGAGGTTTTTATCTTCGTAGATCGAGTAAACGACTATGTTTACATCGTTGACGAAGTCGCTATTCGCGAGAATCTCTTCTTTTGCTTTCGAGGATCAACAATGACATAATATCTTAAGAAGATCGAGAAGTTCAAACGAAGAGCTTTTTGAACGATGTCGTTGATCGATTTTATAGATGAGCTTTAGACGTGATTTAAGATGCGAATCAATAAGACTCTAAATAAACTAATATCGAAATCATTCATCGCGAAGGACGTCATGAACGATCGAGAAACAATTGGTTATCTTTAGAATGTCGTTCTCTATTTTCAATTTACTAGGATATCTAACTTGCAAGGTTAATTAACTTGGGCTTAGCAACAACTTGACTTAGAGCTTAAGGCGATGATGATCATGTCTACGACGATCATTACAATTCAAGACTTCATCGAGAAGTTCGAAGCGAAACGAGAGCTTTATAAAGTCATGCTTATTTGACGACGAACGAAACGTAGCTTAAAGACTAATAAGCGTAACGAAGATCTCAAGTTTAATCAATTAATAGTTTGTTAATTCTTCGCACCAATATAGTTACGCGCGATCTATTTCTCACGCATGCCATACTACAATGCTTATTAGAATTTCGTTGAATACTTATCTCGTTTTTTAGTGCAAGACTCTAGATATGTTGCCAATTAATATTGTTTAATGATGCAATCGTCGTAGTCTATGTCTTCACAACTCATATTGTCGTAGCTTAATTTAACAAGAGGATTGTTGGCGCCTAATCGCCTAACGATCATTGCCTCTAATGCTAAGACTCAAATCGACAAAGAGAATAAGAATTCTTTCTTCTTCAAGATAGACGATCGACGCAATGATACTAGAGAAGGTCAAAATCGCAATATCTATCGAACTTAAGGACAACAATTCATCTATCAACTATATAACTATTAGCGGCGTTCGTATTAGCAAGAGGGATATTTATCGTCGAGATACTAGCAAGGACCTTATTAGCTCTATGTTGCTTCGACGTATCACATAGCGCCTTTCGTTTACAACTTTTATAATGAATAATAGTTAAAGGTCTTGGCTTATTTTAGCGCAAAGTATGCTAACGAGAAGTTGTTCGTCGAAGCCTCAATCTATTATGTTGAGAACGAACGACTAGCTAACGAAGAGCAAGATAATTGTACAAACTTCTTTGTTATCTTGATTGACGCTTACTAAGTCGACGCATATCATGTCGATTCCAAAATTAACGTTATTTTAGATCGCTCAATTTGCCAAACTTGTTAGCGTACTTTTCATTTAAGGAATAAGTTATTTAGACATCTACAAAGTTATCACGATCTCAATTGTCGAATGAAGAGAAATCACGTCGAAGTCTTTTAGACGAATTTTAATTTGATAAACTTAGACTAGATTATCAATGACTTAGACATAATCGAATTCGACGCGACGATCGTCGTTAACATTGGGTTAGTCTTTCGATTATATTATTATGCGACAATGCTTTTGAGATTCATTTAGCGTGACGTCATGCATTCTATTTGCGTCGACACAAGATGCACAATGTTCTTAATCGATCGATAGTTTCTCGACGAGCTTAAACTAAAATATTTATTGAAGAAAGTCGACGCTCTTATCTTAGTGTGCGAAGTCGATATCGAGAAGCATCTTATAGACGATTATCTATTTTTAAATATGTACATTAAAGAACAAGCTAATAATAAGAGTGCGATGACTCATATTTGTTAAGAGATTCACGTAGTGGATCATCTAAAAGCAAAGATGCTTTTTGAGATAAACGTTATGATCTTAAAGCGAATAATAGTGAATCTAAATGCTAGAACGTTAACAATTAATAGTTGTTGAAAGCTAACAATCGATTTTAAGATTACATCGAAAAACAATATACGAGTTCGTAGAGTCTTGAAGGCAAGTCGAAAGACAATCATCGACGTTAATACGATTATTGAGTTATCTATTTGTTCGCTACAATTTTTGTTAGACAAAGACTATCTATTCGAGTCAAAGCTTGTCGATGCGTATGCTTATATTGTCGACTTTAACGTATCTTTCATTTATGTTTGCAACACCAGTTTAGTGTTAATGATTATTGATAGGCATGTTAATCTTGGTTATTTAACAAAGTATAAGAAGCAAAGTTGTTATCAAATTGGTGTCAAGGAGCACCCATGAGCGACGAAAGAAAAAATACAAGTAGATATGTCGAAGAATGGTTGTTAAATCATTTTGTTAAACGACGTTCATGCGTACGAATCTCTAGATAAAATTAGTTTTCTTTAGACATTGATTAACAAATTCGTCGATCTATGAATCGATAATGAGAAGACAATTAATCTACTAAAGAACGACTAGATAATAGTATCTTTTACAAGAGATTAAGATTCGATGAACGCTTTTCGCATTGTTCATAAAGTCTACTCATTAGACGTTCGAGATAAACAAGTAGTCGATGAGAAATTTAACAAACTTCATCAATAGAGCAAAATGAAATGATTAAGAAAGCTCACTCCTTTTAAGTTTTTAGTGTTCGTCGTTTGGCGCATCGTTAATGAATCAAACGAACTCAAAAAAAAGTTACGAGTTGTGACAAATATTAGAGAACTTAATAAGTTTGTTGTTATAAATGGTCATTTCATCTTAATACAAAGTGACGTTATCGCTCATATAAGAGATTGCAATCACATTAGTTTGATGAATGACCTAGCTTTTTTCTTTCAATTTTTAGTGATTATGGCGAACAAACATAAATTCTTCCTCATTAATTATCGAGGAAAAGAAGAACTACAAGTAGTCGTCATAAGATTTAAAAACTCTTTAGCGTATGTGCAACGAGTGATGAACGAGCAATTGCGAGAATTTCGAGAATTTGTACGCGTCTACATCGACGACATTATAGTTTTTTTTAAGACGTTTATCTAGCATTTGAATCATCTTAGTTAACTTTTTCTTAAATTTATCGAACTTCGAGTTATTTTAAGTTCAAAGAAGATCTTTTTAAACTACTTAAACATTACATTGTTAAGTTAAAAGATAAACGCTTTCGATTTATTTACAATTGAGAAGCGAATAGTTGTCGTTAAAGCAATCAAATTTCCAAAGAATCTAAAAGCTCTTAAAATCTATCTTGGTTTTTTCAACTATTAACGAGATAAGATCGCGTGATATGCACAAAAGATCGATGCTCTTTAGGGCGAAAAAACGCGATTGTTAAAGGGAGCTTCAACTCTAGGCGATTAGAAACGCAAGACATATGTCAAAACAACACTCATTGAAAACTTATCGACGCTAAGAGAATTCTACGTCTAGCTTCAACGCACTTTGACGACTCCTAACTTCTTAATTCACTTCGATAATAGTTGACGTCTTTACATTGATTTAGATGCGACAAAGAAGCGCGACTTTAACGTCGAAATATATCACGTTAAGAGCGATTTAACATTAGACGATTTTAGAAAGGCGAACATCTAGCACATTTTGTTTTTGTCAAAGATGCTTATTACGATTGAATTTTATTATTGGCTCACTAAGTTGAAGGTCGTCGCTTTAATTTAAACAATTAGGAAAACTCGACATTTTATCGAAGCTTTCAAATGATCTACTATGATCTATATAAATCGTTTGGCGACGATAAAGATTGTTAAGCAAACTACTTTATCGTCTTCGTTAATCGACAAGTTAAACTTGAGATTAGTTAGAGTTTTTTAGTATCTATCGCAATTTATTTTAGACGTTCGTTATCGTTCGAGTCGACTTAACATTGTTTTAGACGCTCTATTAAGACTCGTCGCCTTAACGAAAAAGAAGAAGTTGAACGACGATTAAGACATATTTGACGACATTGACATCTTTCATGACGAGGCAAAGACGATCGTTGAGGTTGACGCTAAGGCGAATGTTGTAAATAGACTAGTTGAATAAACGACTAAAGAGAAGAAGAACATCGTCGTACAAGATACAACGAACGAAGCGATTTCTTTTCACACTTATCTTATTGAGATAAGTATCGACTTTCAAACACGTCTCATTGACGTCTACAATCGCTTCATCAAATGAACGAAAATCTTAAGAACTCTACAAAGGGTTTCTATGCCTTTCGAAATTCAATTTACGCTAAACGACGAGCTCATTTATTTTATTAATTATGCGCAAAGGAAGCGTCTATGCTTGTCTAAAAAGTTCGAGAAAGAGATCTTCGAACAAATTTATGACGATAATTATCACGCAAACTTCTTAAGGACATACGAGGCGATTACGATAAACTTTTATTTTCGAAAGCTAACTAAGCAACTAAAACGATACATAGCTCATTGTTGTCAATGTAACATGTGTCAAATTAAGCGACATCAATCGTACGACAATCTTAATTTAATTATTAGCCCCTTAGTACTCTTTTATACAATGAGTTTCGACTTTATTCTAGCACTATTAAGTGTGTAGAACATAAATTTTGCTATGTTCGTCATTTGCAAGTTCTCAAAGAAGATTACTATTCTTCTAGAAAAGACTATCTATATTGCAAAAGACTAGACAACAATGCTAGTCGACGAACTCGCAAACTAGAGCATGCCAAGAGCATTCATTTATAATCGAGATCGAAAATTCTTTTTTAAGTTTTGAAAGACGATTTTTAAGAAGCTTGGGATTAGCTTTTTGGTCTTAATCGTTTATCATTCGCAAACGAATGATTAAAGCGAACGAATCAATCAAACAATCGAAATCGCGCTTCGACACACGATAGCTAACAATTCGAGTCTCGATTGAGTCGTCTTTCTTTCTACATTAAGAGCAAAACTTAACAATCTTTCTAATTTATTAACTAGGCTTTCGCTCAACGAGCTTATTATGAGTTTCAAGATACGAGACTCGATGTCGTTGCTAAAGCTAGACAAGCAAAGCGAAGATTAACTTAAGAAGAGAACAATGAACGTTAACGAAACGAAAGCTTTCATAGCTTGAGCTAATATAATCTTTAAGTTTATCTACAACAAGCATCATCGATCTTTATCTTTAAAAGTAGGGAACAAGGCTTTTTTGCGACTTCACAAAGAGTACAACTTGTCGTTAGTGAAATCGCTCAAGCTCGCCATTCAACGCGTAGATCCTTTTAAGATACTCGAAAAGAAGAGTAATCTAATTTATCGACTTGAATTGCCAAAAGATTGAAGAATTTATCTAGTCATCTTTATAGCGAACTTGGAGTTCGCACTAGCTAGCATTGACCCTTACAATCGTCTAGCACTAGATCATCCCAAATTGGTCAAAAAGTTTAACGAGAATTGGCACTCGTATGAGATCGAGACTCTAGTTAATCACTAAATGCGCAAATATAAACGAGAAGAGCTCATCTTAAAATTCTTAATTCGATGAAAAAAGTATGGTTCGAAGTTCGATCGTTAATACGATAAGAATTTTCTCGACGAAGTCAAAGAGCTCGTCTAAGCTTACAAGGAGAAGTATGGCATGCTTATGTTGAACGTCATTCGTCGTCTCGATTCAATGAATAGTCAAGCCATCGCAAAAGAGGGAGATCAAGTTTTTTTATAGATTGGCAAGCAGAATAGCAATGCGTCATCTTCTTTATAGAATGACAAACAAGATAGCAATTCACTATCGCTTTCACGCTCTAGCAAGCAGGACGATAATTATCTACTACAAGCTATCAATTAGAACAACCTTTTCGTTAAACGTCGACGAGATAGGTTTCGCAAGATGAAGACGAATGATTTCGTTTAAATTTTGCGACTATGTTTGATCATGCTAAAGGCGTTAAACTTATGTTACTTATGCACATCGTTCTTATGCGTCTAATAGCTAGACTTAGGTTTAGGGTCGCGACATAGCGCGCTTTTATTTACTATTTATTCACTTAGCGCAATTACAAATCTTATCTAGCACTCTTCTCTTTATTAATACACTTTAATTCTCTTTTACTCACTTTAATTGTCAATTTACTACAATTATGTTTTATGTCTTCTAAAGATCTATCTAGTTTAGAAGTCAAAATTTCTTTTGCGTCGTTCTCTATTAGAAGATTCGTAGATGATAAGTTAATGTTCACGTTAAACCCTAATTACTAGACACCACTCGCAAGTCTATTCTACTTAGTCGAAAAGTTAAACATGGCAAACGATGAGTCGATGCGAAAGAAGTCAAAGATTAGCAACGACTTCATAGAGATTAATAGCAATAACGAGGACGACGATCGCTATATCGTTCATCAATTTGAGAGCGTCTACGCAACGCCTCTACAATACGAGAACGTCGAAATAATGAACATTAGACAAGCGAATGTCGCATATTTTTTGCAACTTTTTCGAGACAATGCTTAGATTCTTTATGCGATCGATGTTACGTTTATTATCGATCTAGAATATATTGAACGACGAAAGAGCGTAGAGTATCTTGTGCTAGACACAAGAGTATTCAAGACACTCTTTGGAAAGTCGACTAAGACGAAGAATAGCTAGCTCGCTCTTAACTAGATTAAAGGCATTGCTAGCTTACTATCATTAAACATCGTCTTAACGAATAAGAAGTTAATCTAGTTTAAGGCGCACATAGATTTGAGCTATTATGACATTTGTCGCGTAGTTGCAACGAGAATCCTCATCAAGTTACGAGCAAGCACATGAGAGAGATCGTTTGATGCAAATGAAGATATATTAAATAGTCGTTTGTCTTTGGGTTTTGTTGTTGTGAACAATACGACTAACTAGGTTTACGTCTACAAATAGCATGTCGCGCTTATCAAAAACATACTTAGTAGTAGACTCAATCTTGGGGCACATATTATCGACCACTCTTTTTAACAATACGATCGAAATACGTTTGTGAAGGTAATCGACAATTTATACCTTAAGACCAATAGTATCTTACCAATAGAACTAGAATTTGTGGAAAAATACAAGTACAAGATATCGTTGAATCTCTTCTTAATCATTCGTCACGTCTTCGAACAAGTGAGAGCTAATGATTAGAGTACAATTATTTTCTTCGCAATCGAAGTCTTTTTCTAGTCACCTTTGAAAGTCGAGCTGTCTACATATTCGTTTGCCCAAGTCGCTATCGAAGCGTTCAAGTCGTTCGTCGTCGTCTTATTTAGCTTAACGTTATTCATTATGTTTGGCAACGTAAAGCAGAGCTTTCTAGACAAGTTGCAAGTCAAAAAGACTCTCGTCAAAGGCAAGACGCGCGAAATTTTATCATCGTCGTTTTCTACGACTTCTACGAAGAGTATTTACGACATAGTTGTCGCGAAAAAGATCAGCGATTGTTTGAGTAACATGATTGGCATGCAAATCACGAAAGTCGCAAAGAAAGATGTTCGATGAGAAGCGATGTCAAAGGCTATTGACATGACATTTGCGAATAGCGATTAGATTGATCTAAAGATCATCTTAATTTAAATTTGAGACTTCGTTGACAAAAAAAGTAAAGAAAAAGGTCGCACTTCTAAACGAATCTTAATACTATAATATCAAATGAAAGACATGCTTTCTTATTTGATCAAATTAATGAACGACGATCTAAAGATTATTTACGACAAAGCCCTTAACACAAGTTACAAAAAGCGTCATTCGAAATTCTTCGAATCTTTGAATATTTTCGACAATTAAAAGGTCAAAATACAAGAGCACGACGATCTATAAACAAAACGCATCATCGTCGATGAAGATCGACGAATTAAGATTGATAAAGAAATCAACTAGCAAATCGAGGATGTTTAGCAAAACGATTAAGTTTAGTGAAGATGAACGCTCAACAAGACAATTGAATCGATGAAAAATCGAAAGAACCATAAGCAAGAGTGGTGACTACGAAAGAATAGTCGACGAGGGCGTCGTGAGCTTTCTAAAAGAGGGGCACTTGATGCGAGCATCGTTTAGTTAGTCGCCATCAATTAGGGTCCATCTAGCTAGTTGCCACCAGTTAGGGTCCATCTAGCTAGTCGTCATCAGTTAGGGTTCATCTAGCTAGCATTCGTTTCTAGTTTGATCATCAATCATTATACTATACAACTAGTTGTCTTGCTTGCTTTGTGTTCACGACAGTCGTCTTTCTTTTCGTGTCAATTATATTTATTCTTTGTATAGCAATTTAAAATCTTTAATATATTTAAATACAAGTTTTGATAATTTTATTAACAAATTTTCTTCTTTGCGAGATTCGCAAAACATAAGTTTTCTAATTAATTATTTTGAATATTTAGCTCTTAATATAATATAATAATAAATAATAAAAGATTGTAAAAAGATTTAAAAGATTTAAAGTTTTAATTAATTTCTATATTTAGCTTTTATAGTTAATAAATATCTTTTTTTTATATTAATTTGTTGTTTATGTTTTCGTTGTTTTAATTTCTTTGTTAATAGTTTTAAAACTTAAAATTAATATAATTTATAATTTAAGCAATTCAAATATAATTAACATAGTAATTTCGTAAATAATAGTAGATAAGCTTTGAAATTACGCAATGTTAAAAATACTTTTACGAAGTCTTTTATTAGATATTGCGTTGTATTTTTTAAGTTAATTGCTAATTTAAACTTCGTTATAGATTTTATTTGCAAGATAAAAATAATTGCGCAATCTAGATTTGTCGTTTTAGAATTAACAATTAATATAATCGCATATTTTATAAACTTGCAATATGTATTTAACGTTTTTTTAATTAATTTTTCCAATGTTTTAAGACTATATAAAATTAGTTTTTTAGTAATAAATAACACAACATTATGCGTTCTAACAATTGTATATTCGAACAAATAAAGAGATTTATGCAAGACACTTTATAATAAATAACAAAAATATTGTCTTATTTATTATATAAAAGTTAATAAGAATATTAAGCAAATAAACTTAAATTGTTAATATTTATCTTTTAATAATTTTTTATCTCTTTTTTCATTGTATTTTCTTATTTAAAAAATTATTATTTGCGAATTATTATTAACAACATAATAATTAGTATTTTGCATATCTTAAAAATTAATTAGAGTTCGCATATTGTAGCGATAATTAACACTAATATAGTTTTTAAATAATTTTATCAACTTTTAAAACAATTGAATAATTTAAATTTTAACAATAATAATTTCTTAAAACAAATAAGTAATTTAGATTTTAATAATAATAACTCGTAAATAATAAACTTAACAAATGTATTGTTTTTTTCAAACAATACATTAATATTAATTGTAGTAACAATAATATTTTGTTTGTTTCTAAATATATTGTATCGCTTTTTGTTATTTAATTGTGCAAAATTATATATATTATATCGTAGATTATTTCTTTTGCTAATTTGAATTGCTCTTATTTATAAATTTTGTTTATTTTGTTTTGAAATCAAAGCTAACATTAATTATATTATTAAATCTTTACGAAAACTTATTTCTTTTTCGAATATTCGCACTTTAGACAAATTATACTTCGAACAATTTTAACTTTATTAAACTAAAATTATTCGCAAGTTTGTTCAAAAAAATAGTATAAATTTAAGTAATATATAAATCGTCAAAATAACAAAAATAACAAAAATAACTAAAAAGAATGTTAAGTTATTAGAAAGAAATATTAAGAAATTTAGTATTAATTTAATAAATCTAGATTTAATTTATTTAATAAAAATTGTTTATAACAAATAACGTCGCGCAAAGAAGTAAACAAAGTTATTTTTATTTATCATTGTAAAAAACTTTAAGTATTAATACTTTTTATTAAATTTGTATTAAAGCGAGATATTTATAAGAAAAATATAACAAAGATAAAATTAATGCAAAGTAGAACTAATAATTAATAAAAAACTTTAATTACATTTTTTTATTTGTGCAATACATAGAAACTTAATTTTGATTTGCTTTGTCTTTATTATAATAGTAGTAATATACATTTATTGCGCTTTGTAATTAATAAACATAAATAAATAGTAATTTCTATACAAGTTTAATGTAGTGCGTATATATCAATATAAAATTATATTTTTATATACTTTTAACTTACACTAAATTATTAAATTATTAATTAAAAATATTGTATTAAATCGTTATAAAACTTAAGAGACTAAATTATTTTATATAAATATAAGCAATTATATACTTTATTAAAGTTAACGTTATTATAATTTATATTACTTTGTTGTTATTATTTAAAAACGTATTAATACAAGAGTTTAAAATACACAAAGCAATATTGTTACACAATATATTTAGAAAGCGTTATTAATGTTTTAGTTTGCAATTATTAAATATTTATTATATATAATACGATTGTTCGTCTATTTATATAACGTTTCTTTTACTATAATTTTTGTTAAATCGTGTTGTTAAGTTAAAATTACAAATTATTTAAAAACAATAAAATAAAACTTAATAAATAAGTTTTGTAATAATTGATTAACTATAATTCGAAATTTATTAATACAAAAGTTATTAAAGAATAATCTATAAACATTAAAAATAAATAACGCATAATTTTCGACAATAATTGTAGCGTTTATAATAAGATAAAATCGATAATTAAAACTTAAAAAAGTAATAACGCAAGATTTTTTTTGCGTTGTAATAAAATAAAGTTAGTTGTTACAATTTAAAAGAATAATAATATATAATTTTTAATATATCGCTTTATTGAAGTAAAAACGCTACAAATATTTTTAAAAAACAACAACAATGTTTTTGATAAAATAAAATTTATAAATATAGCATAAAAAGAGTACAAAATAATATTTTAACAACGTTGCTTTATTAAAATAAGCAATTTCGAATCTTTAATATATAAAATCGCATTTTTAAGCAAATTTAAAAGATTTCGCATATTTTTTAAACAAAATAATTAAATTAGCAAATAAATTTGCTTTCGCATATAATTAAATTTATTAAACAATAACAAAAAAGACAAGTTTTAAAAGAAATTATCGAGAAAATTTTATATCTTTTATTAAGATAATTTAACTAAAGTTTTATTTATTAAGTTTATTAATAACAATTAATTAATTGTTCGTCTTTTCTCGTTTTACTTTTTAGTATATTTTTGATATTTAAGTAGCTTAAGTTCTATTTTAAAGTACAATAACAACAACAATAAAAACGACAAAAATAACAAAAAAAATAAAATCGATTTTCGAATAAAATAATTTAACGAATCTTGCGTTCTTTATTAAAATAATTTAATCAAAGTTTTATTTATTAAGTTTGTTAATAACAATTAATTAATTGTTTTTCTTTTTTTGTTTTAATCTTTAGCGTATTTTTGATATTTAAATAATTCAAGTTTTATTTTATTTACAACAATAATAATTGAAACAACAAAAATAATAAAAGTAACAAAAACAATAATAACAACATATTTGTTTATTTTTAAAATAAATTTTAATTTGCGAAAATTAAAAATTTTAATAATAAACAAACAATAAATGTTTTTACGCAAAATTAAGTTAAAGAATTAAACGTTAATTAATTGTATAACAATTGCGATATTATATTCTTTAAGAACGCAATATTTGAAAATAATAAAACAGATTAAATATATACAAAAAGCAATTTAAAGCTTTTGTTATTTTGTTTGCAAATAATAGATTTGCTTTAAGCAATTATAATGCACAATTCTCTTTTATATTAAATTGTTGTTTAAATAAACTTAAAATTAATAACAACAAAAAATAATATAAGTTTTTAATTAAGCTTTTCTTAATTAAGATAAAATAATTATATTTTTTGTTATTTTTGTTAATTATAAGTTACATTCGATGCTATTAATATAATGCTAATTTAATTTAGAACATTTTTGTTACAAACATTGCTAAATATACGTAAAATTTTTTAAAAATAAATAATATATTTAAACGAAATATTTTTAACTTTGTAATTAAAGTAATTTTCTATATAATCGCAAAAAATTTACAATTTTTAAATATTAAAAAGACAAATATTTGTATAAATTCTTTTTTTTAATATTGTTGTTAAGAATTTCTTGTAACAATTAATATTTTTATAAGTATATAGACTTTAATAACGTATTTAATTAAATAAAAAGATAAATAAAGAATAAGAATTAAAAATACAATATTTTCTTTATTCTTTAATATTTAAATGTTATAATAAGATTTATTAAAATTTAATAAAATAACAATATAAAATATGCAAAATTAATAAAAATATTGTTGAACAAATTGTAAATATTAACAATGCAAAAGCGCTAATTTAAATAAAATACGCATACATATTTTAAGTTGTAAATAAATCGAAACGTTGTCAAAAATTGCGTAATTTTATTACAAAATTGCTTAAACAATTGTTTTTATCTTCGCATTTATATATAAAATTGCATTTTTTTTAATTTAAACAAAGATTACGTTACAATACTTAATTAACAAAATTTCGACAACAAATTATTATTTCGATTAAGTTATAATTTAATTGTTCGAAAGAATTCAATAATATATTAAGATTCAAATTGTTAACATTTTGCAAATTGCGCAAGTTTAAGTCTTAATTTAAAAAATCGATTTTCTTTTTGTTTTCGCAACAACATTGTAAACAATTATTTTATATTATTGTCTTTTTGTTTAACTTAAATTGTTTTCTTTTTTTAAATATCTTAAATAAGTACAACAAACGCATCTTTTTAAACTTAATAATTTTTATATTCGAAATTGAACGCTATTGTTTGTCAAAAAAATTAATAAAGTAGTGTAGTATATAACGTAAGCAACTTGTATCGCAAAAAGATTAACAAAATAAAAAATACAAATTTTTTTTGTTATAAATGCAAGTACTTAAATTAATTTATTAAGAATTTTATCAAAAAGTTTTTTAAATTCGAAAGAAAGCTCTAGATTTACGTCGACTATAATTAAGAATCTAGAAAGATAATAATATTATTATTCTAAATATTTAAGTTAATTTATTTAGTTAAAAGATAGAATGCAAGAATTTGCAACATATTTAAGACGATATTTGCAATATTTAAGATGCGAAAAAAGTTAAAAAAAAAAGTCTTAGATTTGCGCCAACTATAATTAAGAATTTAGAAAGATAATAATATTATTATTTTAAAAATTTAAGTTAATTTATTTAATTAAAAGATAAAATGCAAGGATTTGCAATATACTTAAGACAATATTTGCAATATTTAAAATGCAAAGAAAGATAATTAAAAGCTTATTGCGTTGTTTTAATAAAACAAAAGCGTAAAATAGCGATGTTGTTAAAGTTTATTGTTATATATTTAATTATATTAAGTTTAATAACAAAGTTAATTCTTAAGTTGTTTCGTAGCATAAATAACGAAACGTCGCGTAAAAAGTTTTGAATTTTTAGACAACATATATAATGTTTTTTTCGAATTGTTTGCTTTAATGCAAAAGACAAAATTATAACAAAGTTAATATTAAATTAACAATAATTTTCTTATTATCGATTTCGCAAAGTTTATTATTTACGTACTTAATATACTTTATAATAGAATCTTTTTTTAAAAACAAAATAATAATTGATTTGATCTCTATAATGTTGATTGTATTTATTAAGATTGCTTTGACAACTAAATTATTATAAATTTATTCAAAAACTTAATTAAATAAATACAATGATTTTAAATTAAAAATAACGATTTTGCGATATAGATTTTAAATTGTTAAGCAAAGTTTGTATTAAATTTATAAACGCAAAGAATTGTTAAAAGAACGCAATACTTTAAAATAATTATTGCATAAAATTGTCTTTATATTACGATTATTAATATTATAATTATTAATATTAAAATTAAAACTTCTTTGCGAATTTGTTTCGAACAAATTCTTAAATTTATTATTAATAGTTTAAAATAATATATAGATTTCGAAATTATACTTTGCGTTCTTTTTTGTTATAATATTACAAATTGCGTTAATAGTAATAATTTTACGCGTATTATATTTTATAAAATTGCTAAATAATATATTAGCTAAAATATAAATATTTAAGTTCGAAGTACTTTTAAAGTTTGTTTTATTAAAAGAAAAGAAAAACAATTGTGTTATTATAATAATTAAATAAATAGTTTGATATAAAGTTTTTAAGACTTTTTGATATTCTATTCTTAATAAATCTTAAAATGCGAAAAGAGATTTTATATATATTTTATTGTAATTAAAGATTAAAAGTTAATAAAAAGCTTTTTAAAAAATTGTAAAGTGTAATTTTAAAAATAATAAATGTACTTGTAAAATTGTTTGCTAGATAAATTATATTAAAAAATAATTTATAATTAAGACTCAAAGTTGTTTAATTTGTTAATTAAATTCTTAGAAAAAGCTTGTTGTTTAATGTAAATTGCAAAGTTTATTTTTAAAAAATATATTAATATATACTTTTGTAAAATCTAAATAAATTAATAAGCGATTAATTTATTATATTTAAGTTTTTAAAAACAAAGTTCTTTATAATTAAGAATAACTTTATTAAAATATCGCAAAATTTAAAGAATTTATTAAAATTATTAATCTTATAATTAGAGTCTTCGAAATTGCGCACATTTTGTTTAAAGAATTGTTAATAAAACTTAAAATAATTTGTTTATAATTAAAGAATTAAGCGAATCACGTCTTTAATATTATACTTCGTCGCAAAAATTTAATAAAAATAACTTTTAAGTTTAAAGATTTGTTTTTAAAGCTTTGGAATTAATATTAAGAAATAATAGCATTTTTAACATTGTACATTTAAGAAAATCGTATTAAAAGCGAAAGTTTTTAAATTGTTTAAGCAAAAGATGTAAAAAAAAAAAACTAAAGTTATAATTTTTTATAATTAATTGTTTCGACAAATACTTAATAAAAAATATTTAATTTAGTTCGAATAAATATACAAGTCGCAAACAAAATATAAAGTAAGTTCGAAATAATATTAAAATTAAAACAAAATTAAACATTGTTAAAGAGCAAATTAGAGCAAAAATAAATGCAAAGAACAATATTGCAAATAAGTTTATTTTCGCTAAATAATAATATATAACGCTATAAGTATTTAATTTGTGTAAAAGATAAAGATAAATATACGTACGCAATCTACTAGTGCAATTTAAGTTTTTTAAAATCGAATTCTATTTTAAAAGAGTTAGATAATTAAGTGTTTAAAAAGACAAAAAAATTTTTTTTGAATTTACAAAATACGTATTACAATAAATCAATAAAGTGTAGTAGAAAAGTTTAGAACATTTAGTAAAAGATATAAAGCTTTACGAATATAAAAAAAATGCAAAATTTAACAAAAGCAATTGTGTAAAAATATGCGCTATTTTATTTTAAATAAAAGAAGAATTAGTTTCTAAATCTTTAAATATAAATTTTTATTATAAAAACAAAAAATGCAATAAACGAATCAAATTAATCGATATCTTTAAAAAAAAATATATTTATTGAAAGCATTGCACAAGAGAAAACATTAAAAAAATTAAAAACAACGAAAAATTAAAAATTAAAAGAGAAAGAAGAAGTTAGAAGCTAATAAACTACAATTAATGCTTTAGAATAATAATATTGACAAAATATACAATTGTAATCAAATATAACAATTTTTGTTAAAATATAGAATATCTTTAGCGAAGCTATAGTAAGCAAGTAGAACAAAAATATATTTTAAAATAGAAAAGAAAATAGCTTAAGTAAATTTAATTAAATTTTTAAGCTAAAAAGATACTTTAAAAAGACTAAAATTTAGCATCTTTATTTCTAGCATAATAATTTTGTAAAATGTTTATATAATAACAATAAAATTAGTTTACAACTTCTAAGATTTATTAATTGTGCAATTCTTTTTTAATTTTACAAAAGCAAGTTTGTTTTTTAGCATTATTTATTATCTTTTTTGCTAATATTAACAATGCAAATTTGAAATTTAAGTAATTATTTTCTTTGCTTTTAACTAATTTTCGCTTTAGATTTTCTTAAAATAAAAAAACAAAAAAGTTGTTTAAATTATTAATTAATATTATAGAATTTCGAATTATTTGCTATATTGTAAGTTTTATTTGTGTGCGTCGAATAATATAATACAAAATTAAAATAAAAAGATTACAATTTTTTAATAAAACAATTATTAATAATATTAATAATTCGATAAAAGTATTTTTTTAAGAGTAAATAATATTTGTTAAAATATAATTACAAAACATTTTGTTCGAAAAAATTATTAAAAAATATTAATGCGTACGAAATGCAAAATACAAGACGCAATCTTGTTAAAAAAACATATAAATAAATTGTTAAAAACAAAAAAAAAATAAGTTTTAAAAAGAATTAAAGTAAGCAAAGACACAAATGAATTAATTCGCACAACAAAAAACTTTAGTAAAAAATATCTTTTAATAAATTAAAAAAGTAAAAGCATAAACAAAAATTAAATATTAATTTGACAAAAAAAAGCGTAATTTTTTTTTCTTTAAAATTTGTGCATAATTAATAATCTTAAAATTAAAGTTGTAATCTTTAAACTTAATACAAGTTAAAAAAAAAACCTAATTATTGTTTTAATTGTTAATATAGATATTTAAAGAAATTTGCGTTTAACAACGTTTAATAGCTTTTAAAATGCGAACATTATTAAAAAATAATAAAATCTCGAAATTGTAACAAAAAAAAATCTATTAAGCTAAATCTCTTTTTATCTTTTTTCTTTTTATAATTATACTTTGGCAAACAATTTTAAATCAAAAATTATATTTAAGATTTATAAAATATTAAATTATTAAAACACTTACTTTGTAGAACGTTAATTAAATTTTTTTTTTTTTAATACAAACAATTAAATTAAGTTTCGATCAAATATTTGTTATACAATTGTACGAATATTTGTAATTAATAACAACGTTATTAGTTTAATAACTAATTAATTGTTAACAATCTTAATAATTATAATATTATAAATTAAATATTTAAGAGAAACTCGAAAAGTAAAGAAATTAGAACGCTACGTCAATTACTATTTTTATGCTAGAATAATAAGCAATTAAAGTAGAGTTATTTATATTACAATAAATTGATTTTGAAGTATTGCGCAATCGTTCGCATTTAAAAGACATTTTAGCGCATAATTTATTTAACAATAAAGCAAAACTTAAGATTTAGAAGTTAAAGCTTCGATATTTGCAATAATTGCAATATATATAACTTAAAAAAATATATATTCTAAATATATAATTAACAACAAAGCGACAACAAAAATAGTAAAAAAACTTTTAAGTAAACTTTTTTCGACAAAATTTGTTGAAGTTATTGTATTAACAACGAGAGTTTTGCGCAATACTTAACAATAAAAATAAGTTATTAAAAATAATAGTATAAAAAACTTTATAACTCAAATAAAAATATAAAGTATATAATAATTTTAAAAAGAATAAAATAAATAAAAGAATTAATTATTGTAATTTATTTACGAAAAGATTTACAAATAATACAAACATAATTCTTATATATATTAGAACTTTAATATATATATTTTGAAAATTTAATAATATTATAAAATACATCTATATATAGAAATTGCGAAGTTATATAACAACGTTTTAATAAAGTGTCTTTATTTATTTATAATTGTCGCGTTAAAAAATATTAAATCTTTTTTTAAAAAAGCTTTTTTGCAAGAATTTTTATATTTTGTTATTATTATTAATTACGATCTTAAGTTTAATATATCAAAATAAAGATTACAAATAAATTAAATCTATTAACTAAAAATGCTATTAATTAAGTGTTTGTTTAAATAATTTTTTCTTTATTTTATTTTAGTTAAAAGTTGCTTTAGTTTTTGTAACTTAATGTTATTATAAATTTTTTCAATTGTTAATAAAGATATTGTGTTCGTAATTTTGTTTTTATTATTGCTAGACTTTTCTTCTTTATAATTTAAAAATTACAATTGCTTTGTTTATAAAAGACGCGACTTTAATTTTTTACAACTCTTTTTTCTTTATTTTTAAAACTGTTATTCTTAAAAATAGTTTTTTTATTACTATTGTTTCTCTTATTAAACAACAAATTTTTTCTTTATTTTTTTAAGATTGTTCGCTAAAGTGCGAAGAACTTTTTGTTAATAACAATAAATTTTGCGTTTAAAAGCGTTGTCTTGCAACAATAAAACAACTTAAAGAGATAAATGTCGCAAAGAATTAAATATATAAACAATAAAAAGCTTTTACATTAATATTTTTAGTTTACTTAAAAAATGTATTAACAAACAACGTTAATTTATTTAATATAAATAAGCATTGTATTGTTGACGTTCGCAAATAATTAAAAAAGCGAAAAACTTTAATACTTTTTATTTAATATATAAAAAAAGAGTTGTTAACGTTATTAATTAAAGAGACAATATTGCGCGCAATTTAAAATGCTATAAATCTAATATTAGTTTAACAAATAATATAATACAATACAAAGATTAACGAATTACGATTCTTTAATAAATTTATTATAAAAAATATTGATGTTTTCGTAATAATATTTTTTTGACAATATATTATTTTAGCGAAAATATAAATATGCGATGCTTCTTTAAAGAAGATTCGAATAAAATATTAATAAGTTTTAATAACAAAGTATAAGATTTAATCTTATTGCGAATATATTTGTGCAAATTGTTTTAAACGAAACAAAATTAAATTTTAAAACAAGTTAGCTTAAACAAAAGCGCAAATAAATTAAGTCGCATTATAAAAAAACTAAATTAAAGATATCTTTTAATAAATTAATAAAATAGAAGCGTAATATAAAGATGTTAAACAATTTGATGTCGCAAATATTTTGCGTTTCTTTTTTAATATTTGCGTCTTATTAATAATCTTAAAATTAAAATTGTAATTTTCGAATTTAGTTCAAATTTAAAAGAAAAAATACAAATTATTATTGTTATTATTATTAAATAATATATTAATAAAGATTCGAATTTAACAATGTTTAGTAAATTTGAAAATGCGAATCTTATTAAAGAATAACAAGATTTTAAAGTTGTAACAACAAGAAAATTGTACAAAGATAAATTCTTTGTTATTTTCTTTAACTTTATAGCTATATTTTAGCAAATAATATTTAATCAAAAATTATATTTAAGATTTAAAAAATACTAGATTGTTAAAACATTTATTTAAGATCCAAGAATAAATTTTTAAGTTAAACAATTAAACGAAGTTTCGATTAAATGTTTGTTGTGTAGTTGTTCGAATATTTGTAGTTAATAATAATGTTATTAGTTTAATAATAGATTAAGTCGCAACGATTTTAATAATTGCGATATTAATAAATTTGATGCTAGAAAGAGATTTAAACAATAAAGAAATTAAAGTGCTACGTTAGTTAATATCTTTATGCTAGAACAATAAGCAATTAAAGTAAAATTATTTACGTTATAATTAGTTGATTTTGAAGTATTGCGTAATTGTTTGCGTTTAAAAGATATTCTAATATACAATTTATTTAATGTTAAAAAAAGACTTAAATTTTAGAAATTAAAACTTCGATACTCGCGATAATTGTATTGTAAGCAACTTTAAAAAATACGTATTTTAAATATATAATTAGCGATAAATTGATTGCAAAAATAATAAAAAAAATTAAAAACAAACTTTTTTTGTTAAGATTTGTTGAAGTTATTGTAAGTATACAATGCTTGCTAACAAATAAAAAGAACAATATATAAAATTTTAAAATTTAATATTAAATATAGAATAAATTTTGTAATAAAAATTAAAAAATTAAATTAAAAATTAAGAACTTTAAAGAATATAAAAAATGCAAATAAATATAAAATAAATAGAAGAATTAATTATTGTAATTTATATATAAAAAGATTTATAAATAATATAAATATCGTTTTTATATATATTTGAATTTTAATATATATATTTTAGAAATTAATATTATAAGATGCATTTATATATAGAAATTGTAAAGCTATTAAACAACACTTTAATAAAATATTTATTTTTGTTCTTAATTTTTACTTTAACAATTATTAAGTCTTTTGCTTATAATTCTTTTATATAAAATTTATTATACTTAGTATATATTGTTTATTATTAATGCTAAAAAAGACATTTGTAAAGCTATTTTTATTATCTTTATATACATAAGTCTTAGAGATAAAAGTCTTTTCTTAACTTAGATTTTTGTAAAAAAATGCGCTTATTTTAAAAATTGTAGAGATTTGAATTACAAAATAAACGCATATTTGATTTAAAATTTTATTGCTCTTTATTAGACGAAACTAAATGTTTTTTGTAACAAAAAAGACAAATTTGTAGATATATTTATTAAAATAACACAATTTAACTCGCACAAATAATTGATAAAGCGTATTGACTTATTTATACTTTATATATATTGTCAAAAAAGTATTTAAGTTTATTGTAAAAAGAATAACGTTATATCTTCTATTTTTCGTTGTTTTTGACAAGATCGCAATATTATTGCTTCTTATCTAAATAATTGTTTAAAAACTTGATTTTAATAATAATTTTTAAAATATTTGCGTATAGTTTGTTTAAATTAAATATATAATTGTTGCTATTAATTTTGCGCAATTTATTGCAACAATTAGACTTCTTATTCGTAATAATTTTGTCGCAATATATATTGATAAATTGCTCTTTTAATAAAAATTTAAGATATTGTAAGTCTAAGCTTGTTAACAATTAATATTAAAAAAGCGCAAATTGTAAAAATATTTTAAGAGTAAAAATTTCGAATTTATTTTATTTACAAATTGTAATTTTAACAATCTTTAAATTTATTTGTCAACTATATTAAATAACACAATTTTTGTATTTATTGTCGCAACTATAATTAATATTGCATTTGTAAATATATTATTGTTCTTTAAATTAAATATTGCGCAAAAATTTGTAATTTTTATCGCTAACTAAGTTAAAAAAGTAACGTTTTTTTGTTATAGCATCAAATTTTTACGATTGCACGCATAAGTATTTTAGATATTTACATTCTTAATAAGCAAAAAATAACTAAATATACGCTTTTAAAACTACTTTTATTAAAAAGCAAAAACAACAATTATTATATTTATTAAATTTTTTATTTTTTGTATTAATCGATTCGCAAATT